>WNGE01005858.1_pt2 | contig 30790 bp, 26 predicted proteins | sample 5400651 | NCBI WGS metagenome assembly WNGE01 (sample SAMN13153370, study PRJNA577476) | soil metagenome | isolation source: 60 cm soil or saprolite under grassland replicate 2 | place: USA:California | collected 2016-06-15
CACGTCGGGGTCCTGGCGCAACACGCTGCGCAGGGCGGAAGCGAATGTCATGCCGGCTTTGCGATTCACAGGGATCTGCGTGACACCGGAAAGGTGGTATTCGACGGGATCCTCGACCGTGATGACCTTCTCGGCGGTCGTGTCGCGCATTGCGAGCGCGCTATAGAGCGTCGTCGTCTTGCCGCTGCCCGTCGGGCCTGCGGCAATGACGATGCCGGTGGGGCGCGCGATGATACGCCGAAACTGCTCGAGTGTCGCGGGCGCCATGCCCAGTTCCTCGAGACCGACCGGCTGCCCGCCGCGATCGAGCAGTCGGAGCACCACCGATTCGCCGTACAAGGTCGGCACGGTCGAGACGCGGATGTCCAGCTCGCGTGATTCCAGGCGAATGCGGAAGCTGCCGTCCTGGGGCGCGCGCCGTTCCGCGATGTCCAACTCCGCGAGCAGCTTGACGCGACTCACGATCGCCGCTTGTGCCTGCGGAGGCGGCGCCAGCGCATCGGCGAGCACGCCGTCTACGCGGAAGCGGGCGCGCAGGCCCTGTGGCGTCGATTCCAGGTGGACATCGGAGGCGCGCGCATCGTGGGCTTCCTTAATGAGCAGATTCACGTATTTGACCACGGGGGGCTGCGTGGCGAGATCACGTGCGTCGGCCAATTCGCGGTCTTCGCTCGCGAATCCGTCATTCGCGCGCAGGTCGTTGACTACCTCTACCATCGATTCCGCCGCCGCGTAGGCGCGACGAATCCCATCAGCGAGTTCTTCTTCACTAACGGGAACCACCTCGACCGCGCGACCGAACTCGCGGGAGAGATCCGCTAGAACATCGGGATCAGGCTCCCCGGCGACCGCGATGCGGACGTGAGTCTCGGTGAGCTCGAGCGGAAAAATCCGGTTGTACTCGAGGTATTGGACCTCGAAAGTATCCGGAAGAGAGAGTTGCGAGCTCAGCGCTGCACACACACATGCGCCCCATCAGGAAATGATGCGCCTGTCAGAGGCAGGGAGTATGCCAGCCGAAAACAGGGCCCGATTGTGCTTGGAGAGCGCGGGCAACGGGGAGCGAAGTTGACACAGTGACAACTTTGTCCCGCCAAGTTGTCACTCGAGACGCCCGACATTCGTGCTCAAAAATGGGCGCAGTGATCACATTGACAACTTCGGACCCGCGAAGTTGTCACTTTCGACCCCCTTTCGACCGCGCGTTATAGCGAAATCCGGATGGCACGGTGAGTGCCTAGGCGAAAAGCGTCCCGGGCATCCGGATCGCGCGACTCTTTTCGCGGGGTGATTCGATGGTCTGCCGGCGGAGCTGGTTCGTGGCACGTCTCCTCACGCTCGTCTCATGCGGGTTCGTCGTTTCCTTATCCGATGTCCAGGCTCAGGGGGGGCGGCCGCCTCAGCCTTTGCAGGGCGCGTGTGGGTTGCCGGGGAATCCACCTTGTAAACCGAGCATCACTTTCCAATCGACGACGTTCACACCGGTGACGCGCTCGCCGGAGACCGGCCCCTTCACCTACGCGATCACGGTTTCCAACAATGGGACCGCGGATGGCACGGTGACCGTCACCTGCACCAATCCGAGTCAACTGTCGTGCGAGACCCCGAGTCCGCAGACGTTCTTCCTCGGACAAGCGACGTCGAGAACCGTGACTGTTGGATATCGCACGGTGGGGATCGGTCAATTTCAGCAAGCACACAGGTTCGACATCTCGGCCAATGGCGACGTTGTGGATGCAACCGTGACCGTCACCTCCTCCCCTATCACGGTCGTCGGGGCGCCCATTGGGGCGATCATGACGCCGACCGAGGGACAAGAGTTCAACGCCGGGGATCACATCGAAGCGAAGTTTCATCACCCGAGCGGCGTCACGCCGGCGACGTTCCGCCTGATCCTGGACGGCAGCGTCATCGGCGCCACCGCCACGGCCGATAGCATTTACACCCCGGGACTCAATCTCCTCGGCGGCGAGCATAGTGTCCGCGCGTACGGTTGCGCGGTGAACGGGCGCTGCGATACGGTGCCCAGCGTCTCTTTTCTGGCGCTGGGTCCTGCCACCACGTTCGATCTCGATGATCAGTTGCCGCTCCCCACGGATAGCGGGGGGTTCAGCGGGACCTTGCCCGGAGGTCTCCCTGTCCCACCGGTGGGGTTGCGAGGCTGCCCGGTCAATATCGATGATCCCGAGATCCGCCTCACCAGTCCGAATTCCTACTTCAATCAGCTCGGCACGCCGTCAGGCATCATCTTCCTGGCGGCGATCAACTATGACAGCGCGCTCATGGTCAACACACTCAATCACGACTACAAGGCGAGTGATGGCGTGAGCTGTGCGGACCCCAATTACGTCTACCTGCAAGACAACCAGTACGACTGGAGTTTCTGGAACATCCCTTCCACTCCCCAGTCCGATTCAGTCTGGGCCGTCTATCCGTACGGCGATCTGAGTGGCGGCGCTCGATTGGTAACAATCTCCACGTCCTCCGAAAAGCCTCAGGGCACGCCGCCCGGTGGCCAGGTAACGCCAATGGCCGCGGCGGCCGGTGCCATTGACCCGAGCTCCTTCCAACTCTGGCTCAACGGAGTGCTGATCGTCGATCATGACGCGCCTGTTCCCGCCTATGCTACCTACGTGCGCAAGACAAGCTCCGACGTATTGTCCCAGCAGTACAGCATCAGTGGTCTCCATCCCAAGATGCATCGCTACGACCCGCTGAATTTCGCGAGTGATAGCGGCGGCTGGAACACGCTAGAAGCAAGTATCGCGGATTCGACCGGCCATCGCACTTCCGTGCGCGCCCGATTCGTTCAGGTGAAGCCGCGCCCGATTACCTCGCTCACCATCACCGCGCTGCACAACTTCGACAAACTGGAGCAAGGAGAGTGCGCGGCGTTCGGCGCGTTTCAGTGCGGCGGCGTCTTTCTTACTCAGACGATCCCGGGTTTTGTTTCGCGAGACCACGACCGCAGCCTGCACCTCGTTTACCGGTCGAATTCGCAACAGGCGCCGACGGCGTTGCCATTCAACCTGCGTATGAGCTCCCTGCAACTGGCGCCCGATTCGATTCGCATGAGCATCGCCGAAGGCGGTGTATCGCGTGGCGACACCGTGCGGTTCTTCGGAACGAAGAAGCCCGCCAACGCCCCGCCCAACGACCCGGCGCTCTGGGACGCAACGACCGGCGACTGGATTGTCGGCGCCGAGCTGCCCGCAGCGACGACGCAGACGGCGGTACGCTCGGTGCTGGTCGGCATCACGGGCCTATACGGGGCCCAAGGTCCTCGGACCAACACGGTTCCCCAAGAGGTCGTGCAGATTGCGCTCACCGATACGACCGTGACGCGCTTTGGACAAGGATGGCAGTTGGCCGAGCTGACGCGACTTTCGCTGGGGCACACGTCGCAGGGCGCGCCCGCGGCCGTATGGATAGCGGGCGATGGTTCCTATGCGCTGTGGCGCAAGCCGAGTGCTACGTGGGTTGCGCCGGTTGGCGAGACGGCCAAGCTGATGGACGCTCAAGTGTCTGGATCGAGCTACGTATTGTACCTGGATAATGGCGCGAGCATCGGGTACGACGCCACCGGCCGTCATATCTGGACCGCAGATCTCGTAGGCAATCGCACGAGGTTCGTGTACGTCGGAACGACGTCGCGTCTCGACTCCATCGTCGATCCGGCCGGCCTCGGATACAAATTCCAGTACACCAGCCGCGGACTCGTCAACGAGATCTGGCGACGCGGAACCGGATCGAACGCGGCGCTCGCGGCATCGTTGACCTACGATCCTTCCCTACCGCGGCTCACCCGCGTGAAGATCTGGCGGTCGGCTACGCAGGGCGATTCGACTCGCTTCCATTATCTGGGCTCGACGAGTTACGGTGCGTACGTCGATTCAGTTTACGACCCACGGCACACCACTTCTAATCCGATCGTCAGCGCCTTCAATTATGACGCAGTCACATTCACGCCGACGGGACATCGTCGGCCGGCACCGAGTGCCGGCGCGCTAGCGGGGTACGCCCAGATTCGAGACGCCTGGCGTCGTGCCGTGCCTCGAGCGGGACGCGGGCGCCCAGGCCAGATGGCCGAGCGGACCATCTGGGCTACTCAACTCGCCGGCACATTTGTGCCCTTTGCCGGTCGCGTCGCGAACTATAAGGTCGATCCCTTCGGGGAACCCACGTGGGTGCTCCATGCGGCGCCCCAGCCCGTCATCACCCCCGATTTCCGGATCATTTCGCGCGGCGCGGACGACGAGCGCCGCATCAGTCGCGACTCGGCCGGGCGGGTGACAAAGGTCGTGCGAACGACGACGCGGGCGCAACAATCAGGGACGGACGTGCACACCGACTCGGTGATGTACACCTATCACGCGCTCGATCGAATCGAGCGTGTCATCCAGCCCACGCGGGTTTATCCCGTCCTGCCGACATCGCCGCTGTTCGACACCACGACATTTTCGTGGGCGTACAAGACCCTGCCCGCGGGTGGTGGTTGCACGGTCCTTACACGGATCGTGGACGAAATGGGCGCGCATACCGTTTTGAGCTACGGCACGACGGGGCCGGCGCAGTGTCTGCCTACGACGATCGCCGGGCCGGGTCCGACCAACGGTCAGGCGCCCGATACCACGACGTTTTGGTACGACGCGCTCACACCCGGCACGCACGCCGGTCCGCGGCCGATTCAGGTGCGTGACCCGGCCGGTGTGGCAATGTCCATGGACTACGCTGATGCCAGCTGGAACAGCACGACGAGTACGCGCGTGAGCGACAATGCCACGAGCCGCGCGTTTTACAATCCCTTCGGGTGGGCGGATTCGACCAAGGATGCGGCGACGACGCGCGCGTTCATGGAGTACGACCAATCGGGGCGCGTTGTTCGCGCCAAGACCGGCAGCGGCTTGACCGCGCCCACCGTCGCGACGTTCTATAACGCCGGTGGACTCATCGACAGCACGAGAGTTTACGCGTCGTCGGATGCCGAACTCATCAGCGTCCAAGGGCCGGTGCAAACGACGGTCAACTTCTACAATCGCCTGGGATGGCTTGACTCTACGCGGACTCCCGGTGGTCGGAGCCATCGGTATCAGTTGTTCGACAATTGGGCCAATCCCGTGTGGGAGTTCCCGGGGAATGGTGCGTTCATTACCCGCACGTATGACAACTACGGCCGCCTGAGCTGGGAGAATCAGAGCGCCGCGGGACCGAGCTACACAGGTGACGGCCGCCCATTCGCCGAACCGCGCGCCGATTCAGTGTACAAGAGCCTGAACATGAGTTTCAATGCCACGTTGTCACAAGGACAGTTCCAGTCGTTCTCCTACTCCGATTGGGGTGGCGTCAGCCGGATCAGCACCTTCGACGTCGCCAGTAATGCAACGATGCTTGTCAGAAGCTATGGCTACTCCCCTACCGGTGCGCTGATCAACGACTCGTTGCAATTCACCAACGGTCCCACCGTGTCGCGCAGCTACCAGTACAATCGCCGCGGCCAGCGCACCGTCGCCGCCACAACGATCAGCGGTGTGACGATCAACGAGCCGCGTGATTCGTTGCTGTACCACTACGATTCCCTGACCGCGCGTCTCGATTCGATGGTCGGTAAGGTGGACTCGAGTGGCTGGCGCAATTACGCTGCCGTGCGTTGGATCTACGGGCGCGGCGGTCGGGACAGCGTCGAACGCGTGACGGTGCACAACGGGGCGAGCTCCACCGCCCTCACCACGCTCACGACCTACGATGCCTCCGGACGCGTCAGCACGCAGACGGGCACCAGCCCGACCGCGACCTGGTACACCTTCAGCAGTCCCATCTACAACCGCATGGATCAGGTCAAGAGCTTCGCGAGCCGGGAACCCGCCTCCGCGAATCCGCCGGGGAATTGGCAGAATTGGGGGACGACGCTGACCTACGATTCCGCCGGCGGCACGTGGCGGCTGTTGAGATCGGAGAAGGCATCGGGTGCATCGCGCATTTACGACTACCACTACGATCTGTTCGGCAACCGCCAGTACGAATTCCGCACGTCCGGCTGGGAGAGTGGCTGTGCCCAAAACGGCTCCGACACCTCGAGCTTCGGCCCCGATAACCAGCTCGTGCGGACCCTGAATTCCTGTTTGGCGCAGAGCCATTACTGGTACGACAACGCGGGCAATCGCCTCGTGCAGCTCGACACGAGCACGGGCGGTAGCTACCTCGGCCCGCAGAACCTGCTTTCCTACACCGCCAACGGCCAGCTCTTCTTCTCCATGAGTCCCACCGCTCAGGTGGGCACGTACGACTATAACTGGCATTGGTACGACGCCACGGGCCAACGCATGCTCACCTGGCGCACCACGGGCTTCAATTGGGCGCCCAATTCGCTGCCCAGCGGTGGGACCCGCACGTTCTACGTCTACGACGGCAACGATGTGGCGCTGTCCCTCATGCGCACGGGGACGGGGGCGTTCACCGTCCGGGCCCGCTATCTCGTCGGTGGCGTGGACAACGCCATCGCCGGCCGCTTCTACAGCGAGAACGGCCTGACGCGCAGCCTCGCGCTCATCAATGATCGCCAGGGCACGACGCTCGCCGCGATGCGCGGCGACGGCACGTCGGAAGACAATGTCAGCTTTTTCACCAAAGATCCCTTTGGCGGGCTGATCGGCGCGACGAGCCAGGGCGGCCCGCTGAACACCGAGACCGGCTTTGCGGGCGCCTCGACGCCGAACGCGAGCGGCGGGTTCATCTATCTGCGCAATCGCTGGTATGATCCGAAGACGGGCCGGTTCCTGACGCAGGATCCGATTGGGTTGGCGGGTGGGGTGAATCTGTACAGCTATGCGGGGAACAATCCCGTCAGTTTCGGTGACCCGTTTGGGCTGTGCCCTCCCGACAATCCAGATGACTTTTCCGATTGCGAGCCTGGGAGTTCGGGTTGGTACGCCAACCGCGTAGCAACGGGAGAAGGGAATCAAGTACTCAATCAGATCGGCGGCGTTCTTTCCAGTTGCGGTGAGAGTTTCATGTGTAATCTGGTCCTGGACGTAGCCAGCCTGGGCGGGAGTGCCCTTGAACGACGGGTGGCGACACGAGCTGTAGAGGAGGGCGCCGAAGCCCTCGGGGAAGCAAGTGCGAGAGGAGCTGCTCGAGGAGGAGAGACGGCCGCAACCAAGGCCGGACGCCAGGCTCACAGCGAGTTAAGGGCTCAAGTCAAGCAGAAACCGGGCTGGCAATCGGAACCGCGGCTCAGGGGGGCGAATGGGAGAATCCACCAACCTGACGTTGTAACGCCCCGCGGGCGAATTATTGAACTGAAGCCGCGGACTCCGACTGGTCGCAGAGCCGGCGTACGGCAGCTCCGAAGATATAAGGACCAGCTTGGAATGGACGGCCGCGTCATCTACTATTAGTCGATGATCGCGAGAAACGTGGTTAATCGGGTAGACGCACTTCTTCGGCCCTTGGGTTTTGTTCGTCGCAAAGCACTGTGGAATCGAAAAGCCGGTCCGTTTATTGATATCATCGAGCTTCAGCTCAGTAAGGCTGGTGATGCTATCACGGTAAATCTTGGGGTTCTGCACATGGAGGTGTTCGGCCAGTGCTGGAATAGCGAACCTCCCACTTTCGCTGACGCCACGGCGGCGACAGTCAGCGCAAGAGTCGGTCGACTTATTGACGGTAAGGACGTGTGGTGGGAGACTGCGGAACCAGCTTTGCCCGAAAAGGTGACGCGGGCAATAGAGACTTTTGTCCTGCCTTTTCTTGCGAACATGCATTCACTTAAAGCGATGGAAAAGTTTTTAGAGGAGTCCGAGGTTCTAAACCACGACTATCCGCTTCCGATTATCACATTGGCCTTGGTGAAGCACACAACTGGAGATCGCGAAGCGGCTTGTCAAGTGTTGGCCGACCTCAATCGTAAAACGACCAGCGCCTGGCAGGCGCGCGTCTCAGATGTGCGCCACCGTCTGGGATGCGCGTGACATCACCTCAATCCGCCGAAAGTAAGTGATTGGTCTTTGTGTCTCCGCATTCGAGGCTCGGCTTGCCGGGCGATGCCAGCTCACCGACGAGCCGATCGCATTGAATTGAGCGTATTTCTGCTCACTCCGAGCAACCTGGCCGACGCTTTCACGTTGCCGCCCGTCATTTGAAGCGTGTTGTCGACTACGACTCGGTTTTGTTCGGCATCGCCATGCCGCTTGTATTGAAGCTCGGTCAGAAGCTCTGCCGGTAAGTGCTCGGTGCCAATTGCTGACTTGCCCGCCGTTCTAGCCATCAAGAATTCATATTCGACCACCGCGCAAAGCTGTCTAACGTTCCCTTCGTACCTTCCATTCTGCAGTAGCGCCACGGCACGATCATCGAACCTCGACGGACCCTGCAGTTTCGTGCGGCTCTCGCACCGGGCCAACGCGCGATACGCCAAGAGCGGAATCACATTCCTTCGCTCACGCAACGACGGCAGGCGGATCGCGCAGGCCCCAAACCGGTACTGAAGATCCTTAAGGAGTGCGTCCGCGACCTATTCGTACGATTCCGTCGGCGGGACCTGGCGGCTCCTGCTGTCCGACAAGGGGATCCAGGGCGGGGCCTCCCGCCATCAGACATACCGCTACGATCTGGTGGGCAATCGCCAGTTTGAATTGCGCTCCTCCGGCTTCGAAACGGGGTGTGCGCAAAACGGTCCGGACACCTCGAGCTTCGGACCCGACAATCAGCTCGTGCGGACGTTCAATTCCTGTTTGGCGCAGAACCATTACTGGTACGACAACGCAGGCAATCGCCTCGTCCAGCTCGACACCAGCACCGGCGGCAGCTACCTCGGCCCGCAGAGCGTCCAGTCCTACACGGCGAAGGGCCAGCTCTTCTTCTCGCTGAGTCCCACCGGCAGCGTGGGCACCTACGATTACAACTGGCATTGGTATGACGCGACCGGCCAACGCATGCTCACCTGGCGGACGACGGGGTTCAACTGGGCCCCTGATTCCCTGCCCGCCGGTGGCATACGCACCTACTACGTCTATGACGGCAACGATGTCGCCCTGTCGATCCATCGCACCGGGCTTGGCGCTTTCGCCGTCCGGGCCCGCTATCTGGTCGGGGGCGTCGACAATGCGGTCGCCGGCCGCTTTGCGGGGGAGTTTACTGGGCCCAAGAAACCTCGCGCTGATCAACGATCGCCAGGGCACGACGCTCGCCGCGATGCGCGGGGATGGTACGCAGGAGGACAACGTCACCTATTTCAGCAAGGACCCCTTCGGCGGGCTGATCGGCGCGACGAAATCAGGGTGGGTCGATGAACACCGAGACCGGCTTTGCGGGCGCCGCGACGCCGAATGCGAGCGGCGGGTTCCTCTATCTGCGCAACCGCTGGTATGATCCGAAGACGGGCCGGTTCCTGACGCAGGATCCGATTGGGTTGGCGGGTGGGGTGAATCTGTACAGCTATGCGGAGAATAATCCCATAAATTTCTCGGACGCGTTTGGATTGCTGCGCTGTCCTCCAGTCTGTGGACCCCCACAAGGTGCGTTGGCAGGGATGGCCATGAGCGGTCTGGTGAATGCTGCCAGGCAGGCACTGGGCGCTATCAGCGACTTCGTCCGGAACTACGGAAACATGAGAGAAGCAAACACGATCGGGGCCGATAAGTATTTCCACTGCAATGCCAACTGCGAGGCTACTAAACGCGGTCCCGCAGGCGAGCGCACGGCCACAGTTTTGAGTGACGTAAGGGAGGCCATCGATCAAAGCATCAAAGGCGATCCACCGGAGGCCTCGAATTGCCGACCAAGCGGCCAATCGACGGGGTCGGGAGGGCGCTAGACAGGAACCGGGGATGTCTTGCAGTAACATCTGCTTGCCTCTGAGACCGCCAAGTCTGCCAGAAAAGCGAAAGGTCGACACCGGTCAAACCTTTAATTGCAGCGAGCCGAGGCCGCACAATCACGTTTGCAGTTTGTGAACGATACTACGAGCATGTAGCGAGACGAACCACTTGCAGGAGTCCCGAATGCGGCTACAAAGAACGCTTCTGGCGATCGGTGCATTGTTGATCGGCATGACGCTGGGTTACTGGTTCAGGGGTTGGCTGGATGTAGATAGATGTTTGGACCGGGGTGGCCGATGGAACTATGAAGCAGGATGGTGTGAACGAACAACCGAGAGGTAGACAAATCCCGAACACGTGGACCGGAACGTTCCCCTGGGAGGGGTACAACACACCTAGATCCGCAACGTCTGCTCCACCACGAGCCGATTCCCTTCAGGATCGCCGCGACGCGGTATTGAAGCCCAGGACTAGATTCGCCGGGTAAATGCTCGGCGCCTCCGTGCTCTTCAGTCGGCCAATCAAGCCCTCGACTTGCGCCGCCGTCGAGGATCCGATGGCAGAGCAGCACAGAACGCATTAAGTGCGTTCCGACTAAGACCCAAAAGCATTGCCGCTGCTCTTACATTGCCACCCGTCATCTTGAGCGTCCTTTCAACCGCGACCCGATTAACTTCTGGATCGCCGTGCCTGCGATATCGCAAAACGGGCCGTACCGTAGCGGGAACATGCTCGGGTCCGATTTGCGTGGCTCCTCCCGCCCGAGCCATCAGATAACCGTACTCCACTGCAGCCTCGAGCTCGCGAACATTCCCCTGGTACTCCCCTTCTCTCAGCAACGATACAGCCGCGTCAGTGAATTGCGTCGGACCTTCGACCGCCGTCTCCTGGGGACAGCGGTCGAGCGCCCTCTGGGCCAGGAGCGGAATCTCCTCCCGCCGCTCCCGCAACGGCGGCATCCGAATCGCGCACGCTCCAAACCGGTAGCGTAGATCCTTAAGAAGTAGTCCCTTCCGCATCAGCACATCCGGCGCTTCCGTCATCGCCAAAATTATCCGGCATGCCACCGTCAAGACCCGATCACAGCCGACCGCGCTGTACGTCCTCCGATCCAACACCTGGAGCAATTGCTTCTGCACGCCCAGATCGAGATTCTGAATGTCATCGAGCAGTAATGTGCCGCCGCCTGCGGCCGCAATGCGTCCCGTGCGCACCCTGCGCGCGTCCGTATACGCTCCAGGCACGTGGCCGAACAGCTCATCGAGGGCAAGTTGCGGCGCCACGGTCCCCACGCTGAACGCGTGGAAACCGCCGGAGCGCTGGCTCAACTGATGGATGTACTCGGCGAAGAAGGTCTTACCGGTGCCGCTTTCCCCGTACAGAATGACCGGCGTCGCCGCGGGCGCAAACGCATGCGCGCGGGACACCGCTTCCACCATCACAGGAGCCAGGGCGATGGGTGCCTGGGACGACGGCTGCGAACGGCGATCCGAAACGAGACGAGGTGTGGTCACACGACTTTGAAACGACTGCGTGTCGCACGAAGAATCGCTACGGCCTGCCCACCCGCGCTAGTGGGGGAAGCACCCCAAACGTCGCAAGGGAATTCTCCCAAACTATGTCGACGTGCAACAACAAAATCCGGGCGGCGGGGTAAAAGCGGCCCGTTTCCTGAGTAGTTCAATCGCGCGTAATCAGGCGCGCTGCGCGCTCGTAGAAGAAGTAGTCCCACGCCCAGTTGATCAGCACGAACAGCTTGTTGCGGAAGCCGATCAGCTGGATGATGTGAATGCCGAGCCACATCACCCATGCTATGAATCCGCTGGCCTGCACCCCGAAGACGTTCGCGACCGCGGCATTGCGGCCGATCGTGGCCAGCGTCCCCTGGTCGCGGTAGCGGAACGGCTCGAGCGGTTGCCCGCGTAGCTGGCGGATGATGTTGCGCGCGACGGCTCGTCCCATCTGAATCGCCACCGGTGCGACCATGGGGAGCGGTTCGCCGTTCTCCTCCCGATACGCCGCATCCCCGATGATGAAGACCTCGGGATGTCCCTGCACCTGGAGCGTCGGCTCGACGGGGATGCGGCCCTGTCGCGCCGCAGTCAGGCCGAGTGTGGCATTGAGTGGCGACGCACGCACGCCGGCAGCCCAAATCACCGTATCGGCGGGAATCGCTTCGCCACTCTTGAGCTGGATCCGTTTGCCGTCATAATCGGCGACGCTGGCGCCGAAGCGCACTTCGATGTATTTGCGCCACAGCGTCTTGCCCGCCGCCTCGCGCAGCCGTTGCGGCATCGCGGCGAGCAGCTCGTCGGTTGCTTCGAGCAGCAGGATGCGGACGTCTTTGATGTTGAGCCGTGGATAGTCTTTGACCAGGACCAGCCGGATCAGCTCCGACAGCGCACCCGCCATCTCCACGCCGGTCGGCCCCCCCCCGACGACGACGAACGTCAGCATCGCCCGCCGCCGCTCGGCATCGGGCTCGAGCATCGCCTGCTCGAAGCACGTCAGCACGTGATTGCGAATGGCGATGGCGTCGGGAATGTCCTTGAGCCCCATACCATGGCGCTGCATCGATTCCAGCCCGAAGAAGTTCGTCTCGCCACCGGGCGCCAGCACCAGGAAATCGTAGGCGATCGGGCCGGCGCTGGTCTCGAGACGCTGCGCCGTGAAATCGACGCGCGTTACGTCCACCATGCGGAAATCGAAATTCTTCTGACCGCGCAAGATAGCGCGCACCGGTTTCGCGATCTCCTCGGGCTCGAGGCCCGCGGTCGCCACCTGATACAGCAGTGGTTGAAAGAGATGATAGTTGTTGCGGTCGAGTAACACGACCTGAGCGCGGGCGCGGCGCAGCGCGCGGGCGGCATTCAGGCCCCCGAAGCCCGCGCCCACGACGACGACGGTGGGCGAGGCGCTCAGCCGGTGAGTTTTCGCCACAGCGCCGCCAACGGATCGTAATTCGCGTCGACGACCCGTTCCTTGAGCGGAATGATCGCGTTATCGGTGATCGTAATCGACTCCGGGCAGACCTCGGTACAGCACTTCGTGATGTTGCAGAAGCCGATCCCGCCTTCATGGCGCAGATGGTCGCGCCGGTCCGCTTCGTCCAGCGGATGCATCTCGTAGACCGCGGCGCGCACGAGCATCGCCGGTCCCATGAACTGCTCGTGCTTCTCGTGCGTGCGCAGCACGTGGCAGACATCCTGGCACAGGAAGCACTCGATGCACTTGCGGAACTCCTGCGGCCGCTCGATTTCGTACTGATACATCCGCCAGGTGCCGTCGGGAGCATCGGGCTTGCGCGGCTGGAAGGCGGGAATGCGCTTGTTCACCTCGTAATTCCACGACACGTCGGTCACGAGGTCCTTGATCACCGGAAACGCCTTCATCGGCGTGACGGTGATCGTCTCGTCCGGCGCGTAGTCCGACATGCGCGTCATGCACATCAACTTCGGCTTCCCATTGATCTCGGCCGAGCACGAGCCACACTTTCCCGCTTTGCAGTTCCATCGGACCGCGAGGTCGGGCGCCTGCTCGGCCTGAATCGCGTGCACGGCGTCGAGCACCACCATCCCCTCCCCCGCGGCGACCTGATACTCCTTCAGCTCGCCACGCTCCCGCGTACCGCGGAACAGCCGCAATCTGCGAAGATCAGGCACGACTCAGGCCCCTTCCTTAATTAGAGTCGCAAGATCTGCCGGGATCTGTGGCTGAGTCTCGCGCCGCACGACCATGCGGTCGCCCTCTTTCTTGATCACGATCTGCTCGCGCGCTTGGCGCTCGTCGGAATCGGGATAGTCGCTGCGAGTATGGGCGCCCCGGCTTTCGGTCCGTTCCAGCCCGGCCCGCGCGGTCGCCTCCGATACGACGAGCAGCGAGTGGAGGTCGATGGCGGTGTGCCAGCCCGGATTGTATTCGCGGCTGCCCGTGACACCGGCCTTCCGGGCTCGCGCCTTGAGCTTTTCGAGCTCGGCGAGCGCGTTCTCGACCGTATCGCCTGGTCGATCTCAGTATCTGGGATCGCAGGCGGTGCGCCGCGCTTCCCCGCCGCGTACTGACCGGCCCGGCGCCCGAAGACCAGCAAGTCGCTGAGTGAGTTGCCGCCGAGGCGGTTGGCGCCGTGCATGCCGCCGCCGACTTCGCCGGCCGCGTAGAGGCCGGGGACCGTCGACTCCTGCGTCTCGGCGTCCACCTTGACGCCGCCCATCATGTAGTGCGTCGTCGGGCCGATCTCCATCGGGTCTGTGGTGATATCCACTTGCGCCAGCTCTTTGAACTGGTGATACATGCTCGGCAACTTCTGCTTGATGTAGTCGGGGCCTTGCTTCGAGGCGATATCGAGGAACACACCGCCATGCGGCGAGCCCCGCCCTTCGGCGATTTCCCTGGTAATGGCCTTGGAGACGACGTCCCGCGTCAGCAGCTCGGGCGGGCGGCGGTTCTTCTTACGATCGCCCTTTACCCAGGCATCAGACTCGGCTTCGGTGCCGGCGTAATCGCCCTTGAACATCTCGGGCATGTAGCGGAACATGAATCGCTCACCCGTGTTGTTCTTCAGCACGCCGCCCTCGCCCCGTACGCCCTCGGTCACGAGAATCCCACGCACGCTCGGCGGCCAGACCATGCCGGTCGGGTGGAATTGCACGAACTCCATGTCGATCAGCTCGGCGCCGGCGTCGTAGGCGAGGGCGTGGCCGTCCCCCGTGTACTCCCACGAGTTGCTGGTGATCTGCCACGCTTTCCCGATGCCGCCGGTCGCGAGCACGATGGCGCCGGTCTTGAACAGCACGAAGCGACCGGTTTCGCGGAAGTAGCCGAGGGCGCCGGCGATCGTGCCGCCGACGACAAACAGTTTCACGATCGTGCATTCCATGTGCACGTCGATGCCGGAGTGCACGCCCTTGTCCTGAAGCACGCGAATCATCTCGAGGCCGGTGCGGTCGCCGACGTGAGCCAGGCGGCTGTAGGTATGACCGCCGAAGGGGCGCTGATTGATGCGCCCGTCGGGCGTGCGATCGAACAGCGCGCCCCACGCCTCGAGCTCGTTGATGCGATCGGGCGCTTCCTGGGCGTGGATCTGTGCCATGCGCCAGTTGTTGTGCATCTTGCCGCCGCGCATGGTGTCGCGGAAATGCACGCGCCAGTTGTCCTCACCCATGACGTTGCCGAGCGCCGCCGCGGCGCCGCCCTCGGCCATGACGGTGTGGGCCTTGCCGAGCAGCGATTTGCAGACGAGGGCGACTTTGGCTTTGTGCGCGCTCGCTTCGATGGCGGCACGCAGGCCGGCGCCGCCGGCGCCGATGATCACGACGTCGTAATCCAGACTACGGATATCATTCATGAGGCGGTTGCCCGAGTTTCGAGTATCCGTGCGCTGAAGCGCCGGCTCGGCAACGACACGCGTCCTGAAGGACGCTCGGCTCTACGCCCTTCAGGGCGTGGGAAGTCGCCGAGCCGGCCCTTTAGGGCACGGATAAAAACGGTTCTGAGCATCCTCAAAAGATCCGCACGTCGTGGATGACGCCCATGGCGCACAGCCGGATGTAGACGTCAGTCAGCGCGACCGAGAAGAGCGAGCACCAGGCAAACAACATGTGATGGCGGTTGAGTGCGCTCACCCCGCGCCACGCCTCGAACCGCGCCTTCCCCCCGCGCGCGCACGAGAAGCAGTCGACCTGCCCGCCGATCAGGTGTCGCAGCGAGTGACAGCCGAACGTGTAACAGGCGAGGAGAATCACGTTGACCGCCATGACGAGGGTGCCGATGCCGACGCCGAACTCGCGGGGTCCGGGGGCCATGGCCCCGTCGCCGAGCACGCCGTTGACGGGCCAACGGGTGGCGAGGAAGACGTCGTACGACAGAATGAAGATGAAAACCACGGCCGCGTACATGAACCAGCGGTGCACGTTCTGGAGAATGAAGGGGAACTTGGTTTCACCCTTATAGCCGTGTCGCGGCTCGCCGACGGCGCACGCCACGGGATCGAGGAAAAACGCCCGGTAGTATGCTTTGCGGTAGTAGTAGCAGGTGGCGCGAAATCCTCCCGGGAAAATCAGAATCAGGAATGCGGGTGACAGCGGCCACCAGCTCGTCTGGATCAGCGGCGAGTAGAACGGCGAGAGGTATGGTCCCCATTCGTAGTAGCGGTTGACCCAAGCCACCCATGTCGCGTACACGGCGAAGCCGCCGAGGACCAACGCCGTAAGTGCTGGCGCGATCCACCAGGCGTCGCGGCGCAAGGTGGCGCCGAAGCTGCGTTCCTGAAGATCGCGAACGGAGGTGGTCATAGCTTCACCGCCGCCATCGTTTCCTTCACGGCGTCAGCGGACTTCTTCAAGGCAGCCTTTTCATCCGCGCTCAACTGTACCTCGACGATCTGCTCGAGTCCGTTCTTGCCGAGCTTGCACGGCACGCCGCAGTACATCCCCGACAGCCCGTACTCGCCCTCGAGCCACGCGGCACACGGCAGCACCCGTTTCTGATCGAGCACGATCGATTCGACCATCTGCACCACCGCCGCTGACGGCGCGTAGTACGCCGAGCCTGTCTTCAGAAATGCCACGATCTCTGCCCCGCCGTTGCGCGTGCGCTCGACGATCTTGTCGAGCTTTGCCTTATCGAGGAGCTGGGTGACCGGAATCCCCGAGACCGCCGTGTACGAGACGAGCGGCACCATCGTATCGCCGTGCCCGCCGAGCACCATGGCTTGAATGTCGCGCACCGAGACGTCGAGGGCTTCTGCCAGGAATGCGCGATAGCGGGCCGTATCGAGCACGCCGGCCATGCCGATCACGCGCTCGCGCGGGAATCCGGTGACCTGCTTCGTGACCCAGCACATCACGTCGAGCGGATTCGACACGACGACCACGATGGCTTTGGGGCAGTGCTGCTTGATCTGCTGGGAGACTTGCGTGACGATGTCGGCGTTGGTCCGGACCAGGTCGTCGCGGCTCATCCCCGGCTTGCGAGCGATCCCTGCCGTGACGACGACCAGCTCACTCCCGGCAGCGGGTCCGTAATCATTGGCGCCTACGATTCTGGTATCGAAGCCCTCGATCGGCGCGGATTCGTACTGATCGAGTCCTTTGCCCTGTGGAACGCCCTCGATCACGTCGACGAGGACGATGGTGCGGGCGAGCTGTTTTTCGGCGAGGCGTTGGGCGGTGGTGGCGCCGACATTCCCGGCGCCGACGACGGTGATCTTGCTGAGCATGGTGCGGGGAAGTTAGACACCCGCGGCGGGTGGGGCAAAGGGTACGCCCCGGTCGCGTCAGCTCACTACTCGCCGGGCGACGTTCAGGGGTGACATGGAGGTCCGACTGCGGCCGATGCGATCTCCCGATCGGCATATCGAAGCTGCACGGAATCCTTTGCGTCCACTGTCATGTCACGACTCGCCTGCGAAGGAATCCGGATGCCTTTGGGGTGATAGGGAGACCCGATCACCAGTTGGAAAGACAAATCGATGTCGTTGTGGTTCGTGATGCGAAACTTCTGGCCGCAGACGTTTTCTAGAGCCACGGTCCCGGCCGGGAGCAATGCCAATGCGGGCCAGTCATCTGTGAGCGCCTGCCAGATAGCCTTCGCGGCGCGAGCCACGACGGGGTTGGGATCGGTGGTCAACTCACGGCTCACTGTGTACACGCGAGCTCGAAGGTCCACCGCTGGAGGTTGCGTGCCGACCCTCGTCGTAGGATGTGTTACCGACGCGAGATGGGGAAACGGCCCTGGGTTCCGTAAATAACTCAGCTCCATCGTACGGGACGAATCGAAATAGCTGATGAGGGTCTGAAGTGCCACGAGACGCAGTTCAGTAGGCCGAGCCGCGTCGCGGGCCACCTCGACGGCCGCCTCTGCAATGCGCTGATCGCGTATCAAGTAGTTCCACGTCCAGAGGTGCGCCACGTTGTCCGTCGTGCGCCAACGGGTTGCGATCGCCGCGGGACCGTCGGGGCAGCCGACGATCTCTGAGAACGCCCAACGAGCTTGAGTGTCAGTGACTGCCGGGGCAACGACGACCTGGGCAGCCTCCTGACACGTGTAATGGCGTTGTTGTGCCGCCGCCGACGTAGCAGAGCAAAACCAGGCGACTACCACCACGGCGGGCCGATGCAGGGTCATGCGATGCTCCTCGGGCTCAACGCCCTTCGCGCAAACGCTCACGGCGAAAAATACCTAAAGATGCATGGCAGGATCAGGTGATTCCGCGAGTCGCCATCCATAGCACGCGAGTCGGCCTGAGCGGCGTTGTGTATCTGTGTGAGGACGGGTCCGACTTTGGGATCCAGACGCGCGATGCCTTCGGTCAGAACTCGCGAATCGCGTGTCACGTCATTGATATAGATCCCCACGTGCGAGTCCGGTTGATTGGCCGGATTCGTTCCCTCATGAGCCTCGACCAAGGGCGGCAGCGTAAGCACTCGGGCCTGCCCGCAATACGTCGTCCCGCCAACGTGCTTGTCTTTGGGGTATTGCAGGAGATACCAGTCGCTCCCCTGTGCCATGGCTGGGTAATTCACGCGAGCGATGGTGAAGGTCTCGAATGGGATGTCCGTCATGTACGTGAACCCATTGTTCGGCCCACCGTCGGCAATAACGACCGCGTAGTTGCCAACGTCTGGCCTGACCTCCATGTCCAGGGAGCTCTGGCCAAGAGAGGAATCGGCGATCGGGTGAATGGGCAGGCCATCGGCGCCGGGGGTGGTGTGGTTGCTCCGCACCGTCTTGGTGCTCCAATCGCGCGGGGTCACGGTCACGCTCGCCGTCCCCGTACCCGGCTGACCATCAATCGTCCCCGTGACGACAAGCCGGCCATTCGTGACCAGCTGGCCCGCCCACGTCAGGTCGCTGATGCTGGTCTCGCGTGGCACGACGTCGCCGGAATCGCTGGTGAAAGTCCATCCGGTTACGCTGAGCGCTCCGGTCGGCGGTTGAGGTTGCGCTTGGCACGAGACGACACTCCCGCGCAGCTGGCCCGATCCAGTGCACGTGATACTGATACCATCGTCGAGGTCCGTCGCGAATTCGCGAAACAACACAACATAGTTCAAGACTGCATGCAGGGTCCAGCAGTCCGTTCTCGGAGGAGTATATGTCGTATCCGTCCCGCACTCGTCCCACTCTCTACCGCCTCCCGGTGGTGTGATGACAACCCGGTCTATCGACGCGCCATCCGGAACCGTAGCCTTTAGAAACGTTAGGCTTGTCTGAGTGCGCTGATACATCCCGTCAAACCATTCGTAGCCGCAATACCCCGGCGGTTTGGGGTATTCCTCGAGGGCCACCGTGACCTCCTCGCCGGAGATTCGATGCGCGGTGACGGATCCGAACGGGTCACCACAATGCACGACTCCGCCTGAAGTCGAGATCACGAGGTCACTCACTGGGCGGGAGAACGCCACCGCGACAGGCTCATACGCCCCCGCCTCCACATGCAGGCCCTTGTCCGACGGGCTCACCCCGATGCTGGTCTGGCATGGAGGCCCGAGGTCCAACTCGCCATCTTCGTACTCTAACGTGGTGCCCGCGATGTTTGTCCCACAGACAGTCCCACCTGCGCCCGGTACGTCGTCGTAGAATTGATGACTGAAGCTCGGGCGGTTCAATATCGGCCCCGTCGCATCGGGTTTGTCGCAGCCAAGAGCGAAAGCCGTCGCGCTGCTCACAATCAAGCCAAGCATTCTCAGGCGGAGAGTCGTCGGGGCAGCCATAGTGCCCCACATTGCGAACGCTTCTTCGCGACGGGCCGTGATCAAGCGCAGAAAGTTCCTGGTACAAGTCTCGACATCCGATTCTTGAGATACGAATCGCGCCGTCACCCACCCCGCGTGTGCATCTCTCGGTGCGGATCGGCGCGCAAACCTTCTACCTGAAACAAGGGTGTGCGATTCACGAGCCCGAGCCGCTCCTCCGCGCCACGATCGGTCCTGCCACGCCAGGTCGAAGCGATCAGATCCGACAGTGCCGCGTCGTTCGCGCCACTGCGCAGCGGTTCGCGCAAGTCGATGCCCTGCCCTGCGTAGAGGCAGAGGAACCAGGTGCCGTCAGCCGTCAGCCGGCTGCGGTCGCACGAGCGACAGAACGGCGCGGTCGTAGAAGCGACGATGCCAAACGTGGTTCCGTCCGGCAGCCGAAAACGCTCGGCGGGCGCGGTGAGATCGCGTTCGGTCACGGTCGTAACCGTTCCGTAGTGATTCGACAAGCGCGCCAGGATGTCGCGCTGCGAGAACACCTGCTCCGCCGACCACCCCGTCGCACCGCCGACGTCCATGTACTCGATGAACCGGACCTCGGCGTCCTGCGCACGCGCAAACTTGATCAAATCGACGAGCTCATCGTCATTGACGCCTCGCATCACCACCGTGTTGAGCTTCAACGAAAACCCAGCGGCGCGAGCGGCGGCGATCCCCGTCAGGACATCGGCATGTTTATCGGTGCGGGCCAATTCCCGCATGCGCTCGGGCCGCAGCGTGTCGAGGCTGACCGTGACGCGCCCCAACCCGGCGCGCTTGAGAGCCATGGCTTGCTTCGCGAGCAGCAAGCCATTGGTGGTCAGCGCGAGATCGCGAATCTTCGCGTTCCCGGCGAGCATGCGTGTAAGCGTCTCGAGATCGTGACGCAGGAGTGGTTCGCCGCCGGTCAAACGGATACGCGCAGGCTGCCCAGTGGTCGGGCTAACGTGTCTCGGAGCACGTCAGCCTCCAATTCGTTCCCCCTCTCCGCCAAGCGGAGAGGGGGTCAGGGGGTGAGGCCCCGACGGATCGACCCACGTTGCCGAGCCGTCCACGTGCATCTCTTTCTTCCAGATCGGCAGACGCTTCTTCACTTCCTCGATCACGTAGCGACACGCCGCGAAGGCTGCGTCGCGATGCGGGGCCGCGGCGGCGATCGCGATGCTCGCCTCGCCAACGGGAATCAGTCCCAACCGATGCCGCAGAGTAACGCGCGCCTCCGGCCAGCGCACCTGCGCCTCGTCGAGGATCCGCGTGATCTCGGCCTGCGCCATGTCGTCGTAGGCCGAGTACTCGATGCCCGTGACGTCGTCGTCACTACGGACGGTTCCCAGAAAGACGCACGCCCCACCCCGCTCCGGACTCTGGACGTCAGTCAGGAGCTGTTCGATCACAATTGGCCCTCGCACTAAATGCGTCATTGAACATCCCCGGGTGGCGAGCCCCGGGGCCATGCCCCGGGGCTAACGAACACCGGATCTATCCTCCTGATAACGGAGGCAACAACGCCACCTCATCCCCGTCGCTGACCGGGGCGTTGAGTTTGACCTGGCGCAGGTTCAGCGCGGCGAGGGGTTGCGGCGGCAACGCCTGGGTGCCGGGAAACACTTCGCGGACGCGCGCGATGACGTCCGCGACCGTCGCGGGGGTCGGCACATTGACGGTTGGGCGTGGGATTGGGGACGCGCTGCAGCGTGATGCGCGAATTCGTGCGCTCATGCACCGTGGTGTTGAGTGTAAGGGGTCGGCCGCCGCGCTGCACGGTAATGGTGAGCGGCTGACCGGCCTTGCCGCGGTAGCGGGCTCGAAAAGCCGCGCCCCAGTCCTGCTCTGCTGTCACCGTGATCCCGCCGATGTCGGTCAGGACGTCGCCCGGCTGAACGCCGGCCGCTTCCGCCGCGCTTCCCGGCGTAACCGATTGCACCTGGAGGCCGCCACTCGGCGTCGGCCCGCTCGACACGCCCACGAACGGCAGCGTCACGACCTGCCGGTTGAACACGATTCCCGCTTTCGCGAATACCGTCTCATAGGGCAGCGAATCGCGGCCGTCGATGTAGCGGCGGTAGAACCCGTCCACGTCCGGCATGCCGGCGCTGCGTAGCTCCTTCAGCAGGTCGGCCGTGAGAAATCCTTTGTTCTGCCGGTAGTAGCGCATGTACAGCGCGCGCATCACGTCGTCGAGGTTGTGCGCGTTGTCGGTGGCGTCGCGGATCGAAATATCGAGCAGGAACCCCAGCAGCGACCCCTTGGGATAGTAGAGCTGCGAGCTGTTGATGTAGACCTCGTGGATCCACGTGGCCTCACTGCCGTCCTCGACACTCCACGGCTCGGGCGTCTGCTCCACCTGGTCGATGTTCGACGTGGTGTTCTGGAGGAATTGGTCCGCGCTCCACAAACCGGCGCGCAGATTGGTGAGGTCGGCGTAGTAGTCCGTCACGCCCTCCGACCACCACAGCAGCGGAGTGTATTGCTCGGCGTGATAGTCGTAGGGCCACATCTCGGCGGGGCGGATGCGCTTCACGTTCCAGAGATGGAAGAATTCGTGCGACAGCAGGGGATACATGAAGTCGCCCAGGTTTCCGGAGGGATCCGCAAACGCCAGCGCCGGCATGATGTCGTATTGCGACGAGCTGTGCTCGAGCCCGCCACCGAAGTTGATCGCCTCGTGAATGACGTTGAAGAAGACCGTGTACACGTCGTAGGGGGTATCGCCCATGATGCGGTTCTGCACCGGCGCCAGCTTCGCGACGCCGTTGCGGAGATTGCGCGCGACCGCCGGCGTGTAATCGGTGGCCGGCCACACCGCGATCCGGATCCATTTGCCGTCGGCCTGCAGTGAATCGAGGCTGTAACGACCGAGAAACGTCATCGCGTCGGCGAGCTCGTGGTAATCAGCCGCGCGATACACACCGTTCGCCGGGCCCTTGAGCGCGGTCGTGACTTGCCAGCCCGCAGGAATGCGGAACCGCACTTCGGCGGAACGCCCCAGCTGCCCTTCCTCGAAGAGAAAGAGATTGGTGCCGAGGAATTGACCGAAGTCGTTGACGACGCGCGCGACCGAGAGGTCGAGCGTGTCGGGGGCGTACGCGAACTCGACCGTCACGCGGTCGGCCCCGCCCGTCACGACGCGCCAGGTGTCTTTGTCGCCGCGATCCCACCGCAGCGCTTGTCCCGCGGAATTCTTCGCGCCAAAGCCGTGCACGTAGCGCGCATAGTTCTGGATCTCGTAGTTGCCGGGACTCCACGCGGGCAGCGAGACGAACAGCGTGTCTTTCCCGGCGGCGGGAAAGTCGGCGGAGACATGGAATTCGGAAGCGCCTGCGGTGAGTGCGACTTCGTAGCGAACGGTCTGCGCGCAGAGCGGCGTCGCGACCAGCAGCGCCAGGGAGAGGGGGAGCAGGCTAAAACCGCGCATCATCACTCCGGGCAAGAAGTTGGGCCTCGGCGGCATACCGAGGCCCAAGCTCAAGTTACCCTGTAGCAGCGATTTAGGAGCGTCTTACGATGTAACCTTCGCGCTCGCGTCGGCGACCATCGCGCGCAACTCCTTGCTGGGCTTGAAGACAGGAACCGGGCGCGCCGCGACTTCGACGGGATCACCAGTTCTTGGGTTACGCGCCATCCGCGTCTTCCGCTGGCGGATCTTGAACGTCCCAAATCCGCGTACCTCAATGTTATGCTGCTCAGCCAGCGCGGCTTTGACGGCGTCGAGAAAGGAGTCTACCACCCGCGCACAGTCCTTTTTTGAAATGAGGGGACCTGCGGTGCGAGCGATTTGCGCGGTGACTTTTTCGACCAGATCGGCCTTCGTCATTGGTCCCCCCGAAAGACAGCCGGGTTGCAAGTCGGGGGCTATCATAGGGGCTTACTTATTTAGTGTCAAGAGCTTGTAGGAATTGTTGAAAGTGTCCTTGAGCGTCATGTGGGCCGGGCGAGGCCTCAGGATGGTATTGAACGGCAAAAATCGGGTATTCCCGGTGCCGGATCCCTTCGACGGTCCCGTCGTTGAGGTTAAGGTGCGTGACCTCGAGCGACTTCGCGCCCGGAACGCCGGTCGTTTCTCCTCTCACCGCGAATCCATGGTTCTGTGACGTGATAAGTACTTGTCCCGTCGAAAGATCCCGCACTGGATGATTGCCCCCCCGGTGTCCGTACGGGAGCTTGATCGTCTCTCCACCCAGTGCCAGCCCGAGCAGCTGATGCCCGAGACAGATGCCAAAGATCGGTAACGTCCCGTCGGAGAGATCGCGAATTGTGGTGATCGCGTACGCCACGGCGGCGGGGTCGCCCGGTCCGTTGGACAGGAAGACGCCATCCGGTTTGAGCGCCCGCACCTGCGCCGCGGTCGTCGCCGCCGGCACGACGGTGACGCGGCAGCCATGCTGTACGAACAGCCGCAGGATATTGCGCTTCATTCCAAAGTCGAACGCGACGACGTGATGCTTTGCGCCGGCGGGGGGCGGTCCTTCCGTATAGGCGTCGGGAATCGTCGCGACGCTCGCGAGGTCGAGCCCGTTCATCGATGGCGACGCCGCGAGTGCGCGCGAGATTTCCTGCGTCGGCCGATCACCGAGCGCCAGGACGCCGCGCATCGCGCCCTTGGAGCGAATGTGCCGTGTGAGCTGACGCGTATCGACGTCGGACACCAGCGGGACCTTCGCGCTGGAAAGCCAGTCGAGCAACGTCCCGGTCGAGCGCCAGTTGGACGGCGTGGCGGACAGCTCGCGCACCACGACGCCGACGACACGCGGACGGTCGGATTCGATGTCGTCGGGATTGATGCCGTAATTCCCGATCATCGGCGCCGTCATCACCACGATTTGTCCGAGGTAGGAGGGGTCGGTGAACACCTCCTGATAACCGCTCAGATTCGTGGTGAAGACGACTTCCGCGTAGGCCGGCTCAAACGGGAGAGGCGCGGTGCCCGGGAACCAGGCGCCGTCCTCCAGCAGCACGTAAGCGCTAGGGGCGTCGATTGCGAGCGGGCGCCGGGGGAGGCGCGGGAGGAGCCGTCGGTTGAGTCTCGATCGGCAGCGGCGTCGGCTGGACCGGCGCCGGTTGCTGCTGTCCCTGGCCCTCGAGCACAGACCGCACCTGTGACCCCGACTGCGACATGAAGGTCAGGACCAGCGCCAGGAACAGGAAAATCCCGGCGGTCCACCACGTCGCCTTGGTGAGCAGCGTAGTAGCCTGCCGCCCGCCCATGATCGTCTCGGTGCCGGCGCCGCCACCCATCGTGGCGAGCCCCCCGCCCTGCCCGGCTTGCAACAGCACGGCAGTCGCGAGGATGACCGCATCGAGCAGCAGAATGGCGACGAGGAACGAGTACATGCGCGGGGCAAGATACCTAGGCTACGGCGGTGCGCACAAGTTCGCCCCAGGCCTGTGGATCGAGTGACGCCCCGCCGACCAGCACGCCGTCCAACTCCGGCTCGGCCAGCAGCTCGGCGGCGTTCTTCAGATTGACGCTGCCACCATACAGAATCTGCGTCTCCGCGGCCCCCTGTTGCTCCAGCCACGCCCGGATCGCGGCGTGCACCGTAGCGGCATCGCGCGGCGTCGCGTTCCGGCCGGTGCCAATCGCCCACACCGGCTCGTAGGCGATGGTGACGCGTGCGGTTGCAGCGCGACCGGCTAATGCCGCGTTCAGTTGCCGGGTGGCCACCGCTAGCGTCTGACCGGCGTCGCGCTGTTCGAGCGTTTCGCCCACACACAGCACAGGGTGGAGCTCGGCCGCGATGGCCGCAGCCAGCTTCTTGCCTGTTTGCTCGTCTGTTTCGCCGAACACGTGGCGCCGTTCGGAATGTCCGATGAGCACCGCCCGCGCGCCCGCTTGGGCCGCCAGCGGACCTGAGATCGCTCCCGTGAACGCCCCTTTGGGCTCCCAGTAGATGTCCTGAACGCCGACGACGATATCGTGGCGTCCAGAATCGCGCACAGCCGCGACGACGGAGTTGACAGAGAGCGCCGGTGGAAAGAACCAGACCATGCGGTCGGGTCTGGGATCGAAGGCCGGAAGAAAACTCGCCATGTAGGCCGAGGCGTCCGAGGGGCCGAGGTTCATCTTCCAGTTTGCCGCGAAGAGCAAACCCCTCACGCATCCTCCAAAGCCGCTACGCCGGGCAATTCCTTCCCTTCCAGGAACTCGAGCGACGCGCCGCCCCCGGTCGAGACGTGGGTGAGCTTGTCTTCCATTCCCGCCACGGCCGCGACGGAGTCCCCACCGCCCACGACGGTCACCGCGCCCTTCTTTCCCGCGTCGACCAACGCCGTCGCGATGGCGCGCGTCCCCGCATCGAACGGCGGAGTCTCGAACACGCCCATCGGGCCGTTCCAGAAGATGGTCTTGGCGCGCAGCAGCCGCGCCTGGAAGTCGTGCTGCGTCGCGGCGTCGATGTCGAAGACCGCCCATCCCTTGGGGACGGCGTCCGCAGCAACCGAGCGATGCTCGCTCGCTCGCTCGAGCGATGGGGCGATGACCGCGCCGCGGGGCAGGATCAGTTTCTTCCCGCTCTGTGCGAGCAGCTGCTTGGCGAGTGCAATGCGATCAGGCTCGACCAAGGATGATCCCACCTCGAGGCCCATGGCCGCGAAGAACGTACACGCCATGGCGCCGCCGATGAGCAACTCATCTACGCGTGGCAGTAAGGAGCGGATCACGTCGATCTTGCCGGAGATCTTCGCGCCGCCCAACACCGCGATGAAGGGATGCTTGGGATCCCGGAGCAGCTGTCCCAAGTACTGGAGTTCCTTCTCCATCAGGAAGCCGGCGACGGCGGGCTTGAGGAGATGGGCCACGGCTTCGGTCGAGGCGTGCGCACGATGAGCCGAGCCGAACGCGTCGTTCACGTACAGATCGCCGAGCTGCGCGAATGTCTTGGCCAACTCCGGGTCGTTCTTCTCCTCGCCGGACCAGAAGCGCGTGTTCTCGACGAGCGCGACGCCGCCGCGCGGCAGCCGCCGCGTCGCCGCCACACCCGTGGCCGGATCGGGGATGAACTCGACCGGAGCCCCCAGCAGCTGCTCGAGATCGCGCACGATCTGCTGCAGTGAATATTGGGGATCCGGACCGCCCTTGGGCCGGCCGAGGTGGGAGAGCACCACCACGCGCGCGCCTTTGTCGCGGAGATACTGGATGGTCGGCAGCGAGGCTCGCAGCCGCGTGTCGTCGCTGACCGTGCCGTTCTTGAGCGGGACGTTGAAATCGACCCGCACCAGCGCGCGCTTTCCGTCCAACGCCTGCGGGGGAAGGTCCCGCAGGCTGCGTTTCTTCAAAGACACCGACGGTAAAGGTTCACTGCTTGCGCCCGATGAACGCCAGAAGATCGACACATCGTGCAGAGTATCCCATCTCGTTGTCGTACCACGACGACACGTGCACCAGCGTGCCATCGATCACCGCCGTGGACATCGAGTCCACGACACTCGAGTAGAGGCTCCCGATATAGTCGACGGACACCAGCGGCTCGTCGCTCACCTCGAGGATGCCCTTGAGCTTCCCGGCCGCGGCCTGCTTGAACGCCGCGTTCACCGCAGCGACGGTCGTCGGCCGCTCGACTTCGGCGGTGAGATCGACGATTGAGACGTCGGGCGTTGGTACGCGGAGCGAAATCCCGTCGATCTTGCCTTTGACCTCGGGGAGCACGAGACCGGTGGCCTTGGCGGCGCCGGTTGTCGTGGGGATGATGCTCAGCGCGGCGGCGCGGGCACGCCGCAGATCCTTGTGAGGCAGGTCGAGAATCTGCTGGTCGTTCGTGTAACTGTGCACGGTCGTCATGAAGCCGTGCTTGAAGCCGAAGCCGTCCATCACGACTTTGACGACGGGGACGAGACAGTTGGTCGTGCAGGACGCGTTGGAGATGATGTGATGCTTCGCGGGATCGTACTTGTCGTTGTTCACGCCCATCACGATCGTGATGTCCTCGCCCTTGGCGGGGGCGGAGATCACGACCTTCTTGGCGCCCGCCATCAGATGCTTGGACGCGCTCTCCTTGTCGGTGAAGCGTCCGGTGCTCTCCAGGACCAGCTCGACGCCGAGCTCCTTCCAGGGCAGCTTCTCGGGTTCTTTGATCGCCGAGACCTTGATCTGCTTACCGTTGACTTCGAGCGCATCGCCCTTTGCGTCGACCGTCCCCGGAAAGCGGCCGTGCACCGAGTCGTACTTGAGCAGGTGCGCCAGCGTCTTGGTGTCGGTGATGTCGTTGACGCCGACAAACTCGATCTCGGTCTGTTTCGCCATCGTGGCGGCGCGCAGCACGTTGCGCCCGATGCGCCCGAACCCGTTGATCCCTACCCGCACCGCCATGACTTTCCCCTTAGCTGAAGTCTGGAATTGCCGCGCGGGCGAATGTGACGCCGTAAATGCGCCGCGCTCCTGCCTGCTCTAATGCCCGGGCTGCTTCCGCCAACGTTGCGCCCGTAGTGAAGACATCGTCGACCAGAATCAACGTGGAACTCGGAAGTCGGAACGCGGAACTGTTTCCCGTTCCGAGTTCCGCGTTCCGCGTTCCGAACGCCCCCGCCACATTCGCCAGACGCGTCTCCGGTGTCAACGCCGTTTGCGTCGGCGTCTCGCGCGTGCGGACAAGCAACGTAACACGTACGGGAATCCGCCATTCTCGGGCCAGCGCGCGCGCCAGGACTTCGCTCTGGTTGTAGCCGCGCTGGCGCAATCGCTTCGGGGCGAGGGGAATAGGTATCAGGACCGACGGTCCGTCGCTGGGAGGGCGCAGCGGCGCCATCACCGCCGTCAGGTCGTCGGCGATCCGCGGCAAACCGCCGTACTTGAGCGCGTGGACCGCCGGGCGTGCATTCTGGTCGAGCCAAGCCGCAGATCTCACGGATTTCAGCGCAGATGGCCACTGATTGCACAAACGGCAGGAGCCGAAATGTGGTTCGGGTTGGCCGCAACGCTCACACCACGGCGGGCGCACCGGCCGCCACCGCTGCCGGCACACGGGACAGGCGAGCCGGTGGGCGTCGCGCTGGCTCAGCAGGGCGTGACACAGCAGGCACTCCGCGGGGAGGAGGAGCTGCTCAAACGCGGAGCGCACGTGAGACTGCCGCGCGCATGACTTCTTTCGGCGCCGCCGTGCCCGGGAAGAAGCGCTCGAACGCCGCAGCGCCCTGTTGCACGAGCATCTCTCGGCCGTCGGCAGCCGCGATCCCGCGTTCGCGGAGCGCGTGGACCCACCGAGTCTCACCGGGTGCGTACACGAGATCGAGCGCGCGCTGCACACCCGGAATGTGGTTCAGGTCGACCGGCAGCGGATCGTGACCGGCGAGACCCAGTGGCGTTGCGTTGATTACCACGTCGACTTCGACCGGGCCAGTAGCGACAGCGGTCACCACGCCGATACCCTTCGCCCACGTGGCGAACGCCTTCGCGCGGGCGCCATCGCGCGAGCGCACGAACAGCGTGGCGCCGCGGTCAGCGGCAGTCACCGCGGTCGCGCGCGCCGACCCACCGGTTCCAATCACGAGCCACCGTTCTCCCTTTTGCGCCGCGCCGACTTTGTCGAGCGCCCGAGCCATGCCGAATACATCCGTATTGTCGCCGACCAGAGCCCCGTCCTCCGTCCAGAACGTATTGCACGCGCCGACCCGGGCGCAGACATCCGTTTTCCGCGCGACGAATCCTTCGACTGCTTCCTTGTGCGGGACGGTCACGTTGCCGGCGCCGCCGGTCGCGGCCTGCATTGCCAGCACGGCGCGCAACGCTTCGGGGGGTACAGGAGGCACGCGCAAGGCGACGTACACGGCGTCTAATCCCAGCGCGCGACAAGCGGCGTTGTGCATCGCGGGAGAGAGCGAATGGGCCACCGGGTCGCCGATGACCGTGAACAGCCGCGTCTTAGCGCTGATCTCCACGCTTGCTCTCGGCGGCGAGCCGGTCGGCCACGGCAGCGGCGAGCCCCTCGAGCTCCTGACAGGTATCACGGTAGACGCCCAGATCGCCGCCAAACGGATCGCTGACTTCGTCGTCGCCCCGGCCGGCGTATTCGCCCAGGACGAACACGCGTCCCTCGCCGCCCAGCTCGTCGACGCGGGCGCGGTGATGTCGCGCCATCGTGAGAATCAAATCCGCCTGCTCGACCAGCTCGCGCGTGAGCAGCCGGGCCCGGTGCCCGGAGAGATCGAGGCCGCGTTCGAGTCCGACCAGATACGCCCCTTCCGACGCCGGTGCGCCATCCCAGGCGCCCGTCCCGGCGGACGTGACCGCGACTTCGAGGCCGCGCTCCTTGAGCGCGCGCTCGAGCAGCGAGGCGGCGAGCGGGCTGCGGCAGATGTTGCCGGTGCAGACGAACAGCACGTGCTGGATCATGGCGCGAGGCGGCCGACGGCGCGTCGCAGCTCGTTGACGCTGAGCGTTCCTTCGCGGACGATTTCCGCTCGTGGCCTGGTGCAATCAACCACGGTCGATGGCGGCCGGTTCCCCAACACGCCGCCGTCGAGCACCAGCAGCTGGCCCTTCTTCACCGCCGGCGCGAAGTCGCGCGCGATGGCGTCCGGGCCGGGACCGGGCGGCTGCCCCGGCAAATTCGCGGACGTGGAGGTGAGCGGGGAACCCAGCGCCGCCACGAGTCCCGCGATCGCGTGATGCGACGTCCAGCGCACCGCGATGCCGCCGTCGGGACCGCGCAGCAAGTCGGGGAGCCGGCCCGATCCTCCCGGTAACACGAGCGTGAGCGGCCCGGGCCAGAACGCGCGCGCCAGCGCATCCGCGGACGCATTGAAGGCGAGCCCGTGCGATTCAGCCATCGATCGGTCGCTGATCAACAAGAGGAAGGGCTTGGCGGCCGACCGCCCTTTGAGCGCAGCCAGCGCGGCGACGTCCTCCTGCACGACGCGCGAGCCGAGGCCGTAGACCGTCTCTGTGGGATAAGCGAGCAAGCCCCCGCCTCCCAGATGCTGCACCACCTGCGGGATTGCAGTGGCAATGTCGGAATCTGACTGGAACGGGAGCCCGTTCAACGCAACTCACGCGCGAAAGCCTCCGCGATCCGGAAGTCGTCGGCGGTGGTGACCTTGAAGTTGTACGGTGAATCGGGAATCAGCTCCACCGGGAACCCCGCGCGCTCGCACACTTCCGCATCATCGCTCGGTGCGCCCCCGTTGGCGGTTTCGGGCAGCTGTGCGTAGGCGTCGCGCAACATCTGCCGGGGGAATCCTTGCGGCGTCTGCGCCCGCCAGATGCGCTCCCGATCCACGGTCCGCGCGACGCGCGGCGTAGGCTGGTGC
>WNGE01008293.1_pt1 | contig 30768 bp, 22 predicted proteins | sample 5400651 | NCBI WGS metagenome assembly WNGE01 (sample SAMN13153370, study PRJNA577476) | soil metagenome | isolation source: 60 cm soil or saprolite under grassland replicate 2 | place: USA:California | collected 2016-06-15
GTTTTGCACGCCCCAGTCGTCTTCCGCGTTGCGATTGATCACGTCCCAACGCAGGTAATTGACCGGAATCACTTGCGGCGCAACTTTCGCGATCGTTGTGGTGGGCCAGCGCACTTTCCAGGTTTCGCCTTGGTGTTCGACCTGCAAGTCCCGAACGTCATCAAGCGGGCCCACAGCGGTAGAATAGTGCAGCTTCGCGCGAACTGTGGCTTCGCGGCCATTGTTGTGCAGCGGCCACACATCAAAGTGTTCCAGGCTGGCGTAAGTGAGAAGGCTGCCATTACTGCCGGCAACATCGCGGACGAAAGCTGCCTTCTCCACTTCACTCGAATTCGCCAGCAGCGAATGCGCTGAATCCCACTTCCGCGCCTGCACTTGGCTGAGTAGAAGACGTGTAGCTTCATCCGGCGTGCGCGAGGAACGCATGCGTTCGCGAGCCACCACGCCTGATTGAACCCAACCGAGCAATAGCAAAACGACAGTTGCGATCGTGATCAGGAAGGGAAGAACGTGTTTCATCATCGCACCTCCCGAGCGTACACGTGCTCTCCGGTGGGAGAAGGAAATTCGACCACACGCTCCGCGCGAACGCGATCCGGCAACAATAACGCCAGCAGGATGGCGAGAATGCTGCTTGCTAGCGGCAGCGTTCCCCAAAGCAAACCTTCCCACGGCGCAGGCATTGCATCCGATTGAATTGGCCGTGCCGGGGGGACATCTTCCTTAGACCAGACCGTGATCGTGCCCGAGTCGTAGGTTTCAATTTTCCGCCATCCGGCAAAAGCCAACATGGGCTCGTAGTACGGATCGTGCACAAAGATGTATTTCAGCCCGTAATTATTTGCGTGTTTCAGCATGGCCCTGAGCGATTCCATGCCCGCTGTCCCGAAGAATTTGGCGCTGGTAAGCTGCGCAGAGCCGTAATGCGTCATCTCCGGTAGCAGGCGAGCAGAGTTGTACTCGCCGTCCACGCTGTTTGCATTCGCGTAGGTAGACACTTTAGGCAATGCATTGCCAAAGCCGAGCGTCAAGTAACGATACCTGTCGTGTCCGCTGCGATTGAGGAACTCAACAACTGAATTAACATTCAGTCCGCTAAGCGTGTGGAACGGACTCCATACCAGCCATCCCATTGCAAGCGCCATCGTGACGACAGCGGCGGCCGAGAGGCCCACAGCGGCGACTGCTCGGTAGCGGTCCAGAAGACTTTCAGCGAGCAATCCGACAATTGGCAACGCCAGCAGAGCTGCTGAAAGCGTGAACCTTTCAAACGTCAGAATCTCGAAGGCACGCCCGAAAATCCACTTGGGAACCGGAGTTGTTCCACCCAAACCGAACAGAAACGCTATCCAGAATGCGAACAGCAGCGGGCGAAGCCGCCGATTCGCCGAACCCATCCAGATCACAAACGGCAGCGCCAGAATCATCGCTCCGTAAGGAACAAAAAAGTAATTCGTTAAATAATTCAGGTTCAGCAGCAAGTTCGAGCGGCTAGCGTGAGGAATCGGAATCTGCTCGATCGGGTGGCGGATAATTGCAATCCAATAGGGAAGCAGAATCACACCCACGCCGATCCCGGCAACCACCGCGAACATAATGGCGCGGGTAAGCACCGCAGCCACAGATCGGCCTTCCCGGCGATCAATACAAGCCAGCCACAACACAGGCAAAGCAAAGAGCACCGAACCAAAAATCAGGGTAACGTGATGCACGGACGCAGCCGCCCAGACCAGAACCAGTCCTTTGAGCAATCCCTTGGCATCGGCTGAACGTGACCACTCGTAAAAATAGGGCAGAGCCAGCAGGTAAATCGGCGCAGATAGCATGGTCGAGAGTTGGCCCGCCGAATAAACCAGAAATGCTACTGCCCCTAAAAACACGCTGAACGCGGCGGCATAACTGGCGGCGCGCTCACTTACCCATAACCGTGAGAATCGGTAGACGCCCACTGCCAGCAGCACGATGGCAATCAGTTGCACCAGCGCATACGCCTCGCGCAGACCGACGATATACGAAAGAATCGCGATCCACTGATGTCCCAGCGGCGGGTAAGTCGTCTGCGAGAAACCGGCAAACCACTTTTCATTCCATGGATCGAACCAGTGGTGAGCGTAATGGGAAGCAAAAAATATGTGGAGATTGGCGTCGTAAGAAGTCGTGAGCGGCAGTTGCATCGTCATCAGCGGGCCGTGCACGATTAAGGCCAGCAGGACGATCGCCGCCAACGGGATTGGCCTTCGTAAATAGCTCGTTTCCACGGTATTGGAGGTCCTCCCCGGTTATATGAGTGGGGGTTGGATTCCACATTGCCCAGGAAGGTTTTCCGAGCTCCTGCTGGTGCCTTCGCGGCACCTTCGACCCAAAGTGCCCAGAAACAAAGCTGTGAACTTCTTTGCAGCAGCTCTGTAACCAACTCTATGAAATTGCGTGGCATCAGAGCGTCGGATAGCGCAAGACTTTCCGCCGGAAAAAAGGGAAGTTGAGTTGCGCTCACATCGCACCGATGCCTCGCCAGCGGTTCCATCTCGCCGTTGTCTGTTTGCTATTGCTCAACCTCACCTTGCTTGCACAGACATTTGAGATCAGTCCCGGCGGAAGCGCGCCCACGGCGCCTGCGAAGAAAAAATCAAAGGCTGCCCCCAACCAGTCTGCCCCGGCGGAGAACGGAATCGGATGGGGCTCAGGAATTGAAGTCGCCCGCCAGGCACGCGCCGCGCAGCAAGCCTTGCAGAAGAACGACTACGCAGCGGCGGTGAACTATGCCACCCGCGCAGCAAATGCCGCACCCCAGAATCCCGCGTTGTGGTTCCTGCTCGGATATTCCGCGCGCATGGCTGGCCGTTATCAAGTCTCGCTCGACGCCTATCAACGCGGGCTAAAGCTTCAGCCGTCTTCGATTCAAGGGCTTTCCGGATTAGCCCAGACTTATGCCAAAGCGGGCCGACAGGCGGAGGCACAAGATACCTTGCAAAAGGTTCTGGCAGCGAATCCCAAGAGTGTCACCGATTTGCAGCTAGCGGGAGAGCTCTCGCTTAGCTCGGACGCAGGCACAGCCCTACAGCTTTTGAAACGCGCGGAAGCTCTGCAGCCCTCGGCGCGATCCGAACTGCTTATTGCGCGCGCCTACCAGCGGCTCAATCAGCCGCAAGAGTCCAAGCAATATTTGGATCGCGCGCAAAGCCGCGCTCCGAAAGATCCAGACGTACTCCGAGCGGTCGCGTCCTTTTATCGAGACAGTCACCAATACGATGTTGCCATTGCGACGCTGCAGAAAGCAGTTGCACTGCCCAAGGGCCGTACCGCACTTGCCGAGCTGGCCTACACATACGAGTTGGCTGGCAAAAGAAAAGAGGCTGCTGACACTTATGCCCAAGCCGCCAATAGCTTCGCCGGAGACCCTGGATTGCAACTCAGCGCAGCACAAGCTCTAACCAACGTCGGTCAGTTTGATCACGCAGAAGCATTTCTCAAACGCGCAGAGGCGCATGACACCAACAATTATCGCCTCCACGCCATTCGCGGGCAGATTGCCAGTATGCAAGGCCGCAACGAAGATTCCGTCCGCGAATACCAGGCAGCCCTGGCGCACTTACCTGAAGGTGTTCCGGAAGGGCCGCTTTACCCCGTATCGCTTCACTTGAGCTTGTATCAGCTCTATCAAGCCACCGGCCAGCCCGCCCCGGCCGAAGGTGAATTGCGTGCCGCTCAGACGCAGATGGCAAAGGTCAGCGCAGCCGATCAATCGAACCAGCCGGAGTATCTGCGGCTGCGCTCCTTGATTGAGGCCGGATTCAACAACTTTGATGCCGCAGAGAAAGACATCAAGCAGGCGCTCTCGCTGGAACCTTCGAACGTCAACATCATCTTGAATTATGCGAACCTGCTTTGGAAGACAAACCGCAAGCAGGAGGCATTTCAGACCTACAACCGCGCTTTGGGTCTTGACCCCACGAATCACGCGGCTTTGACTGCCATGGGATATCTGACGCGAGAGGTGGCAGACGCGCAAACCGCGGAGAAATATTTCCAGAAACTCACGCAATTGTATCCGCGCGATTACGTGCCCTATCTCGCTCTCGGTGACCTCTACACCTCCATTCGTAAGTTCGGTCCCGCGCAAGAAAATTATGAGAAAGCTCACCAATTGGCGCCAAATAATCCGCTTTCGATTTCGGGCGGCGTGAACTCGGCGATTGAAAGCCACCAACTCCCCCTTGCGAAACAGTGGCTTGACCGCGCGGACCAGAACGCGACTATCGCGCAGAATCCGCAGGTCATGCGGGAGCGCGAACGTTATCTCAGCCTGACCGGCCGCTACCAGGAATCGGCCGAACTTGGCTACAAAGTCTTGGAGAAACTGCCTCGTGATCCTGAAGCTCCGGTTTATCTCGCTTACGATCTGCTTTTCCTGAACCGCTATGACGATGCGGCGAAGATCGTGGCTCAATACAAACCGATTCTCCCGAAAGACAAAGATTTGCGCCTGATCGCAGGCTATTTAGACACGCATTTTGACCGTCTTCAGGATGCAGTTGGCGATTTCACGCAAGCGTTGGAGATTGACCCTAACGTTGCTACGGCGTATATGAACCGCGGATTCGTGTTGAACGACCTAGAAGAACCGACCAAAGCGGCTAAGGATTTTCAGATGGCGCTCAAACTGCGCCCGAACTACGGCGAAGCACATCTCGGGCTTGCTTATGCCGACCTGCAACTGCGCCGATCCCGCGCGGCCCTAAAAGAAGCCGAGCTAGCAGCAAGATTGCTGGGAGAGTCGCGCACCACCCATCTGGCGCGTGCGGAAGCCTATCGCCAGCAAATCATGCTTCGGCAGGCAGAAGGAGAATATCGAGCAGCGCTCAAGATCACTCCGAATGACGTTCCCACGCGCCTCGCTCTCGCCGATACCCTGTACCGTCAGCATCACTATGGGGATTCGATCGAACTGCTGAGGACTTCAGGTGGCCTGTCAAAACAAGGTGATCCGCTGGTGTATGCGCAACTGGCGCGTTCCTATGCGCAACTGCATCGCCGCGATGAGGCCATGCAAGCCGTTCGTTCTGCCGAGCAAAACTCAGGAGACAACAGCCGGGTGCTGATGGCAACTGGCGACGCCTTGATGACAATTGGCGAGCACCAGGCGGCAATGGACCGTTACGCGCGCGCGCTCGATGCGCCCAACTCTGATCGCGTCGGAACAAGACTGGCATTGGCGCGGCTCTTTTCCGAGAGCGGCCATCCCGACCAAGCGCAGCAGCAAGTGAGTCTAGGCTTCGCGGAATCGCGTGTGGGCGAGGCGAATCCCATCACTGCCGAACACCTGATCGAAGCCGCCCAAGTGCTCATGTCAATCCAAGAGTTTGATCTGGCCAAAAAATACTTCGAGCGCGCCCAGGCCGAAGGAGCAGACGAGCAGGCAGTCGCGATTGGCATGACCAATGCCTACTTGGCGCTGGGCGAAACCCAAAGTGCCGGGCAGACCATCAAGAGCTTGGGAAATAATCCGGATAACTACGAGAATTACGATTACCTGATCGCCTTGGGAAACGTTTACCGGCAGGAGCACGAAACTGCGCAGGCGCTCTCCGCATTCGCCCGAGCAAACACTCTTGTTGAGGGCAACGAATCAGCAGAAAAAATCGAAATCAACCTGGCCCAGCAGGAAGGACGCCAAATCACGAACAATGTTAGCGCGCAGCCGGAGGTCTCGTTCAGTCCCATTTTCGAGGACATCAATATCTACACGACTGATGCCAAGCTGCGTGGCATCACTGATCCGGCACTTCTCCCTCCGCCCCGCTCATCGTTCGAGTCCCGCGCCGAAGCCCGCTACCGCATTCATCTGTCTAATTTTCCGACGATCATGGGACTGGTCGAGGAGCGCAACGCGCGCGGCCGAATCTCATTCCCCAGCGAGCTCCTGATTCAAGACCGGAACACCTACGATACGATTGTCAACGGAGGCGTGAACCCAGTCCTGCATTTCAGGAATAACAGTATTTCATTCGAACCCGGCCTGCAGTTCACTATCCGCCGCGACACCATTTCCCCGCTGGACATGAACCAGAATCTGTTTCGTCAGTTCCTCTACGTTTACTCCAGCCCATTCTTCAACTGGCTTTCGTTTTCAGGCAGTGCGATGCACGAGGCCGGGCCGTTTACCGAACGAAATCTGCATTCGCGCGATTTAGCGGCGAAGATCGATTTCGTGGTCGGGCGTCCTTGGGACAAGACCGCACTGCTAACCGGATATTCAGTCCGCGACGTACTCTTTCGTCCGCTCGTCCGGGAATACTTTACGACTAGTACGTATGTGGGTCTCCAACGGAAATTCGGCGATAGCATCAAGGCTTCGGTCTTCGGCGAATATATGCGCTCCTGGCGCGTGCAGGACAACCAGTTCGCCATCGCTCAAGCATTGCGTCCGGCATTCAGGCTGGAATTCACTCCGAACAAGCGCTGGAGCGTCCAAGCCAATGGAATCTGGTCACGCGGCGAGGGCTTCCATGCCTACGACAACGTCCAGAATGAAATTCTGGTTACATACATGCGACCGCTGCAACAGTCTATTCACGATGGACTCGGCGATGTGTCGGCAACCTATCCGCTTCGCTTGTCTTTTGGATTGCAACAGCAAACCTTCTACAACTTCGCTGGAAGGAGCGTGACAACGGTTCGTCCGGTCATACAACTAAACCTGTTCTGATAACGAAAATGCTATCGGCGCCCATCCCAAGTCTTGCACATTCCGAAGCCCCGATTGTTGCGCGCCGTTATGGATCCAGATTCGCAGTACGAAAACTACATGTCGAATAAGGGGCCAATTTCGGCTGCTTCGGAAGTCCTGCGCGAGGGCGCTGCCCAAGTGTGGGGAAGAGGTTCATCCGGCACACTCCGTGCCCGTGTTCTGAGCGGCAGCATGATCATGTTGGTGAGTTCAGGGCTCGTCGGCGCCATGAATCTGGTCTACAACCTGGCCATCGCGCACGGACTGGGAGCCGCAGGTTTTGGTCATGCCAGCGCGGTCTACACGGTCCTGATGCTGCTCTCGTCGGTGACGCTTTCATTTCAGTTGTTGTGCTCAAAGTTTGTCGCCACCAATGATCTAGTTTCGGCCAAAGTTGGAATTTATCGCTTTCTACATCGGCGTGCCTGGCTGTTCGGAGGCGGAATAAGTTTGCTGCTGATCCTGACCAGCCCAATCCTTTCCAATTACCTCAACCTGCCCACGCGCAATTACATCGTCCTTCTCGCTGCCGGGATTGTGTTCTTCGTCCCACTTGGCGTTCGGCGCGGCCTCATGCAGGGAATGTACGACTTCCCCCATCTCGCCGGAAACTTTGTGCTGGAGGTCATTGTCAAGCTCGGAGGGGCCCTGCTGCTCATTGAATTCGGCTTTGGTGTTACTGGCGTGATCGCCGCCGTGGTCGCATCAATCGTGGTTTCTTATCTGCTGGCGAAGCCGGGAAGGGAACTCGCCAGTGACACCGCAACACGTGTTCCAGCAACCCTCGAAGAGGGCGTACAAGCAATCGTCTTTTTTGTCGGCCAGGTGATCATCAATAATCTGGATATAGTTCTGGTGAAGCATTTCTTCAGCGCCACTCAGGCCGGTGTCTACGCTACGATCGCGTTAGTCGGACGGGTTGTATATATGCTTTCCTGGTCGGTCGTCAGCGGCATGTTTCCTTTCTCCGCAGGAGTGCGCTATCAGGAGCGCGATGGGCGCGCCGTCCTCAGCACTGCGCTATTGCTGGTCGTTTTGATTACATCTTTGTTCACGTTCGGAGTCTGGGCGGCGCCTGCCAGGATGTGGCTCACCGTTTTGGGATCCGGTTTCCCGCTCAATAAAGGTATTCCATATTCATCGTTACTGGTGCTTTATGCGGCAACTACGGGCATTTATTCGCTGGGTGTAGTGCTGATGAGTTATGAGATTTCTCGCAAGATTGGCAATGTGAGTTGGCTGCAGCTTGGCTTCAGCGGCGCGATTATTCTCGGAATTTATCTTTTTCACGGCACGTTGCAGGACGTCATCATCGTCCAGTTGGTGGTGATGATGTTGCTTCTGATATCGGTCTCTGTGCCCTTCTTCCGCGCGCAAACGGGGGCGGTGCACCCGGAACCGGCCGCCATTCTGGACGCGGCAGTGATGCAGAAACTTCGCCGCGTTTCTGAGGATGAAGCTATTTCAGAATTCTTGAAAAGCGAATTCTACCAGCCCGAGTTCGACCGCTATCGCGAGCAGTTTGAGCACATCGTCGAACATCCCGATCTTAGCAACTCGCGTGAGAACACGATCCGCCGAGCACTTTTGTACCTGCGCCGTGGACGGCTATGGCGCGAGTTGCCCGCCGATACCGAACGGTGGGAGGTCGAACTGCACAGTAGGGATCTTCACCGCATTCGGGTCTTCCCGCGTAACCACTGGCGAGGCCTGGCGGAAGGAAATTTTTATCTCGCCGATATGCTGGACCGCATTCGCGAAAAAGTCGGCTCCAATTCGCCGGAGAAATATGTAGCCAAGCTGCGTTCTTTGAGTTCCGATGTCGCAAACGGTGTAGACCACAGTTCAGTACTTTTGATTGGAATCGACGAGAGCGGACCGTTCACGATCATTGAAGGCAATCACCGTATGGCGGCGGCGAGTTTGGTTGCGCCTGACGCTATTCATCGCCGCTTCCGGTTTTTGTGCGGCTTCTCGCCGCGCATGAACGAATGCTGCTGGTACCAGACCGATCTTTCGACATTGTGGCGCTATTTTAGAAATTACTTTACTCATCTATTTGAAAATCAGGATGTGGTGATCGCTTCTGCCGCGCATGAAATTGCGCAGGCCGCCGGCACCCCGCGCGCGGACCCCGCATAAGTCCTGCTGTCCCTCTCTTGCCGCACTATTGGATTGACGATGAGGCGTTCGCAGGCTCGATGCTGCGCGCCACGTAGTGTTTTCCGTCGAACACCGCGGATACTCTGACCTCACCTCCAGGCCGAGCATCACGCAAGCTGCCGGGCGGCAACGTCTCCAGATAGATTTCGTATGTTGTGTTATCAGACTCGTTCGCTACTGCGATCAGCTTGCGCGAAAGATCCATGTAGGTAATGGGTCCGAAAAACAAAAATTGCGTGCCCGGTTGAGCCAACACTGAAATCTCGCGAACCGTGCCCGCTCTACCTTGCTCCGGCCCGAAGGTCAGGCTTATCAAAGCTCCGGGTTTTAGATCCGCGACCGAGCGAGTTTCGCTTCCTTGGCGTACGAGCGTGTTTGGTCCCACATTAAACTTTACTGGTTGAGCCGAAAGTTCGTCGTGCAGGGTTAAGACCCGACTCTGTGGATCGTACGAGAGAATCTGTCCTCTCCCGCTGCCGGCGGCTGCATCGCTGCCAATCCAGATGCTCTTCGCAAAAATCTTCGTGCCATTGAGCATCGTATCGACGTAAACACGCTCTCCAACCTTGACGTCGCGCTGCGTAGAGGGTTGACCGTCGCGGAAAAAGTGGGTGCGAACATCGAATGCAACATTCATCTTCTGCTTCTGCTTGGCGCCGAACGGCTGAATGGTTAAGCGGTCTTGCACTCGATCAAGCCGGGTAACCGTCCCGCCAAGCAGGGAAACCTTCCCATGTGGCAGCGGAGGCAGGTCGAGCAAAGGATCGTGTTCCTGCGACTTGACAGCGGTCGGCACCGGCTTCGCCGGTTCGGGAGAACTCGAAGCCGGGCTGGATTCAGTTTGTGCGCAGGCCAAACTGCACAACCCCGCGAGTGCCACGAATTGAAAGAAACGAGCCATACCTCTGATCCGGAGATGTTGGATGCTGATCGAACGCCAAAGGTAACCAAGTTGCTGAAAATGCAGCAAATCAATCTTCCGTGAGCAAACGCGAACTGCCGGATTGGCATCCAAATCTAACGAATTGACACAGGCATCGCTACTTTCATGATGCGACGGATTCTTCGCGTACTTTTGCTGACTACGACTTTTGGATCTTTGCCCCAACTGCTGGCAGGCGATCTCAGGATCACTTTACCTAAGGGCAGCAATCCCACTCCTGTGCAGGCGCTCAACCAGCAAGGCGTAAACGAAGTTCGCAAGCACCATCTGGAGAAAGCAGAGAAGCTCTTTTACCGCGCCTATCTCATCGACCCCGATGATCCATTCACGCTCAACAACCTCGGCTACATCTCCGAGCTGGAGGGAAACGTTGAGCGCGCTCAACGCTACTACCAACTGGCCGCCCGGCAGAATTCTGAAACCACGATCGACCGCGCCAGCGAAGACGAATTGAAAGGCCGTCAGCTCACCGAGTTCACCGGGGCGTTTGGCAATCGCGAATTGCAGATCAACCGCGGAAATGTCGAGGCCATGAGTCTGATGCAGCAAGGTAGAGTCCAGGAAGCGGACGTGGTTCTGCAGCGTACATTGGCACTTGATCCTCGCAATCCGTTTACATTGAATAATCTCGGTTATGCCATGGAAGCCGAAGGCAATCTGGAGAAAGCCTTCCAGTACTACAGCCAGGCCTCGAATTTGCACTCTTCACAAAAGATTATCGTGGCGCTCGACCGCCGCTGGCGGGGCAAATCTATCAGTGACGTGGCTTCGGGGAACGCAAAAGCTGTCCGCCACCGGCTGGAGACGGAGGAGAGCGCTGAGGACAAAGTCGCGCGGCTGAACCTGCAAGGTGTCTCCGCGTTGAATCACAACGATCCCAAATCCGCACGCCAGTACTTTCGCGAGGCGTACAAGCTCGATCCTAAGAACGCTTTCACACTGAACAACATGGGCTACATCGCCGAATTAGAAGGCGACCAGGAGACGGCTCAGGATTTTTACGAGCAGGCACGAGTGGCATCCGGCGCGACCCGGCGGGCCACACTGACGACGCGCCATGAAATGCAGGGCTTGCCCTTGGGACAAATTGCGCGGAGCAACGATGAGGGCTCACAGGCAAACCTCGAAACATTGCGGGAAGCCCGTCTTCGACAGGGTGGGCCAATTGAACTTAAGACCCGCGACAATCGGCCAGTAATTGAGCCACCCGCGCCGCCCAAGTCGTCTCCAGCCCAGCAGCCCGGAAACCAGCCGTCCGCGCAGCCTTCGCCAAGCGCGCAGCCTCAAGCGAGAACCCGCCTCCTCAAGCGCAAACGCCGCCACAGAACCAGTCCCAGTAGTTTTCCACAGCAGTCTCATTTCGCAAGCACGTTTTGGACCGTTTGTGCGATCCGTTGCCGTACAGGAACATACCTGTACCAATATAGGAATACCCCGATTGATTTCCACAGCAACTAAGGGATTCGGCTTATTGCCTTCAGCAACAAAATCCAGCTACTCTGCAACAACTCAAAATCAACCGGAGCCCCAGCTGTCAATCGGATCTGCCGCACGCAGAACCAAAGGGAAAGTGTGTCCTTGTTCGTTGGGTTGATTCGCGTATAGGGGACTCGGTCACGAGGCGCGATGACAAAACTGAAGTGTCTTTCTGTGGCAGCAGTGTTGCTGTCCTGTCTTGGCTTTCTTCCCGGATCAAATTTGGCGCGCGCAGAGTCGACCATTAGCTGTCCTTCCGGCACGCACGACATGCTGGACTGGATGACGATGGACTCAGACCTTCGTTCGTCCAAACATCTCACTGGTTCGGCGAATCCGCTGTACACCTTAATCCACTCCGGCAAGTTTTACTGGACTAAAGGTGGAAACGGTTATCCCTGGGACATCCAGCTCTACGACAACAATTACATCTATCTCTGGATCACTGAATATGCTTGGAATTACCCCAACAGCTACAAGAAATCTTCCAACAACTACAACATGCCATTGACCGCGCGCTGTGCCAGGGGAGGTTTTCCCGGCTCCGCGATTAAGGTCAGCAACACTTCTTACGACATTCACAGCGATTGCAACAGCTCCACCACTCACAATCTGCAGAAGGCCATTAACGAAGTGTGGGGACCGTACAACGTTTCCTTTGGAGGCAGTCTGCCCAGCAATATGCCAACCCTGGTTGTGAGCTATCGCTACAACTGCAACAGCAATTACGGCAACTGCGGAGACAAAGAAGAATATTACTTAAGTAAGCGTTACGGATTGGTGCAGTGGGTGCACTATACCCTCAGCAATGGTATTTATCATCAGCAACAGAAAAGCGTGTTCAACCAGCTAAGGGGCGGAACAACAAGCCCGAAGTTTGTGTGCTTCTAGTTCCAAAACGATAAGGTGGAGTAACTAATAATTCAGTAAAGCGCAGCACCCTAATCGCGTTGGGGTGCGCATTTCCAAAAATCGAAGCAGGAGCAGGGAACTCGCTGGGGAGCGGGCCCTACATCCTGCCCGAACCTGAGTAGCACTGCAAGGCGCTGTGGTAGGGGCCAAGCACGTCGGGTCTGGCGCCGCAACTTAGGGCGCTCCAGGCCTTCCGGTTTTCCGGATCAGGAGGCAGGAGATGCGGCAAGGGATTTTTGTGGTCGCTGTGTGTCTTATATTCCCGGCAATTTCGCGGGCAGGCAATCTATTCATTCAACCCACCACTACTCTTCAGGCACAAACTTCCAACAACACCAGCGCAGGGGATTCTTTCCAATCTCAAACGAATGGAAATCTGGGCGCTACCAACATCAGCAAAGTCGATCTGCACACGCTGCTCTATCCTGGAACAACTACAAAGATCTACGCCCACTTCATGCCCTGGTTTGGCGACCCCCGCCACATGGCTGTGGGTTACAACTCGCAGGACCCGGCGCAAATTCACCGCCAGATCACGGATATGATCAGCCGTGGCATCGACGGCATGATCATCGACTGGTACGGATCACGAGACACTTTCACGAATACGACCACGCTGCGTGTCATGGCCGAGGCGGAACAGCATCCCGGCTTCAAATTCGCAATCATGATTGATAAAGGCGCAATCAAACTAAGCTCGTGCCCAGGATGCACGCCGCAGCAGGCTCTCATCGAGCAAATTCATTACGTGGAAAAAACCTTCATTCCTTCGCCGGCCTACATGCGTATCAACGGCCGGCCGATGATTACCAATTTCGATGTGGAGTTGCATTATCCGCGTGTCGATTGGGCCGCGGCGGCAGCAACGACGACTACGAATCCCATTTTCATTTTTGAGGACGCCTCTGGTTTCACCCACGTGGTCAGCGGTGGCAGTTATTCCTGGGTGAGGCCTTCAACCACAGATTTCGGCATGGGCTACATGACGAAATTCTATGATGCCGGCCTGGCTTATCCGCAACTCGATACCATCGGCGCATCTTATAAGGGTCGACAAACCAGCTCGATGCGCTGCAATTGCCCACCTGGAACGACTATGAGGAGGGAACCGAAGTGGAAACCGGCATAGACAACTGCATGTCGGTCTCGGCCGGAATTTCGGGAAATTTGCTGCAGTGGAGCGTCAATGGTTATGAAGACACCCTTGACCACTATGTCGTCTACATAAGCACAGATGGGCAAAATCTCATGCCGCTGAACGCAATGGGTGCGGGCTCGCACGCGCTTGACGTGTGCGGCTATTCACCCGACCAACGCCACTACACTTTGTACGTGCAGGCGGTCGGAAAGCCAACCATCAGGAACCGCATGTCGAACGCGGTATCTTACACTCCGCATTGCTCAAATGGTCCGAGTTCGATTTCACTCGGGGCATCGCCGGCTGCTCTGCAAGTTAAGTCAGGGCGTTCAACCAGCGCGAAGGTCACCGTCACTCCCATCTCCGGCTCTTTCACGGGCGCCGTCGCGCTTTCCTGCTCCGGGCTGCCCGTCGGCGTGAGCTGCTCCTTTGTGCCCAGTTCCGTTACCCCCGGAGCTCAGGTCGTCAGTTCCAAACTCACCGTTACCGCGACGATTTCCCCTATGAAGGATCGAAGGCGGCAAACCCGCCGGAGCCCATTGCGATACGCTTTTTGGCTGCCCAGCTTCGGCGTTATGGGTATGGCCATTGCCGTTGCCGGAGGAGGGAGCACGAGAAAGGTAGTCGGGCGAATCGCTTGGCTGCTGGTCCTGGCCTTGATTACATTCAGTCTCGTCTCCTGTGGCGGCACCGGCAACAGCCACCAGCCCGTCACCAGCACTGACACTCCAAGCCAGACCTTTACCATTGCCGTTAACGGGAGCTCCGGAGACCAGAAGGTCTCCACGTCCGTTACTTTGACCATTCAGTAATTGCGCGCGGGGGGCGGTCGCCAGGCTTGCGATCAGCCTTCGTGACGCCAATCGCGCCAATCGAGGCCGCAGCGGCAGCCACTTGGGAAGGCGGCGCAGTCTGGAAACCGATGTCAACAGATCCAGATGGCGCTGCAAGTGGAACGTGCGGAGATACTGGCGAATGATTTCCGGCATGCTGATGCGCAGCGCCGCTGAGAAATTCTGTATCGCCATCTCCGTTTGGTGTTCTGGATTCTCCAGCAGGGCAATTAAACACCCGGCGAGGCTCTGAACATCTCCAGCTCTGAAGAAATCAATAGCCAAGCCTTCTTCCTGAGCTAGCTCACGAGAGTCGGAAATATCGGAAGCCACCATCGGTACACCATAAGCGCTGGCCAAATGTGCTACGCCGCTGGACCCAGCGGACGAGGTGTAGGGCATCACCGTCACCGTTGTGCTCTGAAACAGTTCTGGAATCTGTTCTTCGGGAACATAGCCCATGAATTTAATTCGCGGGTGGCGCCAGCATTTCTGTCGAATTGATTCTAGATATCCTGGCGTCTTCGGATGGTCAGTGCCCGCGATGATCAACTGGGTATTCGGCACAGCGCGCGCGACGATCTCGAAAGCCTTGAGCATCGGCTCTAGCCGCTTGTACGTGCCCCATTTTCCGAAAGCCAAAATCCGATGCTCGGGATTCCCGCGTCGCGCAAACGCCGGATATTCTGGCTTGCCTGAGAGAATTCCGTGATTTCTGACGTAGACAGCCCCTCGGCCATATTTCTTCCGGATGATGCTGCGGTACGCTGGCATAAGCACCGAAATCGAGTTGGCGAACAAAAGCAACTGCGTTGCGGCATAGCCTGCGGCGGTATAGATGTGGCGGAAGCGCACGCCCGCATCCTTGAGATCTACCGTCTCCATGAGCTGGTGAAGCGTGACGTGAGTGTAGAATCCCACGGCCCGAACCATTGCTGGGAGCGCCACTCCAAAAAACGCCGGCAGCGGCTTGCCACCGAAGCTGGCGAAACCAAGGTTGAACCATACGACATCGGGCTGGACCTGCCGGATGGTTCGCAGCAGGCGCACCGGATTCCGCAGGCTGTTGAATGACCAGCATCGGATCACGGAATAGCCTGGCAATTCTTCCTCATCGGGTGCTATGTCATCGCCGAGAACAGTCAGCGACAATCCGTCGGTTTGACTGAGTTCGCGAGCGACGTGAAACCCGTATTCGTTCAGGGCTTGCCTACTCGGCGGAAATGCAGTCACCAGACAGATCTTCATTGTTGTCCTGGCCTGAAGATCGCGTGCCGTGACAGCTTCCCCAGGAGAGAAAAATATTGAAGCGCAACTCTGACATTGGCTTTACTGCTGCCCGCGTAGCGGGCCGAGAATCGGAAGGGCACTTCGACGGCTTTCTTGATGCGGCCCTTTACTAAAATCTCCAAAAGGATTTTGAACCCGTAGGGCTGTAAATCCAGGCCTTCGATGCATTCGCGCCGCACCACAAAAAATCCTGAAAGCGGATCCTTAATACGCAAGCCATTTCTTTGCAGGGGTAGCGTCGCTAACGTGCTGCAGCGGGAAATGAAATGCCGGAGCGCATTCCAATTACTGATGGAATGTTTTTGCGCATAGCGGCTGCCGATGGCGATGTCGTTGCCTTCACGAAGCGCATTGAGCAATTGAGGCAACGTCTCGGGCGGATGCTGAAGGTCGGCATCCATAACACCGAGGAATGTCGCATCGGTGTGCCTCCATCCGTAGATCACGGCACCTGCTAGGCCCCGCGCACCTTTACGAACCAGCAAACGAATGCGCGGATCGCGCCGTGAATATTCATTCACAATGTCAGCGGTTCCATCCTGGCTGTCATCGTCCACAATGAGCAGTTGATAATCGAGATCAACCCTAGCCAGGGCAATTTGTACACGGTCAAGGAGAGCAGGCATGTTGCCCGCCTCATTCAAGGTAGGGATTACCAAAGCGAATTGGCCATTGGCCGGAGCTGTGTTCATAGGAGACTTTTATCCCTTATGGCGCAGCTTCTTGGATGAGCTACACGTTCCAGGCGTTGGTTAGAAGAGCGGATTACGCAGAGTACGTGACTGGGGAAAAAACTGTACTAAGCTGGCGCAATCGAGCCACTGAAGCGGGAACTGACGCCATGAATCCGGCCACATTGCTGGAGCCGCCGGACAATCGCCGCCTGAGAATCAGCTTGGGATTGCGGCTCAATCAGCGCAAGATCGGCAATATCCCGCAAACGAAGGTAAGACTGACGGTATTTGTGGAGAAAATCCACCGGGTATTCCGGCTTCCTTTCACGTGCTACTTCAGGCTCTGCATCAAGAAGATAAGCCACGTCAGGTTTTGGAACAAAGCTCAGTACCCATCGCGCGTAGGCACGCGCGGCAGCGTACTCCAGCGGAAGCGTCGCTAATTGATCATAGATGTAGCGGTCAAACACGATCACACGCGCTTCGCTCTTTCGCGCACTCTCCACTACACGCCGAAGATTAAGAGCATCCAGAAGATACAGAGCGGACCGTGCCAAGACCAGGTACCAAGCCCGATTATTCTTGTCATTCCGCCAGGCAGGCTTTCCCGGCTCGCCGACGCGGCCGTCGCTCTTCAAAAACTTGTGGCTGAACGCAGCTCGCCATTTCGATAAGCCGACGACATTGTCCCAAAACGCCAGCCGCATAACAGGAATGCCCGCGTCTACGAGCTGGCAGCAGAGAGCCTCAATCTGCGTGCTCTTTCCCGATCCGTCCATCCCAGAGAAGCTGATCAGAACTGGTTGGTCACAGTTCGTTCGGCGGGAATCCAAGCTCATAGGCATCAAGAGAACTTACTTCGCGCCTGGCGGCTTTGGCCCACTAGCTTTCGTGAGCGCCGTCACCGTCCCCAGGGCCACGCCAGCTCCAGCGATGACGCCCATCTTGATCAAGATAGAGCGCACTTGCCGCTGCTTGGCAGGAGCAATGGCCGCTCCGGCTGGACGCGAGGCGGCGTTACCACTTACTCTCCCCGCTTGCGCTGCGGCGGTACCTGATGGCTGAACCGTCGGAGGAGGCGGCTGCTGGGTTTGAGTGGCGCTCTGCTGAGTCGCAGGTGCTTGCGCGGGCGTCGCGTTATCTGGCAAATGGTTGCGATTGATCATCTCCTGTGACGCTTTGTCTTCCTGCTCTTGCCGATCGGGGCTTGGCGCTGGCTGTTGTGCATCAGGAGAAGTCTGCTGATCGGGAGCAGACTGCTGAGCTGGAGCACTCTGCTGTGCCATTAGAGCTGCAGGCTCAGCTACGCCAGACAGAGTGAGCGCCAGAGTCGCGCCCACCAGTCTCATTGAAAGCCCTTTCATAACCCCTCCTCCTCAATGACCACAATGACCACAGCGCTAATTACGCAGCTGCAGGCTCCGGAGCCTGCTCGGTAGCTGGCTCCAGCCGGGCAACACTGAAGCTACTCGCCGCCTCGGCCACAGTCGGAAACATTTCAAATACACGATCCATACGCGTAAGCTCCAGAATCGTTGCAGCTTCCGGAGAAATCCCGCCCAGCTTCACCGCGCCGTCACGGTTAGCCACCTCGACCATGCAATCGAGTAATGTGTTGAGTGCATCGCTGTCGATCTGTTTCACTTGCGATAGATCAACCACGATGCGCGGCCTGTCATTCATCAGCTCGCGATTGAGTTCTCGCGCGAATGTGCGAGCCAGTCTTCCATCCACCCGTTCTGGTAATTTAAGTAACATCAAATAGTCTCCTGAATTCTTTACGCGAGCACCGATCAATTGAAATGCCCGAACCTGCGCGCTGTCACTAAAGATGCCGTCTGCGACCTCCGGGTTGACATCGAACCAAATAACGCCCGCGCGGTTCTAGTCAACCGCTGTGAACCGGATGTACTTCCAATCAGGCGGCCATCATTCATTTCCAACTCAACTTCACGGCCTAAATGAAAGAGTTTTCCCGCACCAACGATTGCGTTACTGACATTCAATCCCATTCCCAGATAAGTACCCGGAAGGATGCAGCAATCGTCTACGGAAGTGGCGCAATCCACTTCGCATTGTTTTTCCACGGCGCTCGCCCCGGAAATCGTGCAGGACGAACGCACCCAACTATTCGCTCCGATATAAGCAGGTGCCAAAACGTTGGCTGTACGCTCGATTCGAGCGCCGTCACCGAGCCAGATACCAGGCTCAACTTCATTACCCACAGGTCGAATCCCGCATTGGCCATGCAAGGCATCCTGCACCAAACGGCGAAAATCAGCGGGATCGGCCAAAGCATTCAAATAGCCGGTGAAGCTGTACTCGCGGCGATCCGCAATCATCGCGCTCAGACGGGCGCGAAACGAATCCTTTGTATCCCGCAATTGCTTGGCATCAACAGCTATCAGATCCATCGCTCCTAGCGCGTGATTTGCCTGTGTCAACGCCGCGCCGCTCTCCCGATGGAAGCGAAGAAAGTCTGAATAATCCAACTCCACATAAGGTCCCAGCCGCACCAGTAATAGAGTTTCCATGTTGTGGTTCAGGTAGTGAGAAACCACGCTGTCCCAGGCTGGCCAAAACCCAGAGGCTGCGCGGGATGGCGGCATGAAGAGATCGGACCCGCTCCAGCGACAGAAGCCGTCTTCGGAAATCACCGAGGCATGATCAACGCCGAAGACGCGCAACCGGTCCAGCGTCCGATCAACTACGCTTTGGCCGAGTACATCCCAAGTAGCGAATGGGGAGCCCAGCAGCCGTTGCGGAGCGGAATGAGAGCTGCCGAGCCGTTTACGAGGAAGGCTTCCAGAATGTTCCTCGCATCGGGCCCCACCGGCGATAGTTACAATTGCACCGACGTACACTGTGTCTCTGCTCTCCCTAACTTCTGTAGTAGCTTTGACGACCAGCCGTCGTGATGCTGGCCCATAGCGCGAACGAAGTTTCTGGAATCCTCCATGAACTACGCGTTCGAACCAAATAATTGTTGCGTACGAGAATTCATTGCAGGAACCATGCTGCTGGTTTCTTCCGGAATCTCGTCAGGACTTTTCCAATTCCTGATTAGCGGCTCCGAGCTGCGGCGATCTCGCCGGGTATTGTGATTCTCGGCGACTGCCTCGTCGCGGGCATAACCCAACAATTCGCGAATCCGCAGTTTGGCTTTATGAAGCTGCGATTTGGAATTTCCCACCGAGCAGTCGAGCAACTCGGCGATTTCCTGATGCTCATAACCTTCCACTTCGTGCAGCAGGAAAATGGTGCGATATCCAACCGGCAGTTCTTTAATAGCGCGCGTCAACGCGATGCGGTCTACGGAACCAGCCAATCGGCCATCCCGGCTGCCGTATTCGCGCCGCACCAGCCGCGCATCTTGGTTGTAAGGTTCATCCAGAGAGATCTGCCGCAGTGCTTTTTTGCGGAAATGCATCAAGACGGTGTTCACCGCGATGCGATACAGCCAGGTGGACAGTGCGGAGTCACCTCGAAAGGTAGCTAATTTGCGAAACACCTGAAGAAACGCGTCCTGCGTCAGATCTTCCGCTTCCGCCGTGTTGTTGGTCATGCGCAGGCAGACGGAATAAATCCGCGCCTTGTGTGCATAAAATAATGAGGCAAACGCGTCGGAATCTCCTTGTTGAGCACGCTTAACTAGGTCTAGGTCCGAATCAAATCGGGGGGCGGTGCAATTAAGTACGCTGCTCACTTGGTTCTCCTTTCAGATTCTCATGACAACATCCAACGTTCTGATTTCCATTGCCGATTGGCGAACCAATTTCGCCACTGACATTTGTGAGAGTAGGGTTAGTAAGCGCCACCGTCCATCCGGTCCAGTCTGTAGGCATTTTGATAAGTTGCTGTACCGCAGCGAAATGCGCGCATGATGAACTGAAATGCAGAAATCGCCACTTTTGTTGCGACGGGAACACGGCGGTAGAGCGGCTGGGAATCGGCTACTCTCCTAGCCGTCTCCCCCTACAGTGATCTCACCCGAAAAATACCGGGCATTCTGGATGGGAAGTCCCAGTCGCCGTGAATAACGTTGCCGAAGCAGATCGAAAAAATATAGGGAGAACTGCGTATGAATTGGGATCAGGTAGCAGGAAAATGGAAACAGATGAAGGGTGTTATCAAAGAACGCTGGGGCAAACTCACGGATGATGACCTGGACCTGATCGCAGGCAAGCGCGATCAGCTCGCCGGAAAAATTCAAGAACGTTACGGACTCACCAAAGAAGACGCGCAAAAACAAATCGAAGACTGGGAGCGCACCCGCCGTCAAGAAGACGAAGCAGAAGAACGACGCCGCATTGCTTAGGCAACATGTGAATACGAGTGTAGAGCGCGAGTGTTGCTACAGAAACTCCTGAGGAAAATTACAGAGACAGCAGGATTGTCGATTGTGGGTACCCGCCCTATGCTCAGGATACGAAGTTGCCCTCTATCACACCACAATTCGAGCAGGTGCCGGTTTCTAGGTGAGGCTGGCCCTGCTTCTCGCCTCGCTGTGCAGCGCAGGCGCCCGGTTTTGCGTGGGATGTAGAGGCATTGAACGGCCTAGCCGGAACCACATCGCATCTCAACATCCATAAATTCATTGCGGAGGAATTACCGTGAAAGCGAATTCATTACGCGAACTGTACGTCGAACAGTTGAAGGATCTGTACGACGCCGAGCACCAACTCATCAAAGCACTACCCAAACTGGCCGAAGCTTCCTCCTCAGACGAGTTGCGCAACGCATTCGAGGAGCATTTGGACAAGACCAAGCAGCATGCTCAACGGATTGAACAAATCTTCGAAGGGATGGGCCAGAAAGCCAAAACGCAAAAATGCAAAGGCATGGAAGGTCTGGTAAAGGAGGGCAGTGAGATCCTTAAAGAAGAAGATGATATCGACGGAGAAGTAAAAGACGCCGCTTTGATTGCCGCTGCTCAGCGGGTAGAACACTACGAGATTGCTGGCTACGGCACAGTGCGGACTTATGCCAATCTGCTGGGAGAAAACGAAGCGGCCAATCTCCTGCAGCAGACTCTCGACGAAGAAAAAGAAGCTGATCAAACCCTGAATGAGATTGCCGAGCAAATCAATGTAGAAGCCGGCCATGGCGAGGTGGAAGAAGAGGGAGCAGCCAGACGAACCCGGACCGTGACTCGCCGTAAACCGGCCGCCTAACGGAAAAGCCAGCCGCGCTCGGGACAAAAGGTCCGGCAAGCAGTTGTTGGCCTGGGCTACATCGCCCAGGCCGCGGTGCTGCCGGCCTTCGCCCGCGCGTGGCGGAATAGTCCGTGAAATCCATCTACCGCCGGTGAGTACCCTAGCCTGTCGCGGCCAAGGGCCCCCTCCGTTGAGTGTGCGCAACAGGCACTGGTCGGAGCCGGAAGAACACTTTCAACCGTGTGCTGCAGGTTTCTGTGCCCCTTATGGCCGATAGCTGACGCCAACGATCCCTCCTACCGCAACAACTGCCTTTCGTGACCTCCGTAACCGCCCTGCCACTCTCGATTGCCTTGAATTTTGAATATAATTTTTGTACGCGAACCATCGCTATCTCTCATGGCTGCGATAGAAATCCTGGGATTGGAAAAGACATACACCGTCGGCTTCTGGCGTAAGAAGCCGAAGCAGGCTTTGAAACCATTGCACCTCACGGTTGAAGATGGCGAGATCTTTGGCTTTCTTGGACCTAATGGCGCGGGGAAGACCACCACGCTAAAGCTGCTCATGGGTTTGGTGTTCCCCACGGCCGGAACGGCACGCATCCTGGGGATGGCAATCGATGAACCACGGATGAAGGCGCAGATTGGTTTTCTGCCCGAGCAGCCGTATTTCTATGATTATCTGACCGCCAGCGAACTCCTGAATTATTACGGGCAGCTCTCTGGCGTGAACGCGAAATTGCGTTCGCGCAGGGTGAGTGAGGTTCTAAACCTGGTGGGGCTGCCAGATGTTGGCGGCATGCAGTTGAGAAAATTTTCGAAAGGCATGCTGCAACGTGTGGGAATAGCCCAGGCCGTCCTGCACAACCCGAAACTGGTGTTCTTTGACGAGCCGATGTCAGGACTCGATCCCATGGGACGCCGCGAAGTCCGCGACCTGATGGAGCAACTGAAGCACGAAGGCAAGACCGTTTTCTTCTCCACCCACATTCTTTCCGATGCCGAGGCGCTTTGTGATCGCGTGGCCATCATTCATCGAGCGGAGCTGCGGGGAATCGGTGCAGTCGCGGAGCTTACTTCCAGTGTTCATGGACAGGAGGATGTCGCGATAGAAATATTGCGACGCGAACGGCTGAGGCTGATATCAGTCACGCCGGTGCGTGCATCGCTCGAAGATTATTTTGTGCAGAAGCTGCAGCCGACCGAGGCTTTGGCGGGAACACGGTCATGAGCAGTCGCATTGTGCACATCGCGGCTAATACTTTTCGCGAAGCGGTGCGCGACCGTGTGCTCTACAACCTGATCGCATTTGCGCTGCTTCTCTCCGGAGCGGCCATCCTAGTCGGCCAAATTTCTATCGATATTGAGCGCCTCGTCGTAATTAATCTGGGCCTGACTGCGGTTTCGCTGTTTGGGATTGTGATTGCAATTTTCATCGGCATTGGATTGGTCTCGAAAGAAATCGAAAAGCGTACGCTTTACACTGTGCTCTCACGCCCGGTACGCCGCTGGGAGTTCATCGTGGGCAAGTTTTTCGGATTAGCGGGCACGCTCTTTGTTAATACGTTCTTTATGGCGATTGGAGTTTTTGGAGCGCTGCTGTATGTGTCGCATCACTTTCAGAAAGCCGACGGGTGGGTGCTGATCGCACTGTATTTCATCATTCTGGAGTTTGTAATTGTTACAGCCCTGGCTCTGCTTTTTTCCTCATTCTCTTCGCCGTTGCTATCCGCTGTGTTTGCTTTCTCTTTGTTCGTGATCGGCAGTTTCGCAGAAGACCTGCGCGGATTTGCCGCCATGGCTCACGGGGTCACGCGCTGGTTGGCAACCGGCGCGGCCTATTTGGTGCCAAATTTTTCTGCGCTCAACGTAATCAGCTCCGTGGCGCACCAGCAGCCGGTTTCAGGTCAGCTTATTTTGTACAACACGGCATACGCGCTGATCTATGCAGTGATGGCGCTCTCTGGCGCGGTGGTGATCTTCGAGCATCGGAATTTGAAATGAGAGCCTCACGGCAGATAACGGCCGTTTTCGGCGTCCTGCTGATCGCGTGTATAGCTGGATCGGTGTTGCTTCTACGCGGCCTGGACCGGCTACGCAGCCATGCCACGCTGGAGGAAGTTCTCTATATTCCCTCGCCCAAAGCGATAAAACGGTTGAGCCTGGGCTATGACGGTTTGCTGGCAGATATTTACTGGACGAGAGCAGTGCAGTATTTCGGCAATAAGCACAATGTGGGTGCCGAAAATTTCAACCTACTAGCACCACTGCTGGAGATTACCACTGCGCTTGACCCGCATTTAGTTGTTGCTTACGAGTACGGCTCAAATTTTCTCGCTCCACATCCGCCGAACGGCGCCGGCATGCCTGATCGAGCCATCAAACTCGACGAATTTGGTATTCGCAACAACCCTGATGAGTGGAGGCTGTATTACAACCTCGGATTCATCTACTACACGGAATTGCACGACTATGCTCACGCGGCCGACGCTTTTGCCCGGGGCTCGCGAGTGCCGCATGCGCATCCGTTCTTAAAGATACTGGCTGGACAAATGGCGGAGCACGCAGGTGACCTGCAAACTGCGCGCGCGATGTGGAGCCTGACCTACGACACCGCGCAGGAGAAATCGATCCGGGCCAATGCTGCTGCCCATCTACGTGCTTTGCAAGTGGATGAAGATGTGTCTGCACTCGAGGCAGTGGTTGTACGCTTCCGGCAGAAAACCGGCCAGTTTCCGGCCAGTTTCGGAGAATTGGTGCGCTTGGGTTGGCTCCGCGGCATTCCCGTTGATCCGCTGAGGCATCCCTACAAATTGATGGCCGATGGCCGCCGGGGTACAAGCCTCCGAGGATGCCCAAGCTCCTGCCACCGGACTAAAACTTATCTCCGTCATTTCTTGTTTGCGATGTTCGGGAGCTTTCCAGCTTAAGCCGTTATTGTCTGCGCGCCATTCTTTCTGCGTGTAGCTGCTGCAGCGCCTGCACGCGCACTTCGCCCCGTTGCAGTGCGGCAATTCCTTCAGCGGCGGCACGCGCTGCGGACAGAGTAGTGATGGTCGGAATCCGCGCTGTCACCGCCGCGCGGCGAATGGCTTTTTCGTCGAAGAACGGGTCCGGACCTTGCGGAGTATTGATGATGAGGTGAATACGCTCGCCTTTGATTAAGTCGACAACGTTTGGGCGGCCTTCTTTCACTTTGTACACGCGCTCGCACGCCATACTCGCACTTTCGATCACGTCGGCAGTCCCGGCTGTAGCCACCAACTTGAATCCCATGTCGACGAATTTCCGCGCGACCTCCGCCACTTGCGGCTTATCGTGATCGGTGACGCTGATGAAGACCATCCCCTGTACGGGCAGGCGCTGTCCGGCTGCGGTCTGGGCCTTGGCAAAGGCTTCGCCGAAGTTGTCGGCCACGCCCATGACTTCGCCGGTGGATTTCATCTCCGGACCGAGCACAGTGTCCACGCCGGGAAATTTGTTCCAGGGGAAGACAGGCGATTTCACGTAGTAGGACGATCCAGTATCGAGATCCTTTTGCTGTTCGATGAACTCAGGCAAGAACTCGCGCAGCTTGCGGCCAGTCATCAGGCGAGCAGCGATCTTTGCCATTGGAACGCCAGTAGCTTTTGAAACGTAAGGCACGGTTCGGGAGGCGCGCGGGTTCACTTCAAGGACGTAGACTTTCCCGCCTGTGCCATTGCCCGTGTGCTGGCGGGTCTCTGACCCGCCCTCCAGATAAGCTCCGTTGCTGCGTGGAATCGCAAACTGGATGTTCATCAGGCCAATCACTTTCAACACACGCGCCAACTTGAAGGTGTACTCACGCATGCGATCCAAGAGATGCTGCGGTATATCGACCGCCGGCAACACACAGGAAGAATCGCCGGAGTGAATGCCAGCTTCTTCGATATGTTGCATAATTCCGCCGATCACGACGTCATCGCCATCAGATAGCGCGTCGACATCAACTTCGATGGCGTCTTCGAGAAAATGATCAATCAGCACTGGGCGATCTTGAGAATACTCGACCGCCTCTTTCATATAGCGGATGACGCTCTCTTCGTCGTAGGCGATGACCATGGCCCGACCGCCAAGCACGTAGGATGGCCGGACCAGAACGGGATATCCGACGCGCTTGGCGCCTTCGACCGCTTCTTCAATGGAGGCAGCCATCGCGCCTGGCGCTTGCGGGATATCGAGTTCTTCGAGGAGCTTGTTGAAACGTTTTCGGTCTTCGGCCAAGTCGATCGACTCGGGCGAAGTGCCGATGATATTCACGCCAGCAGCTTTTAGAGGCAGAGCCAGATTCAACGGGGTCTGTCCGCCAAACTGCACGATGACTCCGACGGGGGCGCCCGAAGCCGCCTCGTGCTCGTAAATAGCGAATACGTCTTCGAGCGTCAAGGGCTCGAAATAAAGACGGTCGCTGGTATCGTAATCGGTCGAGACAGTCTCGGGATTGCAGTTCACCATGATGGTCTCGTAACCGTCGTCGCGGAGAGCGAATGCGGCGTGACAGCAGCAATAATCGAATTCAATCCCCTGCCCGATCCGGTTCGGCCCGCTGCCGAGAATGATGACTTTTTTCTTTTTGGTCGGCGTCGCCTCGTCTTCTTCCTCGTAGGTCGAGTAGAGATAGGGAGTGAAGCTTTCGAATTCGGCGGCGCAAGTATCGACGCGTTTATAAACCGGCGACAGTTTGTTCTTCTTGCGCAGATGTCGGACCTTTTCCTGTGCGCCTTTGCCACTCAACCGCCAAACACCCGCGAGCCGGCCGTCGGAGAAGCCCATGCGCTTGGCATCGCGGAGCACTTCGGCGGGAATCGATTCCATCGGATGCTTTTCCAACTCAAGCTGCATATCGTTAATCTCTTTGAGCTGGTAGAGGAACCACGGATCGATGGAGGTCATCTTTGCCAGATTTTTTACCGTGTGCCCTTGGCGCAAAGCGTATCGAATATACGAAAGCCGCTCAGGATGCGGTGTGACCAGACGCTGAGTAAGAATTTTGGGTTCGATTTTTTCAGACCCGATTCTCTTGCCCGTGTCCAGTGCCCGTACGCCTTTGAGCAAAGCTTCTTTGAATGTGCGGCCAATGGCCATCACCTCGCCGACAGATTTCATTTGCGGACCAAGGCTTTCATCGGCTCCGGGGAATTTCTCGAACTGCCACTTCGGAATTTTGACTACGACATAGTCGAGGGTCGGCTCAAAACAGGCAGGAGTCTTGCGAGTGATGTCGTTTGTGATTTCGTCGAGCGAATAACCGATGGCCAGCTTGGCTGCGATCTTTGCGATGGGGAACCCGGTGGCTTTGGAGGCCAGGGCGGAAGAGCGCGAGACGCGGGGGTTCATCTCGATCACAACCATTCGCCCGGTGCTGGGATGAACCGCGAACTGAATGTTCGACCCGCCAGTTTCAACGCCAATTTCGCGGATCACTGCAATCGCCGCATCGCGCATCGCCTGGTACTCGCGGTCGGTGAGTGTCTGCGCCGGGGCGACAGTGATTGAATCTCCCGTGTGAACGCCCATCGGGTCAAAGTTCTCAATCGAGCAGATGATGATGACGTTGTCGCGCAGGTCGCGCATGACTTCGAGTTCGTATTCCTTCCAACCCAGAACGGACTCTTCGATCAGGGCTTCATGCACCGGAGAGAAATCGAGGCCGCGCGCGAGAACATCGAGCAATTCTTCGCGGTTATACGCAATGCCCCCGCCCGAGCCGCCGAGGGTGAAGCTCGGACGTACGATTATCGGGAAGCCGATCTTGCCAGCGAATTCCAGCCCGTCTTTCAGATTGTTCACCAAGGCAGATTTGGGAACATCCAAGCCGATGCGCTGCATCGCATCTTTGAAGTAGAGACGGTCTTCGGCTTTCTTGATCGCGGCTATGTTGGCCCCGATGAGCTGCACGTTATATTTGTCGAGCACGCCGCCATCAGAAAGTTCGACCGCAAGATTCAGCGCTGTCTGCCCGCCGACGGTGGGCAAAATGGCGAAACCGGCACCCGGGGAAAGCTCGCGCTCGACGCGGATGATTTCTTCCAGATACTCGCGGGTCAGCGGCTCAATGTAGGTACGGTCAGCCGACTCGGGATCGGTCATGATGGTCGCCGGGTTCGAATTCGCCAGCACCACTTCAAAGCCCTCAGACTTGAGCGCCTTGCAGGCCTGCGTGCCGGAGTAGTCGAACTCGGCGGACTGTCCGATGATGATCGGGCCGGAGCCGAGGATGAGAACTTTGGAGATGTCAGTGCGTTTGGGCATTTGCGACGTTATGTCCTCAGAGCTTGATAAACGACCAGCGATGTCAGTGCGAACAAAAGGGCTACACTCAGCACCGATATCGAAAAGGCCGCCACGCCCCAAGTCGACTCCACCCAAGGGCCGGGATGTTCCGGAATACCCTTCTTGCGCAGTTCTTCATTCAGTCCCGGTATTGTGGACATGCAAATAGGAACGCCCTCGTGTAACACAATCTCATCCATGATGAAAGTCTCCGGCGCGTAGTGCAGTTCCACAGGAAGAGCTTCCTGGCTCCGTCGCAATGCTGCTTTTTCTTTGAGCTCTTCGCGGCGTCTTTTCACCGCCTCGGCAAATACCTCGTCATATTGCTTCTTGAATTTCCATCTCCATGGTAGGTAGCTGAGGTAGGAGACAATTCCGCTGATCCAGAGGAAAAGCGCGAGCGCAGCAAATACAACCGACATTATCCACCGCAATGCGGAACGCATCGGATGGCTGCGAATGCGGGGAACGACGATGGACGTGGTGTTAACGGCCCCGCCGACCGCATCGGAATAGACCATCTGCGCGACATCAACTATCCGTCCTAAAAAGACCGGCTGCTGCAGGCTGGAGTTGAGAACATAGATCGAGAACTGCGCCTCATCGCCGGCATTAAGTAATGAAAAGGTCAACAACACATCGCGGCCTTCAGGCGAGGTCGTGGCCGAAAAGTTGAATTGCTGAGGTAAGGTCTTGTCGACCGTAGCAGCTAGCAGCTTCGTGCCAGTCGGAAATTGCAAACGAACCGGCTCTATCACGTCCGTTCCTTTTATTGCCGCGGCACCAGTGTTCCTAAGAGTAAAGCCGAGCTTCGAAAGAGACGTAATTGGTTGATCACGGAATTCGACGTGCAGGTCCGGATGAATCCCGCCGAGGTTTTCGCTTACGAGTCGCGTCGATGAGATCAGCGTGCACGTGAGCTCTTTTTTCCGAGCAGCAACAGTTAAAAGGAGCGAGATCGCCGCCACGCTCACACCGATAATCGGCATGAATACCTGGAGGAGGCGTACCACTTTACCCTTCGGCGTTTCCTCGGCGTTCACCCCTTCCACTCCTCCATCATTTTCACGAAATCTTTGAACAAATAATGCGAGTCGTGCGGGCCGGGCGAGGCCTCTGGGTGGTACTGGACGCTGAACAGTGGCAGGTTGCGGTGGCGCATGCCTTCCAGTGTCGAGTCGTTCAGATCCATGTGCGTGAGCTCGACTTCGCTTTGCGGCAGTGAATCGGGATCGACGGCAAAGTTGTGGTTGTGGGCCGTTATCTCGACTTTGCCCGTCTTCAACTGCTTCACGGGATGATTTCCGCCATGGTGGCCGAATTTCAGCTTATAGGTCTTTCCCCCCAAAGCAATTCCTACGAGCTGATGCCCCAGGCAAATTCCGAATATCGGTTGCCGTCCCATGAGACGTTTTATGTTGTCCACCGCATACGCGCATGGCTCGGGGTCGCCCGGACCATTGGACAAGAACACTCCATCAGGTTTTAAAGCGAGGACGTCTTCGGCCCGGGTCTGCGCGGGAACAACTGTGACTTTGCATCCCTCTCCGCGCAGTTTGCGCAGGATGTTCTGCTTGATTCCGTAGTCGTACGCGACCACGTGAAAGCGGGCCGGTTCGTCCTTTACTCCCACTACTTCCACTGGCTCGTGAGAGCGCTCGCCGACTTCCCACACGTAAGGGCGATTCGTGGTCACGACCTTCGCGAGATCCGTCCCGTCCATCTTGAGAATGGAGCGGGCTTTCGTCACCAGCTTTTCGACATCGTTTTCGAGCGTCGAGATCACACCGCGCATAACGCCATGATCGCGCAGATGCCGCACTAGAGCGCGCGAATCGATCTCGGCGAGAACTGGAATCTTGAATTGTTCGAGATATTCTTCCGCGACCTGCTGCGAGCGCCAGTTGGAGCTGACTCTCGAGAACTCGCGAACGACCAGACCTTCAATATAGGGCCGCGTGGCTTCGTTGTCTTCAGGATTGGTGCCGTAATTTCCGATTTCAGGATTGGTGAGAACAACAATCTGGCCGCAGTAAGAAGGATCGGTGAAAATTTCCTGGTAGCCGGTGATGGAAGTATTAAAAACGACCTCGCCGTAACATTCGCCTTTGGCGCCGTAGCCTTTGCCGCGGAAGACGCGCCCGTCTTCCAGCGCAAGGATAGCTTGCATCAATGCTCCAGGGAGTGGATTTTACGAATTTTAGCACAGGTCCAGAACCGGGATGGACGGACAAGCGCGGACGTCCTCCACGCGGACAAGATCGCGGGCGTGGGCGCCCGCGCGACACACTACTCGCTACGCGCTTCCTGCGGTACGACCTGCAGCTCCAGCTTCTCCGTCCAGCGCAGCACGGTAAGAGAGCTGCTCACTCCCACGTGGGCGTCGGTGAGCAAGCGATGCAGATCATCCACGCCGGCAACCGCTTTGCCGTCGAGAGCGACGATCACGTCGCCTTCGCGCAATCCCGCGCGCTGGGCGGGGCTGCCGGGCGTAACTGCTGATACGATCACGCCGCTTTCCTGGAGAAGATCGTAGAAACGCACCAGGCGCCGATGCAGAGGAGCAGTCTGTGCTTCCACCCCGATATACGCACGGCGAATGCGGCCGTCACGCAGCAGCCGTCCTGCTACGAATTTCGCAGTGTTGATGCCGATGGCAAAGCACAATCCCTGTGCGCCCATGATGGTTGCCGTGTTCACGCCAACGACGCGCCCGTCAGACGTGACAAGCGGCCCGCCGGAATTGCCCGGATTCAAAGATGCATCCGTCTGGATGACATCGTCAATCAATCGTCCGGAGTACGAGCGCAGTGAGCGTCCCAGCGCGCTCACCACTCCGGCAGTCACCGTGTACTGGAACCCGTAGGGATTCCCGATCGCAATTGCCAACTGCCCGACGCGCAGCTTCTGCGAATCTCCGAGCGGGGCTGCCACGATCTGCGGCGCGTCGATTCGAATTACCGCCAGATCCGTCGCTGGATCGTCGCCGATGGTGTGAGCAGGAAAGCGGTGGCCGTCAGAAAATGAAACCTGGATGCGTGTCGCTCGGTGTACGACGTGACTGTTGGTAAGAATCAATCCATCGGGAGTGAATACAAATCCTGAGCCGCCGCCCTGGCGCTCGCGCGGCTCGCCGGAACGGCTTCTGCCGGCCTGTGCG
>WNGE01002061.1_pt1 | contig 30747 bp, 29 predicted proteins | sample 5400651 | NCBI WGS metagenome assembly WNGE01 (sample SAMN13153370, study PRJNA577476) | soil metagenome | isolation source: 60 cm soil or saprolite under grassland replicate 2 | place: USA:California | collected 2016-06-15
GCTGGGCCGCATCCCCCGCGCCGGCGAGCGATTCACCTTCAAAGGGCTCGAATTCGACGTGCTCGCGGCCAGCGCCACCCGCGTCGAGCGGGTGGCGGTACGCCCGGGGCCGGTACGCACCGTTGCTCTCGGGGGAGGGTCACCGTGACCGTTCCGGAGGCACCGGACCTCAGGCTCGATGAATTGAAGGAGCTGGCCGAGCAAGAGGATCTCCACCCGTTCCTGGCTCGTGCCCGCCACGTCCACCCGTCCGATCTCGCCGATGTGCTCTCCGCCCTCAATGAGCCGATTCGCGTGCGCGTCATCTCCGAGCTGCCGATCGAGCTGGCCTCGAGCGCGCTAGCGGAGATGGAAGCGGCCGAGCATCCCGAAGAAATGTTGCTCGCGGTCGGGCCGGAATACGCGGCCGAGCTCGTCGAGGAGATGCCGACGGACGACGCCGCCGACCTCGTGGCGGAGCTACCGGCGCGCGCTCGCCAGGCGGTGCTGGAGGAAATCACCGATCGCGCCGACGTCGAGCGATTGCTCGAGTATCCGGAGGAGTCCGCCGGCGGGCTGATGACCGCGAACGTGGTCACCGTGCGGGACGACGCGACGATCGGGGAAGCCATTGACGCGATTCGCCGGCAGAGCGACGAGGACGAGAGCCAGCTGTATCAGGTGTATGCCGTGGACGCTCAGGGCGACCTGAGCGGCATCGTACCGGTTGCCCGGCTGATCGTCACGTCGCCGGCACGCGTGGTGCGCGACGTGATGGAGCAGCCGGTCGTGCAGGTCCAACCGGAGCAGGACCAGGAGGAGGTCGCCCGGCTCATGGCGCGCTACAACGTCGCCGCCGTCCCGGTCGTCGACGCGAGCGGCCGCCTGCTCGGGCGGATCACGTTCGACGACGTGGTCGACGTGGTGGAAGCGGAGACCACCGAAGACCTCCTCAAATTCGGCGGCATGGAGGCGCTCGACGCGCCGTATCTGAAGGTCGCCTTCGGACGCATGGTCCGAAAGCGCGCCGGGTGGCTCGCCGCCCTGTTCCTCGGCGAAATGCTGACCGCCACCGCGATGGCGTTCTTCGAGCAGGAGATCACGAAAGCCGTCATCCTCGCCCTCTTCGTGCCGCTCATCATCTCGAGCGGCGGCAACTCCGGATCGCAGGCCTCGACGCTGGTCATCCGCGCCATGGCGCTGGGCGAAGTGACGCTGCGCGACTGGTGGCGCGTCATTCGCCGCGAGCTGGCGGTCGGCCTCGTGTTGGGGCTGGTGCTCGGCGCCATTGGCTTTCTCCGCATCTCCCTGTGGCACGCGATCACCGGCATTTACGGCGAACACTCTTTGCTCGTCGCCCTCACCGTGTTCGGAAGCCTGATCGGGGTCGTGACGTTCGGGACGATCACCGGCTCGCTGCTTCCCTTTATCCTTCGCCGGCTCGGGTTCGACCCCGCCAGCGCGTCGGCGCCGTTCGTCGCGACGCTCGTCGACGTCACCGGTTTGGTCATTTACTTCTCCGTGGCGAGCGTGATCTTGCGCGGAACCCTCCTGTGACGCGCACGCCACCGTTATCCTTAGACATGCGACTCGATGCGGTGCTCGAAGGGCTGGCGCGCGGTGACACCGCCGCCCTCGCCCGTGCCATTAGCCTGGTCGAGAACCAGCGCGAGGGCTTCGAGCGCGTGTTGTCGGAGCTCCATGCGAAGATCGGGAAGGGAAACACCCAACGCATCGGAATCACCGGGCCGCCCGGAGCGGGAAAGAGCACCCTCACCGAGCAGCTGGTCCGCGCGTATCGCGAGCCTGGCCTCAAAGTCGCAGTCATCGCGGTGGACCCCACCAGCCCGTTCACCGGTGGCGCGCTGCTCGGCGACCGGATCCGGATGGAGTCGGTGAGTCTCGATCCGGGCGTCTTCATCCGGTCGATGGCGACGCGCGGCGCCCAGGGCGGTCTCGCCACCACGACCGAAGAGGTCGCGGACGTGCTCGAGGCCTTCGGGTTCGATCGCATTCTCATCGAAACGGTCGGAGTGGGCCAGACCGAATTGGACGTCGCCGCCACCGCCGAGACGACGGTGCTGGTGCTCGTTCCCGAGTCGGGCGACGGCATCCAGACGCTCAAGGCCGGCGTCATGGAGATCGCCGAGCTGTATGTGATCAACAAGAGCGATCGCCCGGGGGCGGATAAGTTGAAGCAGGAAGTGGAAGTGATGCTGGGGATCCGACGGGGCAATGCGTTTGCGCACGTGCGGCCTCACCACGGAAAGTTGGAAGGTGAGAAGGTTGGACGGAAACACCTTCCAACCGTCCAACTTTCCAACGATTGGGACGCCCCTGTACTCACCACCGTCGCCTCCACGGGTGAGGGGATCGCCGGGCTCATCGCTGCGCTGGACCAGCACCACGAGTTCCTCGAGCGCACGGGAAAGCTGGTCGAGCGTCGGAAACGCCGGTTAGCTGCCCGCACCCGGGCAGTCGTGAACCGCGCCATCCGCCAATGGGTATGGGACGCGACACAGGCGGAAGACCTGTTGGCACGGCGGCTCGAGGATGTCGCCGCCGGGACACGCAGTCCCTACGACGTCGCGGCGGAGGTCCTGGAGCAAGTGAGGAACGGCAAATGACCATCCAGAAAAAGCCCGTCTACACGCCGGCCGATCTCAACGGATACGACGTGGAGCGGCAGCTGGGGCGGCCTGGTGAGTATCCGTTCACGCGCGGCATTCATCCGACCATGTACCACGGCAAGCTGTGGACGATGCGTCAGTTTGCCGGCTTCGGCAGCGCGACCGACACGAACCGCCGCTACAAATTCCTGCTCGAGCATGGCCAGACCGGCCTTTCCGTCGCGTTCGACTTTCCCACCTTGATGGGCTACGACTCCGATCATCCCCGCTCCGAGGGGGAAGTGGGCAAGTGTGGCGTGGCGATCTCGTCGCTGGCCGACATGGAGACGCTGTTCGCCGGGATCCCGCTCGATCAGGTCTCGACGTCCATGACGATCAATGGCCCGGCCGCCATTCTGTTCTGTTTCTACGTCGCAGCGGCCGAAAAGCAGGGCGTCCCGATCGCGAAGCTCCGCGGAACGGTGCAGAACGACATTCTCAAGGAGTACATGGCCCAGCACGCGTGGGTGTATCCGGTCGAGCCGGCGCTCAAGGTCATCGTCGACATGTTCGAGTGGGGCGCAAAGCATACGCCGCTGTGGAATACGATCTCGATCTCGGGCTATCACATCCGCGAAGCGGGCGCCACGGCGGCCCAGGAGCTGGCGTTCACCCTCGCCAACGGCTTCACATACGTGGAGCGGGGCGTCGCCCGGGGGCTCGACATCGATTCGTTCGCCGCGCGCCTTTCCTTCTTCTGGGACATTCACAACGACTTCTTCGAAGAGATCGCGAAGCTGCGGGCGGCGCGGCGCATCTGGGCGCGTCACATGCGCGAGCGCTACAAGGCCAGGCAGGCGCGGTCCTGGATGATGCGGTTCCACAGCCAGACGGCGGGCGTCACGCTGACGGCCCAGCAACCACTCAACAACATCGTCCGCGTCGCCTATCAGGCTCTCGCCGCCGTGCTCGGCGGTACCCAGTCGCTGCACACGAATTCCCTGGACGAGACACTCGCGCTGCCGACCGAGCAATCGGTGCAGGTCGCGCTCCGCACGCAGCAGATCCTGGCGCACGAAACCGGCATCGCCGAGGTCATCGATCCGCTGGGGGGCGCGTACTTCATCGAGGCGCTCACCGATCAGCTGGAGCGGGAGGCGGAGGCGCTGTTCGCCGAGATTGCCTCGATCGGCGGGGTCGTGCGGGGGATCGAGACGGGCTGGTTTCAGCGCCAGATTGCCCAGTCGGCCGCCGCCTTCCAGCGTGAGGTGGAGCTGGGGGAAAAGGTCATCGTGGGGGTAAACGAATTCCTGTCCGATGACGATCACCCGGTCGAAATTCTGAAGGTGTCGAACGATGCCGAGGAGCAGCAGCGGCAGCGCCTGGCGCGCCTGCGCGCCGAGCGAGACAACGAATTGGTGGAGCGCCGCCTCGAGGCGTTGCGACAGGCGGCGGAGTCGGATCACAACGTCATCGGTCCCATGTTGGATTGTGCCCGCGCCTACGCCACGCTCTACGAGATCCGTCACGCGCTGGAGCGTGTGTGGGGAGCCTACCGCGAACCGGTGTTCTTCTAGCCATGAACGTACTGCCAGCCGCACTCAGCGAGCACGACGCCCACGCCGCCATTGCACGGCTCGTGGCGATACAACCCGGCAGCCACTGGGTGGTGACGTGCTACCTCAAGCTCGAGCCGCGCGACCGCAGCCGCGGCAAGTACCTGATCAAGATGAAAAACCGCGTGCGCGAAAGCGAAGCGGCGCTCGCGCGCCAGGCACTCACGCATCAGGATCGCGAGGTCATCTCCGCCGCGCTCCGTGAGGTCCTCGATTATCTGGAGGAGCCCAGCCACCTGCCGAGCGCCCGCGCGATCGCGATCTTCGCGTCGCGGCAGCTCGGCTTATTCGTGGCGATCCCGCTGCCGCACGTGCATCGCTCGCGGCTGGCCGTCCGGCACGAGCCGCTCGTGCGCGAGCTCCTGGTGCTCGAAGAGGAATTCGGCACCATCCTCGCTGTCGTCTACGATCGGACGGCCGCGCGCTTTTTCGAGGTGGCGGCGTACGATTGCGTGGAGCTGGCGGGGCTCGCGGGGATCGAGTCGTCGCGCGCGAGCAAATTCCACGGCGGCACGCAACGCCAGGTCATGGCACGCGGCGGAACGCCGTCCGGGAGCGCCGGCGAACACAACTACCACATGCGCATCCGCACCGAGAAGCAGCGGTTCTACGCGCAGATCGCGGACCGTGTCTTTCAGATCAACCGCAGCAAGCCGCTCGCCGGCATCGTCCTGGGCAGCGTGGGTGTGGACGCCGGCGCGGTGATTCCGCACCTTCACAGCTATGTCCACGACCTCGTGCTCGGCGTGGTGAAGCTGAACCCCAAGAACGCGACGCCCGCCGAGGTGCAGGAGGCGACATTGGTGCTCCGGGAAGAGCGCGAGCGCGCCTGGGAACGCGCCCACGCCGACGCGGTCAAGGACGGCGTGCCGCGGGGCTGGGCCGTCAACGGGCCCGACCTGACGCTGAAGGCGCTCACTCGGGGACAGGTGCGCACGCTGCTGGCCGACGGTCACGATGACGATCCTCGCATTGATGAGGCGATCGAAGAAGCGCTGAGTCAGCGCGCGCAGGTGGATGTCCTCTACGACGAAAAAGCCCGTCGTGTCGTGGACGGCCTCGCGGCGCTGCTGCGCTTCCGCTCTTGATGACTGCACGACGCCGGCCGATCCGCATTCTGGTGGCGAAGCCCGGCCTCGACGGCCATGACCGCGGCGCGAAAGTCGTCGCGGCGGCGCTGCGCGATGCCGGGATGGAAGTGATCTACACCGGGCTGCATCAGACCCCGGAGATGATCGCCCAGGCGGCGATCCAGGAAGACGTGGACGTCGTGGGCCTGTCGATCCTGTCGGGGGCTCACCTGACGTTGTTCCCACGCGTCCGCAAGCTGCTCGACGCCGCCGGTCGCCAGGACGTGCTCCTGACCGGCGGCGGCATCATCCCCCCGGAAGACATGAGCGCGCTCGAGTCGCAAGGGACGGGCAGGCTGTTCGGCCCGGGTACGCCGACCTCGGACCTCATCAAATACATCCAGGAGTGGGCGGCGGAGCACGTCGCCGCGTGAGCCCCCCCGCCCCCCGCCTCAGGACGCTCAGCGATGAATACCAGCAGCTGCGCGCGCGCCTGGAACAGGGCGGCGGCGCGGAGCGCATCAAGCGCCAGCACGATCAAGGCAAGCTGACCGCGCGCGAGCGCGTGGCCGCGCTGCTCGACCGGGACGGTCCGTGGGTCGAAATCGGCCTGCTCGTCGCCTGGGACCAGTACGACGGCCAGGCGCCGGCCGCCGGCGTCGTGACGGGCCTGGGCCGCGCGGGCGGCCGGCCGCTCGTCGTGGTGGCCAATGATGCGACGGTCAAAGCCGGGTCGTGGTGGCCCGAGACGATCAAGAAGATCCTGCGCGCGCAGGAGATCGCCATGCGGCAGCGCATTCCGATCGTCTACCTGGTCGATTCCGCCGGTGTGAATCTGCCCTATCAGGGCGGCGTCTTTCCGGGGCAGTACGGCGCCGCCCGGATTTTCTATTACAACTCGATCATGCGCCGCTATCTCAAAGTTCCGCAGATCGCCGCGGTCATGGGCCCCTGCATCGCGGGTGGCGCGTATCTGCCGGCATTGTCCGACGTGATCTTCATGGTCGACGGCACCTCGTTCATGGGACTGGGCGGGCCGAATCTCGTCAAAGGCGCCACGGGACAAGTCGTGGATGCGGAAACGCTGGGCGGTGCGGCGACGCACACCTCCGTCAGCGCCGTCGCGCATTACCGCGCCAAGGACGACCAGGAATGCATCGGACGCATCCGCGAGTACGTCGGCCGCCTGCCGCATGCACCGGCGTCGCCGCGCACCTACCCGGCACCAAAGCGGGACGTGAAAGCGCTGTACGAGCTGATTCCCGTCGATCACCGCATGAGCTACGACGTCCGGGCGATGTTCGAATGCCTGCTCGATGCCGGCCGGCTCGATGAGTTCCAACCGGATGTTGCGCCTGAGATGATCTGCGGGCATGGCGCGATCGAGGGTCGGCCGGTCGCGGTGATCGCGAACTCGCGCGGCGTGATCAAGGGCAAGAAAAAGGCCGAGGCGCCGAGGATCGGCGGCATCATTTACACGGAGAGCGCCGAGAAGGTGGCGTACTTCATCGAAAACGCCGACCGCGAGCGGCTGCCGTTGCTGTTCCTTCAGGACGTTTCCGGATTCATGGTCGGGACCGAGGCCGAGCATACGGGTATCATTCGAGCGGGTGCGCGCTTCGTCGAAGCGATGGCGACGGCCACCGTCCCGAAGCTGGTGCTCACGGTCAATCACGCGTCCGGCGCCGGTTACTACGCGATGGCGGGGCAGGGGTTCGACCCCGACTTCATCGTGTCCTGGCCCACCGGCCGCATGGGCGTGATGGAGGGAGAATCGGCGATCCAGGCCGTGTACGGCGCCGACGCTTCCAAACCGGACAACGCAGCCGCGGTGGATGCGATGCGCGCCGATTACGAGCACCAGCTCGACGCGAAGTTCGCCGGCGCCCGCGGCTTTGTCGATGCGATTCTTACGCCCGAGGAAACGCGCGACACGCTCGCGTTTCTGCTCGAGGTGTGCACTGAGTTCACCGGCCCCCACCTCGGGGCCTTTGCGCTGCCGAGTCTCACGTGATGATGAAGACGCTTATGATTGCCGGCCTCGTATTGGGGACGGCCTGCGCCTCGACGAAGGCCGTCGGTCCGAAGGTCACCCCCGCGACGAAGTCGGCAGCACCCCCGCTCCCGACGACGGTGGCCGCGGATGGAAGCCGGACGCCGGTCGTCGATCCCGCCGTCGCCTACATGCTCGGCCTGATGCCGGTGAAGAACACCGGCGTGGATGTCTTTCAAGCCATGCATCCGACCTACGACGGCCGCGGTGTGCTCATCGCCATCCTCGACAGCGGCATCGATCCGAACGTGCCCGGCCTCATTGCGACGAGCACGGGCGCGCCCAAGATCATCGAGCTGCGGGACTTCTCCGGTGAAGGGCGCGTCGCGCTCGCTGCGTTTCCAGCGCCAACAGATAATGAAATGAAGGGTGCCGCCCGGATCGGCCGGCTGACAACCGCCACGACGTGGTACCGCGGCGTGTTCCGTGAGCTGCCGCTGGGCCGGCCGCCCGCGGGCGACGTGAACGGCAACGGCCGCAATACGGACGAGTTTCCAGTCGTGGTCGTGAAGGCGTCGGATGGCTGGGTGGCGTTCCTCGACACCAATCTCGACGGCTCGTTCGAGGACGAGATGCCGTTGCATGACTATCGGCAGGGGCGTGAGACGATCGCGTTGGGGACGAAGCCGCTGACCATCGTCGCGAACTTCAGCGAAGCGGACAGCGCACCGGTGCTCAACCTCTTCTTCGATACGTCGGGGCACGGAACACACGTCGCCGGCATCGCGGCGGGGCACAATCTTTACGATGTAACGGGATTCAACGGCGTGGCCCCCGGGGCGCAGCTCATCGGCCTCAAGATCGCCAACAACGCGCGCGGCGGCGTAACGGTACACGGCAGCATGATGCGCGCGATCGATTACGCGGCACGCTACGCCGCGCAGCGCAATCTGCCGCTGGTGCTGAACATGAGCTTTGGCGTCGGCAACGAGCACGAGGGTCGAGCGGTCATCGACTCGATCGTGGACGCGTTTCTGCTGGCGCATCCCGACGTGGTGTTCGCGATTGCCGCCGGCAACGACGGACCGGGACTCTCGACGCTGGGGTTCCCCGGATCGGCCGATCTCGCGCTCACGGTCGGTGCAACGTACCCCGGCGTCTACGCCCGGCCGCCGCAGCCCGGCGTCTCACCAGCCCGCGATGCGCTCGGTTACTTCAGCTCGCGCGGCGGCGAGTTGGCAAAACCGGACATCGTGGCGCCGGGAATAGCATTCTCGACCGTGCCGCGCTGGGACACCGGCAACGAGGTCAAGGTGGGCACCAGCATGGCGACGCCGTACGCCGCGGGACTGGCTGGCTGTCTCGCATCGGCGCTGGTGCAGGAAGGCCGTCGAGCGAGCGCCGCCGACGTCGTCCAGGCACTCCGTGCGTCGGCGCGCCCATTTAATGGCGCGCGCCTGATCGATGAGGGAGCGGGTATGCCGGTCCTCGAAGCCGCCTACCAGTGGCTCGAGGGCGGACACCAGGGCTCGAGCTATGAAGTGCGCGCCACGACCGGGGTGTCGGCCGCCTTTCGCCGCAACGGCTTCGCGAGCGACCAGGACAGCGTCGAGACGTTCACCGTCCGTCATCGCGCGGGCCTGCGCGCCGCGCAGTTCGCGTTGCACGCCGATGTGCCGTGGCTCAGCGTGGACGACACCGTCGATGCGGCCCCGCGCGCTACCCCGATCCCCGTCACCTACCATCGCAGCACGTTGACGGCACCCGGCGTCTACGTCGGTACCGTGACGGCGGTGAATCCCCGCGACGCGATCGCCGGTCCTTTGTTCACCCTGGTGAACACGGTCATCATCCCGACGGACCTCGCGGCGAAAGTCCTGTTCGATGAGCGCCGCATGATCGGGCCCGCCGGAGTGCAACGCTATTTCCTGCGCGTGCCACAGCCTGACGCGACGCTGCGGATGACGGTGACGTTGCCCGATTCGCAGGGCCAGCAAGCGACGGTGCGGCTGTACGAGCCTGATGGCGCACCCGCACGCTCTGCCGCGCAGGATGTCGATATCGGGAAAGAGAACCCCGGTAGCGCGTCGATCACGGTCCGCGCCGAAGACATGGTCCCGGGGGTGTACGAGCTGGACGTTGTCGCGCCGCCCCTGTCAGCAGCAACCGTAACGGTGCGTGCCGATCTCGGCCCCGTGGCGCTCGCTCCCGCGCAGAATGGCGGCCTGGAGTTCTCCAGTGTGCAAGGAGCCACGGTGACCGGTGAGGTCCAGTACCACCTCGTCGGCGCCGAGCGGACGTATGCGATCGCGGGCCGCGGCCAACCGCCAGAGTCGCTGCAGGTGCGCGCGCCGCGTTGGGCGAAACGGATGGAGGTGGACCTCGACCTGCCCCCCGATCTGTGGGACGAGATGACGGACCTCTCCGTGACGGTGTACGACTCGAGCGGTCAACAGCTGCGCGGCGGCAATCAGCCGGTGAATTACGCGTTCGGCCGCATGGGAGTCGCGTTGTCCGATTCGGTCACCAGCATTCCGTTGACGGTGGAGCTGTATCCGGCATTCGCGAAGCTCCCGGGCCACGTCTGGAAGGGCACGGTCCGCATCCGGTTTCTGGGGCCTGACGAACCCGTGGGTGAGCGTGGTGCCTTGTCGGTCGTCGCCGGCGGGCGCCGCATCGTGCGGTTGCCGACTCCGCCCCCGCTGGATCTGCCGGAGGGTTTCAGTGCGCTGATCGAAACCCGCGTGACGACGTCGACCGGCACGATAGCGGCGCGGCGGACGACGGTGGGAACGGGGTTGGGCGCGCGCGGAGCCAGCGGACCGCGGTGAGCGATCGTCCGGCGACGGTGCGGGTCGCGGGAGGACAGGGATTCTGGGGTGACTGGCTGGAAGCGCCGTACCGCCAGGTCACCGGCGGTCCCGTCGACTATCTGATGATGGACTATCTCGCCGAAGTCACGATGTCCATCCTGCAAAAACAAAAGTCGCGCGACGCGACGCGGGGCTACGCCACCGACTTCGTCGACCAGATGGAGCGGATTCTTCCCACGGTGGTGGAGCGGGGCATCAAAGTCACCGCCAATGCCGGCGGGGTGAATCCGCGCGCCTGCGCCATGGCGGTCGCCGCTGTCGCCCGGCGGCTCGGCCTGGCGGGAAAGCTCACGATCGGGGTGGTGAGCGGGGACGATCTGCTGGGCCGGCTCGACGGGTTGATCGCCCGTGGCCACGATCTCCAGAACCTCGACACGGGGCGGCCGCTGCACGACGTGCGCGATCGCGTGCTCTCCGCCAACGCCTACCTGGGCGCCGCGCCGGTCGTAGAGGCGCTGCAACGCGGGGCGCAGGTCGTCATCACCGGGCGCGTCACCGACACCGGTCTGACGCTCGGCCCGTTGATGCACGCCTTCGGTTGGCCGCGCGATGCGTGGGATCGCATCGCCGCGGGCACCGTGGCGGGACACATCATCGAGTGCGGGGCCCAGGCGAGCGGCGGGAACTGCCTGAGCGACTGGAAGACGATCCCGAACCTCGCCGCTGTGGGCTACCCCATCGTCGAGGCACGCACCGACGGCACGTTCGATCTGATCAAGCATCCCGGGACGGGCGGGCGCATCGACGTCGCCGGGGTCACCGAGCAGCTGGTCTACGAAATGGGCGATCCGAGGGACTACATCACGCCGGACGGTGTGGCCGACTTTACGACGATCCAATTGCGTCAGGTGGGCAAGGACAGGGTTCGGGTGTCGGGCGTCAGGGGAAAGCCCGCCACAGACAAGCTCAAGGTATCGATCGCCTATTTTTACGGGTACAAGGCGATCGGGACGCTCGTGTATGCGTGGCCGGACGCGTTGGACAAGGCCAGGGCAGCCGACCGCATTCTGCGCCAGCGGCTCGACGCCCTGGGTCTCAAGTTCGAGGCGATCCTCAGCGAATTCGTGGGTGCGAACGCTACGCACGGCCCGCTGGCGCTGCAGGACATCGACGCAGCGGCAATTCCCGAAGTACAGCTTCGGGTCGGCGTGCGCTCGCCCGACAAGGCGGCCGTCGATCGCTTCACACGCGAGATCGCGCCGCTCATTCTCAATGGCCCACCCAGCGTCACCGGCTTCGCCGGGGGGCGGCCCAAGCCGGAGGAGGTCGTGGCGTACTGGCCGGCGTTGATCGACAAGAGGATGGTGGAACCCTCGGTGGAGCTGATCCAGACATGAAACAGCGGTCGAAGTCGCGGAAGGTGCACCTTCTGGACCTGGCCCATGCACGGTCTGGCGATAAAGGCGATACCGCCAACATCGGGTTGATCGCGTTGCAGCCGGAGTACTATCCGCTGCTCGTGAAGCAGGTGACGGCAGCGCGCGTGGCGCGGCATTTTAGAGGCATGATCACAGGTCCGGTGGAACGCTTCGAGCTGCCTAACCTGCACGCCCTCAATTTCCTGTTGCACGGCGCGCTCGATGGCGGTGGCACGATCTCCCTGAAGACGGACGCCCAGGGGAAAGTGTTCTCCACCGCGCTGCTGCGCATGGAGATCGAGGTGAAGCGGTGAGCGATCGGGTGCTGGTCCAGGTCGCGGGCGGGATCCTCACGGCGACGCTCAACCGCTCCGACAAGCGCAACGCGATCGACACGGCGATGATCGATGGGCTGATCGCGGCGGTCGAGCGCGCCGATCTCGACGCCTCGGTACGGGTCGTCGCGCTGCGCGGCGCCGGCCGCGACTTCTGCGCAGGGATGGATCTCAACGAGCTGCTCGCGTCCGCGGGCCACACGCTCGATCAGAACCGCGGTGCGGCCCTGCATTTTGCCGAGGTCTTCACGCGCATGCGCCGCCTGCCCAAGCCGGTCGTGGCGCTGGTGCAGGGACGCGCCCTCGCCGGCGGCTGCGGGCTGGCAACGGCCAGTGACGTGATTCTCGCCGCCCGGTCGGCGCAGTTCGGCTATCCGGAAGTGCAACGCGGCTTCGTGCCGGCGATCGTGATGACCATGCTGCGTCGCGCGGTGGGGGAAAAGATCGCGTTCGATCTGGCGGCCACGGGCCGGTTGCTGAACGGCACGGACGCCGCGGCGGCCGGGCTCGTATCCCGCGTCTACGAAGACGCGGACTTCGACGAGCAGGCCGGCGCAGTGCTGCGCGCGCTCGCCGAGGCGAGCCCGTCGGCGCTGGCGTTCACGAAGCAGCAGTTCTACCAGCTGGACGGGCTCAGCTTCGACGATGGGCTGCGGTTGGGTGCCGATGTGAACGCCGTCAGTCGCAGTACGCCCGATTTTCGCGCCGCAATCAGCGCGTTTCTCAAGACATAGCAGCGAGGGTGACATGCGGAATCTCAACGTGCCGATGTACGATCCGGAGATGGTCCGCCCGATGCGGGAGGAGCTGACCCGCCTGGGCTTCGAGGAGCTACGAACCCCGGCCGACGTAGACGCCGTGCTCTCGAGCGAGCGCGCGCCGACGCTGGTCGTCGTCAATTCGGTGTGCGGCTGTGCCGCCCGCAACGCCAGACCGGCAGCGGCGCTCGCGATCCAACATGACCGCCGGCCGCCACGTCTCGTGACGGTGTTCGCGGGACAGGACGCGGAAGCGACGGCCCGCGCGCGCAGCTACTTCACGGGCTACGCGCCGTCGTCGCCGCAGATCGCGCTGTTCAAGGACGGACAGCTCGTGTTCATGCTGGAGCGCCGAAATATCGAAGGCCGCAATGCCCGGGACATTGCGGCCGATCTCACCGCGGCCTTCGACAGGTTCTGTTAGAGAATCTTCCCCCGCCGCACGCGGAAGTCGACGATTTGCTGCGTCCAGCTCCAGAGCGAGTCCTGGTTTTCCATCGCCACACCCTGCACCTCGTGGCGGTGCCAGCCGTCCATGACCTGTGAGTCCTGCGTCCAGATCTTCACGCGGTTGCGGGGCACGAGCTTTTCCCAGTTCTGCGCGATCGGCGGATCGGCGTACAGCAGCCGCACCGTGACGTTGCGCGACAGATACTCGATCGGACTGAGATCGACTTTCGCGTACAGCTCTTTCGGCTGCATGCGTCGCGCGCCCGGCATGTCGGGAAGACCGTCCGAGAACATCACGATGTTGAGCGGCGCGAGGACGAGGTTCTGCCGCTTGATGTGGACCGCCACCCGCTGGAAGAATGCGTTGAAATCGGTGAGCGCGTCGACATCGGGGAACCAGGAGCGCAGGTCGCGTTCGATCTCGGCGGGGGTCTTGCCGCTGAGGTCCTGAATCGGATGGAACGTCTTCGGTTGGCCGGGGACATCGCCGCCCAGCGACCCGACGAAGACGTCGGTGGCCTGTTTCAGACCACCGAGTCCGTTCACATGGCCATAGATGTACAAGGCGGCGTACCGTAACGCGTCGTCGAAACGGGGGTTATTCCGAAACGAGCCGGACACGTCGAGTCCCACGACCAACGTGGACCTGGGAGGCGGCGCGTTCGCCGGCGGTTTGCAGCCAACGAGAGTAAGGGCTACCAGCCCGACTACGGCGCGCTTCACCGGGCCACCTCGCCGCTGACCCGCGCCGGGAAATGCGTCGCGGCCAGGACGTCATCGATCGACTTGAACGGCAGCGTGAAGTGACCGCGGCCCGTGAAAACCACGAACAGGAAATTGAGCCCGGCCGCGACCACCTGCAGCACCGGCAGCGACACGAGCTCGAACAGCTCGCGCGCTTCTTTGCGGAACCACTCGCGCTCGCCCTTGAGGGCGGCGATAGGACCCTTCCAATAATCGGCCATCACCGGGGCACTGCCGTGGGCCGCCATGCCCTCGACGACGAGCGGCTGGCGACCGAGCAAAGCAATCAAGGCGGGTGCGCCGAAGCGGCCGAACAGGAACCAGGTCATGCCGCGCACACCGACCCAGCCGAAGAACGCGAGTCCGATCGTGCCGAAGACTCCCAGCTGGATCCCTTGCTGGGCCAGCCACGGGGTCATCGCGTCGACCAGCTCACGATAGAGGAACAGCACTTCGAACATGGCGACGGCGATCTCGACCAGGATCATGAAGACGATATTGCCGGTCTGCCTCTCCTTGATGGCCTCATTCAGCACCTGAATGCAGGCAAAGCTGCCGGCGATGATGATCGCGAGGAAAATCCACAGAATCAGAATCAGCGCGAAGCCGTTGACCTCGTATCCCGTGAGGTCGGCCAGCAGCTCGCTCATCGTGGGGCGCAGGGTAAACGTGAAGATCGTCGCCTCGACCGCCGACCACACGATCAACAGGACGAAGGCCGGCCACGGGATGCCGGGGCGACGCGACGTCGCGTCGAGCATCGCGAGCGGCGAAGTGATCGCGCCCTTCAGGGTGCCCCAGACCAATTGAACGCTCAACTTGAGCAGTCCCCACACCCAGCCGACGAGCACGATGAGAAACTTCACGAGGCCCGCCCAATAGAACCACACCATCCGCAACGCGTCCCACCACGCTAATGCGACCGACTGCATGAGCGTCACCGAGCGTCCGAGGCGGAAGGGGATCGTGTAGAGGGATACCATGGTGCCCCAGATCCCCGCGATGAACGCCGCGGCAGGCAGCAGCAGCAGGAGGGACGTCCCGGCAAGATTCCAGAAGGTTTCGCCCCGGAGCACGAATCCAAAAATCTTCGCCTGGAAGGGGACGATCCACGCCACCCCAGCGACCACCCACTGCACGAGCTGCTGGAGCACGAAACTCCATTGCTGGGTCTGTGCGGCGTTGGCGACAGTCTCTTGCATCGGACGAGCCCTCCCACGGGATAGGACGGCATGCGCTGCGAGGCGGACATTGTTATAAACGGGACCTGACAAGTCAAGCAAAAGGTGCGTGACGGGCATCACGGGCGGCTTGCGACTTGCGCAAAATGCCCAGTCGGCGCTACTCATCTCGGTGTGCCGGATGACCCCAAACGCTTGATTGTCGTCGGCGACCGTGTCCTGATCGCTCCCGAGGAGGGAGAGGAGCGGACCAACGTCGGCCTGTATTTGCCCCCTTCGGCCATCGAAGGGCGGCAGGTGCAGGGCGGGCGTATCGTCGCCACGGGCCCGGGCACTCCCATGGCGGAGCCTGCCAGCATGGACGAGGAGCCTTGGAAGATCCACGGGGGCGGGGCCGAGGTGAAGTACCTCCCCATGCAGGCCGAGATGGGGGACTACGCGCTGTTCTTCCGGAAAGCCGCGGTGGAAATCACATTCGAAGAGAAGACCTATCTCGTCGTGCCACAAGCTGCGATACTGGTACTCGTGCGAGGAAAGCATGGCTGACATGGGGTGGGCCCGCAGTCGTGGAGATCGTGCCGAAGGGCAGGGACTGCGGCGCGGGGCCTGGTATCGCGTCGTCGAAAACCCGCAAAAGGATTACGTCGTCGTCGACGTGCACCACGTCGAGATTCGGGTCCCCAAAGGGGACCTCGAAATCCGGGGACAGCGCCCCAGTACTTGGAGCGTCGTCCGCCAGCCACACCTCGTTTGTCCTGGTTGTGGCTCCCGCGCGGTCATTCCCGAAGGAATGAAAGACGCCAAATGCAATGAGTGCGGCCGCGTCTACCCGATTGAATGGAAGGACTCCGCCTAATAAGACAACGGTAAAGGACGGCTCCTACCGTCAGAGTTCAGGGGGCACGTATGGAGTCGGAGGGGGAACGGTAACTGCGGGGTCCGCACCTTTCGCACACAGATGCTCCAGCAATTCGATTTGCCGCTTCTGAATGTGCCACAGCTCGTGCCACTGCTTGAACCGCAACGAATCCAGCTTGTCGTGTAGGTCCCGAATCTCAATTTCCGCCATCAGGTTGATCTCGTAGTCCTGATTCGCCTGCATGCGGTCTTTGTGCGCCTGGCGGTTCTGACTCATCATGATCACGGGCGCCTGCAGGGCGGCGAGCGTCGAGAGCACCAAGTTCAAGAGAATAAAGGGATACGGATCGAAGGGGTGGCGCGCGAGCACCCACGCATTGACGATCATCCAGGCGACGAGAATCCCGCCGAACAAACCGATGAACCGCCAGCTGCCACCAAACTGCGCCACCCTGTCGGCGATGTGCTCGCCGAACGTCATCTGTGTTTCCATGTCCTGGTGCACCAGCTTACTCACCCGTCCGCGGCGCGTGATCTTCGAGACCACCGAGTGCTCGAGCTCCGACAGCTTCTGATACTCCGCCTCGAGATAGGTCACGAACTTCTTGGCCCGATACTGCTCGAGGCAGTTCGAGCAGATGCCGCGCTTCGCCTCCCACTCCGGCCGGTCCTGCTTGATGAGATCGAGGATCCGGTTCTCCAGCTTCTGGGGGGATGCCAGCGTACGGCCTTCCACTTCGCTGTTGCACAACGAACAGTTCACCTTCGGCATGCGGTCGTCTCCTAAGGCTGCGGTGCGGGCAGTTGCACGTGCAGTACGTGAACGAGGAACGCCCAGCGATCGGTCTGCTCCTCGATGATCTTGGCGGTGGGCTTGCCGGCGCCATGGCCCGCCTTGGTCTCGATGCGGATCAGCACGGGATCCGGGCCGCCCTGCGCCGCCTGCAGCGCCGCGGCATACTTGAAGGAGTGGGCCGGCACGACGCGATCGTCGTGATCGGCGGTGGTGATGAGCGTCGCCGGGTAATGCGCCCCCGGCTTCATGTTGTGGATCGGCGAGTACCGATAGAGGAACGGGAACTGGCCCACACTGTCAGCGGAGCCGTACTCCGTGACCCAGGCCCAGCCGATCGTGAATTTGTGGAAGCGCAGCATGTCCATCACGCCGACCGCGGGCAAGGCAGCCCCAAACAGGTCGGGCCGCTGGTTCAAGACCGCGCCGATCAGCAGCCCGCCGTTCGAGCCGCCGCCGATTGCCAGCTTGGGGGGTGAGGTGTAACGCTCGGCGATCAGGTATTCGGCTGCCGCGATGAAGTCATCGAAGACATTCTGCTTGCGATCGAGCATCCCCGCCTGATGCCAGTCCTCCCCGTATTCCGAGCCGCCGCGCAGCACCGCTTGCGCGTACACGCCACCCATCTCGAGCCACGCCAGCACCCCGATCGAGAAGCCCGGCGTCATGTTGACGTTGAAGCCACCGTAGGCGTACAGATAGGTCGGGTTCGATCCGTCCTTCTTCAATCCCTTCTTGTACGTCAGAAACATCGGGGCGCGGGTACCGTCCTTGCTGCGATAAAAGACCTGGATCGTCTCGTAGGCGGACGGATCGACGGTGATCTCCGGGGCCTTGAAAACGCTCGATGTCCCGGTCAGGAAGTCGTGTCGGAAGATCGTCGTCGGATACAGGAACGATGTGAACGCGTAGAACATCTCCGTGTCCCGCGGCTCGCCGGTCACCTGCACGATCGACCCGAGCGTCGGCAGCGCGACCTCTCCGAGCGGCGTGCCGTCCAGCGCGAACAGACGCAGCTGCGAGGAGGCGTCGTGGAGATAGCGGATCACGAATGTGTTGTGAACGATCTGGGAGCCTTCGATGACGTCGAGCGCCTGCGGGACGAGCTCACGCCACGCGGCGGGCTCGGGATGGCGGGTATCGACGGCGATGATCCGTCCGCGCGGCGCGGTGTTGTCGGTCTGGAAAAAGAAGCGCGGGCCGTCGTTGCCGACGAAGTTGTAGGCCGCGTCGAAGTCGTCGAGCAGACGGACAACGGGAGCATCGAGCCGCGGATGCTTCGGACGCCCTAGGTCCTGGTAGTAAATGCGATTGCGCCGATCGGTCCCCAACCACACCGCGTAGACGGCGTACCGTCCGTCCGCGCTGACCTCGACCCCGAATCCCCAGTCGGGGTGGTCGGGGCGCTCGTAAATCAGGCGGTCGGCGGACTGGTCCGTCCCCAGCTTGTGATAGTAGACCTTCTGGTTGCGATTCAGCTCGAGCAGCGGATCGGCGCCGGCAGCGGGCTCGGGGTAGCGGCTGTAGAAAAACCCCGCGCCATCGTGCGTCCAGGCGGCGCTGGAGAACTTGATCCACCTCAAATGATCGCTGTGGTCCTGACGGGTCGCGACATCCCGGACGCGAAACTCCTGCCAGTCCGATCCGCTGCCGGACGTGCCGTACACCATCGTCCGCCCGTCTTCGGCAAAGGTGAGGATCGAGAGCGCGACGGTGCCGTCGGCCGACAGGGTGTTGGGGTCGAGCAGCACCTCGGGTGCCGCCGTCAGCGAGACCTGCGTGTAGAGCACTGCCTGATTCTGGAGTCCCGAATTCTTGAAGAAGAAATAGCGGCCGCCCTTCTTGAACGGCGCGCCGTATTTCGGATAGTCCCACAGCTCGGTCAGGCGGTGGCGGATGCGCTCGCGTTCCGGAATTCGCTCCAGATACCCGAACGTCACACGATTCTCCGCGTCCACCCAGCTGCGCGTTTCGGGTGAATCGACGTCCTCGAGCCAGCGGTATGGATCGGCGACCTTGGTACCGTGGTAATCGTCCACGGCGTCGTCTTTGCGGGTCTGCGGATAGGTGACGGTTTGTACCAGCATGAGCGTCGTTAAGAGTAAGGGAGCCATGACGCGTAAACGTGCCCCGTGCCGCGGTTTTGGGATAGGGGGGCGCCGCGCCGCGACGCTATTTCGTGTGACGTGCCGACGTTTACCGTGGGACTCGCAGCCGCTCGCACGATCCTCAAGGAACGATTCGGTCACCCGTCCTTCCGCGTGCATCAACTCAAGGTGCTCGGCCCGCTGCTGGCGGGTCGGGACGTGCTCGCCGTGCTGCCCACGGGCGCGGGCAAGTCGCTTTGCTACCAGGTTCCCGCGCTGCTCGGCACCGGGCTCACGCTCGTCGTCTCACCGCTCATTTCACTGATGCAGGACCAGGTCGCGGCGCTGCGGCGCCGCGGCATCGCCGCCGCGTACGTGAACAGCCAACTCGATGCCGATCAGCGGCGCGTCGTGCTCGATGCGGCGACCGGCGGCCGGCTCGCGCTGCTGTACTGCGCCCCTGAGCGCCTGGCGTCACTCACGCGCCGGCTGTGTGCCGCCGGCACGGCGGTGGCGTTGCTGGCGGTCGACGAGGCGCACTGCATCACCGAATGGGGCAACGAATTCCGCCCGGTTTACCGGCGGCTGGGCGTGTTCCGCTCACAGCTGGGCCGCCCCGCGACGATCGCGCTCACCGGCAGTGCGACGCCCGCCGCCCGAGCCGACATCCTCAAAGTTCTGAGAATCCCCGATGCCGCAGTCGTGGTGACATCGTTCGATCGTCCCAACCTCGCCTTCGGCGTGCGGCGGGTGCGCGACGACCGGGAACGGTTCGCCGTGATCCGTGAGCGCGTGCGACAGGCTGCCGGTGCCTCGCTCGTGTATACGCCCACCCGGCGGCTGACGGAGCTCGTGACTCGCGCACTGCTCAGGACCAGTGTCCGCGCGGCACCCTATCACGCCGGCCTCAGTGCCGGTATCCGGCGTCGGGTGCTGCGCGCATTCCTCTGCAACCAGGTGCGCGTGATCGTGGCGACGAGCGCGTTCGGGATGGGGATCGATAAGTCTGACGTGCGCCAGGTGATCCATTGGGGCCCGTCACCGACACTCGAGGCGTATTACCAGGAGGCGGGGCGGGCGGGGCGGGATGACAGGCCATCCGAGTGTTTAATGCTGTGGCGAGACGAAGACCTGACCTGGGCGAATGTTGCGCCGGCGATGCGCGCGTATGTCCAGAACGCGCGGTGCCGGCGCCGCACGCTGCTCGACTACTTCGGTGAACGGCTCACGAGCTGCTCCGGCTGCGACGTGTGCCGGAGTCACCGACTATGAGGATGTGGTTCCCACGCAACACCGTGTTCTCCCGACCTTGATCGAGCCGCATCTCGGTCCGCTGCTGCGCTTCGCGCGCCGGCGCACCGCCGGCGTGAGCGAAGCGGAGGACGCAGTGCCTGCGTGCGTGGATGTCGTTCGCGACGCTGCGCGACGAGTCGAGTATTCCCCCGGGGGCACTTTACCGAGTCACGCGCTGAAATTGCGGCCGCCTTCGCCGCCGCCGGATTAGCGCACCGACTGCGGCTGCACGTGCCGGGAGAAGTGATCGAGTTGCGTGACTAAAGGTTCGCGCCGTTTCAGCGGTCCACCATCGCCATCTGCTTGTCGTTGTAGCGCAGCCCTGCCACTTTCTCCGGCGGGAGTGCCGCGTCGAGCGCGGTCATCTCGGCAGCGCTCAGCGACACGGCTGCCGCACCGAGGTTCTCCTCGAGGTAGCGCCGCCGCTTGGTACCGGGGATCGGCACGAGGTCGGGACCCTTGTGCAACAGCCAGGCGAGGGCGATCTGCGCGGGCGTGACGCCTTTGCTCGCGGCCAGCGCGCGCACGGCCGACGCGGCTCGCATGTTCGCATCGAAGTTCGCCGCCTGATAGCGCGGGTCCGTGTGACGGTGGTCGCTCGCCGGGTACTCCTCGGCCCGCTTCACCGCGCCCGTCAGAAAGCCGCGACCGAGCGGTGCGAACGGCACGAGGCCGATGCCCAGCTCGCGCAGGAGCGGAATGATGCGTGGCTCGAGGTTCCGCTCCCACAGCGAATACTCACTCTGCAGCGCGGCGATCGGATGGTCGGCGTGCGCGCGACGGATCGTCTGTTCGCCGGCCTCGGAGAGGCCGAGGAATCGCACCTTGCCCTGCCGGACGAGATCGGCCATCGCGCCCACTGTTTCTTCGATGGGCACGGCGGGGTCGACGCGGTGCTGGTAGAGGAGATCGATATGATCGGTGGCGAGCCGGCGGAGCGAGCCCTCGACGGCCTCGCGCACGTGCTCTGGCCGGCTGTCCACGCCCGTGACGCCGCCCCCTCCGCTGCTCCCCCCGCCCCCCGGCCGAAACGTGAACCCAAACTTCGTCGCGATGATGACGCCGTCGCGCCTCCCACGGAGTGCGCGACCGAGCAGCTCCTCGTTGGTGTACGGCCCATACACTTCGGCTGTGTCGAAGAACGTCACGCCAAGGTCGATGGCGCGGTGGATCGTGGCGATGGACTCGCGGTCGTCGCGTTCTTCGGCCGTGCCGTACGACTGGCTCATCCCCATGCAGCCGAGGCCAAGGGCGGAGACGGTGAGACCCTGCGATCCGAGTCTGCGGCTCGTCAGCATTGTTTCGGGAACGTAAGCAAGCTCGGCGGCCATGGGCAAGGAACTTGTCACTGATTCGAGTACAAGTCCCCCGCCAGGTACTTGAACCCGCTGTCCACCGCCACGGTCACCACGGTCTGGCCGGCGCCGATCTCTTTCGCGATCCGGAGTGCCCCGGCCACGTTGAGTCCGCTGCTCGTCCCCGCGAAGATGCCTTCGCGGCGCGCCAACTCCCACGCCATTTGGCGCCCTTCGGCCTCGCTGACCCCGCGCGCCTCGGTCACCAACGCGCGATCGAACTGCGGCGGCACGAACCCGGGTGCGACACCCTCGACGCCGTGCGGACCGGCCTTGCCGCCCGTCAGCACTGACGACGTCGCCGGCTCGAATGCGACGATTCGCGGCCTCGGTTCCTTGCGGCGCAGCACCCGCGACGTCCCCATCAGCATCCCCGACGTGCCGACCGCGGCGCAGAAGGTGTGGATCGGTCCGTCCACCTGCCGAAGGATCTCCTCGCCCAGCGACTCGTAGCCGGCGATCATGTCTGGGTTCCGCATCTGATCGGTTGCGTAACTCGACGCCTCGGAGGCAATCTCCCGCGCGCGTTCCATCATCCGCGGCACGAGATCCGCCGTCAGCTTTCCGCCCTGGCTCTTGAGCACTTCGAGATCCGCTCCGAAGATCTCCATGCTGCGCCGTTTCTCCAGCGCCACCGCGTCGTTCGTTACAATCCGGCACCGGTAGCCCTTCACCGCGCACACGAAGGCAAGCGAAATCCCGGTGCTGCCGCCGGTATACTCGACCACGGTCATCCCCGGCTTGAGGGTACCGCGCTGCTCGGCCCGCTCGATCATCGACAGCGCCATGCGGTCCTTGTACGATCCGGTCGGATTGTAGTATTCGAGTTTCACGAGTACTGCTGCGGCGCCGGCCGGTACGATTTTCCTGAGCCTGACCAACGGCGTGTTCCCGATCGCCTCGAGCATTCCCACACTCCCCACGTGGCCTCCTGCGAAGGTGTCGAACCTCAGTATCGCCAATGCCTGGAACACTGCTCCGAGTTCCCGTGCCGTCAGGAATCTCGCTCCGGGAATACTCCCCGGTCTCGTAGTCTTGCTCGCGCTGGGCGCGGCCTCGGGCTGCGGAGACTACGGTTCCGGCGGGGGCGGTCCCGTCGGAGGTACGGGGACGTTCTCATCCGATCACGCCTGATTCCACCGGCCATGGCTCGGCCATCACCGGTGGAGTCCCGGATGTCTTCCTGTCGTCCGTGTACGACCTCGAGTACCACGCGGCGCTCAACCCGCCGGGCAGCCCGATCGCCTGCGCCGACATTCCGTAGTCGGATTCACGCGTGATCCTCGATGACCGAACTATATTGCAGGCATGCACGACGCGTTGTACTTCAGCGATCACCATCTCCAGGTCCGCGAGATGGTGCGCGATTTCGCCCGCACGGTCATCAAGCCCTCGGCCCGGACCTTCGATCTCGAAAGCAAGTTCCCGTGGGACAACGTCAAGCAGATGACGGAGCTCGGCCTCTTCGGGATTCCGTGGCCGGAGGAGCTGGGTGGGTCGGGGATGGATTATCTGTCGTACATCACGGTCATTCACGAACTCGCCAAAGTCGACGCGAGTCACGCGATCACCGTGAGCGCCCATACCACGCTCGGCACCTCGCCGATCATGGATTTCGGCACCGACGAGCAGAAGAAGCGATTCGTGCCGTTCCTCGCGACGGGGAAGGTGCTCGGCGGCTTTGGCCTGACCGAGCCGGGGGCCGGGTCTGATGCCGGCGGCACGAAGACGACCGCCGTTGACCGCGGCGACCACTACGTCCTCAACGGCTCGAAGATTTTCATCACCCACGCCGGCGTCGGCGAAATCTTCTGCATCACGGCACGGACCGATCCCCATGCCAAGCGGACCCACGGGATCACGGCCTTTGTCGTCACGAAGGACAGCTGCGATCTCGAAGAGGCGAGGCGCGTCGGGATAGGACACGCGCCCGACCTCCCGAAGAACCGTGGCGTCCTCTCAGGCAAGAAAGAAGACAAGCTGGGCTGGCGCGCGTCCGACACGCGTGAGTTGATCTTCCAGGATGCGGTCGTCCCGAAGGAGAACGTGCTCGGCCCCGTGAACAACGGCTTCCGCCAGTTTCTGCACACACTCGATGGAGGTCGGATCGGCATCGCCGCGCTGGCGTTGGGACTGGCCGAGGGCGCGCTCGAGGAGTCTCTGGCGTATACGTCGACCCGCAAACAGTTCGGCAGGCCCATCGCGAGCTTCCAGGGCGTGCATTTCGCCCTGGCCGACATGGCGACCGAGATCGAGGCCGCCAAACAACTCGTCTACCACGCCGCCTGGCTCAAGCAGCACGGCCACCCGTTCAAGAAGGAGGCGGCGATGGCCAAACTGTATGCCTCCGAGCTCTGCATGCGCGCCACCACCAAGGCTGTTCAGCTGCATGGTGGCTACGGCTACACGACCGAGTACCCCGTCGAGCGCATGATGCGGGACGCCAAGATCTGCGAGATCGGGGAGGGAACCAGCGAAATTCAGCGCGTCGTGATCGCGCGACAGTTACTGGGCGGTCTGATAGATTGACCTAAATTCCCGCTCGTCTTAGGTTTACCCCATGCATTGGTCTCTGGCGACTCTCAGCCGCCTCTCCAATCGAATCATCTCCCTGCCCGTGCCGCGCGCACCAGACGCGCCGGGCGAGTTGGACTATTGCTGGGAAAACCACAGGCTTCCGGGGGGCGGCTGTTTCCCGCCGGGGCGCGAGGGTGACTGCTTTGAAGCGCGAGATCCTGATCTCTGGAAGCCCGCGGGAGACCCGCGTGGCCATTCTCGAGGACGACCGCCTTGTTGAGCTCCTGGTCGATCGTCCCGACTCCCGCCGTTCGGTTGGCGACATCTATGTCGGCAAGGTCGACGCCGTCCTGCCCGGCATCCAGGCCGCCTTCGTCGACATCGGTGCCGAAAAGAGCGCCTTTCTCCACGCCTCCGATCTAATCGAAGCGGAAGAGGACGAGGACCCCGAGGACCGCGAGCCCGACGACGCCGACGAGGACGCGGGGAACGGTGATGAGAATGGGGGGGGCGGTCCGCGGGCCGTTGCGAATCGGCGTGGCCCCCACCCCCCCGCGTCCGCTCAGCGCGGGTCGCGCCGGCGCCAGGCCCCCAACATCGCCGACGAGCTGAAGCGCGGTCAGACCAAGCTCGTCCAGGTCATCAAGGAAGCCATCGGTACCAAGGGACCACGGGTCACCGCCCAGGTCTCGCTCGCCGGCCGGTTCCTCGTCTACATGCCGTTCGCCTCCAAAGTCGGCGTCTCCCGGAAGATCGAAGCGCGCGAGCTGCGGGGCCGGCTGCGTGACATGGTCACCAAGCTCGTGCCCCCCGACTCGGGCGGTTGGATCATTCGCACCGTGGCCGACGACCTGACCGAGGCGAGCTGCAAGCGGGAGATCGATCACCTCCTGGGCCTTTGGAAGAAGATCCAGCGCAAGGCCGCATCGGGACGTGCCCCTGCGCTGGTGCAGCGCGAGACCAGCCTGACGCGCGGCATTGTCCGCGACCTGCTGTCGGACAACGTCGACCTGCTCCTCGTCGACTCCAAGCTCCTGTACAACGAAGTCGAGCAGTACTTGAAGCAGATCGACCCCGAGCTGTTGCCCCGGGTCAAGCTGTACACCGCCGAGACGCCGCTCTTCGACGATCTTCGACGAATACGACGTCGAGGCGGAAATCCGCAACCTCTTCAAGCAGCGGGTGGACCTGCCGACCGGCGGCTATCTCATCATTCAGCCGACGGAAGCCCTGATCTCCATCGACGTGAACACGGGCCGCTATACGGGCAAGCGGGACCCGGAAAGCACGATCCTGCGCACCAACCTCGAGGCGGCGCGCGAAGTGGCGCGCCAGCTTCGGCTGCGCGACATCGGCGGGATCATCGTGGTCGACTTCATCGACATGGAAACCCGGTCGAATCGCGATAAGGTGCTCCAGGAGCTCCGCACCCACCTCGGCCATGACCGGGCGCGCACCCGCGCCTTCGCCGTCTCGGAGCTCGGCCTGATCGAAATGACCCGGCAGCGCGTGCGGCCGTCGCTGTGGCAGTCGATGACGACGGAATGCCCGACGTGCACCGGGACCGGCCGCGTCTTCCGACCCGAGGTCGTCGTCCGCCGCATGGAGCGTTCGCTCAAGCGCGCCGGCGCGGACCACAAGGAGCGCCAACTGTCGGTGCGGTTGCATCCCGAGGTGGCGCTCTATTTGGTGGAGCAGGAGCCTAACTTCCTGCGTCAGTTGGAGAAGCAGACTGGACTCGAGCTCGAAGTGCGCGACGATCCGATGATGAGGCTGGATGAATTCCGGATGATGGCAAGACCGGCGGGGCGGGATGTGACCGAGCAGTATGCGGTAGCCTAGCGACGCACCCGGTATCCCACCTCACCCCCTCAGCCTATTGACCACTGCGCCCGTGCGCGCCATGTTCGCAACGGACTGTTGCACCTTCGCAACACCAGAGATCGGAACCGTATGCGCCCACGTTTTGCGACCCTCGCTGCCGCTGTCCTCGTTGCAAGCTGCGTTGACGGTCCCACGGGGCCGCAATCGCCGGCGCCGCTCTCGTTTAGCATCGTCAGCGGCAACAACCAGACCGGGCGCGTCGGGACCGAGCTCCCGAGCCCCCTCGTCGTCCAGGTCCTCTCCGGGGGCCGCGTGGTGAAGGATCTCGTGCTGAGCTACCGCGTCACGAGCGGCGGCGGGAGCGTTTTCGCGGACGCCACGAGCACGGACGGCAACGGCAGAGCGCAGAACTGGTGGACGCTCGGCACGAACGCGGCCGCAGCCGAGAGCGTCGAGGTGCGTGCGGTTTTGGCGGACGGGACGAAGGTCATGGCGGGCACCTTCACGGCGACTGCCTTCCCGGGGCCCGCCGCGCGGATCGTGGCCCAGAGTGGTGACGGGCAGACGGCTCCCCCGGGCGCCAGTGTACCGATCGCACCGGCGGTGCGCGTCACGGATCAGTATGGAAACCCTGTGTCGGGGGTCACGGTGACGTTCGTGGCGGGGAACGGCGGGAGCGTCACGGGTGGGTCCCAGATCACCGGCGCGAACGGGATTGCCACCGTCGGCGCGTGGACGCTGGGCGCGGCGGGTCCCAACAGCCTTACCGCGACGGCCGCCGGGACCGGCATCGCCGGGAACCCCGTGACGTTCACGGCAACGGCAGGAGCGGGGCCGCCAGCGAACATCGTAGCCTACGCCGGTAATGGGCAGACGGCCGCGCCGGGCGCCACCGTGCCGATTGCGCCGGCCGTGCGTGTCACGGATCAATACGGAACCCCGGTGCCCGGGGTCACCGTCACGTTCGCGGCGGCGAACGGTGGGAGCGTCACGGGCGGAATCCAGACCACCGGTGCGAACGGGATCGCCACGGTGGGCGCGTGGACGCTGGGCACGGCCGGTCCGAACACGCTCACGGCGACGGCGACGGGGAACGGGATCGCCGGCAACCCCGTGACCTTCACGGCGACCGCGGTGGCCCCTACAGACTTCCGTACGGCAGACTCTACACCGTGGGCCTCAGTAGCTACGGCACCACTTCTCCGACACTCGAGTACGATCCGGTGCAAAACACCTGGAGCACGAACGCGCCAATGCCGACAACGCGGGCGGGGCTCGCCGCCGGCGTCATTAACAACATTCTCTACGCCGTGGGTGGCTACAGCTACACCACCAACACCATTTCTCCGACACTCGACGCGTACGATCCGGTGCAGAACACCTGGAGCACGAAGGCGCCAATGCCGACAGCGCGCACCCAGCTTGCTGGGGGAGTCATCAACGGCGTGCTGTACGCCGTCGGCGGACTGGATCCCGCCGGCAGTTATCTCGGGACGCTCGAGGCGTATGACCCGACGACGAACACCTGGAGCACGAAGGCGCCGATGCCGACGCCGCGGGAGGGTCTCGCCGTCGGTGTCGTGAACGGCATTCTCTACGCCGTGGGTGGCTATAACGGTTTAGGGGAACAAGGCACGGTCGAGGCGTACGATCCGACCACGAACACCTGGAGCACAAAGCCGTCGATGCCGACCGCGCGCCAGGGCCTTGGTGCGGGCGTCGTGAACGGAGTGCTCTACGCCGTCGGCGGGTTCGCCGGGTCCTCAACCATTTATTCGACTGTCGAGGCCTATGACCCGGCCACGAACACCTGGACCACGAAGGCGCCGATGCCGACGCCGCGCATGAACCTCGGTGTGGGCGTCGTGAACAACCTGCTTTACGCCCTTGGTGGGTTCGACGGCAACGTCACGGTCGCAACGGTCGAGGCATACCAGCCGTGAGGGAGTGACGGGCCTTGAATTGGCCCCCGAGCCCGACCTTCTCGACCGCCCTTCATGAAGGCCTCGTCGGGCTCGAGCGGCCCGACGTCTCCCTCCCGCCCGTACCGCCCGCTTATCTCCGCACGCGGTAGCCGACCTCAAGCGCGATGCGCTCAAATACCTCGAGGCGACTGGCGGGTTGGGCGGGGAAGTCGAATCGCTCGAAGCGATACGCCAAGCGGATGACGACCGGCAGGCGGTGGGGGATGGCGCTCACTCCGACTTCGGCCGCCAAGGCGAGGTTGGGGGACGGCTGTCCGCTCACGCCCACCGCGGGCAGGTAGGAGCCCCGCGCGTAGACCTGCAGCGCGGGATCTCCCAGCGCCGTGGAGACCCAGGCGCCGAGGCCCAGCATGTCCCACCGCTGGTAACCGACGGCCGAACTGAATGCGCGTGCCGCGTACATGGCCTCGACCCCGACCCCGGCCCGCGGCTCGAACCGCACCAGGATCCCCTCTTCGCCGCCATCGCGCCCCACGGCGTTTGCTGCCGGGTCGAGGGTGCCGCGGAGGCCAAAGCCGGAAACACGGAAGCGGTTGACCTTTACTTCGACCACCGCCCCAAGCCAGACGCCCTCGACGGTCTCGCGCGTCCCTTCATAAAGGACGGTGCTGCGCGGCCCTGCGACGACGCCGAATGCGATGACCTCCACGCGCTGCGCCGGGCTCCTCCGGGGAGCGAGCAACGCGACCGCGAAGAAGAGCATGGCGTGGAACTGAGCGCGCGAGATCATGGCTGCGACACGACCCGCACGCGGACGAGCAGGACGCCACGCCGCCCCTCGTTGACGGCCGCGATCGCACGATTCCTGGCCTCCCAACGCGATCTGAGCGCTCGGTTGTAGGCAATGTTCTCGGCCAAGGGTTGCCGTGTGCGCCCCAGAAAGTATCCGGCCACACCGGCCAAGCTGACCGCGACGCCGACCGTCACCGCGCGCCGCTCGGCGCCACGCAGCCGGCTGTTCGCGAACAGCACCGGGATGACGCCCGCGCCCACGCCGAACCCGATGCCTCGCGCGAGGCCTGCGCGGGACGGCGGTCCCAGGCGGACCTCCAGCCGATAGAGGGAGTCCGGCGGCGCAGCCTCGTGGAGTAGCGTGTCGGCGGGTTGCTCGCTCACATCCACAGCCAGAGCCGGCGCGGCGGCACGCGCGAGGCCGTCCGACCACTCCACGGTGAGCTGGTAGGCGCCGGAGGCGACCGCCACACTGTCGCGCCCGACGAGGGCCAGAGCGACGGTCGCCGTCGAATCAATCGCGCTCGAGGCGACCACCGTGTCGCGACCGCCGGGGCCCGCGAGCCGGAACCGTACCGTTCCGGGCCGGGTGACGGCGACTGAAACGGGCCACCGTTCCGTGGTCGGCACGAGGGCCGTGTCCGCGGGCGTGCGCACACCGATCGCGAACGCCGCGCGCCTCGCCGCGCGAAAGAAGGCGACGAGGTCGGGGTTGAACATCTCGGGGTCGAAGCTGCCGAACGGATCGGCAGTGATCGCCCGTTGGAAATGAACGCTCGCGGAGTCGAAGAGGCCGAGCGACCAGCTGGCAACGCCCAATTGCAGCTGGGCGTCCCGGCGCAGCGTCGAGAGCGCGGGGGGTGGGGGCAGCGTCGCGACGAGCTGCCGCAGCAGCTCGACCGCGCGCTCCGTCTCCGTCGTTTCCAAGGCGGCAACGGCCCGAGCGAGCGTCTCGCCCGCTGCCGGGGCCTGGGCCGTCAGCTGGGCGGGACGCGCAGCGAGCCCGAACACTAGGGCTACGAGTCCCCAAGGGCACGCGCCTCTCATTGGGTGCCCCCTGCGGCCTTGAGGCGAATCGTCCCCAGACGAACTCGCTGGTCGCGTGCGACGGTGACGACCGTGTCGAAGGCCGCATAGCCGGACCGTTCAATGCGGAGCCGATGCGGGCCGGCTGCCATGGGAGCCGCGGCGACCGGAGTGTACCCGGCGCGCTCGCCGTCCACATACAAGGAGCCCCATGGCTCGGAAGCAACGTAGAGGAAGCCGAGTGCTTGGGTGGAGGCTCCTCGCAGCCGGAAACGGAGCACGGTGGTGACTCCTGGAAGGACTTCCCGGGTCACTCGCGTGCGGAAATAGCCGGGCGCGGACGCGACGATCGTATAGCTGCCGGGGACCAGCGGCAACGACCCTTCAGCGGGAAGCAGGCCCGCGCCTTCCACGAAGGCTGCCATCGGCACACCGGAGCGTTCGATCCGCACGGCGCCCTGAGTCGTCTCACCCACACGCTGAGCCCATTCCCAACTTGTCTCAGTCAGAGTGTCTCCCGATCCCGCAGCGGCGACCAACCCCCGGGCCAGGGCAAACGCGTCCTGCACGGCGGGGGGGAAGTCGAGCGTATCCACAACGAGACCGGGCTGCACCCTCAGGGCCCAGCGCAGCCAGACGGCGGCGAGCGAGTCCTTTCTATCTTCAATCAGGATATGCGCGAGGCGGTGGAGGCTCGCCACCCACAGACTGTCGCGTGGGCCGGCTGCCGGATTCAGCCCGACGACCAGCAGCGGCGCCGCCATCCGGTACTCAGCGAAGTCGTACGCCTGGCTGCCCAGGCGGAGCAGATTGCGCGCGTCCTGCGCGGCGGCCCCACGGGCGACGACCGCGGCCAGCGCCACACCCACGACGGCGGCCCTCATAAGCCGACCCTTTGCATGTTCAGACGCATGAGGACGGTGCTGCGGGCCCGGACACTTACGGTCGTATCGACCGGCAGGTAGCCGTCGCGCTCGAGGCGCACTCGGTGCTCGCCCGCCGTCACCGAGTCTCGGTACGCGGTCCCTTCGCGCCGCAGCGCTCCGTCTACGTAGATCTTCGCCCAGCCGCCGAAGGTCTGGACGATCAGCAAGGCCGATCGCGGACCGGCTCGCCGCTCTGTGCCGGCGGTCAGGCCAGACAGCGTGGACATCACGGGCGGAAGCACGGGCTGCGCGACGAAGCGATGCACCAGGGAGTCGCCGGCGGTCACCAGCACAGTGTCGACCGCCGGTCGCCACCCGGCCTGCTCCAGGCGGAGCTCGTGGAGACCGGCCGCGAGCTGGAAGCGTGTTCCGCTCTGGGGCGTTC
>WNGE01001516.1_pt1 | contig 30744 bp, 27 predicted proteins | sample 5400651 | NCBI WGS metagenome assembly WNGE01 (sample SAMN13153370, study PRJNA577476) | soil metagenome | isolation source: 60 cm soil or saprolite under grassland replicate 2 | place: USA:California | collected 2016-06-15
TGAGCGCGCGGGCAAGACCGCGGCCGCGCCAGTCACGGCGAACCGCCGTGAGGCTGTTCTCGGCACGATCCGGATGGTCCTCGTCGCGAACCAATCCGGCGCAGCCGACGATCTCGTCGCCGACGAGCGCGACGAACGAGCCCTCGGGCCACGTGATCCACTCGCGTTGCCACTGTTCGAGCGTGATCTCGACCTTGCGCGGCGTCGGCATGTCGTCGAAGGCCTGAAGCGCGAGCTCGTGGTAGGTCCGCGTCCGCAGCTCGGGGCGCTCGGCGAGCGACACGACCTCGATGCCCTCGGGGGAAGTCGGCCACGGCTCGTCGGAATCAACCGTGCGCACCTGCTCGACCTGGCGTCCGGTCTCCTCGAATCCGAATCGCTTCGCAAACGCCAATGAGCCCTCGTCGCCTACGGCCGAGCCGAAGTCCGCGAAGCCGAGCGTCTCGAGATGGAGCGCGAGCCGTCGCAGCAGCTTGGTGCCGACGTCACGTCGACGGTGCTCGGGTAGGACGCGCACAAACCCGGACCCGCCTCCCATATCGGAGCGGTTCGCGCCGCCGCTCCCTGCGAGCTCACCATCGCGGTAGGCGAGCACGAAGAGCTGCTCCGGCGTCCGCGCGCGCCGGAGCTCCTCGACCGACGCCGTGCGCTCGTTCGGCACGATCGCGATCCGCACGCGCCGCCAGGCCTCGAGGTCCTCGTCCGTCTCGGCGACGCGCAGCTCGATCATCCCGACCGCTTCAGCTTTCCGTGCTGCTTCGCGTACCGCTCGCCGGTACGGAACGTGAACAGCCCGAGCGGCACCGAGACGGCGCCGATCACGAGCAGCGGCCACACGTCCCGCCAGCTCGCGGACGCGCCGTCGAGGATCGCCGCGCGAATCCCGCGCAACGCGTAGGTCGCGGGCGAGACCTTCGCGATCCACTGCATCCACGCCGGCAGCACCGACACCGGGTAGTAGACGCCCGACACGACGAGCATCAGGCCCTGCGCGATGAAGCCGAGCTGCGTCCCCTTCTCGGGCGAGATCAACGGCAGGACTGCCGTCATCATGCCGAGCCCGATGAACGAGACGGACGCGATCGCGAGCAGCACGAGCGCCGCGGCGAAGTTCGCGTCGGGGAGGTGCAGCGAGAAGAACGCGGCGATGACCGCGAAGAGCAGGCTCGCGCGCACGACGCCGTACGCGACGGCGAACAGTCCCATCCCGAACAGATGGATCGGCCGCGAAAGCGGCGCCATGAACGTGTACTCGATCGTCCCCTCCCAACGCTCCCACGAGACCGTCTCCGTGAGGATCTCGAAGATGATCCCGAGGTACGCCCAGATCACGCCGCCGATCAGCAGCTTCGTCGCGAGCTCGTTCTGCACCGTCGGCGACGCGCCGACGCCCTTCGCGATGAAGACGATCGTGAGCGTGTTCGCGCACGTCCAGAGGAAGAAGGCGAGCTCCCACCAGACGTAGCGCTTGACGAGGTACCAGTTGCGCTCGACGACCCCGCCGAGCCCGACGAGCTCGTGGCGGACTGCTGCTGCGGCTGCGCCGATCATGCCATCACCTCGCGGTCCCGGTCCTCTTCGGTTTCCTCTTCGAACGCGCGGCCCGTCGCGGCGAAGAACGCCTCTTCCAGCGTCTCCCTTGACCTCGTCGACCGGCTCGAGGAAGAGCAGCGCGCCGCGGTCGAGGAGCCCGATCCGGTCCGCGAGCGACTCCGCCTCGACCATGTCGTGCGTGCAGAGCAGGATCGTCGCGTCGTGGAGCGTGCGCACCTCGCGAATGAAGTCCTGCACCTCGAGCTTCGAGCGCGGGTCGAGGCCTGTCGTCGGCTCGTCGAGCAGGAGCAGCACCGGCGAGGTGAGGAGCGCTCGGGCGAGCGACACCTTCTGCTGCATGCCGCGCGACAGGTGCTCCATCGCCTCGCCGCGCCGGTCCGGAGGGAAGCCGACCCGTTCGAGGATGACCGGGATCTGGCCGCGCGTCTGCTTCGGCGTCATCCCGTAGAAGCGCGCCGCGTACGCCAGGTTTTCCTCCGCCGACATCTTCTTGAAGAAGCTCGCCTCGACTGAGACGCGGTTCACGAGACGGCGCACCGCGCGCGTCTCCTTGAACGCGTCGTGGCCGAAGATCCGCGCCGAGCCGCCGTCGTGCAGGAGCAGCGTCGCGAGCAGCCGGACCAGCGTCGACTTTCCCGACCCGTTCTGGCCGAGGATCGCGACGCACTCGCCGCGCCGCATCGTGAACGACACGTCCTTCAGCGCGACGCGCCGCCGACGGCGGAGGCCCTTGTCCTTGCGGACGAACTCCTTGCGCAGATTGTGAACTTCCAGGGCGTACATCAGTTGCTCCAAGCTCGACAGAGGGACACGGAAACGGCGCACCGCCTTTCAGCAGGCGGCGCGCGGCGAAACCCGAGTCAGCCGAGGAGCAACATCGCGCCGAGACGATACCCGGCGTGTGAGTGGATCGCAAGTGTTTCTTTCCGCGCGCAACGCGAAATGCCACCGCGATGGAAGCAACACGGAGCGAGGAACGGGCCGCGCGAAACGAGGTTCTCTTCAGGGAGGCGAACGAGAAGCTCGAAGGCAAGCGGCAGGCGCTCGACAACGCGATCGTCGAGAAGGACGGAGTGGCGCGGCGGATCGCGGAGGAGGAGAATCCGCGCACGTGAGCGACCGGACGGAGAGGATCGGCGTCAACGAAGCGCTCTTTCGCGAGGTGAACGAGCGAATCGAACGGCTACAGGCCGACGTCGAAAGCGTGGACACGTTCGAGATCGTGTGCGAGTGCGGAACGGCCGACTGCACCGAGCGGTTCATGATCACGAGCGACGCGTACCGGGCGCTGCGCTCGGACGTCCACCGGTTCGCAGTGGTGCCGGGACACGAGCGGCCGGAGCTCGAGCGCACAATCGAGAGGAAGGCCGACTATCTCGTCGTCGAGAAGACCGATCCGGACGCCGCCGACGCCGCCGAGGAGATGGCGTGATCCAGGGGTAGCGTCCGGCCGCCGCCTCCGCTAAGGTGCGCTCACGCGGTCGCCGCCGAAGGCGCCCGCGGAGGCAATGGGGCCTCACGACTCTCGTGGTTTTTGGACCAACAGAGTCGTGGGGCTTTTTTCATGGTCCAGAAAGGAGTAAGGATGTCGGAGCTCGAGGCGAGGCACTACATCGGCCAGGCGGCGGTCGGGCACGAGGCCCTCACGTGGGCGCAGGAGACGCGCGCGGCGATGGTCGACCTGAAGTTCTGCGACCTGCTCGGCACCTGGCAGCACGTCTCGCTGCCGATCAGCAGCTTCGACGAGTCGGCGTTCGAGGAGGGGCTCGGCTTCGACGGCTCCTCGATCCGCGGCTGGCAGGGGATCTCGGAGAGCGACATGCTCCTCATGCCCGACGCGTCGAGCGCGCTCCTCGACCCCGCGACCGAGGTTCCGACACTGTCGCTGATCTGCGAGATCGCCGATCCGCTGACGCGCGCACCGTATGCGAAGGATCCGCGCTGGGTCGCGCGGAAGGCCGAGGCGTACCTGCGCGGCAGCGGCATCGCCGACACGGCGTACTTCGGGCCGGAGTGCGAGTTCTTCGTCTTCGACGAGGTCTCCTACGAGCTCGGCCCGAACCGGTCGCACTACCTCGTCGACTCGTCCGAAGGCCACTGGAACTCCGGCAAGCCCGGCCTCGGCTACACGGTGCGGGAGAAGGAGGGCTACTTCCCGCCCGCGCCGCACGACACGCTCAGCGACCTGCGCACGCAGATGGTGCTGACGCTCGAGCGGCTCGGCATCCCGTGCGAGTTCCACCACCACGAAGTCGCGTCGGGCGGCCAGTGCGAGATCGACCTCCGCTACCAGACGCTGACGCGGATGGCGGACCAGGTGATGATCTACAAGTACGTCGTCAAGAACGTCGCGCGTGCGGCGGGCAAGACCGTGACGTTCATGCCGAAGCCGGTCTTCGGCGACAACGGCTCCGGGATGCACACGCATCAGTCGCTCTGGATGGAGGGCACGCCGTTGATGGCGGACAAGTCCGGCTACGCAGGACTGTCGCAGCTGGCGCGCGGCTACATCGGGGGACTGCTCGCGCACGCGCCGGCGCTGCTCGCGTTCTGCGCGCCGACGACGAACTCGTACCGCAGGCTCGTGCCGGGATTCGAGGCTCCGGTGAACCTCGTCTACTCGCAGCGCAACCGCTCGGCGTGCATCCGCATCCCGATGTACTCGGAGTCGCCGAAGGCGAAGCGTGTCGAGTTCCGCTGCCCCGACGCTGCGGCGAACCCGTACCTCGCGTTCGCGGCGATGCTGATGGCGGGGCTCGACGGGATCGAGCAGGGTCTCGACGCCGGCGCACCTGCCGACTACGACCTGTTCGAGGAGTCGCACGACGACGTGCCGCAGGTGCCGGGCTCGCTCGGCGAGGCGCTCGACGCGCTCGAGGCCGACCACGAGTTCCTGACCAAGGGCGGTGTGTTCAGCGAGGAACTGATCCGCACGTGGATCGACTACAAGCGTGAGAACGAGGTCGACGTCGTGCGGCTGCGCCCGCATCCCGCCGAGTTCGGGTTGTACTTCGATTGCTAGTCGCCGCCTCACGTGCTGCGCACGTTCGGCGGAAGCGCCTGCGCCGAACAGGCTCCCGCCGGGCGGAGCCCGGCTCCGCCGCCAAACGCTCACACGAAGTCCGTGCACTTGAAAGGTCGTGGCTATGACTCTTGCTTCCGCTGAAGTTCTGTGCATTCGGGACCTGACACCCGACGACTGGACGGAGGTCGCGGCGATCTACCGCGACGGGATGCGCGGCGGGCTAGCGACGTTCGAGACGGAGGTTCCTCCGCCCACGCGCTGGTTCGAAGAGCACCCGATCCGCGTGGTCGCCGAGGTCGACGAGCGCGTGATCGGCTGGGCCGCGCTCGGGCCGGCCTCGTCGCGCTGGGCCTATCGCGGCGTCGCCGAGTCGAGCGTGTACGTCGCGCGCGACCACCACGGTCGCGGCGTCGGCCGCGCGTTGATGGAACGGCTGATCCAGAAGAGCGAAGAGGCCGGCATCTGGACGATCCAGACGTCGATCTTCCCCGAGAACGAGGCGTCGCTGGAGCTGCACCACCGTGTCGGCTTCCGCGTCGTCGGCGTGCGCAAGAGCATCGCCAAGCGCGACGGCCTCTGGCGCGACACCGTCCTGCTCGAACGACGAAGCGAGGTGATTCAGTGATCAAGGTGGAAGCGGTCGTGATCCGCGATCGCATCGAGACGGTGATCGACGCGGTCGAGGAGGCAACCGGACACGTCGGCGTGACCGTGATCGAAGCCGTCGGCCACGGCCGGCAGCGAGGGATCACGCACGAGTACCGGGGACGCGTGTTCGAGTCGCGCTTCCTGCCGAAGGCGCTGCTCGTCTTCATCGTCGAGGACGGCCGGGCCGAGGGCGTCGTCGCCGCGATCGTCGACTCGGCGCGCAGCGGCAACGAGTCGGGCGACGGCCTCGTGTGGACGACGGAGGTCGGCGACGTCACGCACAACCGGACCGGGATGCCCCTGGAGGAGGTGGAGGTCGGATGATCGCGGCTCTCAGCAACGCCAACCTGACGATCGCGGCCAGCACGATCTGGGTCGTCATCGCCGCCGTGCTCGTGATGTTCATGCAGGCCGGCTTCGCGTTCCTCGAGGCGGGCCTCACGCGCATGAAGAACGTCGGGCACGTGGCAGCGAAGAACGTGCTGATCTTCGCGCTCGCGTCGATCGTCTACTACCTCGTCGGGTTCGGCATCGCGTTCGGCGACGGCGGCAACGGGCTGTTCGGCGGGTCCGGGTTCGTCCCGTCGGTCGACTCGCTGCTCACGGTCGGCCAGGCGCCCTTCAGCTGGTTCAGCGAGATCCCCGGCGCGGCCGGCTACCTGTTCGAGGTCGTGTTCTGCGCCGTGTCGCTCGCGATCGTCTGGGGCGCGATGGCCGAGCGAACGCGGCTGTGGGTCTATTTCGCGTTCGGGATCGTGTTCACGATCATGTACTCGTTCGTCTCGCACTGGATCTGGAGCCCGGACGGCTGGCTCTTCGCGAAGGGCATGCAGGACTTCGCCGGCTCGACCGTCGTGCACTACCAGGGCGCGCTGGCGGGTCTCGCCGGAGCCCTGCTGCTCGGGCCGCGCATCGGCAAGTTCGACCGCGACGGGAAGCCCAACGCGATCCCCGGGCACAACATGGCGTACACGACGCTCGGCGTGATCATCCTCTGGTTCGGGTGGTTCGGCTTCAATCCCGGGTCGACGCTCAGCGTCGACTTCGGCGGCGTCGGGTTCTTCGCGTACGTCGCCCTGAACACGAACCTCGCGGCGGCCGCCGGCGTGCTCGGCGCGGTGATCACATCGTGGCTCGTGATCAAGAAGCCCGACCTCTCGATGATGCTGAACGGCGCGATTGCCGCACTCGTCGCGATCACCGCAGCGTGCGCGTTCGTCGCGCCGTGGGCCGCGATCGTGATCGGCCTCGTCGCGGGCGGCATCGTCGTGGTCGGCGTGCTCGCGGTGGAGAAGGTCGGGCTCGACGACCCGGTCGGCGCGGTTGCAGCGCACGGCATGTCGGGCGTGTGGGGAACGCTGTCGCTCGGGTTCTTCACCGTGCCGAGCCTGGCGGGCAAGCTGGAGACGGGCAGGGGCGGCCTCTTCTACGGCGGCGGCCTGCACCAGCTCGGCATCCAGGCGCTCGGCCTCGTCGCCGTCGGCGCGTTCACGTTCAGCGCGTCGTTCGCCGTCCTGTGGGTCTTCAAGCGCACCGTCGGCATCCGCACCGAGCCGGAGGTCGAGACGGCCGGGCTCGACGTGAGCGAGCACGGCATGTGGGGTTACCCCGAGTTCTACATCCCGGTCCCGGGCGGCTACGGCACCGAGTCGCACGGCCACCTCGGCCTCGCGCATGCGCACAGCCACCCGGCGCCGGCGCACGCCATGACGCCGGTCACGGCGGCAGTCGAGCCGAGGGGCTGACGCACCCGTCTCTCCGGGGCCATGACCCGAGTCCTGGACTCGGGTCATGGCCTCGACGGGCACGTCATGACACCGACGGCCTGACGGAGGCGTCTTCCGGCCGTGTCCCGGGACCTGGTCCCGGGACATGGCCGGTGCGTCCTAGCCTGCGGCGGTTCCTTCTGCCGCGCCTGCTGCCGCCGCGGCTGCGGCGTGCGGTGCGATGCGCCGGAAGCGGTGAGCGGCCTTGTCCCAGCGCTCGAGGAGCGCTGCCGCCCGCTCGGAGGCCGTGAAGCGGACGTGGCGCTCCAGCAGCGCGTGGAGCTGCACCGCCTCGGCCGAGGTCACCGGTGCGGCGGCGACCAGCTCCCCGTTCACGCGCGCCTCGCCGAGCACGAACAGCTCGCCGCCGCTCATTCCGGCGCCGACGTTGCGGCCGCACTCGCCGAGCACGACGACCGTGCCGCCGGTCATGTACTCGCATGCGTGGTCGCCCGCTCCCTCGACGACGGCGACCGCGCCCGAGTTGCGCACCGCGAACCGCTCTCCGGCGCGGCCGGCGCAGTACACCTCGCCGCCTGTCGCGCCGTACAGTGCCGCGTTGCCGATCAGGACCGGATCGCCCGCGTCGTCGTCCGCAGGACGGATGACGATGCGGCCGCCGCCCATTGACTTGCCGACGGCGTCGTTCGCCTCGCCCGTCAGCGCGAGCTCGACTCCCGCCGAGAGAAAAGCGCCGAAGCTTTGCCCTGCGCTCCCCGTGAAGCGTGCACGCACGCGACCGGGCGGCGGCGCGTCGCCGAAGGCATGTGCGATCTCGCCGCCGAGGCGCGCTCCGACGGCTCTGTCGCGTGTCGCGATTGCGTACTCGAGCTCGACGATCCGCGTCTCCTCGAGCGCGGGCGCAGCGTCGGCGGCCAGACGGTCGCCGAGCTCACCTCCCGGCGACTCGAGCTGCGGCTCGCGCGCGTACCCGGCGCCTTGCGTCGCAAGCAGCACGCCCGGTTCGAGCGACGACTCCCTGACGCGTACGAGATCGGTGCGGCCGACGGCTTCGTCGAAGCTGCGCAGGCCGAGCGCCGCGAGGTGCCGCCGGACGTCCTCCGCCACCAGGCGCAGGTACGAGACGATCGCATCGGCGGTCCCGGCGTACTTCGCGCGAAGCTCGGGCCGCTGGGTCGCAATGCCGACCGGGCACGTGTCGAGGTGGCAGGAGCGCACGAGCAGGCAGCCCTCCGCCACGAGCAACGCCGTCCCGAAGGAGACCTCGTCGGCGCCGAGCAGCGCGGCGAGCACGACGTCGCGGCCCGTCTTCATGCCGCCGTCGACGCGCACGCGAACGCGCCCGCGCAGGCCGGTCGCGACGAGCTCGCGTTGCGTCTCGGCGAGGCCGAGCTCCCAGGGCAGGCCGGCGTTCTTGATCGACGAGAGCGGGCTCGCGCCGGTGCCGCCGTCGGAGCCGGCGACGTGGACGACGTCCGCGAGCGCCTTCGCGACACCCGACGCGACGACGCCGACGCCGGCTTCGGCGACGAGCTTCACGGAGACGTCGGCGTGCGGATTCACCTGGCGGAGGTCGAAAACGAGCTGCGCGAGGTCCTCGATCGAGTAGATGTCGTGGTGCGGCGGCGGCGAGATCAGCGCGACGCCGGGCGTCGTGTGGCGCAGGCGCGCGATCTCGGCCGTGACCTTGTGGCCGGGCAGCTGGCCGCCCTCGCCGGGCTTCGACCCCTGCGCCATCTTGATCTGCAGCTCCTGCGCGAACACCGCGTACTCGGGCGTAACGCCGAAGCGGCCCGACGCCACCTGCTTGATGCCCGAGTTGCGCTCGGTGCGGAAGCGCTCGCGGTCCTCGCCGCCCTCCCCCGAGTTGGAGCGGGCGCCGAGGCGGTTGAAGGCGATCGCCACGGTCTCGTGCGCCTCCGCCGAGAGCGCGCCGTGCGACATGCCGCCGCTCGAGAAGCGGCGCACGATCGACTCGGCCGGCTCGACCTCGTCGATCGGCACAGCGGTCGCTTTGGCGAGCTCGAGCAGGTCGCGCGGCTCCAGCGGCGCGCGCTCGTCGACGAGCGACGCAAAGAGCTCGTAGTCCTCCCACGACCCAGTGCGCGCCGCCTGCTGCAGCGCCTCGACGACCGCCGGCGTCGTCGCATGCGGCTCGCCGCCCTTGCGCCACTTGACGTAGCCGGGATTCTCGAGCTGGCCTGCCACCGATCGTGCGAGCGCCTCGCGCTCCAGCTCGACGAAGCCGGCGCCGCCGAGCGGCGAGGCCGTGCCAGGGAAACAGGCGTCGATCACGTCAGACGCAAGCCCTAGCGCATCGAACAGCTGCGCGCCCCGGTAGGAGGCGACGTCCGAGATGCCCATCCGCGCCATCGCCTTCAGCACGCCGTCCTCGATCGCGCTACGGAAGCGCAGCTGCGCCTCGCGCGGCGACGGCCGGTCGCCGCCGAGCTTGTCCGCAGCCGCCATCGCGGCGAGCGTCTCGAGCGCCAGGCTCGGACAGATCGCGTCCGCCCCGTAGCCGAGCAGGCAGGCGAAGTGGTGGCTCTCACGCGGCTCGTCGCTGAGCACGACGAGCGAGCAGCGCGTCCGAGAGCCCGCGTCGACCAGGGCACGCTGCACCGCCCCGAGCGCGAGCAACGACGGAACCGGTGCACCCTCGCCCCCGTCGTCGAGAACCAGGATGTCCGCTCCCGCGTCGACGGCAGCAACCGCCTCTTCCGCGAGCCGCCCGCACGCGCCGCGTAGATCGCTCGTGAACGTCGCGTCGAGATGGACGGCACCAAGTGCCGAGACGGCCGACGGGAAGAGGAAGAAGCTCTGGAGCTCGAGCAACGTCTCCTGCGGCGGCACGAGCCCGAGCAGCGGCGGCCGTGCGCCGAGCAGCGTGCGCAGCGACGTCACCTCGCGCTCGCGCAAGTGGTCGATCGGCGGGTTGGTCACCTGCGCGAAGCGCTGCCGGAAGTACGAGAAAAGCGGCCGCGCGCGCCCGGCGAGCGGCGGCAGCGCGGTGTCGTCGCCCATCGACGACGTCGGCTCGTGCGCGCTCGTCGCCGTCGCGCGGAGCAGCAGCGACAGCTCCTCGCGCGTGAATCCCGCCCGTGCCTGCCGTGCCGTCAACGGCTCGGACGGCGGCTCGACGGGCTCACCCGGATCGAGCGGCCGCCGCGTGCGGCGCAGCCAGCGCTCGTACGGGAACCGTCCCGCGAGGCGCCGCTTGACATCCGCGTCCTCCTCGAGGCCGAACCCGGCCGGGTCGACGACGAGCAGCTGGCCCGGCGCCAGCCGTCCGCGGCGCACGCGCGCTCCTTCGGGCAGCGGGATCGCGCCCGCCTCGGACGCGCACGCCACGAGCCCGCCGGCGGTGACCGCGTACCGGAGCGGGCGCAGCCCGTTGCGGTCGAGCGCTGCGCCGACGACGCGGCCGTCGGTGAACACGAGCGCCGCCGGGCCGTCCCAGGGCTCGACGAGCGCGGCGTGATGGTCGTGAAACGCGCGCTGCGCCCGCGGGAGCGACTCGTCGTGCTGCCACGCGGGCGGGATCAGCATCTGCAGCGCGTGGCGCGCGTCCCTGCCGCTGCGCACGAGCAGCTCGAAAGCGTTGTCGAGCAACGCCGAGTCGGAGCCGGCGAGATCAAGCACGTCGCCGACCTCGCCCGTCCGCGCGCGCATCGCGGCGACGTTTCCCTCGATCGTGTTGATCTCGCCGTTGTGGCAGAGGAGCCGGAAGGGCTGCGCGCGCTCCCACGACGGCGACGTGTTCGTGGAGAAGCGCTGGTGGAAGATCGCGAACCGGACCGCGAGCGCGGGATCGTCGAGGTCGGGAAAGACGGCCGCGAGCTGATCCGCTGCGCAGAGCGCCTTGTACACGACGGTGCGGAACGAGAGCGAGGCGATGTACGCGCCGTCGACGAGCTGCGCGCGGCGCAGCGCCCGGTACGCGCGACGCTCCGCTTCTTCGCCATCGATCCCGAACGGACGGACGAGCACGAGCTGCTCGATGTCCGGCATCGCGGCACGCGCCTCCGCGCCCAGCGCGTCGGCGCGCACGGGGACACGGCGCCAGCCGCCGAGATCGAGCCCAGACTCCTTACACGCCTGCTCGATCGCAGGCCGTGCGGTCTCGTCTCGGAAGAAGACCGTCGCCAGCCCGCACCACGGCCCCGGCACGAGCGCCGGGGGGATCGGCATCAGCACGCCGGCGCCGTCTCCCGTGCGCCGGTCGGCCGCCACCGCGCCGCGATGCTGCATCCGCCGGAGACCTTCGAGCGCAGCGTCGAGCACGTCGCGAGACGCGCGGCCGCGGACGTCGGCGACGAAGCCGATGCCGCAAGAATCGCGTTCGCGTGAGCCGTGCACCTCGGGTGCCTCCCCGGTCGCTGAAGAGGATGTCTCCCGCCTCGGTTTTGCTTGTCCTAGCCGGCGAGGGCGGGAGGGTGAACGCCGGCTAGCGCGTAAGGAGGCGCGCGACCGTAAAGCGGAGAATCGAGCTGGGGGCCGCGCCGCTCATCGAGCCCGGGACTCTAGGGGACTCGGCGGACGGCATCAAGTATTCATTCGGCTGTGATCTACCGCTTCGTCGACTGCCGCTGGGATCTCGCGGACCCGGAAGCCGGGCGCCGCCTCTACCTCCAGGGGCACGTCCCGGGGGCGGCGTTCCTCGACGTCGAGCGCGATCTCGCTGCGGCGCCGGGACCGGGCGGGCGGCATCCGCTGCCGAGCGCCGAGGCGTTCGCCGCGGCGGCTTCCCGGGCGGGCATCGGCCCGGGCGTCCTCGTCGTCGCCTACGGCAGCATGGGCGGCGCCGAGCGGCTGTGGTGGCTCCTCCAGCATTTCGGCCACGACGCGTGCGCCGTGATCGACCTCCACGCGTGGCGCGGGCCGTTCCGCAGCGGCGAGGAGCCGATCGAGCCGGCTGAGTTCGCCGCGCGGCCGCGGCTGGGCGACACGATCGGCGCCGACGAGCTCGCGGCGCGCCTCGGCGAGCTCGTCGTCGTGGATGCCCGGGTGCCGTCGCGCTGGCGCGGCGAGCCGAATCCCATCGACAGGGTGCCGGGCCGGATTCCCGGCGCGGTCAATGCCCCCTGGGACGAGACGCTGCCCGACCTGCCGGAGGGCGAGCTCGTCGCCTACTGCGGCTCCGGAGTGACGGCCTGCGTCCCGCTTCACCGGCTCGCGCTCGCCGGGCGCGAGGGAAAGCTCTATCCCGGCTCCTGGTCGGAATGGGAGCAGCGGCCTGAGCTGCCGGTCGAGCGCTCCGAACCCTCATAATCTGCCCCGCTTTCGATCTGAGGGGGACAAACATGAAGCGATCCGTCCTGATCGCGCTCGTCGCAGCGCTTGGAGTCGGGACGCTCGGACTGGCGGTGTCCGACGACGGGGCGCCGGATCTCTCGGCGCTGCCGGCCGCGCAGGGCGAGCCCGGCGAGGCGGGCGGCCCGGCCGATCCGGCCGAGTACCTGACGCTGAAGTGGACGTCGGGCCAGGACGTCACGCCGGCGATGGTCGATCGGGCGAAGAAGCAGGCGGCGGCGATCCCGCAGGGCCACGGAGCCTCGTGGCAGCTCGTCGGGCCGTCCAATATCGGCGCCCGCATCGTCGACCTCGTCGTCGACCCGTCGGAGGCCAACACGATTTACATCGCGGTCTCGGGCGGCGGCGTCTGGAAGAGCGAGGACGCCGGCGCCACGTTCCAGCCCGCCTGGCCGGACTCCCAGACGCAGGTGATGGGCGCCATCGCGCGCGGCGCCGACGGCACCCTCTGGGCCGGCACCGGCGAGGCCAATCCGTCGGGAGGCGGCCTTACCTACTTCGGCGACGGCGTCTACAGGTCGACGGACGGCGGGGCGCACTGGCAGCACTGGGGCCTCGCCCAGAGCGCGGCCATCGGGCGCATCGCAGTCGACCCGGTCGATCCGCAGCGGGTCTTCGTCGCGGCCGCAGGGTCGATCTCCCGCGTAGCCGGCCAGCGCGGGATCTACCGCGTGACGAACGGCGGCAAGGACTGGAAGCTCGTCCTCGCGCCGCCGAACGACACGACGGGCGGAATCGACCTCGCGATCGATCCCTCGAACCACAACCGCATCTTCGCGGCGCTCTGGGACCACAAGCGGAACAACGGCGCCCGCGTCTACGGCGGCGTCGGCTCCGGGCTGTACCGATCGGACGACGGCGGCGACACCTGGACGCGGCTCGAGAACATCGTCGGGCCCGTGAACAGCTACGACCAGACGGGGACGGGCCTGCACAGCGATCCGAGCCTCGGCCGGATCGGCATCGGCGTCGCCCCATCCGACCCGAGCCGTGTGTACGTCGTCTTCGGCTCGCCGTACGGGCCCGACAAGGGCTTCTACGTCTCGAACGACGGCGGCGACTCCTTCCTCGCCGGCGGGAGGCCCGGCGCGTCGGGCGGCTACCAGTGGTGGTTCGGCCGCATCTGGGTCGATCCCGAGGACAAGAACCACCTGTTCAGCGCCGACGTCAGCCTCCGCCAGTCGTTCGACGCCGGGCAGACGTGGTCGAACTCGAGCGGCCTCCACGTCGACCAGCACGGGCTGCAGTGGGATCCCAACGTGCCGAGCCGCATCTACGTCGGCAACGACGGCGGCATCTACCGCTCAGAGCAGAACGGCCTCACGCAGACGTGGGTGCACGCCACGTACGAGCCGTGGAACCAGTCGTACCACCTGGCCGTTGCGCAGGACGATCCGACGCGGCTCGCCACGGGTTTGCAGGACAACGGCAGCGTCCGCACGTGGACGAACACCGCGCCGCCGTCCGACCTCTCGCAGTGGAACGCGTTCGGCGGAGGCGACGGCCACGAGGTGCTGATCGACTACACGAACCACAACATCTACTACGAGTGCCTCCAGGTCGGCTCGTGTCGCCGGCACGTCGATTCCGGCGGAGTGCAGCAGGTGTTCCCGTTCGGGCCACGGCACTCGGTGCGCATCACGACCGATACTCCGGTCACGCTCGACCCGAACTTCCTGACCGGCCCCGTGCCGCCCGAGGAGAACGACCTCGGCCCGTTCTACGCCAACGAGTACGCGACGATTACCTGGATCGCGCCGGCGAAGACGGACTCGAACACGATCTACCTCGGGACCGACACCGGTCGGGTCTGGAAGACGACGGATCTCGGCGCGCATTGGACCGAGTTCGCCGGCAAGAGCCTGCCGGTGCGCTGGGTCAACGCGATCGTCGTCGACCCGACGGACGCGAACCACGTGTTCGTCGCCTTCTCCGGCTACCGCGAGGGCGACGACTCGGCGAACGTATGGGAAACGACGAACGGCGGGGAGAGCTGGCAGAACATCAGCGGCAACCTGCCGAACGCGCCGGTTGAGATGATCACGTACGACCAGCCGAGCGGCCAGCTGTACGCGGCGACCGACTTCGGCGTCTTCTACCTGAAGAACGGGCAGAAGAACTGGAAGCGCCTCGGCCAGGGCCTGCCCGCGACGTCCGTGCTCGACGTGAAGCTGACCGGAGACCGGCAGACGCTCTACGCGGCAACCTTCGGCCGCAGCGTCTGGAAGATCGCGCTTCCGAGCGGCTAGACGAGACTCGGCGAGGGCGGGCGCCACGCCCGTCCTCGCCGCCGCGGCAGTGGTGGGGCAATTGCGATCGCCGGATGCACAATGACCGTCGGCTGTGCAATGTGGCCCAGCACGCTGGCGCAGCCCGGCGTCTATTCGTCGGATGGGGGAAGCGCGATCGAGACGGTCAGCTCCCTGCCGTCCTCGTCAGCGACGTGCGTATGCCAGCCGGGATCGCCGTTGCCTTCCGCGACTTCCTCGGCCCACACTTTCAGTGACTCAAGTAGCTCATGGGCCTCGTCGGCGGATAGTTCGACCGAGACGGTTTGTAGGGCGCGCCCAGGAGGTCCGTCGGTCGGTCCGTCGTCCATCTTCGGCATGAGTTGCATCATGCCCGTCGGGGGGCATTCCCGGACGGTCGCACAGCCAGGGGTCCTGCGCCTTCTAGCGGGCAGGTTCAGGTTGATGCGCCGACCGCGCCTGAGGCACATAGTGCTCTAGCCCTGGCGGGTCGGGCAGAAGTTCCCGTACCTCCTGCGCACAGCGGCAGGCGACGGCGATCTTGGCCGCCCACTCCAGCGCCTCCTCGCGTGAGGGCACATCGACTACCGAGAACCCGCCGATGACCTCCTTGGTCTCCGCGAACGGGCCGTCGGTGACCATTCCGTCGGTGCCCACGATGCTCGCCCTTTCGCCTTTCCGCCCGGCGCCGTACACCCACACACCGGCGTTCACGGCCTCCTGGACCACCGCCACCGAGGCCTCAGCCACAGCGGGCATGTCCTCGTCGGGGATGTGGTCCATCGCGTGGGCACCGAACGAGATCAGGTACCGCGTCATCCCATGCCTCCCTTGTCCCGGCGGCCTCCTCCGACCGCCTCTCACCCCTTCAACGAACGGCTCGCTCCGGAATCGACACTCTGCCAAAAGAATCTTCAGGGTGTACTCCCGCTGTGAGCATCTGGCCCAACCAAGCGGGGCTGCGCCAGCCTGTGAGATCAGGGGACCAAGGCGTACGATGAACACATGAGGCTTGCGGGAGCGATCGTGCTTGGAGCCCTGCTCGTGCTGATCGTTGTTTCATTCGCCCGGATGGGTTGGCGCATTCTCCGTGGCGAAGACGAGTTCGTAGCGGGCGGGTCCATGGGCCACCAGATGACCAGCTCCGTCGAGAGCAAGCAACGGATTCGCCGACTCCGGCGCTGGCTCTTCCACTGAGCCACGAGCACGTTCGCGCGCCTCATGTGGCATTCGCGGACGCTGGCGCACGAGAGGGTTATGGCCCCTGGAGCCGTTTCCGCCACTCGCCCAACAGTCCGTCGCGCACCGACGTGCTGGCGTTTCCATCTTCGATCGTCCCGATCTCCTCGCCGTCGTATTCGATAACGATCGCACGGCCGCCGGCGGAGAATTGGCAGAGTCGATCCAGCAGGAACTCGACGTCGCGGAACTGTGAGCGGTCAGATCCGAGGTCGTCGCTCGGTCGTGTGAGCGTGAGCACGCCGCCCAGCGTCCAGGTCGGCTCGTCGTCTGGCTGAGTCGTCGGGGTCTCGTCCATCTCGTTGACGAACTTGATCACGCCGCGGCTCCAGTTCCGATCGTCGTTCAGCTCACGGATGAGCGATGCGACAGCCGGTGTCGCGTCTGGGTCTGGCTCTTCGAGTGCGAACAGAAGCTGCACAGGGTCTGACATAGCCGAGAGAACCGTAGCCAGCCGTCCGGGTGTATTCCCGCGCATGGTTCGTCCACGCGCGACGCTCTGGCGTTCTGACCGCTTATCTGGAGGCATACGCCGCGCTGGACGCGCCGCGTTTCGCTAATCCCTGCTACGAGACGGCGAAGACGACGCGCACGGTCGCCGTGATCTCGGCGGTGCCGGGCTCGATCGGCGTTGCCGCCTGCCGCGCGGCCAGGGCGTCGAAGCTTCCGTACACGACTGGGCCGCCGCCCTGCTGGCTCTCGCTCAGCGACCGCACCTTGCCGAGCGAAAGGCCGGCCGCGTCAGCGAGCGCCGTCGCCTTCTGCCGTGCGTCCGCGACCGCGTCCTCGAGGGCGTCGCGGTAGAGCTTGTCCTGGTCGTCCCGGGCGAGCGAGGGACCGCTGACGTTGTTCGCGCCCGCCGCGACCGCGGCGTCGATGACGTCGCCGACGTCCGAGAGCCCGCGCACGACGGCGGAAACCGAGTTCGTCGCGGTGTAGCCCGTGATCGTCTGGCCGCCGTCGTCGTAGCGCGGATTGACCGACACGAACTCCGTCTGCAGGTCCTTCGACGCGATCCCGGCATCCTTCAGCGCCGCGATCACCTTCGCCATCGCTTTGGCGTTCGCGTCCATCGCCTCCGACGCGGTCGTGCCCTGGGTCGTGACGCCCGCCGACACCCTCGCCGTGTCGGGCGTCGTCGTCACCGATCCGGTGCCGATCACGCTCAACGTACCGGCCGGCGGATCGCCGCTGTCCGCGCGGGTGAGCCGCGGTGCTCCGATGCCCGCGAGCGCGGACGCGGCGAGCACGAGCGCGCTGATCCAGACGACGTGGCGAATCTTCATGGCCCTTATACGCCGCCGGGGCCGGGTACGTCACAGCTCTGATCAGCGGCCGATGTCGAGAGGCGAAGCGGGAGCCCCGTCGGCGAGCAGCGACCGGACGACTTCCGCGAGGCGGCGGGGCCGGATGTCCACGCCGTCCCGCAAACCTTCGTCCATCTCGTCGAGGCTCCACCACCGCCACTCCTCGATCTCCTCGTCCTCGAGGAGCCCCGGCGACTCGACTTCGAACGCACGCGGGACACGCGTGAGGAACCACTGCTCGCGAGATCGATAGGTCGCGCCCTTCCACTTCCAGACGATGTCCCGGGTCCAGTTGCAGGGCGAAACAACAGCGTCGATCAGGCCGACCTCCTCGTACAGCTCGCGCCTCGCGGCCTGCTCGTGCGTCTCGCCCGGCTCGATCGCGCCGCCCGGCGGGATCCAGCGAGGCTCACCGGTCTCCTCGCTCGTGTAACGCAAGAGGAGCACGCGCAGCTCATCGTCGAGCACGACGACGCGGGCTCCCGGCCGCTCGACGGGCTCAGGCAGCCGTCGCGCTGCCGAGCGGGCCTTCGCCCAGGTACGGCGCCCACGTCTGCGGGATCTTCGGCGCCGCGATGCGGATGAACAGGGACGGCGAGGGCGGCGTCGGAGGCACGCGCATCGTCAACCCGACCTCCTCCACGAGCCTGTCGCCCTTGCGCAGGTTGCACGGCGCGCACGACGTGACGACGTTCTCCCAGACGGAGTCACCGCCGCGGCTCCGCGGCACGACGTGGTCGAGCGTCAGCCGCCCGCTGGAGCCGCAGTAGACACAGCGCCAGCCGTCGCGGGCGAACAGCGCCCGTCGCGAGATCTTGCGCTTCACCGTCCTCGGCACGCGCACGTAGTGGACGAGGCGGATCACGTGCGGCCAATCGAAGGTGGAGCTCGCCGAGCGCAGCGGCCGGTCGAGCTTCTCGATCACCTCGGCCTTGCCCTTGAACACCAGCACGTGGGCACGCTTCACCGTGCACACGTTGAGTGGCTCGTAGCTCGCGTTCAGGACCAGGACTTGCATAGCGGAAAATGTACCTTGCGGTGCGGAATCTGCCGAACCGCCGCCGCCCCGGGCTACCTCGCCATCGCCCGCTCGACGGCCTCGCGCTCCTCGGGCGAGAGTGCGACGGGCGCACGCCCCTGGTCGAGCTCCTTCACGTAGATCCGCGCGTAGTCGCGGCCCTGGATCGCGGAGATGACGACGCCGGTCCGCGACGAATCCAGCATCGCGAGAGACGCCGACTGGTGCCCGCCGACGTCGGAGAGCGCGTCGTAGCGGACGATCGACGTTCGCGCGATCGTGCCGTCGACGCGGCGGTCGACACGCGAGAGGCCGGCCGCCACCTCGTCGACGGTGCGGAACACGTCGTCGATGCGCGCCTGCAGCGAGACGGCGAAGTCGACGAGGTCCTGCTTGCGCCCACCGAGCAGCACGCGCTGCGCTGCGCGCGCCCGGCGGAGGAGAACGAGCGTCCAGGCCCATGCGATCAGCCCCATCGCCGCCAGCGCCGCCGCCGCGATGGCGATCCAGCCCGCGGTCGAGGCGCTCACGACAGGCTGAAGATCACCGGGTACTGGTAGGTGTTGTTGTCGACCCGGGCCTCGTCCTTGACCGGCTGGACGTCGATCTTGAGGTTGACGCGGGAGCCAAAGACGCCGGTCACGTCGATGTTCTTGAAGACGACCTTCTGCGTCTCGCCCGGGTTGATCACCTGGATCGTCTGGGTCTGCTTGATCGGCGTGCCCTGCTTCTGAATCGTGAGCGTGACCGGGATCCTGCCTTCGAGGTTGTCGCCGGTGTCCTTCACCTCGACCTCGAAGGCGAGATTCGTCGTCGCAATCACCTTGTTGTCGGTCTCGCGCGAGAGCACGAGGCCCTGGGGTTGCGCCGTGACGGACTCGATGCCCGTGCCGTGCAGGCCTCCGGCGGTTCCGCCCGTCGACGCGCCCTTGATCCGCTTGAAGATCTCGGCGAAGGTCGCGGCGCTCGCGATGTCCGCGCTGCCGACGACGTGCGACTGCGGGACGGCGACGCCGTGCACGCCTTCCTCGTCGAGGATCTGCGTTGCAGGCGTCTGGAAGAGGTCGTCCCACACGATGTCGCTCGCGAGCAGTCGCTTCGCCTGCTCCGCAAGCACCGTTCCAGCCTTGTCGGCGTCCTTCAGCTTCGCAGTTGACTTGAACGCGTCGGCGAGGCCGCGCAGGCCGCTCACGCGAAGCTGGAGCGCCTCGATCAGGTGCCGGTTCGCCTCACGGAGATGGCCCGGCGGATTCAGCGACTGCGCGCGCGCGACGTTCTGCTGCTCCTGCTGCGCGAGCCCGTCGATCCTCTGCTCGAGATTCTTCTCCTTGATCCCCGGAGTCACGAGGACCGTGTTCAGCGTCACCCCGCTCTGGTGCGACGCCTTCGCGATCGCCGAGACGTCCTGCATGTAGTTGCGATACGAGCGGGTCTTCGCATCGTTCTGGCAGCCCTGGACCCAGAAGATCAGGAGGACGACGACGAGGATCGCGACGGCGATCAGGCCGACGAGACGGAAGATCGGCGTCAGGCCCGCAGGCGGGACCCCAGGCCCGCGTGGGCGCCTCGGTCCGCGCTTGGGACGCGCCGGGCCCCGCACGGGACGGCGGCGTTGCGTGATGGTCTCTTCGTCCGGCTCGTCGAAGAAGTCGAACTCGAAGTCGTCTTCCCGTGTGGTCACGCGCGCCAACTGTAGCCAGTTGACCGGAAGGAAAAGGACTCTGACCGGCGGTGGCATAAGAGTTTCGAACGGTGTCGGAAGCTCTAGCCCTACGTCCCGAGCCGAATCTCTTCCTCGGCCGCTACCGCGCGATCCGTCCGCTCGGCAGTGGCGGCTCGGGCTCCGTGTGGCTTGCGCACGATGAACAGACCGGCCGGGAAGTCGCCGTCAAGATCGTCCCGCGCGAAGGGAAGTCGGGCGAGCGGGCCCGCCGCGAGGCTCAGGCGATGGCCAAGCTCGATCACGCTCGCTGCCTGCGCGTGTTCGCGTGCGGTCGAGACGCGGAGCACGTCTACATCGCGTATGCCTACGTTCCGGGGCGCACGTTCCGTGAGTCGCTGCGCGCGGGGACGGTGAACGACGCCGCCGCGGTCGAGGTCGCCGCACAGGTGCTCGACGGGCTCGCGCACGCGCACGAGCGCGGGATCGTGCACCGCGACGTGAAGCCGGCGAACGTCTTGCTCGCGGGGGAGAGCGACGACATCTCGGTGCGCATCCTCGACTTCGGGCTCGCGCGCTTCGCGGAAGGCGAGACGCTGACCGGCGCAGGCGACGTACCGGGCACGCTCGCGTACATCGCGCCGGAGCGACTCCACGGCGAGCCTGCCGGCGCCGCGGGCGACGTGTGGTCGGTCGGCGTGCTGCTGTACGAGGCGCTCGCGGGCCGGCATCCGTTCTGGCGCTCGTCTCTGGCGGAGACGGCCGACGCGATCGCGCACGGAGCGCCGCCGCTGCGTACCGAGCGGCCCGACCTGCCGGAACCGCTTCTCGCCGCCGTCGACCGCGCGCTCGCCCTCGATCCCGCGAAGCGTCCTTCGGCGGCGAAGCTTGCGCGTCTTCTGCGACGCGCGCACGGCGATCGCGACGGCACCGCGTTCGCGACCACCGCGCAGCTCGAGCGGCAACTGCTCGCGCCCGCGCTCGCAGCCGTGTACGCAGGGGCGGGAGCGTCGCTGCTCCCGTTCTATCCGGCGCACGCCGCGCCGCCGCTCGCCGCCTTGACAGCGGCGGTGACGTTCTTCGCTCCGCGCTGGGGGGTCGCGCTCGCGCTCGCTGTACCGGTCTTCCCGCTCGGAAACGTCGCGCTGGCGCTCGCGCTCCTTTACGCGGCGGTCGCGCTCGTCTGGTTCGTCCTGCACGCGCGGGAACCGGAGCACGCGCTGCTGCCCGCGCTCGGGCCTCTGCTCGGGCCGCTGGCGCTCGGGCTCCTGCCGTTCGTCTTCGCGAGGACCAGGTCCGCCACGCTGCGCGCGCTCGGTGCGGCTGCGGCGCTCGTGCTCGCGGTCGTCGTCCGCGGGCTCCGGCAGGGGCCGATCGGCCTGGGGATCCCGGGGAGCCGCGATCCGGCCGCGGCGGCGATTGCGCTCGTGCACGCCGCTCCGCACGCGCTCCTCTTCGAGATTCCGGTCCTCGCCTTCGCGGCACTCGTCCTGCCCCGGGTTGCGCGCTACATCCAGCAGTTGAGCCGCAGAGCGGCGGAGGCCAGGACTTACACTGGCTGACGCGGGGAATTGACCCTGCATGGTGATGTTGCGCCAAATCGAGCACAAGATCGAGTCGCTTTTCGAGGGCATCTTCGGGCGTGCGTTCCGCACCCACGTCCAGCCCGTCGAGCTCGCGCGCAAGCTCGCAAAAGAGATGGACGACGGCAAGACGGTGTCGGTCTCGCGGGTCTACGTCCCGAACGAGTACTCGATCTTCCTCTCCCCCGACGACCGCCGGCAGTTCGCCTCCTACGAGGAGTCGCTCGTCGACGAGCTGCAGCAATACCTCGCCGAACACGCCCGGCGGGAGGAATACGCCCTGCTGTCGTCGCCGCGCGTCATCTTCAACGACGACGGCGACCTGACGGTCGGCGAGTTCGGAATCGCGACGCGCATGGTGCAGCCTCGCGGCGGGCCCGCGCTGCCGGAGCGCGAGCCGAGCGCGACGATGATCTACCGGCCGTCGCAGCCCCCCACCGAGGCGGCCTCCCCGGTAGACCTCGGCGTCGAGCGCGAGGTCGTGACGCTCAACTTGAACGGTCAGAAGCACGAGCTCGCGAAGCAGCGCACGGTCATCGGCCGCTCGCGCGACTGCGACGTCCAGATCGAGGATCCGAGCGCGTCGCGGCACCATGCCGAGGTGCGCCAGGAGGGGACGGCGTACTGGATCGTCGACCTCGACTCGACGAACGGCCTGGAGGTGAACGGGCTTCGCGTCAAGCGGGCGAAGCTCGACCACGGCGACAAGATCACGATCGGCTCGACCGAGATCTCGTTCCGTCGAGACGTCTCCTGATGCTCGCGTCGGTCGAGGTCCAGACCGTTCTCCTCGTTCTGAAGGTCTGTTTCCTCGTCCTGCTCTACCTCTTTATCTGGAGAATCGTGCGCAGCGCGTCGCGCGACGTGCGGCTGCCGCAGGAGAGCTTCATCCTGGGACCGTCCCAGGCGGCGGCGCTCGGCCTGGGCAGGCAGGCTGCCGACCTTTCGATTGGCGCGCTGGTCGCTCTTGCGAGTCCCGCTCTGGAGGAAGGCGCACGCTTCGAGCTCAACGCGAAGCAGCTCACGGTCGGGCGCGGCGCGCCGAACGACATCCGCCTGGACGACGACGAGTTCGCGTCCGCGCATCACGCGCGCATCGAGCCGCGCCGCGACGGAGTCTGGGTCGAGGACATCGGCTCGACGAACGGGACGTACCTGAACGGCACGCGCCTCGGCCGGCCGCAGAAGCTGACGCCCGGCGACATCGTGCGCATCGGCGAGACCGACCTGAGGTACGAGCGATGAGGATCGCCCGGACGGCGGTCGCGACGCACACAGGGCGAAAGCGCCGGCACAACGAGGACGCGTACGTGTGCGCGCCGCCGCTCTTCGCGATCGCCGACGGGATGGGCGGAGCGCGTGCCGGCGAGGTCGCCTCGAACCTCGCGGCCGCTGCCGTGCAGGCCGGCGAGGCGAACGGCAACGGCAAGGAGGGCGTCGCGGCGCTTATCCAGGCGGCGAACCGCAGCGTCTACGAGCGCTCCAGCAGCGACGCCGAGGTCGCCGGGATGGGGACGACGATGACGGTCGCGCTCGTCGAGGACACGACGGTGACGTTCGGCCACGTCGGCGACTCGCGCGCGTACGTGCTGCGCGACGGCGCGCTCGAGCAGCTGACGGACGATCACTCGCTCGTGGCCGAGCTCGTGCGCGGCGGGAAGCTCTCGGCGGAAGAGGCCGAGCACCATCCTCAGCGCTCGGTGATCACCCGCGCGCTCGGCACGGATCCGGACGTCGACGTCGACACGTTCACGGTCGAGGCCCGCGAGGGCGACGTGTTCGTCCTCTGCTCCGACGGGCTGACCGACATGGTCGGAGACGAAGAGATCGGCGAGGTGCTCGGCAAGGGGCGCGACAGCCTCGAAGACGCTGCGAAGGAGCTCGTCCACCGGGCGAACAAGGCGGGCGGCCAGGACAACATCACCGTGATCGCATTCGAGCTGACGGACGAGCCGGTCGAGCCCGACGAGCAGACGCTCGAGCAGACAGTCGAGCAGACACAGCCCTTGCCGGTGCCGGAGCCTGCCGCGGAGCCGGAGAACGGGCGCGGCAGGCGGCGCTTCCTGCCGCTGCTCATCCTGCTGGTCGCAATCGCAGCCGCGGCGATCGCGCTCTGGGTGCTCGCGCGATGAGCGAGAGAAACCGTGAGCTGATGAACCTGTTCGTCGTCGGGATGCTGACGGCGCTCGGCTTCGCGTCCGTCTACATCTCGCGCCAGTCGGAGGTGTCCACCGGCTCGCTCTCGTACGCGGCGTTCTTCTTCGCCCTGTACCTGGTCGCGCACTTCGTTGCGCGGTACACCGTGCCGAACGCAGATCCGTACCTCCTGCCGATGGCCGCGCTGCTCACGGCGATCGGCGTCACGGAGATCTACCGGCTCAACCCGGACAACGCGTTCAAGCAGGGACTCTGGATCGTGATCGCCGTCGGCGTCTTCGTGGCGACGCTGCTCGTCTTGCGCCGCGACTACCGCGTGCTCGAGTCGTACAAGTACCTCTTCGGGCTCGGCGCGATCTTCTTGCTCGTGCTGCCTGCGCTACCGGGCTTCGGCACGACCGTGAACGGCGCGCGGCTCTGGGTGCGCGCGGGCCCGCTGCAGTTCCAGCCCGGCGAGCTCGCGAAGCTTGCGCTCATCGTGTTCGTCGCCGGGTACCTCCGCGAGAAGCGCGAGGTGATCGCGCAGGGACGGCTGAAGGATCTTGGGCCGCTGCTCGTGATCTGGGGCGGAGCGATGCTGGTCCTGATCGAGACGAACGACCTCGGCAGCGGGTTGCTCTACTTCGGCGTGTTCCTCGCGATGCTCTACGTCGCGACCGCGCGCTTCACCTATGTCATTGCGGGGGCGGTGCTCTTCGTCGTCGGGTCGGCAGGCGTCTACAAGATCTCTCCCCATGTGCGCGACCGCGTCGACGTGTGGCTCGACGCGTTCAAGTACGCGCGCACGACCGGCTACCAGCTCGTCCAGGCCCGCTACTCGATCGCCCACGGCGGCTTCGGCGGCACCGGGCTCGGCCACGGCATCTTCACGCAGCCCGGCTCGTCGGACACGCTGATCCCGTACCTGAACACCGACTTCATCTTCGCCGCGCTCGCGCAGGAGCTCGGTCTGGTCGGCGCAGCCGGTCTGTTGCTCGTGTACATGCTCTTCGTCGCGCGCGGCTTCCGGATCGCGCTCCTCACCGACGACGGGTTCTCGAAGCTGCTCGCCGTCGGCCTGACGTTCGCGTTCGCGCTGCAGGCGTTCATCATCGTCGGGGGGATCGTCGGGATCATCCCGCTGACCGGGATCACGATGCCGTTCGTCAGCTACGGCGGCTCGAGCGTCGTCGCGAACTTCGTGCTCCTCGCGGCCTTGATGCTGCTCTCGCACCGTGCGAACACGCAGCGGGGTGAGGCATGAACCGGCAGGTCACGCGGTTGGCCGTCGCCGCGATCGTGCTGCTCAGCGCGTTGATCGTCGGGACGACCTATTGGCAGACCTGGGCCGTCGCCGGCCTCGCCGACCGGCAGGACAACGCTCTCGCCAGCGTCGCGCAGTTCACCGTCGACCGGGGCAAGATCTATGCAGCGCACGGGCACGTACTGCTGGCCACGAACAAGAAGAGGAAGGTCAGCGGCCAGACGTTCTACTTCCGCAAGTACCCCAACGGCTACCTGGCCCCGCACGTCATCGGGTACTCGACGCAGAGCCGTTCGCGCGCCGGGCTGGAGCGCTCGGAGAACGACTACCTGACCGGGGCGAACGGCGACCTGTCGAGCGTCGCGCAGCACGAGCTCGACAAGCTCAAGGGCGTCACCGTCAAGGGCAACGACCTCGAGCTCGCCTTGAACGTGCGCGCGCAGGAGACGGCGGTGCGCCAGCTCGCCGGCAAGTGCGGCGCAGCAGTCGTGATCGAGCCGCAGACCGGGAGGATCCTCGCGCTCGCATCGAGCCCGACGTACAACCCGAACGCCGTCGAGAAGAGCTTCTCCGCGATCACGCGCATCCGGACGGCCGCCTGTTCCTTCGCGGCGCCGCTGCTCGACCGCGCGACGCAGGGTCTCTATCCGCCGGGCTCCACGTTCAAGGTCGTCACCGCCTCCGCCGCGCTCGACAGCGGCGCGTACAAGCCCGACTCGACGTTCGTCGATCCCGGCTATTGCGAGGAGTACGGCAAGCGGGTGTCCAACGCGGGGAACCCGGAGAGCCCGGAGACGTTCGGGACGGTCACGCTCGCGCAGGGGCTGCAGCACTCGATCAACTCCGTCTTCTGCAACATCGGCAAGCACATCGGCGCCGGCAAGATCCTCGAGTACGCGGAGCGCTACGGCTTCTACGCGACGCCGGACATCGAGCTGCCCGCGGACGCCCAGAGCCCCAGCGGCCTGTACAACCCGAGGAGTCGCAAGCTCTTCAAGCCGAAGCATCCCGAGTACCAGGTCGACCCGGGCCGGCTGGCGTTCGGCCAGGAGCGGCTGCTCGTCACCCCGCTCCAGATGGCGATGGTCGCGGCGACGGTGGCGAACCACGGCGTACTGATGCAGCCGCACCTCATCGACGAGGTGCTCGACCCGGGCGGCGCGATCGTCCACCGGGTCCGCCCGCACAAGGTCCGGCGCGTGATCTCCGCGACGACGGCACGGGAGCTGACGCAGATGATGGAGTCGGTCGTGACCGGCGGCACGGCGACGAACCTCCAGATCTCGGGCGTCCGCCTCGCCGGCAAGACCGGCACCGCCGAGACAAACGTGAACGGGAAGTACGACTCGTGGTTCATCGCGTTCGCGCCTGCGCAGGCGCCGAGAGTCGCGGTGGCCGTCGCGCTCGAGAACCAGACCGGCTTCGGCGCCACGACGGCGGGCCCGATCGCGAAGGCGCTCGTGGAGGCGATCCTGCACCAGAGGTCGAATACCTAGGGTTGAGCTGATGGCGATCACCGACCAACTCCTCAACACGCTCTTCGACGGGCGCTACCGCATCGTGCGCAGACTCGGCTCCGGCGGAATGGCGAATGTCTACCTCGCAGAGGACCAGGAGCTCGGGCGGCGGGTCGCGATCAAGATCCTCAACGACCGCCATGCCGGCGACGAGCAGTTCGTCGAGCGCTTCCGGCGCGAGGCGAAGAACGCGGCGAGCCTCTCGCACTCGAACATCGTCTCGATCTACGACCGCGGCGAAGCCGAGGGGACGTACTACATCGCGATGGAGTACCTCGACGGCAAGTCGCTGAAGGAGCTGATCCTGGAACGCGGGCCGGCGCCGGTGTCGGTCGCCGTCGACTACGCCCGGCAGATTCTCGCCGCGCTCCGCTTCGCGCACCGGAACGGCATCGTCCACCGCGACATCAAGCCGCACAACGTGCTCGTCGACGGCGAGGGACACCTGAAGGTGACGGACTTCGGGATCGCGCGCGCCGGCGCGAGTCAGATGACCGAGGAGGGCTCGATCATCGGCACCGCGCAGTACCTGTCGCCCGAGCAGGCGCGCGGGACGCAGGTCGACCAGACCTCGGATCTCTACTCGCTTGGCATCGTCCTCTACGAGATGCTCACCGGCACCGTTCCGTTCATCGGGGACAGTCCGGTCGAGATCGCCATGAAGCACCTGTCGGCGACGCCCGAGCCCCTGTCGGTGAGACGCCCGGACATCCCGAAGGGCCTCGACATGGTCGTGCTGCGCGCGCTTGCGAAGGATCCCGCCGCGCGCTACCAGAGCGCGGAGGAGATGGACTCCGACCTGGAGCGCGTCGGGCGCGGATTCGGCGTGTCGCAGGAGACCGAGGAGGCGGCGACGAGGGTCATCAGAGGCGCGGCTCTGGCCGACGGCGCGCCGACGATGGTCGTGCCTACAGCGGCCGTCACGCAGGTCCGGCCGCCCCGTCGCCCCGCGGACGACTACTTCGACTACTCCGCGCCCGTGCGGGAGCGCTCGCTCTGGCCGTGGCTGCTTGCGATCCTGCTCGTCGCCGGCGCCGTGATCGCGGGCTTCTACGTCTACCGCCAGATCCAGGACCAGCTCAACGAGGCGAAGCCGATCGGCGTGCCCTACCTCGTCGGCATCAGAGAGGCCAACGCCGTCCAGAAGATCCACGACGAGGGGCTCAACACCGATCCGGATCACATCCACCGCCTGCCCAACGACACGGAGCCGAAGGGCTACGTCTTCGACCAGAACCCGAACCAGGGCGACCGGGTAGGCAAGGGCAGCTTCGTGGAGCTCTGGGTCTCCACGGGGAAGGCACAGGTGAAAGTCCCGAACCTGGTGGGTCAGACGCGCGACGCAGCCGTCGCGAAGCTCAGCGCGCTGAAGCTCAAATACGACGTCCACAGCATTTCGTCGAGCAAGACGCAGGACACCGTGATCGCGCAGAACCCGAAGGCGGAATCGAAGGTCGACGAGCAAACGACCGTTCGCATCAACGTCTCGAGCGGGCCAAAGCAGATCGGGATTCCCGACGTGCGCGGAAGCTCGTACGAGTCGGCCCTGTCACAGCTCCAGGCCCTGGGCTTCGCGGTCGCGAAGCAAGACGCCGACTCCAATCAGACTGCCGGCACCGTGATCGACCAGAGCCCGGCCGCGAACAGCTTCGCTGCGAAGGGATCGACCGTCACGCTCACCGTCTCGAAAGGACCGCAGACGTCTGGGATTCCCGGCGTCGAGGGCACCGACGAGCAGACGGCGAAGAGCCAACTGGAGGCATCCGGCTTCAAGGCGAAGGTGGAGCGCGAGGACACGACCGACGAGGGGCTCGACGGGATCGTGATCCGGCAGGATCCGGCGGCGGGCACCCAGGCGAAGCCGAAGACGAGGGTGACGATCGTGGTCGGCCACTTCAAGGCGGCGCCGCCGCCCCCGGAGACCACGACCGGCACGACCACCACCGTCCCGACCCCGTGACGCGAAGGATCCGCGTTGCGGTGCTCGCCGGCGGCAGGTCCAGCGAGCACGAGATCTCGCTCGCGTCGGCACGGTCGGTGCTCGAGGCGCTCGACCCGGAGCGCTACGAGGCAGTGACGGTGGCGATCGGCCGCGACGGCCGCTGGGAGCTGGGCCCAGGTCGCGGCACACGCCCGGCCGAGCTCCCTCCAGGACCCGGCCAATCGCGCCATGTCCCGGGACCTGGTCCCGAGACAGCGCCCGTGGAGACACTGCCGATCCCGACGACGAACAACGCCCCGGCCACGCTCGGCGACGTGGACGTCGTGCTCCCGATCCTGCACGGCCCCTTCGGCGAGGACGGGACGGTGCAGGGCCTGCTGGAGCTCGCGAACGTCCCCTACGTCGGCGCCGGCGTCGCAGCGTCCTCGCTGTGCATGGACAAGGACCTGTTCAAGAAGGTCATGCGCGACAGCGGCGTTCCTGTGGCGGAGCACGTGGCGCTGCGCCTCGGCGACGAGATCGAGAACCCGTTCGGCTACCCCGTCTTCGTCAAGCCGGCGCGCCTCGGCTCGTCGATCGGGATCACGAAGGTCCACGACGAGAGTGAGCTCGCGCCGGCCGTCGAGCTGGCGCGGCAGCACGACGAGAAGGTGCTGGTCGAGGAGTTCGTCACGGGCATGGAGGTCGAGTGCGGCGTGCTAGGGAACCGCGTTCCGCCGCCGATCGCGTCACTCCCCGGGCGCATCGACACGCTCGAGCACGAGTGGTACGACTTCGCGTCGAAGTACGACGAGGACGGGATGGAGCTCATCGTCCCTCCGGAGCTGCCGCAGGAGACGATCGAGCGCGTGCAGCAGCTCTCCGTCGATGCGTTCGTCGCGAGCGAGTGCGAAGGGATGGCACGCGTCGACTTCTTCGTGCGCAAGGGCGGCGACGTGATCGTGAACGAGCTGAACACGATCCCCGGCTTCACGGCGACGAGCGTCTACGCGAAGCTCTTCGAAGCCTCGGGCATCCCGTACGGGCAGTTGCTCGACCGGCTCGTCGATCTCGCGCTCGAGCGCCACGAGCGCCGCTCGAAGCTCAAGTACTAGAGACTAATCGAGGACGCGCTCGGCGAGCGCTTCGAGGACCTGTAGCTGGATGCCCGGCTCGGCGAGCAGCAGACGCCGGAACGCCGGCCTCGAGATGACGAGCGCGCTCGACGGCTCCGTGAGCGTCACCGCCGCGGTCGTCGGCCGCTCGGTGACGAGCGAGATCTCGCCGAAGAAGTCGCCGGCCCCGAGCGTGTTGACCTTGCGCCCCTTCCGCCGGACCTCGGCTTCGCCGTCGAGCAGGACGAAGAACTGGCGGCCGGGATCGCCCTCGCGGATCAGCTCCTTCCCTGCGGGGAGGTCGATCTCGTCCGCGATCTTCGCGATCTCCTTCATGCCGCGCTTCGAGACGCCGCCGAAGAGCGGCACGCGGTTGAGCACGTCGATCTTGCTCGAGGCCTGGTGGCGGCGGCGCATCGGCGCGATCTTACGCCGTGAGCAGGTCTCGCGTCTGCTCCGCGTGCCACGCCAGGCGCATCCCCTCGAACGCTGTGAGCGCCTGTTCGATCAGCGCACGGTCGCCGCGTACCTGGCCCAGAGCCCGCCATGCAAACGGCTCGACGTAGGTGCGCCTGAGCTCGAGGAGCGGTTCCGCCTCGTCCTCGACGCCCTTCCGGTCACCGAGCGCGACGAGCGACTCGAGGCGCGCGATCTGCGCTGCGAGGTTGAACCAAAGCGAGTGAGCGCGACCCAGAGTGCTGGGCAGCGCCCGGACCAGCCGTTCGACCTCGTCGAGATCGTCCTTGAGCAGCGCCAGCCGCATGCGCGGCGCCGCGAGCACGACGTCGTAGCCCTCCATCCCCATCGACTCCGCCTTGACCTCGAGCCGCTCCGACTCTGCGACGTTTCCAAGGATGCGGTTCGCTGCCGCACAGACGAGCAGGCTGCGCTCGTTGCGAACACACGGCGTGCTCAAGTTTTCCGCGACCGTCCGCTCGATTCGCGGGGTCAGGTCGTGCACGGCTCCCCAGTCTCCGCTCAATTCCTCCAACTCAGTCCTGACGGCGACGCCGTGCAAGCGATGGTGCGGCGACAGCGGCTGTGTGGCGGCCACGTGGAACTCGGACATTGCACGCGCCGCCTTGAAGCGGCCGAGCATGACGTCGACGGGAATCGTCGCCTCGTAGACCTCGACGACACGCTCGGGATCTCGCAGTTCATCGACGAAATTCAGAGGCCGTTGAACCCATTCGAGCGCCTCGTCGAAACGATGTTGCTGGTACGCGACAACCGAGCGGCCGTAAAAGGCAGCCGCACGGAGGTCCGGGTCGCCGAGCTCGTCGGCCGTTGCGCTCGCCTCGCGTGCGGCGTCCGGATCGGCTGCCTCCTCCCAGTAGACCCGCGCACAAAGTGCCTTGACCCGAGCGGCAGTTCCGGGCTCCGTCGCCTCGATGGCTCTTCCGATCCAGGACGAGACGAGGCCGCGATCCGGCGCGCGCGTCCACATTCCGCCGCGGAACGAAGTCTG
>WNGE01002227.1_pt1 | contig 30734 bp, 26 predicted proteins | sample 5400651 | NCBI WGS metagenome assembly WNGE01 (sample SAMN13153370, study PRJNA577476) | soil metagenome | isolation source: 60 cm soil or saprolite under grassland replicate 2 | place: USA:California | collected 2016-06-15
TTTTTCCACGCGCCCCTCGCCGCGGCATTTCTGGCATGGTTTTTCGATGATGTCGCCGGCGCCGCGACAGCGAGGACATGTCTGCGAAATGTGAAAAAACCCGCGTGAACTGACGACCTGACCCCGCCCACCGCAAGTGGGGCAGCCGATCCTGTGCGAGCCTGCTTCAGCGCCGCTGCCGCCGCACTTATCGCAGGTATCCAGTTTTGCGATCTCGATCTGCTTGGTCGCGCCAAAAGCCGCCTCTTCCAGTTTGATTTCCATGTCGTAGCGCAAATCCGATCCGCGACGCTGATCTTCAGTGCGTGCGCTACCGGCACCACCGAAGAAAGTCTCGAAAATCCCGCCTCCAAATCCGGTCCCACCGAACACCTCGCGAAAAATCTCGAATGGATCATGGAAAGCTTCGCGACCAAAACCGATGCCGCCCGGCGCAAATGCTGCGTGACCAAAGCGATCGTAGGCAGCGCGTTTGTCCGCATCCATCAGCACATCATACGCTTCTCCTAACTCCTTGAATTTTTCTTCGGCGCGCGGGTCGTCCGGATTTTTATCGGGATGAACCTTAACCGCGAGTTTGCGATAGGCGCGTTTGACCTCCTCGCCGGTGGCGTTTCGCGCAATGCCAAGCACCTCGTAGTAATCGCGTTTCTCAGTTGCCATGTGGCCAATCAGTCCTGCGTAACCTGCGGACTAGAACGTGAAGCAAGAAAGCCGCCTCACTGCTTTGCTGGCCCGCTGGAAACAACGACTTTGGAAGGCCGAAGCAATCGGTCTTTTAACCGATAACCGCGACGAGTCTGGCGGAGCACAGTCCCTTCCGGAAATTGATCGCTGGGTTCATGCGCAATTGCTTCGTGCAAATTCGGATCGAATTTTTTGCCATCCGCTTCGATCGGCTGCAGCCCGTGTTCTGAAAGCAAATCGTTGAGTTGTTTCTGGACGAGGACCATTCCGGAGTAGATCGGCGATTCTTCGCCCTGGGCTTTTGCAGCTGCAAGACCAAGCTCAAAATTATCGAGAATTGCGGCCAATCGCTCAAGCAACGAACTATTGGCGTATTTGATCGCCTCTTCCTTTTCTCGCGCAGAGCGCTTTTTATAATTCTCAAAATCAGCCTGACTGCGCAGTGCCAGGTCGCGGAAACGGTCGAGATCGGCCTGCAGGCCTGCCATTGGATCTTCGGCATCAGTTTGCTCAATGCCGACAGAGGCTGGAGCATCGGCTGAATGCATCTGTCTTGCCGCAGCCGACCCTTTCGTTTCTTTGTTTTGTTCAGCGATAGGAATCTTTTTCATGTTTTTCGGATGGCAATCAAGGTGATGTCATCGTTTTGTGGAAGCGAACCGGTAAAGTCGCGCACATCCTGGATGATTTTCTTTACAATCGCCTGCGCGCCATCATTTGCTCTCGCGCGGACGGCCTGGATCACGCGATCCAAGCCAAACTCGTCTTCTTCAGCGTTGAGCGTCTCGGTGACACCGTCGGTGTAGAGAACCAAGCAATCATCGCGCTCGAGCGATATCGCGAAGTCAACTGTAAGCCTATCAAACACGTTCCCACTGTCAATTCCAACGACCATTCCAGGTGATTTCACGGGCGTAACCGTTTGCGATTGCTGCTTGTAGAGCAACGGCGCATCGTGCCCGGCGCGCGCGAGGGTAATGCTATTGCGATGGTGGTCCAGAATCAGGTAGGCCATGCTAATGAACATGTCTTCCTTGATGTCTGGGTAAAGCTGTCGATTGACCTTTCGCAATACGTCGGCGGGAGATGGATTCCGAGCCGCCTCAGCGCGTAACACGCTGCGGCAAATCGCCATGATGAGCGACGCCGGCACACCTTTGCCCGAAACATCTGCGATTGCCACGCCCAACCGCTCGTCATCTACGCGAATATAATCGAAATAGTCGCCGCTCACCAGGCGGGCTGGCACATTGATGCCGCTGATCTGAAATCCATCAATCGCCGGCGCTTCCGAAGGGAGCAAAATTCGTTGAATGTCCCGGGCGATCTCCAGGTCATGATCCAGACGCTTCTTTTCGTTAGCCATGGAGTAAATGATCGCGTTGTAGAGCGCAAAGGCCGATTGCTCGGCAAGGGATTTAAAAACGACGAAGTCCCCCTGCGAAAACGGCACACCCATCGGGCCGTTGGCGAGCGCCAATACGCCGAGATCCTGGTTTCCATACCGGAGCGCCGCCGCCATAACGGACCGCGTGCCAAATGCGCTGCTGCGCAATTTCGCTAACTCCGGCGCATCCGAGAACTCGCTCAGGTAAACAGACTGCCCTGTTTGCCAAACGCGACCGATCAGTCCTTCCCCCGGGGCGACTGTGTGCAGTCGTAGAAACCTCTCAAGGCCGGTAGGAGTAGCGGCCGCTTGTTGCAAAATATTCGGCGGAATGTCGACTAGTGGCGGGCAGCCCTTCGAAATAAAAACGGGCGTGAGTTTTGCACCGGTGCGATCGCTCACATAAAGGGCGCCGCCCTGGGCATCAAGGATGCGCGTAGCGCCTTCGACTATCAACCGATGAAGTTCCTGAGGTCGAATGCTCTCCCGGAACGCTTCGCCGAGACCGTGCAGAAAATCGAAAACGAGCGTTTCTTCGATTTGGATCTCTTCGTGAGATCTTTCTAACCTGCGAATCCGTTGCGCTTGAAGATAGCTGGTAACAATCCACCCGACAGCAAACGCGACAAGCAGTCCGAGGAGAAGAGTCGGCCACATCATGCAGAGGCCAGCTTACTTCGAAGGCGTCTCGAGATGAAGGTCTTGTCTTAAGAAATCGAGGACGTCCTTAAATCGAAAGATATTTTCCGGCGCTGCCTCGCAAAGCGCCTCGTGCGCTTCCAGCATTGTTTCTGCCTGCTCCTTTTTTTGAGTTTCTAGCAATTGGCGTGTCCCAGACCGCTCGAGCTCTTCGCACTCCGGCGGGCGCTCTCCGTTGGCACGAATGTCAAATATCTGATCGAGACCCAATCCGGAAAGAAGCTCCTGGCTGCGATTACCGCAATGAATGATGTGGAGGTGACCGTGACCAAGTTCCTTCAATCGCAACGCCACACTGGCCATCGTTCCCATGAATGTGGAGTCCATCATGGCGCAATCCGCTAAATCCACCACAAATTCGCGATACCCGCGATCCAACATTTCGCGCGCGAACTCCTTCAGGTTGCCGCTATTGAGAAAACTGCCTTTCCCCTCAATTTTCACCCACACGGTCGGGCCTCTGACCCCTACTTGAATAGATGAATCCACAGTTAGCTCCTTAAGAATACCAGTCCAGAAGGCATGCTGTCAAACCTCGCGGGACTCCAGAAGTTTCAGAAGCTGATTCGAATTGCAGACCAGGAAGGGCCGCATTGATGAAAACCTTCGCCGCTGCGGCGCCCGAGGGCGAATTGGCACGCCGCCTCTGACCGATCCTAGTCCCACATGAACGACCGGTTTTCCGCTACGATCCGGCCATTTGCAATTAACAGGCACCGCCAGGCAATCACACGGCCGTCGTCAAAATAGTCGTCTCCAATAACCTTGAATTCCGTCTTATGAGTGCCACGTACGTTCCGGTACGTAATCTCCTGTCCTTGCACGTGTTCGTGTAATTTTTCCTGGCGATACTCCAAGCGCACTGTGACATCGGAGGGACGTTTGGCCCGCCAAAAGAAATCGAAGTAATTACCGAACCGCTGGCGCTGATCCAGCCCGGTGACAGCGCCGAAGAGCCGATACTGGCGCTCAAAAGTGATCGGCGCGTCTTGAAGCGTTGCAGTTTTTTGGCTCGGTGAAGTCGACTTCGAGTGTAGCGTGCTCGTCGTCTGCCGTGCGCTCCCACTTGTCGGTTGTCCTTTCTCGCTGAGGAAGAAAAGCTTCGTTTTTCGAAACTCAAAATCTTTATCGAACGCCACCGGCAGCGGCGTGACTTTTTCGACAATCTTTGGTTCCTCTAACGGTGGCTTGCCCGAAGCGCTGAGGGCCAAGATGAAACCGAAAAACGCGATCCCAAACTTCATTAATTAAATAAAGGCGGCTTTTGAACCCGGTGTCAACGCACATAGTGCCTCCACGTTCTGTGGCACTAGTGCGAATCTGAAAGTAGGTTTTCTTCGATGATTGAAGTTCGCTACGAGCGCGGCGTTTATTTGCCACAACAAGACTTATGGCTGGATCCGTGGGACGCGAAGCCTTTCGCTTTTATTTCGCACGCACACAGCGACCACATAGCACCTCACGAGGAGATTATCGTTTCGCAGCGAACAGCACGTTTGCTGAAAAGCCGGCTGCCAGGTCGTCGGATTGAACACATTCTGCCATTCGGTGAAAAACGGCGCGTACACGGCCTGGATCTTATGCTATTGCCCGCCGGACATATCTTCGGTTCGGCGCAATGTTTTCTTTTTCTCGGTAACGAAACACTCCTCTACACTGGAGACTTCAAACTGCGGCCGGGGAAGTCCGCCGAACAGGTGCAGTGGCGCGAGGCTGATACGCTCATCATGGAGACTACATTCGGCCTTTCACGCTATCGGTTTCCCTCAACACAACAAGTGGTTGATCAAATAGGCTCTTTCTGCCGCGAAACAATTGAGGCTGGCGAAGTGCCCATCCTCCTGGGCTATTCGCTGGGAAAGGCGCAGGAAATTCTCTGTTCACTCGACGGTGTCGGATTGACTCCCATGCTCCACGGCTCCGTTTACGAGATGACGCGCATCTACGAACAGTTGGGGCAATCGTTTTGTAAATACGTGCGTTACAGGGCGAATGATGTTGCAGGAAAAGTTCTGATCTGCCCGCCCAGCGCGAATAGGTCGCACATGCTGGAAAGAATTCCACGCAAACGCGTGGCGATGATCAGTGGCTGGGCCGTCGATCCAAATGCCGTCTATCGCTATCAGGTTGACGCAGCATTTCCTCTCTCGGACCATGCCGATTACGACGATTTGATTCGGTACGTCGACTTTGTTAGGCCACGCCGAGTATTTACGCTTCACGGCTTCGCCGCTGCATTTGCCTGCGATTTGCGCGCGCGCGGCGTCGAAGCCTGGGCACTGACTGAACAGAACCAAATGGAACTGCATTTACCAGCTGCGGACAACGCGTTGCCGGTTGACCCATGTGCGGAGGTCTCGCGTACCGCCGAATCAACACAAGATTCGTTTCACAAACAGGTCTCCGATACCCGATCCGAATTCCTGGCGTTCGCGAAGGTTGGTGAAGCGATCGCCGCGACTCCGGCAAAGCTGGAGAAAATTCGGCTCCTTTCTGATTATCTTCGTGAGCTTACCAGCGAACAATTGCCAATCATAACTACCTACTTTACCGGTCGAGCTTTTGCGCAGAGCGACCCGCGTACATTGCAGGTCGGCTGGTCGGTGATTGTTCGCACGCTTCAAGGAGCAACGAAAATTGATGACGCGGCATTTCACAGCATCGCAGCGCGTCACGGTGACGCGGGCAAAACTGCCTTTGAAGTTCTCGATGGTCGCACAACCCCGCGGCCCTTCACCATCGTGGAATCCCGGGAGCTGTTTGAAAGCTTGCATCGGGCGCGCGGCCCGCTAGCGAAGGCGAAGCTTCTCCAAGACCGCTTTTCGATTTCGTCGGCTCGAGAAGGCCAGTACATCGTCAAGATCCTAACTGGTGACCTTCGCATTGGATTACGCGAAGGTTTGGTCGAGGAAGCAATTGCGAAGGCGTTCGATGTTCCCCTCGATCAGGTAAAGCAGGCCAACATGTTGCTCGGCGACATCGGCGAGACGGCAGCCCTGGCCTTGCGCAACGAAGTACATCAAGCACAGCTGTCGCTTCTTCGGCCGATCAAATGCATGCTTGCGACTCCTCTTCCGAGCGCCGAATCCGTGTGGCAACGCTTTGTTGATGTCGGAGATGCGGATGGGGGTTCGGCGTTAGCCACACAGCCTGCAATTTTTTTGGAAGATAAATTCGATGGTATCCGGGCACAGCTTCATCGCAGTGCGGATCGGGTTGAAATTTACTCCCGCGATTTACGACGCATCACCGGGCAATTTCCGGAGCTGGTCGATCAGGCCAAAAACTTCCAGGAAAAGCTGATTGTCGACGGCGAAATCATAGCGTTTGAAGAAGGCCGCAGACTCACCTTCTTCGATCTGCAAAAGCGGCTCGGCCGCAAGAGCGATGGTGAAGATTTATTCGCGCGGGCTGCGGCAGACGTCCCGGTTGCGTTTGTCGCTTTTGATCTTCTCTGGCTAAACGGAGAGTCATTGTTGAGAACTTCGTTGCGCGAGCGGCGAGCACGCCTGAGCGAGCTGCGACTACCGCCGCAATTCCAAATCGCGAAATTAATCTCTGCCCGTTCTGCCGCTGAGATCGAACAAGCCTTTCGACAGGCTCGGCGGCATTTGAACGAAGGCCTGATGATCAAAGACCCGGAAAGCCTCTACTTACCAGGCACGCGCGGGATGTTTTGGTTTAAACTGAAGAAAGAACTAGCGACGCTGGACGTGGTGGTCGTCGCGGCTGAGCTTGGTCACGGCAAGCGTAACAATGTGTTAAGCGATTACACGTTCGCTGTGCGAGATGAAACTACCGGCGGCCTTTTGCGGATTGGCAAGGCTTACAGCGGATTGACCGACGCCGAAATTGCCGAGTTAACTGAACACTTCAAGCAGAACACGATCGCTGATCATGGCCGGTACCGTGAAGTGAAGCCCGATATCGTGCTTGAGGTGGCTTTCAATTCAATTCAGCCAAGCGCTCGTCACGCCAGTGGACTGGCGTTGCGTTTTCCAAGAATCAAGGCAATCCGGCGCGACAAGAACATCGATTCGATCGATACGCTTCAGTACGCTCACGAGCTCGCGGCGCGCGACGCGCAAATTCAGCAGTCAGTTTCTCCCGAGGTCACCTAATGCGCCGCATTTACTTCGGCGTAGGCGAGGGAGTCGGCGAAGGCGTCTCCTCCCCAGGGCGTACAACCGCGTGCTCCATTCTTCTTGCACGTAATTCCTCCATCTTACGCTGTCGCTGAGCGAGTCTTTGCTGAATTATTTGCTCCGTTTCATCTCCCCGCCCGGGATCAGCAATGAGGCCCTGCAACTCTGGAGGAACCGTTGGCCTGGGTGTCATTGCGTTTTCATTTTCGCCCAACGCTTTCTCCTTTGCCTGGTTGGCATCAGCTATGGAGCCCTGCGGTTGTGCGGGAGGCAATCGCCTGCGCGCTAAGAGTCTTTCTCTTTGTTCCAACGCTCTTTCTCGTTCGTTTAATGCTTTCTCGCGTGCATCCAGCTCTGCTTGTCGCTGAGCAAGTTGTTGCTGTTCTCCAGTAGAAGTTTGCTTTTGGCAGGAGCCAATCAGCGCAAAAGAGATGAGCATCGAGAAAACAAAAAAAAATTTCATGTCAGGAGTAAATTGTCATGGGTCTTCCGTAATTCAGACGAAGAAACTGGAAGGACAACAGCTAGTCAAACGAAACTTAATGCGACTGCGGTGTGGGTGAAGTTGCCACCTTCACCACGACCGTTTCCACTTCGCCACGCCGAAAACGCTGGACATTGGCGAAGACAGCCAATAGCGCCAGTGTCCCAATGACGACGAGCATCATAACAATAGCGCTTTTTGAAGCTCGTAACGGTCGATGCCTTTCGGAAGACGCAGATGGCGAATTCACGCCTTAGTATCCGTGGCGACTTAGCGCGCGCAATCCCGAGATGCAGGTCTCTCCGACGTTGAATCGGCTCTGGGTTGTTTTCTTCGAGTCACAGCGACCTGTCGCTCTCAGTCAAGGCTCAGCGCCGCAATGGCGTCCATCACGCGCTCGCTTAATCGGCTGTAGACATCTTTCATCGGCGGCCCAAGATCGGCTTGAGTAAAAAAAATCGGTTCTCCGATTACGATAGTAATTGGCACAAAGTGTAGACCACCACCGCCCCGCGGCAGCGCTTCATGCGCGCCAAAGATTCGCATCGGTACGACTGGCGCGAGTGTTTTCCCAATCACCAAACCCAATCCCGGCTCGGCCGGCTGCAAGTTGCCGTCGAGCGTGCGCGAGCCTTCGGGGAAAACGAGCGCCGCGTTCCCGGCCTTGAGAACACGGATCAATGTCTTGATAGCGCTGCGGTCCACGCCTTCTTGATCGACTGGGATCACATTCAACTTTGGCAAAAGCCGGCCGAGCAGCGGCACGTTCATTAACGTTCGCCGGGCTAGAAAATAAATCGCTCGATCGCACGTGATACCCGCAAGTGGCGGATCGAGAAAACTTTGGTGGTTCATTGCCAGAATCGCCGGTCCACTCTGAATCATGCGTTCCCGATGAATCACGCGAAATCGAAAGAACAGTCTCCCGGCGAGACGGGAAAAGTGATAGCCAAGCCAGTAATACAAGTTCATTGAGTGACCGATTTAGTGATTTGGCGATTTGTTTTACTGAACGGCTAAATCGTTAAACCGCGAAGGCCGAAGACCTAACTCTTTGAGCCGGGTGAGAATCCGGTCGATGACTTTTTCGATGGTTAAGTGCGATGTATCGATAACATGTGCGTCTTTCGCAATAACCAGGGGTGAGACAGGCCGTGAAAAATCGGCATGATCACGCAGCGCGATTTCATCGCGCTCGCCCTGTGCTGCCCGACGCTGAAGACGCACTTCAGGAGAGGCATCAACGTAAAATTTGTAAGGAGTATTGGGGAAAACGACCGAACCGATGTCTCGTCCTTCCACGACCAAATCATTGTTGCTTGCATACTCATGCAGCTTGCGCCCGACAATTTGCCGAACCATCGGCAGCCTGCTGACGCGAGAAACATTTTCGTTCACCCGATTATCACGGAGATGTTCTGCAGGATCGATGCCATCGATCAGGATGCACAACTCGGCGTCCCGAAGACAGCTCGTAATCGCTACTGATTCGAGGGCTCGGCCGATGCAGTCGGTATCTTCGACATGGATCCTTTTTTGGAGGATATGCCAGGTGATCGCTCGGTAGATGGCACCGGAATTAACATAGACAAAACCGAGCCGCCGGGCGAGTTCTCGCGCGACACTGCTCTTGCCAGAGGCAGCCGGACCATCAATCGCGACCACCTGCTGAAAAATTTGCTGAGAGGAGTGCATGAAACCGAGGTTCCCAGTTTAGTCGCCCCTCTCGCGGAATTGCAACGCGTGGCTTGGTTGAGGTCGTCGCGGCTCCACGGCGTTCGGAGCGCAGCGCCGAGCCGCCTTAGCTTGTCTCCGGTACGGTGGGAGTAAGCGAACCGATCACGGGCGTGCTAACCTGCATCCGTTTCGGATTCGTGAATTCTTCAAGTACCATTTCAAATCCCGGGTAAGACTCGCGAATACATTCGGCATCCTGAACAACAGTTTCGCCGTCCGCAAAAAGACCCGCTATGGCAAACGCCATCGCAATGCGATGATCACCGAAGCTTGCCACACGCGCCCCATGCAGCGGCGCAGGCCCGTGGATTTCGAGGCCGTCAGTCAGCTCGGCCACATGAACGCCCATAGTGCGCAGGTTGTGCGCGATGGCGGCAATCCGATCAGTTTCTTTTACTCGTAGCTCTCCTGCCTGCCGAATGATTGTCTTGCCCCGTGCCATGGCGCCCGCAATAGACAAAATCGGTAGTTCGTCAATGAGCTGTGGTACCTCCTTACCGTGAATGACGGTTGCCTTGAGCGCGGAACCGGTCACTTCGACAATCCCCCGGGGTTCAAGCTGATCGATGTCTTCAACAGCCTCGCGCACCTGCGCACCCATGCGGAGCAGAACGGCAAGCAACGCAGTCCGTGTGTCATTGAGGCCAACGTCACGGATGAGCAAATGGCCTCTCGGCTGTGCAGCAGCGGCGACCAGCCAAAACGCCGCTGAAGAGATGTCACCGGGAATGGCAAAGTCCCGCGATTCTGGAACCTGGTCGCCGAATACAGTGATACTTCCATGATCTTCAACCGCCGTTCGCACTAGGAAATAATTGAGAATTTTTTCCATGTGGTTTCGCGTCGGTACGGCTCCTTCGATGGTAGTCTTGCCTCTGGCAAAAAGACCAGCCAGCAGCAACGCACCCTTCACCTGTGCGCTTGCCACAGGCGGGCGATAATGAATTCCACGCAGTGAACCGCCGAGGATTCGCAGCGGCGCCGTTCCGTCAGGTCCCTCGGCAACAATACTGGCGCCCATCTCGCAAAGCGGCGCGATGACACGGTCCATTGGGCGGCGCGAAAGTCCCGCGTCCCCGACCAGCCGAGTTTCGAAAGATTGTCCGGCCAGCAGGCCAGCGAGCAGCCGCATAGTTGTGCCAGAATTGCCGCAGTTGATCTCGTCTTTGGGTGCAGTAAGGACCCGCCTTTTACCGTGAACGACCAACGTCGCAGGCTCGGGTTGTTCGATCTTAACACCCAATGAACGCATCGCGTTCACGGTGTGCATGCAATCTTCGCTGGGCAGAAATCCTCGGAGCGTGCACGCACCATTCGACAATGCGGCAATGATCACCGCGCGATGCGAGATGCTTTTATCACCGGGGACCGTGATTTCGATGTCGATCCGAGGCGCGCGCTTTACACGTAACTCCATAGAAAATGAAAAAGTGATACTAGATACTTGATGAGATCCTTAATAGAAAATCAGCGGCGCTAATCCAGCATCCAGTATCTAGCATCCAGCATCAGAAAAGCCCGCTAAACTATCACGGGGGCATCCTATTAGGGTACGAGAAAAATCTTATCCGTGTAAGGATCCTTCACTTCGGTTCCCGGAGGAAATCCTTCCACGTCGATATATTTGCCGGGCGAGTACGGGCTCTCTACCAAGTGCGGTTTGCCAGGGACGGGAATTCCGTAAGGGTAATCTCCCTTGGCAACTTTTGTCGGCGGAGCTGCGGGAGGAGGTGGTGCTGCCGTCGTCTGCACCGGCGGCGCACCAGTGGGCTCAACTGGTCCGTTGGGATTGAACGGCTGTTGCTGAGGCGGGTATTGCTCCGTTCGGGTAGGATAATTCGCCGCTCTATGCCGAGCTGGCGGCGGTGGCGGCTCCTCAGAGCATGAGGCGACCAAGAAGGCTGCAACGAGAGCAAGTAACAATGAAAATTTCATAATTCGAGGTACCGGTGGGAATCGTATCCGCAGTCCGATTCGTTGCCAATGATTAAATCACTTTTTTCTGCGGGCTTGTGATCTCTCAAGAAAGAACATCACAAATACAATGACGGACCGCGTTTCATCCGAATTGGAAGAAGAGATGTCAGACAATTCTCATATAGAAATTCTGGTGGTTGATGACGACGCGATGAGTCGCAGAGTTCTGGCGCAATTGCTCACAGCTGCGGGTTACAAGTGTCGCGTGTGCAAGGACGGCTCCGAAGCTTTAGAGATCGTTCATGCGACGCCGCCCACACTACTCTTACTTGATTTCGATATGCCGGGGCTAAACGGCGCCGAAGTGCTGAAACGGCTCCGCTCGGATCGGAACCCGGCAGTCGCACGAATTCCCACTATTATGTTGACTGCCCACGGAAGCGAAAAAAGCGAGGTATCTTGTCTGCAGGCGGGCGCAGATGATTTTGTGACAAAGCCAGTCAATGCCTCAGTACTGCGCGCCCGAATCGAGACCCAGCTTCGGCTGCGCTCCATGCGTCGGCAATTAGAGCGGCAGAACGATGAACTGGAACGTTGGCGGCGCAATCTTGAGCGAGATCTCGCTGCTGCGCGTTTAACACAGCAATCATTGATTCCGCAAAAACCGCTGCCGCTACGGGACTGGGACGTCGCAACCTGTTATCGGCCAGTAATCCAGGTGGGCGGCGATATCTATGGGTGGCTGCGCATGAAAGATGGCCGGATTTTGTTCTGGATCGCAGATGGCACCGGCCACGGGGCTGCGGCGGCCTTGCTCACCACTCTCGCCAAACTTCTCTTTCATCACGGAAATGAAGAACACGATATGCCAGCCAGCATCATGGAGGCCGTGAACAATGACTTTCGCAGCATTTTCGGCTCACGCTCGTTCATGACGGCGATGTGTGTGGCGCTTGATCCTGTAACCGGAAAGGCCAGCATTGTCGGCGCGGGTCATCCCCCGCTTTTGGTCACACGCCCCAATGGCACAACCGAATCGATCGCTTCGATTGCGCCTCCGTTGGGGTTAATCGAACAACCGGAATTCACTGAAACGGCGATCCATCTTGAGCCAGGCGATGCTTTTCTTCTCTACACAGACGGTGTGTTTCGCTGGACGAAAGACGAAGGACATCGTTTAACTCTTGCGCAGCTTGAGAAAATCCTGGACCACTCCGCGCCTACCGCCGAGGCGTTGCTTAAGAGCGTTTTAGCGCATACTGCCCCGGAGACCGCTGCGACGACTTCGCCAGATGATATGACGCTTCTGGTCGTACGGCGGGGAGCTGGAAAATAAAAAAAATTGGATTTGCCTAAAATTTAGTCTTGCTCTCTCGCAAACGAAACGTTAGTCAGCCTCCATGCCGAAAACCAAAAAGAAAACTTCCAAGCGCAAACCGAATCCAGCCTTCATGAGACCGGTTCAACCTGATGACAAGCTCTCTGCCATTGTCGGGTCGCAGCCGCTACCACGCTCCGAGCTAACAAAGAAGCTCTGGAACTACATCAAGAAGCATGGTTGCCAAGATAAAAAGAAAAGAACAATGATCAACGCCGACGACTCACTAAGGCCCGTATTTAATGGCAAGAGCCAGGTGAGCATGTTCGAGATGACGAAGCTCGTCTCGAAACATCTGCGTTAGATTTCGGTTATTCGTCGATAGCCCGGCGTTGTTGCGCCGGGCTATTGCGAGGCTTGGTAAAAATATGATTGCCGCAGCGGCGGTGCGCCGTACCGCCCTTGCGCTGAACTGCAATCACATCGAAAATGGTGAGGTGAAACCTTATCGTCTGATTATCTTCGCAGTCGCGGCTTCTGTTTTCCTTTGTGGGCAATTTGCCAAGGCCCAATCTGACTGGCTGGATGATTACAAGAAGGCGCAGGATGAGGCGAAGACGAATAACAAATTCATTCTGCTTAATTTTACCGGTTCGGACTGGTGTGGTTGGTGTATCAAGTTCGATAAAGAGGTCTTCTCGCAACCCCAGTTTAAAGATTATGCCCACAACAATCTGGTCCTCGTAGAGCTCGACTTTCCTCGACGCAAGCCACAGAGTCCCGACCTGCAAAAGCAAAACCGGCAGCTAGCGATGCAATACGAGGTCTTCGGGTTTCCTACAATCGTCGTGCTGAACAGCAATGGACAGAAGCTGTGGCAATACGACGGTTACTTCTCTGGCGGCCCGGAAGCATTCATCGCACAACTGGAGAAATTGCGGAAGGGCTGAGGGTGTCGGCTCTTTTGCGGGAGCGCAGAAACAGCTCCTGGTGTTGCTGTGCGGTACCGCGCGTTGCGTAGCCGGCGACCTCTGCTAGATACACGCGTTTAATTACATTTCACCGATGCTCGTTTTCCGTTTCTACTTCATTTGCTTTGCGGGTTTGATCGCGACGCTTGCTTTTGCAACCGGCAAGGAAAGCCCGACGCAGAGTTCAGAAAAGCGGGAACGCCCTGTTGCCACGGAGGACAGCATTACATTCAGTTCAGTTCACGTAGATGAACCTTACATTGCTCTGACCTTTGACGATGGACCAAGCGCGACGCTCACCCCAAAATTGCTCGATCTATTGGCTGCTCATCATATAAAGGCAACATTCTTCGTAATTGGCGAGAACGTCGCGGAACATCCTGAAATTGTCGCGCGGGCCGCTCGCGAAGGTCACGAAATTGGCAATCACAGTTGGTCGCATCCAAACTTGGCAAAGATGTCGGACGACAATGTCCGCAGTCAATTACGCCGAACCGACGACGCAATCAGAGGCGCGACTGGCAATCGGCCAACTCTCCTGCGGCCGCCTTATGGATCGATTACGGCACGCGAAAAACGCTGGATTCACGATGAATTTGGGTACCGGATCATTCTTTGGGACGTCGATCCCTATGACTGGAAACGGCCCGGCCCGGCTGTGGTTCGCAATCGTATTCTTAAGGAGACGCACCGGGGTTCGATTGTCTTATCTCACGATATTCACCCGGGAACCATCGAGGCGATGCCCTCTACTCTGGATGCGCTGGAAGCAAAGGGGTTCAAATTTGTCACGGTCTCGGAACTACTTCGCATGGCAACGCCGCAACCCTCTCCCGCACCGCATTCAGCTGAAAGCATCTCAGCAAGCGCGACTCCATCCCCTGCTCCCACTCAAGAATCTTCTCCGAGCGGCTAGAGCGGTTTTAAATAAAGTGTGTCCGTTCGGAAGCGCCGGAGGGCGAGACAGAGCGTAGCTATTTCTTCGCGGCGCCCAGGCTGCGATCAACAACCCGCTGCTCGCTCTTACTACGCGCAATGACAAAGTGATTATTTTCGCCATAGCTTCGCCACGGCCCGGGAAGGACGTCACGTACGTCGACGAACTGCCAATCCGTCACGTCAGTCGGCGCCAATCCGAGATAATCACGCACTGCGGGTGAAACGTCGAGACCGGCGCCATGATTAAGGTTCGGTTTGGGACGCTCATTGCCAAAGACGTACTGGAAATGGTCGGTTCGAAATGGGCCGCAATCTTCCCACTGCGCATAACAAGTGCGATTACCTTTGCGAATGGCGAGCCAGCGATGCCAGCACACCGACTGTCCCTGCCCCCCATAGGCTTGCTTGAACCACGGGATCACAAGCGGCGCTTCCGGCTTGAACTGGCCATGGGTGACATCGTTGTACGGGAGCGCACAGTAAAAGGGGTTTTGCTTCGGAATAAAGGCTATTGGAATGTAATTCCGCCGCGCACTGGCGTCTGGGTTATCGTATCCCCCGTAATTCGCTGTCCAATTGAAGTCCCAAGAGCTCCTGTAGTTGGGAACTGGATTATTGCCCGCGGCTTGTTCTCCGATCCAAAACACCGTGGTAACAATGTTCGTCTTCCACGGGTAGCGCTGGATCGCAGGTCGCGAACTGGTCGGAATAAACACTTGCGGTTCCACCTTGAGCAACGCCTCCTCCCGCAATTTCATTGCGTATTTGGCGAAATCTGCGGCGGTCGCGTACGGAGAAGTGGATTGCTCATCCCCGAAGACTTTCGGGATGCCAGCAACGGCCAGACTTAAGCAAACCGCAAGAAGTCTCCTCATCTCAAAACGCCGCAACCTTCTATCCGATTAGGCGTTCTTAGGCAAGACGAATTTTCTCTCCCTGCTGGAGTCTCAGAACTCTCGGGGGCCAGCGCATGATGATCTCTTGGGTTCATTCTCACTCAACTGCGACTCAGTACTATGTCGTGTTTGAATTGTCGATCGTTCGCTTCCGGGTAATCGAGTGTGAAATGAAGACCGCGGCTTTCTTTCCGGCATAGTGCTGAATCGACAATTAAGGCCGCTACTGCTGCGAGGTTGCGTAGCTCCAGCAGATCCACTGATACTTTAAAATTCCAATAGAACTCGCGGATCTCGCGCTGGAGATTTCTTAACCGGGCGCTCGCTCGCTGTAGGCGCTTATCGGTACGCACAATGCCTACGTAATCCCACATGAGACGTCTGATCTCGTCCCAGTTGTGATAAATCACAACGAGTTCATCTACGTTCTGCACATTCCCAGATTGCCATTCACGCAGCGGAACTTTTTGTTTTGCCGTCCGGCCCTGCGCCGCGGCTGCTGCGGCACGATGCGCCACGACCAGGCCTTCCAGCAGCGAGTTGCTCGCAAGCCGGTTCGCGCCGTGCATACCTGTGCAGGCAACCTCCCCAATCGCATATAGACCTGGCAAACTCGTCGCACCATTTATGTCAGTTTTAATACCGCCGCATTGATAATGCGCCGCCGGAACAACGGGAATGGCCTGCTTCGATATGTCGATGCCGAACCGCAAACACGTCTGATAAATGTGCGGGAAACGATCGCGAATGAACTCCGGCGGTTCGTGCGTGATGTCCAAAAAGGCGCACTTCGCCCCCGCCCTCTTGATCTCGGCATCGATAGCGCGCGCGACAATGTCTCGCGGCGCCAGCGAGCCACGCGGATCGTAGCGCTTCAGAAAATCTTCGCCGCGGTCGTTGCGCAAAATGCCGCCTTCACCGCGCACCGCTTCGGAAATGAGAAATGATTTCGCCTCGGGGTGAAAAAGACATGTCGGATGAAACTGGATGAACTCCATGTTTGCGATCTCCACGCCGGCGCGCCACGCCATCGCCACACCGTCTCCGGTCGCGATATCCGGATTGGTCGTGTACAAATAAACTTTGCCGCAACCGCCGGTCGCCAGCACGACCCGATCCGACCGGATAGTTTCTACTTCACCGGTTCTCTCGTCCAAAACATACGCACCAAGGCAACGGTCTTCCGTCGCGAAGCCGAGCTTGGATGCGGTGATCAAATCCACGGCCATACGATTTTCCAAAAGTTCGGCGTTTGGTTGCCTGGCCAGTTCGCGTAGCAACGTCTGCTCGATCTCCTTGCCCGTTGCGTCTCGCACATGCAGTACTCGCCGCTTCGAGTGGCCGCCTTCTTTGCCCAGATCAAGCTCACGATGTCCGGAAATCGCGCGCTCGTCGAATTGCAGGCCCAGCTCCGCCAGTTCGCGGATTCGCTCGGGACCTTCTGTGACAATCGTGCGCACGACGGCTTCATTGCAGAGTCCCGCGCCAGCCTCGAGCGTATCGCGCACGTGCAGCTCAAATGAATCTTCATCGCTCGTCACGCAAGCGATACCGCCTTGTGCCCAAGCAGTGTTTGTGTCGGCACCTTTGCGTTTTGTAATGACTGCCACCGAGCCGTGCCTGGCGGCTTTCAGCGCAAAGCTGAGACCCGCGATGCCGCTGCCGATTGCGACGAAATCGTATTCCCTCATTGATGGGTCTGAATGTACGGATCTCCTGGCTGCTTCGCCAGAATCCACCTCAGGCGCTGTTCTGCTCGCCAGTTACCGCATTGTAAAATTTCGTTGTGCCAGTGCTTAAGACGTGGTCTGCACGGGAATCAGAACTGTCCTTGTGACGGTATTCCCGGCGTCATCGGAAACCGTTAGGCGAACATTGTACACGCCCGGCGTGGGAAACACCTTTGAGGGGTTTTGCGCAAATGAGAAGTCTCCATCATCAAAAGTCCATGCGTATTGCGTAATGGTGTGTCCCTGCGAGTTGGCAATCGCGAAAAAAGCCACCGTCATCCCTGGAGACCATCCTGTTTGAGTCAGCAGAATCGAACAGCTGATTTGCTGAGCTGGCGGTCTTAGGAACCAAGGCGCGGCGGTAGCATGCGTTTTGAAGAACGCTATAAGTTCCTGATCGACTTTGGCGACGCCGCTGCTGGAGGGATGGGTGAAATCGTTCTGGAGATCGGAACAGAGCCAGACAAAGCCATCCGAGCGCGGGTTCGTTCCGTCCGTCCAGAGATACGGCCCCCAGGCCACCCATGGCGCTACCGCCGGTCCTCTTCCTGGATCATAGTTCAAATTTCCAGTGCCGTTGATCTGGTTTTCTATCATCCAGCGCACCGAGAACGCCGATTCGTACGCGAACGGCTCCGGATTCAAAGTTCCTGGGACATTGGTGTAAGCACGGGTGCGGCTGGAATAGTATGCGATTTTGCTGTTCGGATAATTCGTCTTCAGATTTCGGGCAATTGCTTCGAGGTTGCTTTGAAGGATCTGCGCGTGCAATGGAAATGCGCCCAGCGAACTTGGATTCGCCCGCGCCTGTTTCACCCAAGCTACTTGCACCTGAGCAGGTGTTACTCCAGCCGCCTGCAGCCGCGAGTTCAGCGTGCTCCAAGTTTGCGCCGTTGGGCTTACCCACGCGGATGCATCTTGTCCGCCTTGCGCGCCATCGACAATCACCAGGTGGGTGTTTTTTGTCGGATCTGAATTCGCCAATGTGACGAATCGCGAAAATTCCATCGTCGTATTCGACATCCCAACTGAAATCATGACGATCTTGCCGTTAACCGGATCGTAATTGCCGAACGCATCCAGCGGCCTGATTTGGTTGGTCGCGATGTCGATTCCCGCGGCAAGATGCTGTGGCGGCGCATTGTCTGCGCCTGCGGGATACAGGCCACCGACGTAGCCGTGATAAAAGCTGGTCCAAAGGTCGTTCAGCGGCGTTATTCCTGTGGTCGTCAGCGAACAATCACCAAGCGCCTCAGCGCGCCAGAGCAATGCGAAAAACCCAATGACGATTTGGAGAACTGCTCGCGGCAAATTCATCGCAGCAGCCATTCTACGGCGCGATTCTAAACGAGACAATTGCCCTTTTTCACCCCAGCCGAATATTGTCGATTAATCGCGTTTTACCGAAGAAAACCGCAAGCACGAGCAGCGAATTTGACCTGATGATGTGAATTGGCTGTAAGGTTTCGGCGTTCACAACTTCGACATAATCTATCTGTGCGAGCGGCGACTCGCTGATCACGTTCGACACGAGAGCGATGATCTTGTCCGCAGATTTTTCGCCGGCATTTGCTGCGGCACGCAGCGCTTTGTACAACACTCGTGCCTGTTCGCGTTCTTCCACATTCAAATACTGATTGCGCGAACTGCACGCCAGGCCGTCTTCTTCCCGCACTGTCGGCACCGCAATGATGTCCACTTTGAAATTGAGATCGCGCACCATACGGCGAATGATCGCTAGCTGCTGAAAATCCTTCTCGCCGAATACCGCCGCCTCCGGCGCAAGACTATTGAATAATTTCGCGACCACCGTGCAGACGCCGCGAAAATGTCCAGGACGCGATTTGCCCTCCAGCGTATTCGAAAGAAAAAACTCTTCGACAAACACAGAACGATCGTCGGCATACATTTCTGCGACACTGGGACGAAATAAAAGGTCCACGTCAGCGTCTCGACAAAAATTTTCGTCTGCCTTTTCCGGGCGCGGATAGTGCTCGTAATCGCTTCCGGGTTCAAATTGCAGTGGGTTGACAAAGATACTGATCGCCACCTCTCCATCCTCGGTGGCCGTTTTGCGCGCCACTCGAATCAATTCACCGTGTGCCTTGTGTAGGGCGCCCATCGTAGGCACGAGCACACGTCGTTTTGCATGCGGTTGCGCCTGAGCCTCGGCAATGGTCGTCAGAATTTTCACACGGCCAGCTTTACTCAATTCTCTGAAGTCGCGAATTGCAAAAATCGATGCGTCTTCGCATGGCTTTTGATGACATCGGTCGCGCTAACTGTTGCATGTTCGCAACTCAAAAGAGGAGGATGAATGCGCCGGTTATCATCAGCGCAAGCATCCAGACGAAATCGATGTTGAACCAAGCACGGCGCAATATTGCCACACCGAGTTTTTCGTAGACCAGAATCGCGAGCAGCGCTGTTGTTAGAAGGTAGCCCAGCGTGTGAACTCCGACGGAACCCGCCAGAAGAGAAGGCGCGCCAAAATTCGCGAACGCAGCGGTGTGGTGATGCGCATCGCCCGCAGCCGGCGATCCCAGGAACAACGGGACAAGCATCAAGCCCGCTCCGTGCGCCGATGCCATGACGAAGGACCACAGGGTCAAATCGCCAAAACCCACTCGCATGCCGACCCAGGTTGGATGGCGCGAACGCAACAGGCGATAGAAGCCGAAGGCAAACAGGATCGCAGCAGCGCCAATCTTTAAAGCGCGATGTGGCAGGCTAACGCGAGCCAACATCACCGCAGCAATAATGATCCCGATGGAAAGCGCGTGTCCCAGCACCATCGGCGGCAGCGCACGGAACACTGCTGCGCGCTTTTGTTCCTGCAGCCCCAGCGCCACGGCAAACAGCCACCCCATGGCGGGGTTGATGCCGTGAAAAATGCCGAGCCCAAAGACCGCCAGCCACGGCCAGAGCTCGCTCACGGAAAACAAAAAGAATCGCTCGAGGAATCGCCTCCTTCGAGGCGCACTTGATGAACCCGGTAGTCGTTGCTTTCGACGAAAAAGTTTTGATCAAACTCCATGCCGCCATTGGGACCCGCATCGAGTTTCACCATCCAACTGCCCACGCCGTCGGGGTAGAATTGCTCGTCCCATGCCGCGTAAAGTGAGTTCGTGAAATAGATTCGTTTGCCATCGCGGCTGACTTCCACCATCTGCGGTCCGCCCGCGAGCGGTTGATCCGGCTTCTTCGGATGCGCTGTGCGATTGGCTATGCCACCGATACGTACCGAGCCGGTCTTCTTCGGATTGAACGGGTCCGACACGTCGTACTGCAAAAACTCGCCTGTTCCCCAGCACGAGACGTAAAGGAATTTGTCGTCCAACGACAAATTGATGTCGGTCACGAGTGGCGGCACTGCTTTAAAATCTTTTAGCATTGGCGGCAGCTTTTCCGGGTCCGCAGCTTCGGCGGGAATTTCGATGACTTTCTTCAAGTCCCATGCGCCGTTGCCACGATGCCACAGCCAAATCGAGGCCGACAAATCTTTGACAGAAACGACAACGCTAACGAAACCGTATGCTTTTGTTGGGTTATGCGCAGGACGCATCTCGAGAACCATCTGTTGTTCCTTGCCCAAATCGAGTGCCTGCAGATGCCGGCGCCGGCGCAGATCCCACACATGCATTTGATGACCATATTTGCTGCCGAGCAGCAGATCTGGTTGCAACCCGTTTTCGATCATGTTTGGCGTGCCCCATTCGCTGCTGAGTAACGTGTCGAAGCCCAAGTGCCACCAAAAATCGTAATGAAAAAACTGTGGACCCCGATTCATCTCCCACTGACCCAGGATCTCGAATGTTTCGCAATCGAGCAGGAAAATACCGCCGGGGCCGTCGCCATCAGGTGCGCCGAGCGCGCTAACGTAAATACCTTCCGGTCCACAATGAATGGTGTGCGGACGCGAGTAATTCGCGCGTGCAAAAACTTCCTCCGGTTCGAGCACCTTAACGATCTCTGGTTTTCGCGGGTCCGGTTTCGTGTCGATAATGTGGATGCGTGACGACCGTAGCCCGGGCACGACCAGGTAACGGCGTTCGACATGCGGATGCGGCGCATACGCGCAGAGCGCCGAGCTGCACGCGTTCCAACCGAAGTGGTGCAGCTCATCGCCAAACTTTGGCATCTTCACTTCGCCGACGCGCAGCCCATACATCCGGGATGCAGGATCAACATCTACAACTAGCAGCGCGTCATTCAGTTCGCTACCCGGCGGGTTCAGCGCCGCGACGAACGCGTATTTTTCCGGCGGGGCCTGCATCGCCAGACGAGGCGACGGATAAAAGGTGGGATCTGGTTTCAGGAGAGGCATAAGTATTCGTGTGCTGAAAGGTTGAACTGCCTTACGCCTCAAGCACGAACTTGCAAGGCATTTCGAGCTATTCTGAAACGAGAGGCAGGAACACTGAGTAAAGTTTTATCCCAGCCAAAGCGCCTGCCTCGCGAATCGAAATTTTTTGTGACCGAAATTTTGCCACCCAGCCCGGACTGCGAGTTCGCGCATTTCGTTGAAAGAAAATGCGCGCCGGGCGGAAAGACGCGCGTCGAAGCGAGTCATCGATTCGCGAAAAATTAGCATGGTCAGAAAATCAACGCCGGCCCGGAAGAGAAATCCGCGCCGCAAATCCGACACCAGAACAAATTTCTGCGACAATTCGCGGCACCGCCGCAGAACTTTTACAGCATCCTCATTGCTAAAGTGATGAAGCGCCAGCGAACAAAGCGCGATGTCGTAGGCTTGAGCATCATCCCATTCCAGAATGTTTGCGTGGCAATAGGAAATTTCCGGATATTCGGTGCTCAGTTCTTCGGCGATTTGCAATGTCGAAGGTTGGCCGTCTACGGCAGCGATCTCGACAAGAGCGCCCCTGTTTCGCGCGTAATCGACAATCAATCGCGGAATGTCTCCCGAACCGGTGGCGAGATCGACAACGCGCATTCTCGCACCGGGTTTTATCCAACGCCGGATAAAACTCAAAACAAGCCGATAGCTGCCGAACCAGCGATTAAGTTGACGGATCCGTTTTAGATCGCGCTCTAGTTCGGCCGAAACCGGCTGCGGCCGATCCATCATTTCCAGGATGGCCGGATCGAAGCTTCGCTTCATTTACTGCAGCGGCGCTCTATGAGCGCTGGACAAATCAATCGGCGGTCATAGGGGACCGCTACAACTCTAAAAATCTCGGCCATGATTCGGGCAACTCTGCGCTCTCAACTTCGCTAGCGATGCGCCCCTCGAATTCAGGATGAAAAACGGTACTGGTTCCGTAAACCATGATCACGTCTTCCGCGCCTTCAGCGCGAATGGCGTGCGCCACGCCCGGCGGTATTACAACGCCGACGTTGTTGTTGCCACGATGATTATCACCATCGACAAAGAATCGCATTATCCGCCGGGAGAGCCCCGCGCGGATGTCGCACAAGATGATCTCAGCGCGACCCTGCAAAAAAAACATCATGTCCCATTGCTCGTTGTCGTAGCGACGTAATGAATATTTTTCCGGCTGTCGAACGAACAATCGGCGGTGCCATTTTTCCGGTGTTGTGTCCGCAGGAATGCTTGGCGGATGAACGTGAAAGCCTTTCGCCGTGCCGACGAACATGCGCGCGCCGGACCATTGTTTCGGCCAAAATCCGATCTTTGCTGGAACGCCGTCGTTCTCTCGAACAAATTCGCCAAAACTGCCTCGGTGCAGCTGCGCAAAAATCTTTCGCGCAAAAATTTCCACGCCAGGGATCCAGATTCTCTTCACGTCGGACTGGCCTCGGTTAACTCTCGTTAGTTCGCTGGCTTCGACTCCCGAACCCCGGAGCCGTTGGGCGAACGAGCCAGTTTTATAATCGCGAACAGCCAGCGCGTTGCGCGCAGGCTCGTTCAGACCAATCCACAAATTTTTCCTGTTCATGTGAATGTCGATGTTGTGCGATGTTGTGAAGCGGCCTATATGCCTAACGGTAAATCGGCGCGTTCGCGAGCAAGATTTCTGTTGTACTATGGATTGCGCTGTAACAAAATGATCCGGTCTCAGACGATTGACGGCATTTGCTCCCCTCCCCGCGCCACTGACGAACGAAGCCCGCCACCGCTCCGGGGAGGAATCGAGGAGCGCCGCTTGCGCTTCATGATTGAAGCGCTGTGATCGTCAGCTGGTTACGCGAGATCGAATACCAACGTGATGGTCAATCAAAGCACAGTGCAACAGCAGCCAGCGTTTCGAAGTGGTGACAGAATTGTTGGGGGTTCGGCAGCCAGATTAATTCAGATCGTATACTTCCGCGAGAGCAACACCGGTGGTGTTGTTTACGCCGCGCACGATCGCGGTGTAGTTGCCTACTGGCAGATCTGCAATGATCGCCGACTCGTTTGGATCTCCCGGAGCCAGTCCACTGTTGATAATATCCTGCACTTGGTCCTGGGTGATAATCCCGCCGATGATCGTAGTCCGCCAGTTATCATTGCGGGCAATCAAGGCCCCGGTACCGTCGTGCAGTTCTAATGTTGGATCAGCCAATGGATCCTGAACACCGTATTGACCGAGCTCAGGGCCAATGGCGCGTATGATTACTCGCCTTGGCGTGGATCCCTGAACAAAGAAACCACCAATTATCACGTTGTCGCCTGTCTGAACAAAGCTGCGGGTACTAATGTTGTGAAGAATTGAATCGGTGTTGGTGCTAAGGTTGTACACTTCTACGAGAGCAACTCCGGTGGTGTTGTTTACGCCGCGCACAATCGCCGTGTAACTGCCGGGTGGAAGGTCTGCAATGATGGCAGATTCCCTCGCGTCTCCGGGAGCCAAGCCGCTATTCCTGATATCCTGGACCTGGTCGTGAGTGATAATCCCGCCGATGATCGTAGTCTGCCAGTTATCATTGGAGCCAATCAAGGCTCCGGTGCCGTCGTGCAGTTCCAATGTCGGATCAGCCAACGGATTCGGAACACCATACTGGCCGAGCTCAGGGCCAATGGCGCGAATGATCACGCGCTTTGTGCCGGTGGTGCGCGTGGAGATGTTCCCAAGCTGCGCACCCGCTATTGTGCCGTTGAGCCGGAACATTTGATCGGGTTCGTCCGGGTCTATGCCGCAAGTTGCTCCCCGACGGCTCCAACTCGGGCAGACTTCAAGGCCGCCACCAGGATTCTGCCAGGCGGCAGGGTTATTCGCCGTGACTGTGCGATTGCTCCAGCCCCATTCGCCCTGGGTGCCGTAGGTCATGTTGGCTTGGATCTCGACCCAGTAGGTACCAGGATTCAGCAAAGCGGGTGTAGGCAGGTTTATGGTGAACGTGCTGCCGTTTTGCACGTCCGGTTGATGAATCGCGCTGTAAACCCGTGCGCCAGGAAATCCAGCATTATCTGCATAAAAAAATACATTCCAATCGATGGCTGGTCCCGACCCATTGAAATACACGCCATCCGCGTCGATCGACTGCACATTCCAAGTTTGACCCGCCGGCACGACAAAGTCGTCCGCCAGATCGGCGTTGGAGGTAGGAAAATCGGTGAACGTGGCCGACAGGGTAACATCCTGTCCAGAGTTGTCGTACTGATCGTACAGAACTGTCTGCGGCGCTCTCGGTGGTGACGGAGCGACGAGGAAGCGTGCGCCAAGGCGGCCACTGGTGAGCTGAGGAACAACAGGTGGGCTTGACGTCGGCTTGGCGGTACCTCTGTTGGTCACGTTTCGTTGCGCCAGAGCGAATGGAATTGCCGAGACACCAAGCAGCAGAACCAGGTAAAATGCCCCTCGAATCAGATAGGCTTTAACGGCCGGACGAATTTGCTTTTTCATGTCGCTGTTCTGTGTTCGAAAGCAGGGCTAGACGTAGCCGTATTCGCTGGAGTAATCGCTGTCATGAGCGTATGAGCACTGGTACCGCTTACCAAGAACAACAGTAGCAAGAAGAGCCCTCAATTTCGTAAAACCCTAATTTACCGAACCGAGCGCCGAAACTAGAACCGGCGCCACAACCTGTCAACAAAACATGCTGGCACGCAAAACAAGACAGCGTGAACGCCGGTCCTCTGAACACTTCCGGTGATTTGGCAACGTTGACGCCTTGGGATGATGAGCTAATTAACGCCAGATGGAACAGCAGCCGGCGCGCTCTGAATACAAGAAGGTTTGGTCGGCGCTTTCAACCACCGAAGATCAGGCAAAGTTACATGTCATCGGTGTGACGGAAGAAGACGCGCTGCGATCGACTGGTGAGCAAACTTTGAAGTTTCTTCAGGAAAGCGTGGGTATTAGAAAGGATGATGTTATTCTTGAAATCGGGTGCGGGATCGGACGCGTCGGCAAGTTGGTGGCGCCGCTCTGCCGAAAATGGATCGGGTGCGATGTCGCCTCGAATATGCTCGCGCTCGCAGCGAAGCGACTACGAGGCTTGGACAATCTCGAGCTAAAGGAGATATCCGGATATAATCTGAGCGGCGTTACGGATGCTTCTGTGGATGTTGTTTATTGCACAGTGGTCTTCATGCATCTCGAGCCCTGGGACCGGTACAATTATGTTTTGGAGGCATTTCGTGTGTTACGGCCCAACGGCCGAATTTATGTCGATAACATAAATCTTTGCTCCGATGGAGGCTGGAAAGTGTTCGAAATCCATCGTGCGTTTTCGGCCACGAACCGTCCGCCCCACATGACGCAGAACTCCACGCCACAAGAGATCGAGACGTACCTGAGCCGCGCGGGCTTCGGCGACGTGCGAATTCGTACGGATGATGACTGGATCCGGGCTTCGGCGGTAAAACGCGAGACGGCGGCGTGAAACGCCCAATAGTTTAGAACCTGACAAGTCTCATCTGAGCGTAGCGACGAATCTTTGATCACCTCTGGCCTGTTCCGCGACGACAATAGACGGAGATGTTTCGCTTCGCTCAACATGACAGCGGAATTGATAAGAGCGTCAGCCACGAGCTCTGCGGTTTTGGGCGCTCCGCACCGGTCTGAGTTTCCCAGCACCGGTAACCGAAACATTAGCTTGATTCACATTTCGCGCGCGCCCGCATTTCCACAAAAAGGGGCAAATCTTCTCTCGCTTCTTTGAAGGTGGGGAGATGCAGCTGCGGATCAATGCCTTCAGTTTTAACGCGCAGGTCGCCAGCGGATTCCAAACGTTCGGCATCACCCTGCAGGTGGATTTCGTCCCAAGCATTTTGTGCGGGGAAGTCCAAGAAATTTCGGTTCTCGTCGGAAACACGGAGCGATGCGAGTTCGATCAGACGAAGCCGCGGCCCGGAAAAGTCGATCCGCACACTACGAACTTGTGCGTCTGCTGGTAGACCAATCCAAACTTTCCGCCACTGATCGCCATCCATGAATGAACAAACCGATTGCTCTTCCCGGTACGTTTGATCGGCCGCAAAGAAAACCTGTATCCAGCAGTCGATATTTTTGAGAGGTGGACGAACATGGCGCTTTGACCAGCGGTAAATCCGCTCGCGGAACTTCTGCCCGCCCTCACGCTTTCGTACGATAAGAATCGACTCGTGCCATTGATTGCTGTCCGCGTCGTACTTGGGTGAATCATCTGTTTGACTCCAGGCTTCCAATACTTCGAGGCCGGCATATCGGGCGATGGCGAGCATTCCATCACAGTTCATCCGCCAGCAGTCGAGGGGATATCGGTGAACAGGTCCAGTCCAAGGAGCGATAATACAACAAAGACCGTTTGGTTTCAGGATTCGCTCTATCTCCCCGGCCGTCTCCCAAAAAAACTCGGTGTGCTCAAACGTTTGGCCGGAGATCAGTACGTCAACGCTATTAGACTTTAGTTCCCGCCAGTTATAGGGATCGCGGATAACCAGTTCGACATTCTTACCCGGCACGATATCGACGCCCACATATCGCCACGGAGGACGATCAAATATTGCTCGATAACTTCCCCGAATATCCTGACTGCCGAGATCGACAATAACAAGCGGCTGAGATGCCTGCGAATCGAGGTATCTACGGCGAAAGGCCGTCATTTTGTCAATTGAACTCAGATGCACGTTCGCCTTTCAATCCAACAGGGTGATTGTCTTGCAAGCGCTTTGAACGAGCAATTCGACAGCGGCGCTTTTGCGGGCGGCTTGCCGGGATTTCACTTTTACTCTCGCCGTAATGCGACCGCGACTTATGGTGATCTAAGTTTTGAGCCGAAATTCCTTACCGGTGTCGCCACGCGCATCGGGTGCGTTGGTCTCGCTTGCGGCGTCGCGCTCTGCGAGGGCGCGGAGTTTGTGCCGGTGCATTCCAAAGATTTTCTTGCGGGCAGGATAGCGATCTACCAGCGCGTGGTAGCGCTTTTGTAAAACGCGCACCAGCTCCTCCTCGAACAGATTGGTGGTGTTGCTCATCGATTTGTCGTGATGGCGATAGAAACAGAGGGTGTTGGGTACGAAACCAACGGAGAACCCGCGCGCGGCAAACCGCAGCCACATTTCATAGTCTTCCCAACCGAACCAACCGATCTGGCTCAGGGTACAATCATAACCGCCAAGCTCGAGCAAGGTGGCGCGCCGGAATAGCGCCATGGCGTCGATATAGGGGCTCTGCACGAGAATCTCCGGATCCCAATCGTAGTAGGACAGAAGGCCAAGCGCGTTTTCGGGCGAGCCACGAAACCGACAGAGCAAACTATACGCGGCGGCATGCTGTCCGCGCTCGATCTCTTCAAACAGCAACCGTAGCGCACGCGGGGTGATGAGATTGTCCGCATCCATCATGAACACGTAAGGCGCGCGCGCAATCTGCGTCCCGACGTTGCGTGCATCGGCCAGGCCAGTGTTTAGGTGCTTCTGGACAATCCGCACCGGTCGGTCGAGCCCCATCTGGATCGTGTGCGCCCTCGCAAATGAGCCATCGGTGGACGCATCGTCGACGATCACGATCTCAATTGGAGCTGAAAGTTGAGCCGCCGCCCGGTCGATCGCCTCCGCACATCCTTCGATGAATTGCTCGTAATTGTAGAGCGTAATGATTACCGAAATCTGCGGTGGCGGGGAGCCGCTGAACGCCCCGTTGTCATGCAAAGTCCAGACTTTTTCTCCACGTTTTCGTCGCCTGGCTTGCTCTTGCAAGCGCTGGTGGTACGCCGCGCGTTTTTCGATGACGCCGGAACGGACTGCAATCAGACTTTGCGTCAAAGCACTCGGCGTTTCCGATGATGGTTGCGCCATGGTCATATGCGAACGAGAGGAGATGTTTCGTAGGTCACTCCCAAGCGCCTTCCAGAGGCTGCGGCGGGCAGCTTGATTAAGCGATCTATCCAGTGCCAGCGGTAGACCGGCCGGGGCGGGATCATCGCTAACATCAGCTGGTAGCATTTGAAAATTCGAAGCCTCATCGCGCCTTAAATCCAGCAAGAACTTTTGGCAGCCGTGCGACTGGCGAAGCGAATCGCGCACAAAATCGTGACCTGCGCCGGCAATGCGCGAGCACTCGCTCGGATGCTCCAGGTAAAATCGGCACGCATCGATCAACTCGTCCTTTTCCACCATGACGAAGTGTCGATTGGGAATTAGCGGGCCAAAACCCACGCTCGTTTCGCTGATAACGCAGCAGCCATTGGCGAAACCGAGCAGCATGCGGTGCCACTCGAAATACCGCTGACCGGAATAGTGCAGGTTGAGCAGTATGCGGGAGTTCGCAAGTAACACGTTACGTTCAGCGGTGGAGAGATAGCTGCGGGAGGATTCGGTCTTCGCAAAGCCGAGCGGCACAAACCGCAGATGACAATTGTATCGGCTAAAGAAGCTGGCGTGACGGGAGAAGAAAAGATCGCGTCGCGGAGTGAGCGACCCGAGGAAAGTGATGTCCACCTGCCTCTCGGGAAGCGGCTGTTGCTTGCGGCTGGCAAGAATTTCGTGAAAACCAAGCGCGAGGTGATGAGTTCTGATTCCCAGCTGGCGATAGGCCGCGACACCGAGAGCGTTAATGTCGGCGGCGGCACGCGCGTAGCCTGCCCAGCGGACATTCTGCCGAAACCAGCTGGTCTCCGGTTGCTCGGTGCAAAGAAGAACCACGCCGCTAGTCAGCTTGCGCGCATCTCCCGGCGAAACGCTTTCCAGTAGGAACAGATTGTAATATTCATGTGGAGTCGAGGCCAAGCTCAATAAATCCAGCCACGACTAGTTCACCCACCTCGCGAATAAAAAGATTCGATTTGGCGGTGGCATACACGATGACGCGCCGAAGGTGAACAGGCGCGCTTTCGTCTTGCACCTGCACGTGCCGCATGCGGCGATTTGAAGAAGCGGGAGAGCGACGTCGCCGATGCTGACGCCGGGTGCGCAGGTGTTCATGGAGATTGGTCAAACCGAGCCTCAGAAGAAAGTCGAGCGGCACCGCTTTAATCTCGGCTTTGAAAAAAGTGCGCCAGCATTTTCGCGCATCTTGTACTTGGAACAGTAGGCTGTTACGCCCGGCCCGCAGAGGAACATTGACATAGAAACCACTAGATCCGGCTGCGGGTATCGCCGGGAAAGCATTACCGATATCGGGTCGGCTGCGCTTGCGTCGCGCGCGGACGACATGGCGTGGCCGCAGGCGCTTACTGGCAATTACCCGAATACCGTGAATCGGTTCCCCGCTCGTGTCGACCAGCCAGCCGCTTACCGGTAGCTCACGGCTGAAAACGAGGGGCTCGAACGGCTCGTCAAATCCAAACGCAAATTCTTCCGCTGTTCTCCTTTCAGCCGCCATCATTAGGACTTCCCCCTTTGCCGGTCGCTTTATTGGCGCGATCGAAATCCTTCCACGGCGCGCGCAAGCGGGGTGGAAACGCCAGGGTGAACAGCTCGTCGGTCAGATCGAGATTCGGGTTGTAGAAAGGATCGTCGTGCAAGGGTTCGCGCCAGCGTTGCTGCATGTATCGAAGTTCTTGGTGAAATCGACCCTGTTTCTCCTCGGTATCTTCGAGCCCACGTGAACTCGATTCCCGATGGATAAGTTCGGCATGCGGGGTCCACACCACCCTTAGGTTCAATTCACGCACACGTAGGCAAAAATCGATGTCATTGAATGCAATGCTCAGATCGCGCTCATTTAGCCCGCCCACCTGTGCGTACACTTCCGCCCGCACAGCAAGGCAGGCACCGGTGACGGCAGCGACATTTCGAACCAGTTGCAGTTGCGAAAAATAGCCGGTATCCCCGCGGCGCTGCCGGAAGTAAGCATAGTTGCCAATGCGCTCTGGACTTAGAACAATGCCCGCGTGTTGTAATTGCCCATCTGGAAACCATAAGCTCGCCCCTACCACACCGACTTCTGGTCGCGTTACCTGGCTCATTAACTCGGATAACCAACCGGGGTCAATGACTTCGATATCATTGTTCAAGAGCAGTAAAACCTGGCCACGCGCAGCCGCCGCGCCGCAGTTGCAAAGCTTACTGTAGTTGAATTCGCCGGGGACGGAGATGACGCGAATGCGCTCGTCTTTTGCAACCTCTTGAAGTAATTCACGGGTCGATGGCTCGGAGCTGCTGTTATCGACGATGACAATTTCATACAATTCGTAGTCGGTTTTTTCTTTGATGCTGCGCAGACATTTCTTGAGCAGGCTGGCTTGATCGCGAGTCGAAATAATGATGGAGGCCAGCTGCGAAGGTATTGCGTATCGCACTCGCTGAAACTCTCCTTGCCGTGAAACTACCGCAGCAATGCGGCGTCTCTGCAGACACTCTTCCACTGCTCGGGCGCGCGCGTCGAGCGCATACGGTTTTGCGGACACTGCCTCCGCTGTGCTGTGGGGCGTCGCGCGCCAGTGATAGAGTAGCCACGGGATGCGTTTGATTTGCGATTGATCAATTAGCTCGAT
>WNGE01001841.1_pt1 | contig 30723 bp, 16 predicted proteins | sample 5400651 | NCBI WGS metagenome assembly WNGE01 (sample SAMN13153370, study PRJNA577476) | soil metagenome | isolation source: 60 cm soil or saprolite under grassland replicate 2 | place: USA:California | collected 2016-06-15
CTCGAAGAGCGTCGCGCTCTCGGGAGACACCTCGGGCACGAAGAATCGTTCGAGCTCCTCGGGCTTCAGGGGATCGCCGCGCAGGAACGGCACTCGCTCGTCGAGCACGCTCGTGTCTCCCGTGACTTCGAGGTAGTGCGTGACCGCATAGGGGAGCCAGACCAGGTCGTCGGACATCCGGGTGCGCACGCCGGACCCGGATGGGGAATGCCACCAGTGCTGCACGTCCCCCTCCTCGAACTGGCGCGAGGCGGCCCGCAGCAGATGCTCGCGCGCAACTTCGCGCCGGGCGGTTGTCAGGGCCATCACGTCCTGGAGCTGGTCGCGGAAGCCGTAGGCGCCGGACGCCTGGTAGAAGGCAGAGCGCGCCCAGATCCGGCAGGAGAGGGCCTGATAGAGAAGCCAGTGGTTGAGCAGGATGTCCATGGATCGGTCGGGCGTCTCGATCTGCACGGCAGCGAGCGTGTCGTCCCACATCCGCCGCACGGAGGCGAGGCAGGCGTCGAGATCCTCGTTCCGGTAGCGTGTGATGAGCCGCCGCGCGTCGGCCTCGTTTTCGCCCTGGCCGAGCAGGAAGACCATGCTCACCCTCTCGCCGGGGGCGAGGCGCAACGTCGTCTGCACCGCGGCGCAGGGGTCGAGACCCGCGCCCGCCTTTCCCGAGAGCTTTCCCTCGCGCGCCAGCGCGGCCGGCGCGTCGAGGGTTCCGTTACGCCCGAGAAACTCGGAGCGGTCGGCCGTCCAGGCGGTTTGCTTTGCGCCCGCCAGGTCAAAGAAAGCCACGCGTCCGGCGAACTGCTCGTTCCAGGGGTTGCGGGCCAAGAGCGCGCCGGTCTCCTCGTCGCGCTCCGTGATGATGTAGGGAGCCGAGGCGCCGCGCTGGCTGCCGAGCACCCATTCGGCATAGGCGGTGACCGAGAGGACCCGATGCGAGCGTGAGTAATTCTCGATGGAGAGAAGCGAGATCTTGACCGGGTCCTCGAGCGGCACGAACTGCGTCAGCTCGAGCCGGATGCCACGGCTCTCGTGCTCGAAGCGGCTGTATCCCTGGCCGTGCCGCGCCACGTAGGGCCACGCGTCGCGCACGGGAAGGGCCGTCGGCCCCCAGATCTCTCCGGTCTCCTCGTCGCAGACCAGGATGGCCTCGCCCGAGGGGTCGCTGACGGGATCGTTGGACCAGGGCGTCAACTGGTTCTGCTGACTGTTGACCGCCCACGTACAGCCCGAACCCGATTCGGACACGAAGAACCCGAAGAAGGGGTTGGCGATCACGTTGATCCAGGGCGCCGGCGTCCATTGCCGCTCGCCCAGGATCGTGACGTACTCGCGCCCATCTTCTCCGAAGCCGCCGAGGCCATTGAAGAACTCGAGCTCCAGGTGCGGCGGAGGAATATCCGCCGTGGGGGCGCTCGGAGGCTGAGGGCGAGGAGGCTGGGCGGCGGGCACGCGGCGCAGGAGGCGCACGATCTGCTCGGAGAGCGTGCCGTGCCGCGAGAGAAGAACCACGCGCGCCGCGGAACGCAGGACGTCGTGGTCCTCGGTCGAGATCAGGTCTCGGCGCAGGATGAAGATACCTCCGACCTGCTCCGCCCCGTTCAAGGCCTCGGCCTGGCGGCGGGATCTCACGAGCGATTCGAGAGCCTGCCGCAGATCCTGCCCGTAGGACGTCGGCTGCTCGTTGAGGATGACCAGGTCCACCGCGAGCCCCTTCATGCGCCAGTACTCGTGTGCGCGCAGGAGCTGCCGGACGATGTCCTGGTCGTCCGGGTCGTCGATCCGCAGCAGCACGATCGGCAGGTCGCCCGAGATTCCGTGCGGCCAGAGGGCGGAGGCGCCCTTACGGTTGCGCAGCAGGACGTGCGCCGGAGCGCGCAGGGTGGGGTCGGAGTAGAGGATCCGCGTCGCGACTCTCTGGAAGAGATGTGCTTCGTCCGCGGTGATGCCCAGGTGTCTTAGCTGGACCTGGGCCTGCGTCCAGGCGACGTTGGCCGTTCGCTCAAAGGCGGCCGGCTCGTGGTACTTGTCGGCCAGCTCCAGGACCTTCTCGCGCGAATCCGCGGCGAGCGTCGCGAAGTGGATGCGCGCGGTCTCGCCGGCCGGCAGGCGCACGCGGCGGCGCAGGCTTGTGATCGGATCGAGCACCGAGCCCGCGGTGTTGGAAAGAGGGCGCCCGTCTTCGATCGAGCCGGCGTTGCGGATGCCCCGGCCGCGCCCCAGGAACCGCGCGCGGTCGGTCTCGTACTGCACGGTGCCCACGGTCTCCCCCTCGACCGCTGCCACGTGCGCCACCCAGATCGGTTTCTCCTCCGCGTCACGCGGCCTCCGCGTGGCGAGGATCGCTTCGACATTGGACACGAACTGCGTCTGGACGAAGAGGTTGGAGAAGGCGGGATGGCTCCTGTCGGCGGCGGGCGGCGCGAGCGCCAGCTCCGCGTAGGAGGTCACCTCGATCTCGCGGGGCCTCGTTCCGAGGTTGGTGACGGAGACCTGCCGGATCTCCGCGTCGTCTTCCGCCGAGACCACGATGTGCGTCGTCGTCATCAGAGACGCGTCCCTTCTCCGGATCTCGACGCGATCTTCGGAATAGAAGACCTCGTATGCGTCCGCCTCCACACCGGCCGGCTGATAGCCGGCCGACCAGACGCGGCCGCTGGCCACGTCGCGCAGGAAGACGTACGTTCCCCAGCAGTCCCGCGTGACGTCTTCGCGCCAGCGCGTCACGTCGCGCCCTCGCCAGCGGGAAAAACCGGAGCCCGCGGCCGTGATCATGACGGTGTAGCGGCCGTTGGAGAGCAGGTGCGCGCGGGGCGTCGGATCGTGCGGTGAGCGAAAGCGCCGCAGCACCGGCGGGACGAAGTCTCGTACGTGCAGGTGGCTCGAGACCTCCTCGGCGCGGGGGCGCGCGACGGCGACGGTCGAAGGAGTCCTTTCCTGCAGCAGCAGCTCGGTCGCCTGGACGGCCGGCTCCGCATGAAAGCGCTCTCGCATGGCGCCGTGCGAGAGGACGTTGCCGAGGGCAACGACCGTCATGCCCTGGTGATGCGCCATCACGGCGTGCACGATCGCGCCCTTCTCTCCTTCCCGCAGCCTCGCGGCCGTGTAGTCCAGGGCCTCGTAGAACCCATAGGGTCCCAGGGCGCCGCCCGCGGCCAGGCGCTGAAAGTTGCGGACGGCGGCCTCGGGATTCACCATGGCCGCCAGAGCCGTTGCGTACGGGGCGACGACGAGATCTTCCGAGAGGCCTCGCTTCAAGCCCAGACCGCTGACGCCGAAGTTGGAGTACTGATACGTGAAGTGCAGGTCCTGAGCGTTGAAGGCCGATTCCGAGACGCCCCAGGGCACTCCTCGCTCCTCGCCGTGCCGGATCTGCCGATCCACCACGAGGCGCGCGGTGTGCTCGAGAAGACTCCCCGCCGGCGCTTTCATGACGAGCGCCGGCATCAGGTACTCGAACATCGAGCCCGACCAGGAGATCAAGGCCGAGCCCTTTCCGACAGGGGTCAGCGAACGGCCCAGACGGAACCAGTGAGACGCGGGAACGTCTCCGCGTGCGATCGCGATGAAGCTTGCCAGCCGTGCCTCCGAGGCCAGCAGATCGTAGTAGCCCGAGTCCAGCCGCCCGTCGGACAGGTTGTAGCCGATCGAGAAGAGCTTGCGCTCCGGATCGAAGAGGAACGTGAAGTCCATCTCTTCGACGAGCTTCGAAGCCAGTCGCGACAGCTCCGTCAGGCGCCGGGTCAGGACCGCCACCCTGCCGGCGCAGTGCCGCAGCTCGCCGGCGAGCGTGGCGGTGACGGCCGGACCGCTGCCGCCGCCGGCGCCGAGCGCTTCGATCTCTTCGGCCGCCGCTTCGTAGACGTCGGGGAGAGCTTCGAGCGCCGGGTCCTCCCGGTCCAGCCTCTCGAGCGTCTGGGCCGCGGGGGCGGGCAGCTCGCGCGCTCCCGTCGGCCCGCCGGGCAGGAAACGGGTCCAGCACTTCGTCTCCTGGAAGTCACGGGCATGGCTCTCGACGGCGGCAACGACGGCCCCGGCCCAGGCGAGCGCTTCCGCGAAACGCGCGTCCAGGCTGTCCTGCGCGAGAGCCCGCACGGTGTCCATGACCGTTTCCGCTCTTTGCGAGAGCTGCGAGAGCCGCATCGCCCATTGAGCGGTGGAGGCGGGCTCCGGCGCGAGGCACGACTCGAGCGCGTCGAGCGAGGTCTGAAGCTGCTTCTGCGTCACGGCTCCTTCTCCGCCCGGCGCCAGATCGGCCGAGGTCTCGCGCAGGAGATGGAAGGCGTCGCCCACGCCTTCCAGGGCGCCGGCAAAGGAGATGGGGCTCGAGATCCGCTCGAGGCACGTCTGCTTGACGACGATGAGATCTCCGGCCAGGTTGCCGCTATCCACGGTCGAGACGTACCGGGGCTCGAGGGGTCGCAGGCTCTGCGTCTCGTACCAATTGTAGAGGTGGCCCCGATACCGCTCGAGCCGGCCGACCGTGTCCAGGGTCGCCTCGAGGCGCTCGACCATCTCCTCGGTCCCGATCCAGCCCAGATCGTTGGCGGTGATCGTCGAGAGAAGGAGAAGGCCCACATTCGTCGGCGACGTGCGGTGCGCCACGATCGGCTGGGGAAGCTGCTGAAAGTTGTCGGGCGGAAGCGCGTTGTCCTCCTTGCCGGCGAAGGCGTCGAAAAACCTCCAGGTCCGCCTCGCGATCAAGCGCAGGAACTTGGCGTCGGCCTCCGGCAGGGGCTTCTCCTCCTCGTCGCGGGGCGGAAGGCTCGCCCAGCGGGCCACGGCCGGCGAAGCGGCCCAGAGCGCAAGGAAGACCCCCGCCTCGGCGAAGTCGTCCGGTTGGAAGATTGCGACGAGGAGGGCGCCCGCGACCGAGAGAAGCAGAGCGGGACTCATGCGCCGGTAGAACCCGGTGAGGGTCAGGTCCAGGTGGCGCCGCGTCTGCCGCGCCGGCACCCATTCGAGCATCCGCCGGCGCGTGAAGAAGAGCCGCGCGAGCGTTCTCGCGACGGCGTCGGCCATGAGCCAAGCCTGGTGCGCGAGCAGCACGATCCGCAGAATTCCCTGAGCGAAGGAGAGCGCCAGGTCCGAGCCGAGCCGGCGCAGGTAACTTCTCTTGGCGATCCCGCGTCGCCGGGGAATCAGCAAACCCGTGAAGAACGCGAAGAGCCCCGGGACCAGGATTGTCGCCACGACGAAGGCCGTCCAGATGTCGGCTCTCCCGCCGGGAAGCGTCCAGCTCGCGAGAAGCGTCGCCAGGGCGGCCGGCGGGGAAAGGCTGCGCCGGAGGTTGTCGAGTATTTTCCAGCGCCCGATGGCCGGAATGGGGTTATCAACCCTTCGCCCGGAAGCGTCGGGTACCTTGGGGAAAACCCAGGGCAGGAGCTGCCAGTCCCCGCGCACCCAGCGGTGCGTCCGCATGGCGGCGACCTCGTAGTGGGCCGGGAAGCTCTCGAAGAGCTCGACGTCGCTGACCAGCCCGGCGCGGGCGAAGAGCCCTTCAAACAGGTCGTGGGAGAGGAGCGCGTTCTCCGGGATACGGCCCGCGATTGCATGCTCGAAGGCGTCCACGTCGTAGATGCCCTTGCCCGTGTAGATGCCTTCGTCGAAGAGATCCTGATAAACGTCGGACGCGGCGAAGGCGTAGGGATCGGTCCCCCGGGGCCCCGAGAAGACCTGCTGGAAGACCGTGCCCGAGCCCGTGGCCGGCAGCGTCGGAGTCACGCGCGGCTGGAGCACCGCATGCCCTCCGGCCACGCGGCCGGTCTCCAGATCGAAGACAGGCTGATTCAGCGGATGGGCCATCGCGCCGATCAGCAATCGCGCGGCCTCGCGCGGAACGCGCGTGTCTTCGTCGAGGGTAATGACGTACCGAACGTCCGCGGGGACGGGGGGCCCTCCCGGAGAGAGCGGCAGGAACGTCGTGTCCTTCGCGCCCCGCAGCAGGCGATTGAGCTCGTGAAGCTTTCCGCGCTTCCTCTCCCAACCCATCCACGTTTCCTCTTTCTCGTTCCAGACACGCCGGCGGTGGAGCAGCAGGAACCGGTCGCCGCCGCCCGGGGCGGGCCCGTGCCGCGCATTCAATTCGGCGATCCTGGCAATCGCCGCGGCCACCAGCTCCTCGTCTCCCGGCGCGCTCTCCTCCGGCGCGTCGGTCCAGTCCGAGAGAAGAGCGAATCGAAGGTCCCCATCGCTGTTGGCGAGGAAGTGGACCTCGAGACGCTCGATCTGTTGGGCGATGTCGGCCTCGCTTGCGAGAAGAGTCGGAACGACGACCAGAGTTCGGAGCTCGCTCGGAACTCCTTTCTTCAGCTCCAGTTTCGGCAGGCGGCGGGGCCGGACGAGGTGCCCCACGTCCCGGTTGACGACCGCGATGGCCAGGTCCGAGGCGGGAATGAGCGCGAGAAGAGCCAGCAGCCAGACGGTGAGAGGCGACGCAGGCGTGATAGCCGAGATCACGACCGGGCAGGAGAGGATCACCGCGGTCAGCAGGAGGATCGTTCCGGTGTATCCGGCGGTGGCATGGCGCAGCCAGACACGCTTGAGCCAGTTCCGGACGGGAAGGCGGTACTCCAACTCTTTCTCGAAGCTCGCCCGCCCATGGGAGATCAGGAAGTATCCCGGGTCCGCGAGGCGCGACTCCGCGGCCCTGCCGGGAAGACCCGCCGCGGCTTTCCATGCGCGCCGCACCGCGCGCCGAGCGACTTCGACCTCGGAGAAGCGGCTTCCTCTGGCCAGCTCCTCGACGGCGCGCCGGTACTGGTCGCGGGTGGGGAAGTCCATCTCGGCGACGCGCGTGCCTTCGCGCAGCGCCTCCTCGACGAGGCTCACGCTCTCGAAGAAGTCGGCCCAGTCGACCGAGGAGAGCAGGCGCATGCTCGTGATCACGTTGCGGACGGTGACGTGGGTGGCGACCTGCTCTTGCTGTTCCCGCCGCACGATCTCGTCGGCCGTGACGCCCTGGGCGGCGAGCCGCTGCGCCAGCCATTGGACCGCGGGCGTGACCTGGGGATCCTGCTCGCGCAGCCGCTCGATCAGCCTCACGGCGAAGGGACCCGCCAGAGGGCGCTGTTCCAGTTCGCGCAGGATCGGCCGCGCATCCCGGGGCGGCTGTCCTTCGACGCCCAGCAGCGTGTCGCTGACCGCATCGGCTTCCTCCCGAGCGCTGCGCCGCGCGACGATGCGCACGGCCAGGCGCCGCAGGTTCTCGACGAGCACGACCCTCAGAGAAATGGCGATCGCCCAGAGCTCTCCAATCGTCAGCAGCCGCGTGTGCTGGTAGGCGCGCACGAACCTTCGCAGCGTCTCCGGGTCGAAGCGGCTGTCGGTGTGCTCGACGAAAGACCAGGCCAAGCCGTAAACGCGCGGATACCCTCTCAGCGGGCCTCGGGCGAGCTTGGGCAGCTCGCGGTAGAAGCCGGGCGGCAGGTCTTCGCGGATCTCACGGAGCTGATCCTCGACGATGTGGAAGTTGTCCACGAGCCACTCGGCGGCCGGCGAGATCGTGCGCTCTTCGCGAATCGCGCTCGCGATCGCGCGGTACGACGAGAGCAGGACGCGCCCGTTCTCCTGCAGGCGCGGAAGAAGGAGCCGCCCGCGGCGGATACCGGGGTAAACCGCATGCTCCGCCGCCAGCGCCTCCGCAAACTGCTCGAGGCGCTCGGTGGAGAAGAGTTCGCCGCGAATGGGTTCAGCGGCCGTCGACATTCCGGATCCCATTATTCATCGGCTTCGGGAAGGCCGGGTGTGAACGCCGCACGCCTGTTACGCGGCGCAGTCGGGATGCCCGCAACGGCAGGAAGGCTCCGGGGGCCCGAGGGTCTCCTGATCCGCGCAATGCTCGCTGCAGAACTTCTTTTCTCCGCGCTCGACGAGGATCTCCGAGCAACGGCAATCTCCATGGTCGCAGGTCATTCCCGCCTCCTGACGATTCCTGAGCAGCAAGCCTCCTGCCACCAGCGAAGCCCGACTGCGGTCGTGACCTGGGCCGGTCTATCTCTTCATTCGGTTTCGGACGACCGGAGCCGAGGCCGCGGCGAGAGCGGCCAGCAGCGCGGCGACGAATTGCGTTCGGCGTTTCGTGTCCAGGCTCTCCCATTCCTTCGCCAGGCGCGCGATCGTCTTCTTCGATGCCGCTCCCGCGCCCTGGAGGGCCTGGCGCGCCGCGTCCGTGCCCTGTCCGGACAGGGTCTTCAGGCTTTTTCCGGCGGCTGCCGCTTTCGCGGCCCATCCCTCGAGCAGAGCAGCGAAGCTCTTCGTGGTCGAGCGGGCACGGGAACGCCCCGGGGCTTTCCTGCGCCGCACCGAAGGCTTGCGGGAGGAGCGCTTGCGCCGCGCGGGCGCCCGGCGCTTTTTCGGCGCCGCAGCCGGGGTCGGATGTTCGACGGGCGTTTCGGTCTCTGCCACCTTTCACCTCCGTGAAAACGTTGATAGCAAGACGCAAGCCTAGTCTCTAATCCCGGGCCCCTCCGAACTGTTTTTTTGCAAGCCTCAGGAAGAAGGGGCGCGCCGCGCGCGCAGACGGCTGGCGTCGCCTTGGTGTCGTAATAGCATGATGGCGACGATGACGGTCGATCGCCAGGCTTTCGTGGAGTGGTTCAACCGCAACCGGCGGCGCTCGCGGGAGCTTTTCGACAGCGTGGTGCCCGAGGCCTACGAGGCGCGCCCGATCCCGCTGCGCAACCCGGTTTGCTTTTACGAGGGGCACTTGCCCGCCTTCAACGTCAATACGCTCCTCAAGCGAGGGCTGCAAGAACGGGGGATCGATCCCGATTACGAAGTCCTCTTCGAGCGCGGCATTGACCCCGAAGACGAATCGGCGGTCGGCCGGACTCCGTTCCGGTGGCCGCCGCGGGAGGCGATCCAGGCTTACGGGGATCGGGCGGACCGGGCTATCCGAGAGGCTCTGCTCGAGAAGGACGTGGTCCGTGGCGACCACGCGGTTCTGCGAGGAGGCCTCGCGGTGTACACGGTGCTCGAGCATGAGCCGATGCATCAGGAGACGCTGCGCTACATGTGGCATCGCCTCCCATTCGAAGAGAAGGCTCGCCCGACAGGCGCCGCGCCGCCCTTGACCGGCGGCAATCCGCCACGGCCGCGGACTGTCCGGATCCCCGCCGGCGTGGCGACGCTCGGCGCCACGCTGGAGCGTGTGCCCTTCGGGTGGGACAACGAGTTCCCAGAGCACCGCGTCCAGGTGCCGGCCTTCGAGATCGACGTCTTCAACGTTACCAACAGCGAGTTCATGGAGTTCGTCGAAGGGGGCGGATACGAGAAGCGCGAGCTCTGGGACGAGGAGGGTTGGGAATGGCGCGCGCAGGGCTGCGTCCGGCATCCGCTCTTCTGGGAACGCGCCGATGGAAGCTGGTCCTGGCGCGGGATGTTCGAGAGGGTCCCGTTGCCTCCGGCCTGGCCCGTTTACGTCTCGCACGGGGAGGCGCAAGCCTTCGCCCGTTGGAAAGGAAAACGGCTGCCGACCGAGGCGGAGTTTCACCGCGCCGCCTACGGGACCTCAAGCGGCGAGGAGCGTTCCTACCCCTGGGGAGAAGACCCTCCGGACGAGACCCGCGGCAACTTCGACTTCCGGCGGTCCGACCCCGTGCCCGTCGGCTCCTTTCCCGCGGGCGCCAGCGCGTGGGGAGTCCACGACCTCGTCGGCAACGGGTGGGAATGGACCTCGACGGTCTTCAGCGGCTTTCAGGGATTTGAGCCAATGGCGTCCTACCCTGTCTACTCCACCGACTTCTTTGACGGAAAGCACTGGGTCATGAAGGGAGCGTCGCCCGCCACCTCGAAGGAGCTGCTGCGCCGAAGCTTCCGCAACTGGTTCCGCGGCAACTATCCGTATGTCTATGCGACGTTCCGGTGCGCCGGGTGAGGATCGGTCCATCGGCTCATCGGTTCAAGTAACCCGGAAGAAATGTTTCCGACGAAATGAACCGATGGACCGATGAACAGATGAACCAATTGCCATGATTGACGCCGCGCCGTTGGCGGAAACGGTCCAGGGATTCGCGGAGGATATCCGGCGGGACCTGGCGCTGACTCCGAAGCAGATCCAGTCTAGATACCTGTACGACGCGCTCGGCTCCTGCCTTTTCGAGGCGATCAGCCGGCTCCCCTGGTATCGGATCACGCGGGCGGAGGGGAGGCTGCTTTCCCGATGGGCCGACCAGGTCGTCGCGCCGCTGGCGGATCCGTTGACGCTCGTCGAGCTGGGCTGCGGCAGCGGCGAGAAGATCGCGATGCTCGCCGAGGCGCTGCGCAGCCGGCGCCGGCCGGTCTCGGTCCATTTGATCGACATATCGCCCACGGCCCTGGAGCAGTCCGAGAGAACGCTCGGCCGCTTCGAGCACATCTCGATCGTGGGACATCGCGCGACCTACGAGGAGGGGCTGCGGCGGGCGGCCGCCGGGCGAGGCCGGGGAACCATGTTTGTCCTCTTCCTCGGGTCGAACATCGGAAACTTCGATCCCCCCGCCTCCCACGAGTTCCTCTCGGAGATCCGGCGCGCTCTCCGTCCGGGAGATGCTCTCCTTCTGGGAGCGGATCTCGTCAAGCCGGAGCGCGACCTGCAGCTCGCCTACGACGATCCCCTGGGCGTCACGGCCGCCTTCAACAAGAACCTTCTCGTTCGCATCAACCGGGAACTGGAGGGAAACTTCGATCTCCACCGCTTCGACCACCGCGCGATCTGGAGCGGAGCCGAGAGCCGCGTTGAGATGCACCTCGTGTCTTGCCGTGCGCAGCAGGTCGCGATTCCTCGCGCCGGCTGCGACGTCCGCTTCGAGGCTGGCGAGTTCATCTGGACCGAAAGCTCCTACAAGTACACTCCGGAACGGGTCCTGGCGATGGGGGCTACGGCCGGCTTCCGCTCCCTGGAGCAGTGGATCGAGTCTGACGCCCGCTTTGCCTTGACCCTCTTCCTCGCCGATTAGAGAGGACGTTTCAAGTTTCAGGTTCCAGTTTCAAGTGAGAGGCTTCCTGAAACCTGAAATCTGAGACCCGAACTGGAGCAATCTTCCAATCAGCCGCTCTTGATGGTAGCGTGCCGCGCTTCACATCAAGAGGAGGTTTCTCGTGCACCGGATCCTTGCAGCGATTCTCTGTCTGGTTCTGCTGACACCGGCTCTGCCGGGCGAAGAACGGGTGGACCTGGACATGGTCACTCGGATCCGGCAGGAAGGGTTCCGCAACTCGAAGGTGATGGACACCGCAAGCAACCTGATGGACAAGATTGGCGCGCGCCTGACGGGATCCCCCAACATGAAGCGGGCCAACGACTGGACGCGCCAGCAGCTCGAGGAATGGGGGCTCGCCAACGCGCATCTAGAGTCTTGGGAGCCCTTCGGACGCGGCTGGAGTTACGAGGTCGCGACGGTGCGGATGCTTTCACCGGACGTCGCCGAGCTCCTCGCCCTGCCTCTCGCCTGGAGTCCCGGGACGGACGGGGCCCTGCGCGCCCAGGCGATCAAGGTCAAGCTGACGGAGAAGGAAGATTTGGAGAAACAAAAGGGCAAGCTCGCCGGCAAGATCCTGATGCTCGGCGAGACACGCGACGTCAAGCCGCAGGAGAAGGCGCTCTCCGAGCGCTACGACGAGAAGTCCCTCGCCGACCTCTACCGCTACGAGGTCCCGGGGATCCGTCCCTACGTGCGCGCCGGCCAGCCCTTCAACCGGGAGGAGTTCGCAAGGCGCCGCGAGTTCCAACGGACTCTGGCGAAGTACCTCGTGGAGGAGAAGGTGGCCGCGGTCCTCGAGCCGGGCGCGCTCGACGGCGGCACGTTCCGCGTCCAGGGCCTCCAGAACGGGCACCGGAAGGATGCGCTGGCGGCGGTGCCCACGCTCATGATGGCGATCGAGCACTGGGAGCGGATCGGGCGTCTGCTCGACCGCAAGGAGCCCGTCGAGCTGGAAGTTAATCTCAAGACGAAGCTGACGGAGGAGCCGAGAGCCTGGAACACCATAGCGGAGATCCCCGGGTCGGACAAGAAGGGCGAGATCGTCATGCTCGGAGCCCACATGGATTCCTGGCACGGCGGAACGGGCGCGACGGACAACGGCGCCGGCGTCGCGGCGACGATGGAGGCCGTGCGGATCCTGAAGGCGCTCGGCGTCAAGCCCAAGCGCACGATCCGCATCGCTCTCTGGAGCGGTGAGGAAGAGGGACTCCTGGGCTCGCGCGGCTACGTCTCGCAGCATTTCGCCTCGCGCCCGGAGCCGAAGGAGCCGCTGCCTCCGGATCAGGAAGACCTTCCCTCCTTCCTGCGCCGCCCGACCGGGCCCCTGACGGTCAAGCCGGAGCATGCGAAGCTCTCCGCCTACTTCAACCTGGACAACGGCACCGGCAGGGTTCGCGGCGTCTACGCGCAGGAGAACGCGGTTGTCGTGCCGATCTTCGAGTCCTGGATCCAGCCGTTGAAGGACCTGGGCGTGACGGCCGTGACGATGCGCAACACGAGCGGCACCGACCACCTCTCCTTCGACGCGGTGGGGCTCCCGGGATTCCAGTTCATCCAGGACGAGGTCGAGTACGAGACGCGCACGCACCACACCAACATGGACGTCTACGAGCGGCTCCAGAAGGAAGACCTGATGCAGGCCTCCGTCGTCATCGCCTCCTTCGTCTACAACGCGGCCATGCGCGACGGCATGATGCCGAGGAAGCCGATGCCCAAGGACGAGCCTCCGCGCCAGCAGGAAGCGCCGGCGGGGAAAGGCCCGCTCGCCAAACCCGAGACTCCAGGAACTCCGCCGGGCAAGTCCCCGACCCCTGCGGCCGCTCCTGCGCCCCGCGGCTGATATTGTCGTGAGGCGCCTTTCCCGGCTTCTCGCGAGCGCTCTTCTCCTCGCCTCGACGCTCGCCGCGGGCAGGCCTCCGGCCGGCAGCGGAAACACACCGGAGGTGCGCCGGGCCGCGGGGAAGATCACCGAGGAAATCCTGACGGCGCACACGAAGTTTCTCGCTTCGGACCTGCTCGAGGGCCGCGGTCCGGCCACGCGCGGCGATTCCCTCGCGGAGGCCTACATCCAGTCGCAGATGGAGGTCATGGGCTTGAAGCCCGGCGCCCCCGGCGGCGGATGGATCCAGAAGGTGCCACTCGTCGGCGTGAAGGCGAGCTTCTCGGGGCCGGCGGTATTCCGCTCGGAGCACGGCTCCGCCGAAGGAGTGCCGGGAAACAACCTCGTCGCCTTCTCGGGCGTTCAGAAGCCCGAGGCGAAGATCGAGGACGCCGAGATCGTCTTCGTCGGCTACGGCATCGTCGCGCCGGAGTACCAGTGGGACGACTACAAAAACGCCGACCTCTCCGGCAAGGTCCTCCTGATGATGAACAATGACCCGGAGAACGACCCGAACCTCTTCGCTGGCAAGACCCGCCTCTGGTACGGGCGCTGGGACTACAAGTATCTGATCGCGGCGAAGAAGGGGGCGGCCGGCGCGATTCTCATCCACACCACTCCCTCGGCCGGCTATCCCTGGCATGTCGTCAAGAACTCCTGGGCGGGAGAGAACTTCGAGCTGCCCGACGACAACTCGCCGCGGGTGCAGATCAAGATGTGGGCGACCGAGGAGTTGTCGCGGACGGTGGCGAAGCTCGCCGGCAAGGACCTCGATTCGCTAAGGGCCTCGGCCGAGTCGCGTTCCTTCCGGCCGGTGCCGCTCGGGGTCCGATTCTCCTTTGCGATGGCCAACGCGATCGTCCAGAAGGAATCGGGCAACGTCGTCGGGAGGATCCCGGGTGGGGACCCGAAACTCTCCGGCGAGGCCGTCGTCTACACGGCGCACCACGATCATTTCGGGATCAAGGCCGGGCCGCGCCCGGAGGATGCATCCGGCGAAGCCTCGGCGAAGGCGGACGACATCTACAACGGCGCGATCGACAACGCATCCGGCGTGGCTTCCATCCTCTCCGTGGCGAGGGCCTTCGCGGACCTGCGCGGGCTACCCCGCCGCAGCGTCTACTTCGCGTTCGTCGCCGGGGAGGAACAGGGCCTCCTCGGCTCCCAGTACTTCACGATGCATCCTCCCGTGCCGGTGGGGAGGATCGCCGCGAACATCAACATCGACGAGGCCAACTGGTTCGGGAGGACGCGCGACATCTCCTTGATCGGCCTCGGCAAGTCCTCGCTCGACCGCGACGTGATCGCCGTCGCGAAGACGCAGGGCCGCGCGGTCAAGCCGGACCAATTCCCGGACAGGGGGCGGTTCTACCGCTCCGACCAATTCAGCTTCGCGAAGGCCGGCGTCCCCGCCGCGTATCTGAAGTTCGGGACGGACGTCATCGGCAAGCCGGCCGGCTACGGCAAGGAGCAGGTCGAGGCATACGAGAAGAACACCTACCACCAGCCTTCCGACGAGTACCGCGACAGTCTCGACTTCTCGGGCGCGGTCCAGGACGCGCGCCTCGCCTTCCTCCTCGGCCTCCGAGTCGCCAACTCCGACGCCATGCCCGTCTGGACCACGGGTGACGAGTTCGAGGCCGCGCGAAAAAGAGCGGTGGATGCAATCAAGCCGCGATGAAAGGCCTTCGTTTAGATTCTTTTGGCCGCCGCTCGCGAAGCGAGTGCCGCGGCCCGTCTTCGAGGCCGCGCGAAAAAGAGCGGTGGATGCAATCAAGTCGCGATGAAAGGCCTTCGTTTAGACTCTTTTGGCCGCCGCTCGCGAAGCGAGTGCCGCGGCCCGTCTTCGAGGCCGCGCGAAAAAAAGCGGTGGATGCAATCAAGCCACGCTGAAAGGCCTTCGTGTAGACTCTCTTGGCCGCCGCTCGCGAAGCGAGTGTCGCGGCCCGTCTTCGAGGCCGCGCGAAAAAAAGCGGTGGATGCAATCAAGCCGCGATGAAAGGCCCTCGTTTAGACTCTTTGGCCGCCGCTCGCGAAGCGAGTGTCGCGGCCCGTCTTCGAGGCCGCGCGAATGAAAGCATTGGCCGGGATCAAGCCGCGGTGAGCCTCATGAAAACACGACGCGAATTCCTTGAGCTGGCGGGCCTTGCCGGCGGAGGCGCGATTACGGTGGGGGCCGCGCCGAAGCCAAAGCCGACTCCGGCTCCCGCCGCCGCGATGCGCGCGATGGTGAAGCCGCGCGCGTTGAAGCCGGGAGATACGATCGGATTGATCGCTCCGTCCTCCTACATCTTCGATCTGTGGCGGATCGATCTCGCGGTGTCGCGGCTCGAAGCGAATCTCGGAGTCAAGTGCAAGCTCGGACGCTTCATCAAGGGACGCCACGGCTACATGGCCGGCACCGAGAAGGACCGTCTGGAGGACCTCCACGCGATGTTTGCCGATCCGGGCATCGCCGGAGTCTTCTGTCTGGAGGGCGGTTACGGAACGGAGCGGCTGCTGCCTGGCATCGACTACGAGCTCATCCGGAAGAACCCCAAGGTCCTGATCGGCTATTCGGACATCACGGGGCTGCACCTGGCGATCACGAGGAAGGCGGGGCTCGTCACGTTTCACGGCCCCGTCGCCATCGGCTCCCTTCCCTCCTGGTCGCTCGGGAGTCTGAAGAAGGCACTCTTCTCACCGGAACCGATCGGCGAGCTGACGAATCCTCCCGAGGAGGATCCCAACTGGCCGCTCTTTCCGCTCCACACCGTCGCGCCGGGCAAGGCGCGCGGGGCAATCGCCGGCGGAAACCTGACGCTTGTCTCCACGACGATGGGGACACCCTATGAGATCGAGACGAAGGGAAAGATCCTCCTCCTCGAGGACACGGGAGAAGCGCCGTACCGCGTGGACCGGATGCTCACGCAGTTGAAGCTCGCCGGCAAGCTGCAGGAGGCGGCCGGCATCGTGTGGGGCACCTGCACCGAGTGCACGCCCGCGAAGTCGAGTTTCGAGATCAACCTGTCGATTTCGGATCTCCTGGACGAGATTCTGGTCGATCTCAACAAGCCGGTCCTCGCCGGTCTCGTCTTCGGCCACACGAAGGAGAAGGCCACCATTCCGATTGGCGTCGAAGCGGAGCTCGACGCCGGAGCGAAGAGAATCGCGATCCTCGAAGCCGCCACCCTCGCCTCGTGAGTGCTTGGTCCTTAGTCCGTAGTCCCTAGTCGCCCGACCCCGGACCAGGGACTAAGGACTCCTATCGGGTCAGAGGCACTTGCGGATTCGGCCGGCCTTTCCGTGGACGAGCTTGTAGGTGCCGATAGCCGTATCGCTCCCCTCGGATTTGATCGTCAACGTCATGGTGTCGCCCGTGACCTGGCCCGCATACCGGACCGGCTCGCCCCTGGATTCTTCCCCCTCCCGGATGGGCCCGCCGTGTTCGCGGAAATGGAGTCCCTTGACGTCGAAGCGCCCTTCCGAGTCGAGGAGGATGGACTCGCTGATGGTCCCGTGCGCGCAGTCGAACTCGATTCGGGCGCCGGACTGGGTGACCTCCATGGCGATGCCCAGGGCTCCCCAGGGCCCTGTCTGGGCGCGTTTCATGTCGCCGCCCGACGGGCCGACGGCAAGGGTCGCGGCGGCAAGCGTGAACGCGCACAAACCAGAAAGCGAGGCAAAGGGGCTGTTCATATCTTCTCCACGCCGGAGCCGCACCGGCCTCTCCCATGATAGTGCGGCGCAGACCTCGGAATTCCCGCGCAAAAAAACCGGGCGGGGTCGCCCCCGCCCGGTTCCGGAATCTGTCTGCCTGTCTAGAAGTCGTACCGCGCCGAGACTTGGAACGTGCGCGGGGTGCCGGGGTTGCTCGCGTTGGCGAAACCCGCATTCGGCGTGCTGGTGTTCGGCACGGTCGAGGCGCCGACGGTCGGCCCGGGGACGCGGCCGAAGGTTGTCTGGCTGACGAACTTGTTGCCCGTGTTAGTGCAGTTGAAGCAGTCCATCGCCAGGCCGAAGTCTCCCGGACCGATGTGGAACGACTTCTGGAGCCGGAAGGCGACCGTGTAGAAGCTCGGTTGCCGATAGGAATTGCGCCCGAGATGCGTTCCATTGCTGCAGTCGTAGTTGGTCGCGCTGCCTCCGATGGACGTGCAGCCAAGCGTCGGCCGGTCCGTGCCGCTCTGGCCATCGTTGTTGAAGTCGAAGTTCGCCCTCGGGGTGTAGGGAGTCCCGGTCGAGAACGCCACGGTGCCCGCCGAGGTGATGCCCCACCAGGGCGTTGCCCAGACCGCGTTGGCGCCGACTCTCCAGCGCTGGTCGCGGTCCGACGGAGCCCACGAGGACGCCAGGTTGTTGAAGTCTTCCGCCTGGATGCCCGAAAAGTTGCGTTCGTTGGAATCCTCGTCGCGGTCCATGGACCACGTCGCGCTGACGTTGGCGCTGAAGCTGTTGGCGAACCTCCTGTTGATCCCGAAATCGATGGCGTAGAACTTCGAATGCGCGTCGGAGAGGTATTCGGTGATGGTGCTGTAGAAGGCGTCGGGCCGGGTCGAGCTGTAATGCGGCATCCCGTTGACCGAGGTCGTGCCGTCATAGACGCGATTGGCGTCGGTCAACCTCTCGAGGTTGTAACCCTTGGCGTACGTGCCGCTCAAGTTGGCCGTAATCTGCGCGAAGATCTCGCGCTCGAAGCCGAGCGTGACGCGGTCGTCGTGCGGGTCCTTGAACTGCGAGTCCACGATGAAGACCGGAAGCCCCGACGTGCCGGACGGAAGCACCGAGAGGTTGATTCGCTCGACGCCGCTCGGTGTCCACTTCGTGCCCCAGGGCGGAGCGAGCGGGTCAAAACAGGAGGTCGTGCCGACCTTGCAGTTGGGATCCGTCGGATCGGCCGTCGCCGTGTTCGTCCTGCTCGTGTACTGGACGCCGCGCAGGCCGTTCGAACTGAAGAGTTGTGCCCAAAGGATGGCGGGCGTGCGGCTCCAGTAGCGGCCGGCCGAGAAGCGAACCGCCGTCTTGGCGTCGGGCGCGTAGGACACCGACAGCCGCGGCGACCATTGGTTCTTGACGTCCGGGATGCTGCCCGTCAAAGGAAATTGGCCGGAAGAGGCCTTGGCGTTCAGGTTGAGCACAGGCTGGTTCGGGTTGTCCAGGTATTCGAATCTCACTCCGGCCGTCACCGTGAGCCTGGGGCTGACGAACCACTGGTCCTGGATGAAGCCGGCGTACTCCTTCTGGCCGAAGGAGACGGTCCCGGCCTCGTCGGCGGTCAGCCCCCCGAGGCCTCCGAACTGCCGGTACTGAAAGTATTTCCCGGCCAGCAGGTCCGCATTGTTGTTGAAGACGAAGACCCCGCGCCAGTTCCCCTTGAAGTCCTGGGAGATCGAAGTGTCGTTGTAGTCGCCTCCCAGCTTGAAGACGTGGCTCTGGAGCAGGTAGGTCACCGTGTCGGAGACCTCGTTGCGCTTGGCGGTCGAAGTGATCGGAAGAAAGCTGACTTCGCCGTAGCGCGCGCTGCCGACCTGGATCTCGGGAAGGTTCAGCCCCTTGTCCGCGCGGGGCACGTCTTCCTTCTTGTAGTTGTAGGTCAGGTCATTGATAAAGCTCGATCCAACCTGAGCGGAATACTGGCCGACGGCCGTCGTCGTCTTCAGGCCCTCGATGCCGTTGTGTGCGGGCGTGTCGTTGGCGCTGCTGTTGGTCCCGTTCTCGCCGTCGTACTTGATGTAGTTCATGCGTCCCATCAGCCGGTTGCCGCTGTTGATCTGCCAGTCCACCCGGCCGAAGGCGACCCAGCCGTTGTTGCCCTGGACGTAGCTCCCCGTGCAGGGCCCCGTCAGGCACTCGCTCGGCAGTCCCTCAGCGAGCACCGGGTATTTCGCGAAGATGGACGGTTCGAGGACACTGGAGTTGATCGTCCGCGTGATGTTCTGCTTCTGGCGGTCGTAGGAGCCGAAGAAGAAGAGATGGTCCTGGAGGATCGGCCCTCCGAGCGACGCGCCGTACTGCTTCTTGTCCTGATCGGCCGGCTCCTGGCCGTTGGCGAACTTGGAGATCAGGGTCTGCGGCTGCCAGTAGAAGAAGCCGGACCCGTGGAAGGCGTTCGTGCCGCTCTTGGTGATGACGCTGACGAAGCCGCCCCCGGAACGGCCGAACTCGACCGAGGCGCCGTTGGTGATGACGGAGAACTCCTTGATGGACTCCTCCGAGAGCGAGAGCGGCGCCCGGCCCTCGGCCGAGCCGACGGGGCCGCCGAAGAAGGCGTCGTTGTAGTCCGCGCCGTCCACGGTGACGTTGGTGTTGATGCCTCTCTCGCCTCCGATCTGGATGTAGTTGCGCTGGGACTCGGTCTTCGACTCGGGGAGCAGGTTGACGAGCTGGGCGAAGTTGCGCCCGTTGACGGGCAGGTTCTTCAGCTGCTCGGTTTGCATTGAGGACTGAACGGTCGTGCGGGTGATCTCGACGGCCGGGGCCTCGCTCGTGACGGTGACGGACTCCTTGACGGATTCGAGCTGGAGCCGGAAGTCCACGGTTGGCGCGAAGCCGACGTCGAGGCGAAGGTCGGGGCGCGTGGCCGTCCTGAATCCGGTCAGCGACGCGCTGATCATGTAGCGGCCGACGGGAAGGTTGACGAGCTGGTAGAAGCCGTCGGCCCTCGTCGTCGCTCTCGAGCTGTATCCCGTTTCGGTGTTTTTCGCCTCCACGGTTGCGCCCGGCAGGGCGCCGCCGTCGGCGTCCTTGACTGTTCCCGAGACGCGGCCTGTGGTGACGTCGGTCTGCGCGAGAGCGGGAAGCGCGAGCGCGAGAGTCAGAATCGCGATCCAGATCGGAAGCGCGTGCCATCGGGCGAACAGGGGCCTACACATCGAACTCCTCCTTATTCGAAACATCTGGGCAAAATTGTGCTTTCGACACGATCGGGATTTCGGGAGAAATCTACACGAAGTCGTTCTCCGGCGCGAGGGGTGTCTTGGTCTTTTTTCCTTTCTTTGAGGATACATTTTTTTGGACCGAAAGAGCGGAGCGCCGAATCGCAAATCCGAGGCTCATTGGGCCCCTGCGTCATTCCGCCTCGCTCGGTTCGGCCAGGCTCGAAGATACCTCCATGACTGCCATTGCGTTTTTGCATTTCTTGCAGATTTCACGATGCATATTTGGCCTGCAGGCTGATGGTTTGAAGATTTGACGCAGAAATTGCGCAGCTTCGGCAAATTTTGTTGGACACTCCACAAATCGTCTGCTACCCTGTCTCGCCATGAATTCCGCTGACATCGCGTGGATGCTGGTGGCAACGGCCCTGGTTCTGCTGATGACTCCTGCGCTCGGTTTTTTTTACGGCGGACTCGTGCGTTCTAAGAACGCTTTGAACACGATGATGATGAGCGTCTCGGCGCTCGGATTCGTCGGCATCGGCTGGGCGCTGGCCGGCTATTCGATCGCCTTCGCGCCGGGGAATGCGTTTGTGGGCGACATGTCGCGGGCATTGCTTCACGGCGTCGGGCTCCAGGCGCAGGGCACGATCCCGCATGTGCTCTTCTTCTCGTATCAGGGCACCTTCGCGATCATCACGGCGGCACTGATCTCCGGTGCGATCGTCGAACGGATGCGCTTCGGATCGTATCTGGCTTTCCTCTTCCTCTGGGGAATCGTAGTGTACGCGCCGGTCGCGCACTGGGTCTGGGGCGGAGGGTGGCTCTCCCGGTTGGGAGCGCTCGATTTTGCCGGCGGAACCGTCGTGCACGTCAACGCGGCCGCGGCGGCGCTCGTCGCGGCGTTCGTGCTCGCTCCGCGCAAGGACTATGCGCGTCAGGCCATCCTGCCGCACAACGTCCCCTTCACGCTGCTGGGAGCGGGACTTCTCTGGTTCGGGTGGTTCGGATTCAACGCGGGGAGCGCGCTCGGCGCCAATGCCTCCGCGGCGCTCGCTTTCACCAACACGATGCTGGCCCCGGTGGCGACGCTCGTCGTCTGGACGCTCCTGGATCTGGTTCGCTCCGCCAAGGCGACGGCGGTCGGCGCGGCGACGGCCATCGTGGTCGGGCTCGTTGCGATCACGCCGGCCGCCGGATTCATCAGCCCCCTGTCCGCCCTCCTGCTGGGAGCGGCGGCTGCCTTCCCGAGCTACGCCGCGCTACTCTGGCGCGCCCGCACGCGGTTGGACGATTCACTCGATGTCGTGGCGGCGCACGGAATCGGTGGAACGGTCGGGGCGCTCCTGACGGGAGTGCTTGCGCAGAAGTCCTGGAACGGCGCCGCGGACGGGGCGCTCTTCGGCAACCCGCGGCAGCTCGCCATCCAGGCGGCGGCGGTCCTGGCAGTGGCTGTTTACAGCGCGGGCGCGACCTGGGGGATCCTGAAGCTTGTGGCGCTCCTTGCCCGCCTGCGGGCGACCGCCCACGAGGAAGGCCTGGGTCTGGACGTCACGCAGCACGGCGAGGAGGCGTACACGAGCGGCGAGGGCGCGATTCTGGTCCTGCACGAAGCCGAAGGGCCCGCGGCTCCGCTCTCGAAGCCGGTCCTTGCACCCGGAGGAGGAGCCTCCTGAAGCTCGTCGTCGCGATCGTCCGGCCGGAGAAACTGAACGCCGTTCTCGAGTCTCTCTTCCGGGCCGAGGTACGAGGCCTGACGCTCCACCGGGTGCAGGGGCACGGAGGGGAGACCGAACGTGTGGAAACCTACCGCGGCACGACGGTGAAGATGGAACTCTCGGAGAAGGTGCGGCTCGAGATCGGAGTCTCCGACCACTTCGTCGAGCCGACGGTCAAAGCGATCCTGTCCGCCGCTCAGACCGGTGCCGTCGGAGACGGCAAGATCTTCGTCCTGCCGGTCGAAAAGGTCTACCGCATCCGAACTGCCGAAGAGGACCAGGCCGCCGTCACCCCGGTCGGTTAATCGGGCAATCGGGTGATCGAGCCATCGGGTGATTGAGGGCCCAGGTCAGTCGCCCGATCACCCGATCGCAGATCACCCGATTTGTCTTCGAATCTCTTCGATCTGCGCGGCGTGACGGTCGGTATGAGCGGTGAGGTGAAGGATCCACTGGTAGCCGTCGAGGACACCGGCGAAGGGATGCGGCGCGTAACGGTCTCGCAGCGGCTCGGAGGTCTCGCGCACATAGGAGATGTTGACCGCACGCCGCTCCTCGAAGGTCCGAATCGTCTCTTCCCGCGTCGCGAAGCGCCCTCTCGGGCGGATCCGCTCGGGGGCCTCGCCCCGTTGAGACCGATCGCGCAGGAAGCGGCGCACGAAATCGTCCTTGCCCCGGATCTCGCGGCTCTCCTCCTCGGAGGGATGGAGGAGAGCGGGGCCGGCGAAAAACTTCGCCAGCGGCAGCTCGGCCGCCGCGATGTGCTCGGCGCATTCGGCGATCGACCAGCGGTCCGGCGACGGGCGGCGCCCCCACTCTTCCTCACTCAGGTTCTCCAGCGCCGCGAGGAGCCGCCGCCGCGACGCCTCGAGTTCGTCAACGGCCGCGGACCTCTCCTCCGGTGTCATGTGTGCCATCGAAGCCTCCGGCGGAATGCTACCGCTAGCGAGGAACGTCAAGAATCGAGACTTTGGACATGGCGGCGCCCTTGCTAGCCGGCGCGTAAGCGCCGGCTGACGTTAGACTCTTCTCTCTGTGAAAATCGTCGCGGCCCTCCTCTTCGCCACCGCGTTGGCCGGCTGCGCGACCCTTTCGGTCCGGCCGGCGGCCATGACGCTCGACGAGAAGATCGGCCAGCTCTTCGTTTACGTTCTGCCCGGCGCCTTCATGAACGAAGACTCTCCGGATTACCGGCAGCTCCTCCACCAGGTTCGTGACAACCACGTCGGCGGCCTGCACTGGGCGACGTGGTCGAATGTCTATGAGACCGCCTTCTTGAACCGCCGCCTCCAGCGCCTGGCGAAGGTTCCTCTCCTGATCGGCGCGGATCTCGAGGCGGGGGTGGGGATGCGTTTTGCGGGCACGACCTACTGGCCGTGGGCGATGGCCGTGGGCGCCACGGGGGATCCCGAGCTCGCCCGGCGCGAGGGGGAGATCGTGGCGGAAGAAGCGCGCGCCATCGGGCTGAACCAGATCGACGCTCCGGTGGCCGACGTCAACGTGAACCCGGACAATCCGGTCATCAACGTGCGCAGCTTCGGAGAGGACCCGCAGGAGGTCGCGCGCTTCGTCGCGGCTTTCGTCCGCGGCGTTGAATCGCGCGGCGTGATCGCCACCGTGAAACACTTTCCCGGCCACGGGGACACGCGCACCGACTCGCACCGGTCGCTGCCGGTGCTGGAAGTCTCGCGCGAGCGCCTGGAGCAAGTGGAGCTGGTTCCCTTCCGTGCCGCGATCGCCGCCGGCGCGGAGTCCGTCATGACCGCGCATCTCGCGGTCCCCTCGCTCGATTCGACGCCGGTCTTCGGGCGCCCCGAGGGGCCGCCGGAAAATCCCTATACCCACGACCCCGCCGAGGTCACCCGCAACGGCGCGATGCCGGCCTCGCTCTCGCCGGTCTTGACCGGTTCCCTCCTGCGCGGAGAACTCGGCTTCGACGGGCTCGTCGTGACCGACGCGCTGGACATGGGAGGGATCGTAGACCACTTCGACCCCGGGGAGGCCTCGGTGCGCGCGATCCTGGCGGGGGCGGACCAGGTCTTGAAATCTCCCGACACCGACGCAGCCATCGCCGGAATGCGCCGGGCCGTGGAGTCGGGCAGGATCTCCGCCGCGCGCATCGAAGAGTCGCTCCGGCGCATCCTCGCGGTCAAGGCGCGCGTCGGCGCTCCCGAGCCCGACTTCGAGAAGATCTTCCGCGTCGTGGACAGCCCCGAGCACCGGGCCGTCTCGGAGGAGATCGCGCGCCGTTGCCTGACTCTGGTGCGCGAGGCACCGGGCGCGCTGCCGCTCGATTCCGGGCTTCGCGTCGTCCACGTGGTCGTGAGCGACGCAGATCAGGGGAGAGCCGGCGAGGAGATTGCGCGCCAGATCCGGACACGGCTGCGGACCGCGCCGGAGACTTTCTTCCTCGATGCGCGCATGGACGAGAAGACGGCCGCGGCCGTCCTCGAGGCGGCCGGCAAGGCGGAGGTCGTCCTGTTTTCGCTTTTCGTCCGCTTCCAGAGCGGCCGGGGCACCCTCGCCCTGCCGGACGCTCCCAAGGCTCTGGTTACGAGGATCGGCGCTGCGGGCACGCGATCCGTCGCGGTGTCTTTCGGCACGCCCTATCTCTTGCGCGAGCTGCCTTCTCTGCCGACTTACCTCGCCGCGTACGGCGGCCAGCCCGACGTGCAGGTCGCCGCCGCGCGCGCCCTCTTCGGCGAGGCGCCCCTCACGGGCCGTCTCCCCGTGACGATTCCCGGCCTCGCCGCCCGCGGCACCGGCATCCAGAAGACGTTCAGAGAACACTCTCCATGATCCCGCTCCTGCTGGCTCTCGCGCTGGACGCAAAAGTGCCGCACGGCGGCGTTGCCGCCGAGCGTCTCGCGCGGATCGACGGCGTCGTGTCCGAGTCCATCGCCAGGCACGAGCTGCCCGGGGCGGTCGTCCTGGCGGGCCACCGCGGCAAGGTGATTTTCCGGAAGGCCTACGGGAACCGCGCCGTCGAGCCCTTCGCAGAGCCGATGACGGTGGACACCGTGTTCGACGTTGCTTCGTTGACGAAGACGGTCGCGACCGGGACTTCGGTGATGATTCTCGTCGAGGAAGGAAAACTCCTTCTCTCCGACCCGGTCGTCAAACACATTCCTGAGTTCGCTCCCGAGAGGGGCGACCGCGCGAAGGTCACGATCGAACATCTCCTCACGCACCGGGCCGGACTCCCTCCCGACGATCCGCTCGACCTCTACGCCGGCACTCCCGACGAGATCTTCGCGCGCAAGTATCAGCAACCCTTGAAGTCCGCGCCCGGCTCGCAGTTCGTCTACTCCGATGTCGGTTACGAGGTGCTGGGGGAGCTTGTCCGCCGCGTCTCCGGCGAGCGGCTGGACCGTTTCGCCGAGGAACACATCTTCCGCCCGCTCGGGATGGAGGACACGACATTCCTCCCTCTCTCCCCCCGCGGGGGAGCGCGAGGGGTCTCCCCTCGCTTTACTTCAGCGCCGGGCGCGGCCGAAGGCCGCGCTTCCCGCGAAGCGGGCGGCCGGCAGGAAGGGGTGAGAGGGCAACTATCGCCACGACCTCCACTTCCCGTTTCTCGGGTGGCCCCCACCGAGCGCCGCGGAGATCACTGGATGCGCGGAGAAGTCCACGACCCGCGCGCCTACGCTCTGGGCGGCGTCGCCGGCCACGCCGGCCTCTTCTCGACCGCCGCGGACCTGGCGAAGTTCTGCCAGATGATCCTGGATGGCGGGAAGCTCCACGGCGCCCGAATCCTCTCTCCGTCAGGCGTCGAGGCGATGACGCGGCCGCGTTTCTACGGCGATGCAGACGTGCGCGGCCTGGGATGGGACGTCGCAACCGCCTATTCGAAGAATCGCGGCGACCTTTTCCCGGCGGGCTCCATCGGCCACACGGGCTTCACCGGCACGTCGCTCTGGATCGATCCCTCCTCCGAGAGCTTCGTCGTCTTCCTCTCCAACCGCGTGCATCCCGACGGCAAGGGGGATGTCCTGAGGCTGCGGGCGCTCGTCTCGACGATCGTGGCCGCGGCGGTGATGGAGGACTCGCGCCCGCGGGCCCGGGCGCTCGCTGCGCGCGTTCCCAGGCCCTCGCACGAAGTCGCGGCGGGGATCGACGTGCTCGCGGCCGAGGGATTCCGCCCGATCGCCGGCAAGCGAATCGGCCTCGTCACCAACGTGACCGGCCGCTCACGGGACGGGCGCTCGACGATCGACGTACTTACATCCCCGGAGGCCAGGAAGGCCGCAGTCACCGTCGTGCGGCTTTTCTCGCCCGAACACGGTCTGCGAACCAATGCCGACGCTCCGGTGCCAGACCAGACCGATTCCACGACCGGTCTTCCGGTCATCTCGCTTTACGGCGAGCGACGTCGCCCGGCGACCGCGGAGCTCGCGGATCTGGACGCCCTGGTGCTCGACATCCAGGATGTCGGCACGCGTTTCTACACCTACATCACGACCGGCGGCTACCTCCTCGAAGAAGCCGCGAAAGCGAAGATCCCGCTCGTCGTGCTGGACCGGCCCGACCCGATCGGAGGAACTGCCGAGGGTCCCCTCTCCGATCCCGACAAGCTCTCGTTCACGGCGTATCACCCGGTTCCTGTGCGTTACGGCATGACGCCGGGAGAGATGGCCCTTCTCGTCAACGGGGAGAAGAGGCTCGGTGCCGACGTGCGCGTCGTGAGGATGCGCGGGTGGTCGCGCGACCTCTGGTACGACGAGACGGGACTCGAATGGGTCAACCCCTCTCCGAACATGCGGTCGCTCGAGGCCGCGGCGCTCTACCCGGGCATCGGGCTGCTCGAGACGACGAACTTGTCAGTCGGCCGAGGCACCGATACCCCGTTCGAACTGGTCGGAGCGCCGTGGCTGGAGGGCCGGCGGCTTGCGCAGGTGCTGAACGCCCGCGCGATTGCCGGCGTGCGCTTCTCGCCGGTGCACTTCACGCCGTCCGCCTCGGTCTTCGCCGGCGAGCGCTGCGGCGGAGTGCGTGTGAGCATCGTAGACCGCGAGGCGCTGCGCTCGGTCTCACTCGGGATCGAGATCGCCGTCGCGCTGCGCGACCTCTATCCCATCGATTGGGGTCTGGAGGCGGGCGAGACCGCACCGTCCATCATCGCCTCCTGGCAGAAAGACCTCGAAGGGTTCGAAAAGCGCCGAGTGAAATACCTGCTTTACTGACTGAGGACTGAGGACCAGCCCTAATTCACGAACGACTCCGGCCGTCCCGCGGATCTTTTCCGCCGGATACTTCGTCAGATCTCCTCTGCGATGCCACCGGCATCGCCGTCGTCGGTCTTCCTCGTTCCGACGAAAAATCTCTCGCGGGAACAAGGTGTATCCCGGCGTCACATCATCTCGGAGCGCTCATCTCTCAACAACTTGCAGGTGTTTCGGCAGGGTGTCCGTAAATTTTCCGGGCTAGGAGCCCGTCCGAGTAATCTCCTGCTGCGCGCGGCGATGCTCTCGCTGCGAGCGGAATGCTCGAAAAAAGGCTTGTGCGGCGTAGCTTTTGCTACGCCTCCGCGCCTTTTTCCTGCGCTCCCGCTCTCGCGTCGGCCTCCCCGCGCTCGCGACGGACATTACTCGGACGGCCTCCTAGGGACTGAGGACTCAAGGGACGACAGTCGGGATTTTCTTGTCTTTGGCGTCAGCCAGTTCAGTCCTCAGTCGTAGTCACGATCGCCTCCGCCTCGATCTCGACGAGCATCTCAGGCGATATCAGCCGGCTGACCTCGACCATCGTCGTGGCCGGCCGGATCTCTCCGAAGAACTCTCCGTGTGCCTTGCCGACTTTCTCCCACGCGCCGATGTCCGTCACGTAGATGCGCGTCCGGACGACGTCGGAGAGCGTCGCGCCGGCCCTCTCCAGGGCGGACTGGATGTTGCGGAGAGCGGCGACGGCCTGCGCGTAGGGATCGCCCGAGCCCGAGATCCGGCCGTCCGGTCCGGTCGCCGTCGTCCCCGACACGTGCACGACATCGCCAACTCGCACCGCCCGCGAGTAGCCGACCACCGGCTCCCAGGGAGTGCCCGAGGAGACGTTCGTCCTCATGCGATCAGGTTCTGGAGCCCTTGGCTCTCCACTCTCGACCCTCGACTCTCGGCTATCTTTCCAAATAGGTGTAGCGCGGGAAGACCGCTTCGAACTCGCGGTAGATCGTCTGGATCTCCTCCTTCTTGATCGGGCGGTTGGCGACGCGGCGCAGCTGATTGCCGATCGAGTCGAGAATCTCCGTCTTGTCGTAGTTCATGTACTCGAGAACGCGCTCGCAGCTCTCGCCGGGCAAGATGTCCTCGATGTGGGACTTGCCGTCCTCGTCCACCGTGACGAGCACCTCGTGCGCCTCGCCGAAGAGGTTGTGCAAGTCTCCGAGCACGTCCTGGTAGGCGCCCATCAGGCAGAACGCGACGTAGTACGGCTCGTCGCTCTTGAAGGTGTGGAGCGGCAGGGTCTCCTTGATGTCGCGCAGGTCGATGAACTTGTCGATCTTGCCGTCGGAGTCGCAGGTGATGTCGGCGAGCGTGCCGACCTCGCTCGGGCGCTCGTTCAAACGGTGGATGGGGAGGATCGGGAAGAGCTGGTCGATCGCCCAGGAATCGGGGAGCGACTGAAAGACGGAGAAGTTCATCACGTAAGTGTCGGCCAGCATCTTCTCCATGTCCTCGAACTCCTCGGGGATCTCCTTCAGGGTCTTCAGATCCTTGTGGATGCGCTCGCAGATGTGCCAGAAGAGGATCTCTCCCTTGGAGCGGTCCTCGAGCGAGAGGTGCCCGAGATTGAACAGCGTGAAGAGCTCCTCCTTGTACTGCACCGCGTCGTGGTAACTCTCACGCAGGTTCTTCGCGTTGGTGGAGGCGAGGATGGCCGCGAGCTCCTGAATGACCGGCGCGTCGCCCGAGGTCACGCGCGCCCGCCGCTCCTGCTCGATGCGGTCGGCCACGTCGAGCACGTTGGTCACGAGGACGGAGTGGTAGGCCGTCACCGCGCGCCCTGACTCGGTCACGAGGGTGGGCGGCGGCACGTTCTCCTCGTCGCAGATGGTCTTGATCGTGTAGACGACGTCGTTGGCGTACTCCTGGACGGAGTAGTTCATCGAGGAGTCGAACGCGGTCTTCGACCCGTCGTAGTCCACGCCGAGGCCGCCGCCGAGATTCAAGTACTGGATCGGCACTCCGAGTGCCCGCAGCTTCGCGTACACGCGCCCGGCCTCTCGGATCGCGAGCTTGATCTTGCGGATGTCCGTGATCTGCGACCCGATGTGGAAGTGGAGCATGACCATCGCATCGAGAATGCGGCGGGACTTCAGGATCTTGATCGCCTCGAGCATCTCCGGCGTCGTCAGGCCGAATTTGGCTGCTTCGCCGCCGGACTTGGCCCACTTTCCCGAGCCTCGCGCGTAGAGCTTTGCGCGCATACCGAGCAGGGGCCGCACGCCCCGCGCCCTCGCGATCGAAAGGATTCTTTCCAGCTCCGAGACCTTCTCCAGGATGAGGACGACTTTCTTCTTCATGCGCACGCCGTTCAACGCCATGCGTACGAAGGCCTCGTCCTTGTACCCATTACACGTGATGAGGCATTCCGGCGCGAGGTCGGCGGCGATCGCGGCGAGCAGCTCCGGCTTCGAGCCCGCCTCCAGGCCGTAGCCGTACTCACGTCCGGCCTCGATGATCTTTTCGACCACGACCCGCTTCTGGTTGACCTTGATGGGGAAGACGCCGCGGAAGACATTGGCGTATTCGTACTCGTCGATCGCCCGGGCGAAAGCGTCGTTCAAGCTGGCGACGGCCGTGGCGAGGATCTGTGGGAACCGGATGATCATCGGCGTCGTGATGCCGCGCAGCGCCACCTCGTCCACGACCTGCTTCAAGGCCACGCCGCGCGCCGCTTCGCGTGTCGGGCGCACGACGAGATCGCCTTCGTCGGAGACATGGAAGAAGCCCTTTCCCCAGTATGGGATCCCGTAGAGAGCCGCGGCATCCTCGTATCGCGGACGGGGGCGCGGCGCCGGGGCGGGAGAGACTCTTCGAAGGGGTCGAGCGCTGGCCATCAGTCGGAGCCGATTATTTCCCGAAGCGCCGCCGACTTCCAACAGAAAAAGAAGGATCGACAAACGACTGAGGACAGAGGACAGAAGACTGAGGACTCAAACGGCTTTCGCCACAGGATAGGTGTCCGATTCCATTCGGTGGACTCCTCAGTCCTCAGCCCCAGTCCTCAGTCATCAGTCGCCGCGGCCGCGGATCCTTTCGGCCAGAGACGCTCAAGGCCCTCCGCCGAGCGGATGTGCAGGTCGCGCTGCGGGAAGGGAAACTCGATGCCGCGTTCCCGGAGAATCTCGTGAATGTTGAAGTTGATCTCGCTTCGAAGGGCGCTTCGCCGATGGAGCATGACGGCGGACCAGCAGGCCAGCTCGAAGTCGAGCGAGGACTCCCCGAACGCCACGAAGATGACTGAGGGGGCCGGCTCCTTCAGCACGTGCTCGCTCTTGCCGGCGGCGTCGATCAGCGCCTTCTCCACGGCATGCGGATCGCTGCCATAGGCCACGCCCACCGGGAAGTGGAAGCGCACGCGTGGAGTGCGGTAGCTCCAGTTCGTGACAGTGTCGGTGATGAACCGGGCGTTGGGGACGATGAGATAGATGTCGTCGTTGGTCCGCACCAGCGTCGCTCTCGCGCGGATCTCCGCGACATCGCCGATCACCTTACCGATCTCGATGCGGTCTCCGACCTTGATCGGTCGCTCGATTAAGAGAATCAACCCCGCGATGAAGTTCTTGGCGATGTCCTGCAGGCCGAAACCGATGCCGACCCCGATCGCCCCTCCGAAGACGGCGAGCGTCGTGGCGTTGATGCCGAGCGGCTGCAGAGCGACGATCAGGCCCAGGACCCACACGAGGTAGGAGATGACTCGCCCGATCGCGTAGCGAATGCCCGGGTCCACGTGGGCTCTGCTGAAGAGTTTCTCCGCCACGAGCTTGCGCAGCAGCCGTGCGGCCAGCCACGTGAGGGCCAGGATGGCCAGGGTGGCGAGCAGACTCGCCAGCGTGACCTGGGTCTGACCGATCCGGAAGAGGCGGTAATCGAGAATGTTCTGCACGAAGCTGAAACGTGCAGGAATGGTGCCGGGCAACGCCTGAGGACTTGGGACAGAGGACTGAGGACTCAAATGGCTCTTGTCACAGGAAAAATCACCCGGACTTCAGCCGATGGAGTCCGCAGTCCCTGGTCCTCAGTCCTCAGTCGGAAACTACGGTTTTCCCAGCAGCTCCAATACCGCGACGGTCAGCGAGGACACCCCCATCCGGATCGTCG
>WNGE01001497.1_pt1 | contig 30695 bp, 28 predicted proteins | sample 5400651 | NCBI WGS metagenome assembly WNGE01 (sample SAMN13153370, study PRJNA577476) | soil metagenome | isolation source: 60 cm soil or saprolite under grassland replicate 2 | place: USA:California | collected 2016-06-15
GACGGCCAGGCCGTCATCGAAGCCCAAGCCGCCTGACCTCATCGCACTTCCGCACCTACAGCACCCTGACCCGCACGCTGTCGGGGCGCCGCCCCGACGCTGCCGCCTGCCCACACATTGTTCGATTTTCGGGTCAGGTGAGCTTGTGGAAATTACGCTCGGCCCAGCTTCGCGGCGCACGGTAGATCTCGCCGTGAAAGATCGTCACGGCGACAGGGATCGAGATGTCCACGGCGTTGAAGGGGCTGCGCCCCCATACCTACCAGTAGGACCGCGAGGAAGACGTCCCGGTGTTCGTGAACCAGTAGAGCGAGATGTCGTCGAGCATCTCGTCTCGCGTAAGTGCCCGCTCGGGCTCGCCGCCGCTCTGCGTCCAAGCGGCGAACTTGTCGTAGTAAAAGGCAGCCAGGCCGGCGGGCGAATCCGCCAACCCGTAGCCCAGCGTTTGCGGGGGGTATTCATGATGGCGGCATAGGCAGCGCCCTTCTTGTAGAAGGCATCGAGCGATGTGAACGCGGCCTTCTCCGCACTGGACAGCCCGGACGGCGCGGGATCGCCGTTGCTGAGGGCAAGGCCACCTACCACGGCCTGGACCCCGGGCCAGGTAAGCATTCAGCCCGTGTGGAACTTGATCGTGGGGGTGCGGTGGGCGGAGTATGTAGCGGTTACTCGGTTCGGAGTGTTCTGGGTGGTGGCCGAGCCGAGTTTTGTTTCGTGGGGTGTCAGTGTCAGGCCAAGCGGGACAATGCCTGGGTCACCGTTTCGGCGTCGAAGCTGTCGGGGTCGAAGTCGGCGGCATCGTCGAGTCCCAGCCACTCCAGCCTGTCCTGGTGCTCCGGGTCGGCGGGATCGTTGAGAACCTCCACAAGGTCGGCGTAGCCCCAGGTGCCGCCGCAGTCCTCCGGCGGGGCGGCGCGTCGCCCACCCGTGCACCGCGGATACGTCGCCGTCTCGTCGCGGTCGAGGACCTTCTCCACCAGGATGTCGTGTTGCCAGTCGTCGCCGAAGTCGTAGGTATAGCGCAGCTTGCTGTTCACTGCGGGGGCGACCTGCTCCAGCGTCACCGGCGCCTCCGCGCGGTGACCCAGGTCGGCGTCGGCGGTCCCGAAGCTGCCGTAGGGGGTTTCGAAGACGTGCAGGTGGCTGTCGTGCCAGCCGAACGCGACCTGGATGATGCTGTGCAGCCGGGCGAGGCTGACGTCGGCGGGCACCTCAAGGCGCCGCCAGATCGGCGGCTTCGCCCCTCGCAACCCCACCTTGAGCAGATATACCGGCGCCGGCCGGTCGGACTTCTTGCGTTTTGCGGGCAGCACGGGCACCGCCGTCCGGCCGCGCAGCGCGATCGGCGTCCCGGCACCGAATGGGCTGCCTGCGTTCCCGGCGAACTGCGCCAGCATCCGCAGCGCCGTGAGCCCGACACGGCCCTCACCCTCGTCGCCGTGCGGCGCCGCGGGCTTGCTGGGCGCCGGTAGGGCGTTCATCCGGGCTCGCACCAGCACAGCCAGGGCCGGGTAGCCCGGGCCGTCCTCATCGAGCGGCAGGTCGCTCATGTCCTCATCGGGGAGGTCGCTGTCGTGCACCGCCCGCGCATCCAGGGCCTTCTCCACCTGCCAGCGGAACTCGGCCGCATCCAGTGCCTCCGTCGTGATCTCGAAGCCGCTGTCGCGGCCGCCGGCCCGCATCATCTCCAGTGCCTCGGGCAGTTGATCCACGTCGAGCAGAAGAATGTCACCGGCGGCGCCGCAATCGTCATGGTCGACGCTCATCACGACGGCGTGCGAGCGCCCGGCTCGGTGAAATGAGCAGGCCAGCATCGACGCGGTGCCCTGCGAGTCACTCAGCCGCCAGCAGTCGCCGACCGTCACCGGCTCGCCCAGTTCGGCTGCCCACAACGGCCGTGCGACACCAGCCTCGACAAGCCGCCCGGCGGCAGCCCACGCCGCCTTGCCGGCCCGGCCCTGCGCGACCGAACCGGTCGCCAGCAGCACCGCCAGCGCCTGCGAACTGGCCCGGGCCTCAAACTCCGGGATGAACCCGCCGACCAGCGCCTCCTCGAAAGCCTCGCCGGCAACTGCGCCGATCGACAGGAACGTCGCGCCCACGACCTCCGCGTCCAACGGATCCGAGGACCCGACCAGATCCGCAGCACCCGCGATCAACTCGTCAATCAGCCGCTGCGGGTCGAAGTCCGCACCGGAACACGCCGGACAATCGCACTCATCCGGCGCGCCGAACACATCGGGCAGCGTAGAGCGCCGGACGGACTTCTTGTTCTGCTTGCCTTTGCGGCCACGGCTCACAGGACTCATCCGCCCAGTCTGCCCGACCCGCCGGCATTACCTCACGCACCCTGGCAGGGCGTGTCGGCAACGTTCGATCAACTGACCCGCCTGCTCGCCTCCGGGCAGGATGCGCCGCCGCACTTCTACTCCAAAGCCGACCCCGACGGGGATTTCGATGGCGCAGCGCCCGACCCTGAGCTTGTCGCGGAGGCGTGGGAGGTCTGGCGGGCCGAGGTCGCGTTCGCAGATCGGTTCGTGGGCGAGGCGCCTGATCTCGATGTCACCGGGAACGAACCCTGGCACGGCACGATGTCCCTGCGCTGGGTGCTGGTGCACATGGTGGAGGAGTACGCCCGGCACAATGGCCACGCCGACCTCCTGCGCGAGCGGATCGACGGGGCGGTGGGCCAGTAGCTCCCTGAAGGAACGTAAGACCAAGATCCGTACCGTTTACGGACTGAAACACCCTGGGTACCTGTTCGGCGCGATCGTCGCGCACCCGGTCACCGTCGCCTGACCGGTGCCGGCGTCGTCCTGACTGGACGCCGCCGGCACCGGGTCGCCGCTCAGCGGGCAGGCACGGACGCCACGACCGCGGTCCGGGTGTTGCGGTTGGCCGGGCGGGGCAGGCCGTAGTTGTCGCGCAGGGTGGTGCCCTCGTACTCGGTGCGAAACAGGCCGCGCCGTTGCAGGATCGGCACCACCTCGTCCACAAAGGATGCGAGTCTGGAGGGCAGCACCGGTGGCATGATGTTGAAGCCGTCGGCGGCGCCGTGCTGGTACCAGTGCGCGATCGCGTCGGCGACCTGTTCGGGGGTGCCGGCGAAGGTGAGGTGCCCGCGTCCACCGCCGAGCCGGCCGATCAGTTCACGTACGGTCAGATGTTCGCGCCGGGCGAGGTTGACCACGAGGGTGCGGCGGCTCTTCTGGCCTTCGATCTCGTCCTCGCCGGGTAGGTCGTCCGGCAGTTCCCGGTCCAGGTGCAGCGCCTCCGGCGAAATCTTGAGCAGTTCGGCGAGGTGCGGGAGCGCGTACTCGGGCCGGATGAGCCGGTCGAGTTCGGTTTCCAGGGCGCGGGCTTCGGCCTCGGTGGCGCCGAGGATCGGGACGATGCCGGGCAGGATCTTGATGGTTTCGGGGTCGCGGCCGTGTCGCAGTGCCCGCTGCTTGAGGTCGGCGTAGAACTCTTGGGCGTCGGCGAGGGTCTGGTGGGCGGTGAAGACGGCCTCGGCGTAGCGGGCGGCGAAGTCCTTGCCGTTCTCTGACGAGCCGGCCTGCACCAGCAGCGGATAGCCCTGCGGCGAGCGGGGCACGTTCAGCGCCCCGGCCACCTGGTAGAACCGGCCGACGTGGCCGGGCGGGTACACCTTGGTGTCGTCGCCCCAGACCCCGGCGGCCTTGTCGCCGAGGGCGGCGTTGTCGTCCCAGCTGTCCCACAGCTTCTGGGACACCTCGACGAACTCGGCGGCCCGTTCGTAGCGTTCGCGGTGTGGGGGCAGGGTGTCGAGGTTGAAGTTGCGGGCGGCGTCCAGCCCGGCGGTGGTGACGATGTTCCAGCCGGCTCGGCCGCCGCTGATGTGGTCCAGCGAGGCGAACCGGCGGGCCAGGTTGTACGGCTCGTTGTAGGTGGTGGAGGCGGTGGCGATCAGTCCGATGTGCTCGGTCACGCCGGCGAGCGCGGTGAGCAGCACCGTCGGTTCCAGCGCGCCGGCCGGGCGGCGGCCCAGGTCGTTCCACAGCACGGGGCCGTCGGCCAGGAACAGCGAGTCGAGCTTGCCGCGTTCGGCTATGCGGGCGAGGTTCTGGTAGTGGGCGACGTCGACGTGGGCGAACGGGTCGGACTCGGGCAGCCGCCACGCGGCCTCGTGGTGGCCCACGCCCATCAGGAACGCGTTGAGGTGCAGCCGGCCGGCGCGGTTGTGCGTACTCATCAGGCAGCCTTCGGGTGTAGGGCGATGGTCATGATGGTCCTCCGTTACACGGTGCGCACAACGTCGTCGTGCGCGAGGCGGGGCAGGCGGTCAGCCCAGGCGTCCGGGCCGGGGCGTCCGATGTTGACGACGAGTAGCGAGCGCAGCCGCCCGTTGGGGAAGAACTCCGCGTCGACGCCGGCCGGGTCGAACCCGGCCATCGGGCCGGCGGCCAGGCCGGCGGCGCGGATGCCGACGATGAGGTACCCGATCTGCAGTGCCGCGTTGAACCGGGCCTGCGCCTCCCGGCCGGCCGGGTCGGCGTCGAGCCGGTCCTTGATGCCCGGCCGGTGCGGGAAGATCCGCGGCAGGTGCTCGTGGAACGCGGTGTCGGCGGCGAGGATCGCCACCAGCGGCGCGGTGGCGGTCTTGGCCCGGTTGCGCTCGCTCAGGTGCGGCAGCAGCCGCTGGCGGGCCGCCACCGAGCGCATCAGGACGATCCGCAGCGGCTGGGAGTTGAACCCGGTCGGGCCGTGGCGGATCAGATCGTGGATGGCGCGGATCTGCTCGTCAGGGACGGGTTCGCCGGTGAACGTGTTGGCGGTGCGGGCGGCGCGGAAGAGCAGATTCTGTGCGGCGGCGTCCAGCGTGAGCAGGTCGCCGGCCGGTGGTGCGCTCATGCCGGCACTCCGCTTCGCTGCGTGCCGCCATGAGGCTCATCCGCACTGAGCTGTCTGATTCGCTCGCTTCGCTCGCTCATGCGGCGGCTCCGGCTGGTGGGACGGTAGTCGCGAGGGAGGCGTAGCGGCCCTGGTGATACAGCAGCGGATAGTCCTCGTCGCCGTGCTGGGCGAGCAGCGGCTCGGCCAGCACGACGGCGTGGTCACCGGCCGCTACCCGGTCGACGACCCGGCACATCAGCCAGGCGAGCGTGCCGTCGAGGACCGGTACGCCATGCGGGCCGGTCCGCCATACGGTGGGCGCGGCGAACCGGTCGATGCCGCTGGTGGCGAACGTGCGGGCGAGCCCCTGCTGCCGCTGGGAGAGCAGGTGTACGGCGACGTGGTCGGCGCGGGCCACGGTCGGCCAGCTCGACGATGTGCGGCCGAGGCAGAACGACACGAGCGGCGGCTGAAGCGACACCGACGTGAACGATGTGGCCGTGAACCCGGCCGGCGGCGTGCCGGGCGCGGTCACCACGGTCACCGTGCTGGCCTGGTGACGCAGCAGCGTACGGAACAGCTCGGCGTCCACAGGGGACGGCGCGTTCACGTCACGGTCCCTTCTCATGAGGTCCGCCAGGTGGAGAACCGGCGCTCCAGGACGACCAAGAGCTGGTTGATGACCAGGCCGATGGTGGAGATGGTGATGATGCCGGCGTACATGTCCGGCACGTCGAAGTTGAACTGCGCGTAGGTGATCAGGTAGCCCAGGCCGGCCTTCGCACCGACCAGTTCGGCGGCGATGAGGATGAGGATCGAGTACGCGCCGGCCAGCCGGATACCGGTGAAGATGGTGGGTACCGCGGCCGGCAGGACCACCTTCTGGAACAGCCGCAGCGGCGAGAGGCCGAGCGACCGGGCCGACTTGACCAGCAGTGGGTCGACGGTGCGCACACCGCTGATGGTGTTGAGCAGGATCGGCCAGGCGCAGCCGTACAGGATGATCGCGACCTTCGAGGTCTCACCGAGCCCGAGGACGAGCACGAACACCGGCAGCAGGGCCAGCGCGGCGGTGTTGCGGAACAGCTCCAGCACCGGGTTGAGCAGTGTCGCGACCGGCCGGTACCAGCCGATGAACAGCGCCAGCGGCACCGCGACGGCGATCGCCAGACCGAACCCGGACAGCGACCGGCCGAGGCTGGCCTCGACGTGCTGGGCCAGCTGTCCGGACACCGCGAGGCGCCACCACGCCTGCAGGACCTGCGACAGCGGCGGCAGGAACGTCGGGTCGACGAGGTTCAGCCGGGGAAACGTCTCCCAGACCGTCAGCAGCACGCCGATGGCGATGCTGCGCTGGACGGCGGACCCGAGCAGGGCCACCGGCCGGCGCCAGCGGTATCGCCGGACGGCGGTCGGGGCGGCGGGGACCGAGTCGGCCGCCGGAGCGTCCGGTTCCGTGTCCACGCGATAGGTGAGGCTAGTCAACGAGGGCCTCCTTCCGGCCGAAGTCGCGTTCCTGGGCCTGGGCCTTGAGCACCTCGTCGCGCAGCAGGCTCCAGATCTCGTGCCGGTACCTGGCGAACCCGGGATCCGAGCGCAGGTCCTCGGTCGCGCTACGCGATCCGAGGCGGATGTCGATGATCTGCTTGATGCGACCCGGCCGGGACGTCATGACGGCGACCCGCTGGCCGAGGTAGACCGCCTCGTCGATGCCGTGGGTGATGAACACGATCGTCTTGCCGGTCTGCTGCCAGATGCGCAGCAGCTCGTCCTGCAGGCTGTCGCGGGTCTGCGCGTCGAGCGCGGCGAACGGCTCGTCCATCAGCAGCACGTCCGGGTCGAAGGCGAGGCTGCGGGCGATCGCGACCCGCTGCTTCATGCCGCCAGACAGCTCATGCGGGTACCGGTCGGCGAAGCCGGACAGGCCCACCAGGTCCAGGAAGTGCCGGGCCCGCGCCGGGCGCTCGCGGCGGGGCACGCCCTTGGCCTCCAGCCCGAACTCCACATTCGCCTGCGCCGTGCGCCAGGGCAGCAGGGCGTACTGCTGGAAGACGATGCCCCGGTCCAGGCCCGGCCCGGTGACCGGCGACCCGTCGACGAGGATCTGCCCGGACGTGGCTGTGCCCAGCCCGCCCAGCAGCTCCAGCAGGGTCGACTTGCCGCAGCCGCTGGGCCCGACCAGGACCAGAAACTGTCCACTGTGGACGTCGAAGGTGATGTCGTCCAGGGCGGTCACCTGCCGGCCGCGGGACGAGAAGACCTTGCCGACACCCCGGAGACTGATTTTCGGGGTCATCGCCGGTCACCGCCCGGCCGGTACGGGTTGAACTGGTTGGTGTACAGGTCGGTCAGCTTGACCGTCTTGCCCTTCAGCTCCCCGTCCTTGGCCAGCCAGTCGACCCAGGTGGAAAACTCCTTGTCCGCGATCAGCCCGCCCTTGCCGGCCACGCCCGTGCTTTTCCAGTACTGGAGCTGGCTGTCGTCCTCGTTGCGGCCCCGGGCTTTGAGGATCTTCTCGTACTCGCCGAGCACAGTCTCCCGCGGCTGGGTCCGGGCCCATTCGATCGCCTTCGCGACACCGGTCACGAACGTGCGTACCGTGGCCGGGTTGCGCTTGATGAAGTCGGTCCGGAACACGTAACTGCCCGCGGTGAACCGCCCCAGCAGGTCGTAGTCGGTGAACAGCGGGTGGATGCCGCCGCGGGCGAGGGCCTTCTCGCGCAGCGGGCCGCCCAGCACGGCCACGTCGAGCTGGCCCGCCCGCAGCGCCTGCTCGGTGTTGACCGGCGGCACCACCACCTCGGTGACCTGCTTGACCTCGGCGTCAGAGAGCCCGTTGCGGGTCAGATACGTCCGCAGTACCGCCTCGTGGTGCGCGCCGAGGGTGTTCATGCCGACCTTCTTGCCGATCAGGCCACGAGCCGACTTGATCGGGTTGCCGTCGAGGACGTAGAAGCCGTTGTACGACTGGTCGTCGACGCCGTAGTAGCCGATCACCGCTTTGATCGGCGCGTTCGCGGCCTTCAGCTTGACGATCGCGCCGTTGAACGCGCCACCGAAGTCGGTGTCGCCGGTCGTTGCCGCCTGGATGTCCTGCGGGCCGCTGATCGTGTTACCGATCCACTTGAGCTTGACATTGCCCAGATAGCCGAGGTCCGCTGCCAGCTCCGGCAATGTCACCGCCCCCACCGAGCCCTGGTAGCGCAACTCGGTGACCTGCTTGCCGGGCGAGGCGCCGCTAGCCGTGCCGCAGCCGGCCAGCCCGCCCGCGGCCACCGCCATTGCCAGAACCGTCCTCGCCAGGCGAGGTCTGCTGCTAAGCACCGTTGACTCCTTCGTTTCTGATCGGTTGGGTCGCTCGACCTACGGCGGTGGTGATTTGGCCGGCGGCAGTGGCGGCCCGAGGGCGGTGCGCGCATCGGGTGTGCGCAACCGTCACCGGACGGCGGGGCCGCGGTGAATGGAGGATCGGTGGGCTGCGACGCCGGCGCGCGCGTCGCCGGAGCCCGCTAGAACCGACATGGGAAGGGAGTGCCCGGCCTCAGCATCGATGGCGAGGGGGCGTCGGCATGACGGCCAGCGGCGACGTGGGCCAGCCGTCTCGGTGGCGGGTTCAGGACGGTCGATGCTCCCGCTACGCCGTCAGACTCAACAGGTGCTGCTGCACACCCGGAGGAAGTCGACGAAGCGGCGCCGGATGAGACGCGTGCTCCGAGTCATGCAAGCAACGTAACGGCGGCGATGACCGGCTGTCAGCGACATGTGACTCAAGTCACCAAGTATTCCCATCGGTTAAATAGGCTTTCCCCCCGCACCCCACGCTTGCCGGCACGGCGCCGCCCAACACGAGTTCTCCACCTCGGTACGTGCGCATCCACCAGGGTTGATCAACGGCCGTACACTGCGGCCATGAATGTCGTTCATCCGTTGTTGGTGGTCCTCATCGGGTTGAGCTGCATCGCGGTCGTCGCCCTGGTCGTGCTCCTGTTGGTGCGATCGAGCAGGCGCTCGTAGGTTCTTCGCGGCCGGGCCCCCTGGAGCGCATGCGAGGACGTCGACGATCAGATCCGCGATTGGCTGAGCGAGGCATACGACGCCGCAGGCTAGCGGTGGGCGCGCGCAGCCGGGACGTCCTGGGAAGGCCCGGATCACCTCGTAGGTGGCGAGGATGGCGAGCAGGGACTTCCACTGTCGCTGCCCACGCAGCCGCTGCCTGCCGACCACGTCGCCTTTCCACTGGGTGATCAAAAACTGAGCCCTCCCGCGACAACCTACGCAACCGTAGGTACCGTGGCTGCATGGCCGACCTTGTGTACCCGCCGGTTATCGCCACGGCGAAGTTGATGTTCAAGCTCCTCGACATGCGCATCACGGTGGAAGGGGCGGACAACGTCCCCCGCGACGGTGGTGCCGTGCTCGCCAGCAACCACGTCAGCTACCTCGACTTCATCTTCTGCGGGTTCGCCGCCCAGCAGTCCGGGCGCCTGGTGCGGTTCATGGCCAAGCAGGAGATCTTCGCCAACCGGATCGCGGGTCCGCTGATGCGTGGCATGCGCCACATCCCCGTCGACCGGGGGGCCGGGCTGGGCTCGTACAGGGAGGCGTTGACCGCGTTGAAGAACGGCGAGGTGATCGGCGTCTTCCCGGAGGCCACGATCAGCCGGTCGTTCACGTTGAAGGAGACCAAGAGCGGGGCGATGCGGCTGGCGACCTCGGCGGGCGTACCCCTGGTGCCGGTTGCCATCTGGGGTACGCAGCGACTGTGGACGAAGGGCCGGCCGCGCACGCTGACGAAGCGGCACGTCCCGATATCGATCCTCGTCGGCGAGCCGCTGCACCCGCAGCGCCGCGACGATCAGGCCGAGGTTGCGCGGGAGCTGCGGGAACGGATGTGCGCGCTCTACGACCGGGCGCAGCGGGGGTACCCGGAGAAGCCGGAGAGCCCGGAAGACTCGTGGTGGCAGCCGGCCCACCTGGGCGGCACCGCGCCGACCCCCGAGGAGGTCGCGGCGCAGCGCGAGGAGCGCGACTAGACGAGACCAGGGTCGAAGCCGGGGCCTGGTACGGTCCGCTAGAGGAGCACGTCGAACAGCGCCGCGCCGCAGGCCGCCAGCCCGGCGCACTGGCTCTCCGGCGGCGGCTCCTCACCGGGCTCGGCGACGGCGTGCTCGCACCGGGCCCCGTATGCGGACTGGAACACGCCGGCCGCAGCCATCGCCCGCCGCTCGGCGCTGGTGAACTTGCGCCCCCGCACGGCCTCGTACTCGCTGACGAACGCGGCCTGCTCGTCGAGCGTGGGCCACAGCCGGCCCTGCCCGCGCTCCCAGGCGAGGGGGAAGGCACGCGACGCGTACCCGACGATTGTTGTCTCCGAGTCGCGGACCAGGCTGTCCCAGTCGTAGGCGACGCTCACCCGGTCGCCGTCGAAGCGCATCTGCTCGACCCGCCAGTCGATGTGCCCGACCACGATCGCGCCGGCGTCTTCGCGCAGGATCGCCAGGGCCCGCGCCGCCAGCTCGTCGATCCACTCCGCGCCGTCGCGGGTGCGGTCGAAGTCGAACATCGGGTGGTGCGTGTCGCGCCAGAGCCCGCGCTGTTCGCGTAGTGGCTCGCGGGTCAGCGCGAGGACGTTGTCGACCGTGTCGGTGATCGTTATCTGCTCGGCCAGGGCTTCGGCCATCGCCGCACGTACCCCTGGATCGTGGGCGTCGCGGTAACTGCCGTCTTCGCGAAGCTCCTCCATCGTGACGAACGCGTGGGCGCAGTGGGCCATCCCGAGCGGTCGGGGACATGGGTACCCGGCGTCGGCGAGCCGGGTCTGCACCCGCTGGACCGTCGCTAGGCGGGCGCGCGTCTGCCCGGTGCCGTGCGCCTTGGCCACGATCTGCCGGCCGTCGGCAAGCGTGAAGCCGGCCGCCATGCCGGTGCTGGAGTGGTAGAACAGGCACTCCTCGACGGGCGCGAGCGTGCGGGCGCAGCACTCCTCGAGGTGGCGGGCGGCCACGTCGAGGTCGCCGGTGCCGAAGGCGCGGCGCTCCAGGGCGGCATCGTTGTCGGCGAGGTGCTCGCGCATGGCGTCGACCGTTCGCACGGTCGTCACCGTAACCCGTGGACGCGCTTTCGGGAGGTGGTTCGCCCAGGTTGGCGCGTTTGGGTGCGCTACGCGGCGGCGGCGAGCACCCGGCGTAGCTGCCGGCGCATGCCGGTGATGTGCACCGCGACCGCGGCCCGGGCGGCGTCCACGTCGTGGTCGGCGAGCGCCTGGATGATGCGCGTGTGGTCGTCATGGATGGTCGCGCGGGTGCCGGCGTCGGGGGCGACGCCGAGGATGCGCGCGTGCAGCGCCGGTGGCGAAATCGCCTGGACCAGGGTGGCGATCGCCTCGTTGCCGGACAGCTCGAGGATGCGGCGATGGAAGGCGAGGTCGGCTTCGAGGAGGTCGGCGGCGGATGCGCCGGGGCCGCCGCGGCCGGCGATGCTGGCGAGGGCCTGCACGTCGGCGTCGTTGACGCGGGCTGCGGCGAGCCCGGCCGCGTGCGGCTCGAGGGCGACCCGCAGGTCGAGCAGCTGGACGACGGCGTCGTCGGGCAGAATGTCGGCGGCGAAGGCGAGCGGCTGCAGCAGGAGCGGCGTGCGCAGGCTCGACACATAGGTCCCGTCGCCCTGCCGGCTGACGAGGATGTTCATCGTGGTCAGCGAGCGGACCGCCTCGCGCAGCGCGCTGCGGGACAGCCCGAGCTGGTACGCGAGGTCATCCTGGCTTGGCAGGCGGCTTCCTGGAGGAAGCTCGCCGGTGGCGATCATGCTTTTGATGCGCGTGACCGCCTCGTTCGTCACCGTCATGCCGGATCCCCTTTCGACCAGAGCCTCGTAGGCCCTGCCTGAAGGAACCCTAGGCATCTGATGTTTCCACGGGTCGGCCGTGTTATTGCGGCTACGTTGCCCGCCGCTGATCAAGCCGGGTCATGACCGTGCTGAGCTGCGCAGACATCTGATTGATGACCGTCAACGTATGCCGGTGTGACATCGGCAACTCGTCGGGTCTATGACGCCAGTTGCCGCCCGTGCCCGCCGCGCGCCCGCTCCCGGTAGGCGGTGAGATGCTCCCGTAGTGCCCGGTACGCCGCGTGGAAGGCGTGTGGCCGGAACGCGAAGTCGATGCCCTGCGCCCACAGCGTCGTCTCGATCGGGTCGCCGTTGCGGGGCTCGATCTGCACGCTCAGGCCACCGCCGACCTGGAGCCCACCCACCTTGTGCCGGCTGTCGCGCACTGTGATCCGCTCGACCTCCGCCCAGCTCACCGTGTAGCTGCCGATGACGCGCTGGACGCGCACGCCGTGCTCGCTGACGTAGGCGCCCATCCGCAGGATCCGGTAGGAGCCGATGACCCAGACGACCAGCAGCGCGATGACAAGCGCGACGATGCCGGCCGGGGTCAACGCGATGCTGGGGCGTAACACCCGTTCGGTGCTCCACCCGAAGAGGCCCAACCCGAACAGTTCCCAAACCACCACGATCCATCGCCCCGGGCCGGGCGAGTAGGGGCGGCGCCAGCGCGTCGTCACCGGACGAGTGTGCCAGGCGAAAATGCCCTGCACGTATTGTCCGTTCGGTCGGAGTTGGACGCGCCGACACGGCGAGCGGATCATCGACACGGGGGCCGACTCCAACCTGTCGACGATCGCCCGATGAGTGATCGCAGAACGCCGACGATCCCGGACCCCGGTGCCGCCACGCCCGCCGTGGGGGGCCAGCGAGCGTGGCGGTCCCTACCGGCTACCTTCTCCGGCGTCCGGGTTGTCGACCTCTGGGTCACGCGGCCCCGGCGGGTGGGACTTGCGCGTCCGGTCGTTCTCCGGGGGGGTTGAACGCTTCTTATCGGGCTTGTCCGGCTTACCGGCAGGAGCCGGCGTCGGCGATACGCCGGGGGGCGCCGTATCGCCAACGCCGGGCACCCGGAGGAGTCGGTCGCAGTAGGGCGCCACCCGATCCTTCCCGCCCGCCGCGGTGAGCAGCGGCGCAAAGGGTGGCGTATCGACAACCTTCTCCGGATCTTTCCGGCTGGCGAGCTTCTTGCACAGCTCCACCAGCCCGGGTCGGGCGGACGGGGACGCTGCCGCTCCGCCGGCGCGCTGCGGCGCCGGTCGGGTCGCCGGCGACAGGTCCGGAACCGGCGCGGGGCGGGCGCTGATCCAGGACCTGCCGCCGAGGTCGGGCAGGCCGCCAGTTGCGGCGGCGACGGCGACACCGCCCACCGCGGTGGCCGCGAACGCGGCGGTCACCTTCACGGTGAGCAGCTTCGCCAGCAGGGCCCGTCGCCCGGGCTTCCGTGCGGAGGCCGGACGCTGCCGGAACGCGGCAACGGCCGCGTCCTCGCCGGCCAGCTCGTGCGGACGCGCCGGAGCGGCCGCCGCAGCGAGCAGTCGGACGAGAGGCTCGGTGCCGGCAGCGTGACCAGGACCTCCGCTGAGTAGCCGCTCAGCGGTGGCCCGGTCCATTCCGGAGGCTCCGTCTCGTCCCATCCCACGTCCTTTCAAGCGTTGCGCCCGTCCCCGGTGTCACTCCTTCCGAGACGTTCAATGTCGGGCCGGCTCCTCGGTGCGCTCGACGAGGTTGGCGAGGCGGCGTAGACCGCGGTGGGCGGCGGTGCGCACGGCGCCCGCACGCTTGCCGAGCACCTGGCCGGCAGCTTCCGCGTCGAGGCCGACCACGACCCGCAGGAGCACGGCTTCGGCCTGGTCCGGCGGGAGGCGGGCGATCAACGCGAGCGCACTGTCGGTGGAGAGGGCGTCCAGCGCGACGCCGGCCGTGTCGTCCCGCGCGGCCAGGCCATAAAGAGCATCGAAGGGTACGTTCGCGGCCGGCCGTCGCCGCTGCCGGCGCAGGTGGTCCAGGGCGCGGTGCCGGGCGATCGTCGCTGCCCAGCCGCGGAACCCGTCCAGCTCGCCCCGGAACGAGGCGAGTCCGCGGGCGATCTCCAACCAGGCGTCGGCCGCCACGTCTTCGGCATCGTCACCGACGAGTGACCGCAGGTATCGCAGCAGTCGAGGCTGGACCGTCCGGTACAGCAGGCGGAATGACTCTTCGTCACCGCGTTGTGCCGCGGCGACGAGGTCGCGTTCTACGTCCGCCTCACGAGGAGTGTGACGTAGCTCGATCCGACCGCTCACTCGCCACATCATGGGGTACACGCCGCCGGCGGAAAAGTTCCCAGCCGAGAACGGCACAAGTGACCGCGCGTAGTGGTCCGGCCGTCACTCTGCGGTCCTGACGAAGGCGGGACGGCACGACAGTCAACACCAGGTACGCGACGCGTCGAGCCGGGCGGCGAGTCAGGCAGCGACCTTCGCCCGATTTGCAGCATAAGGACCGGTACTTTGTCGGAGGCGTGTGTGCCCCCGTGGTGGCGGGTACGTTCGGGGCATGACTTCCCAGGAACGTGACGACGACTTCCAGCCGCGTACCGGTGCCGACCAGCCGTGGGAACCGGAGGACCTGGCGGTGGCGGAGGGCAGGGACCCGACGCCGAAGAACGTCGAGCGGGCCCGCCGTGAGCTGGAGGAGCTCGGGCCGGCCGCGATCGAGAAGACCGTTCCCTAGAGCCGGGCGCGGACGTACCAGACCGTCGCTCCGGTGTGCGGCGGGGGCGTAGTAGACCGGCCTTCCCCCGTGCGGAGGCCGCCACGATGCCCTGCGGGGGGTGGGGGTTCTGCGTGTCGGGCCAGCCCGAGCGTCTCCAGATAGAGCTGACCCTGCGGTGCTGGAGAAGCTGCCCCGGCGTAGCGCGTCGTTCCGTGCCGACTGGTCGACGCGTTGGGCATGGGGCCGTGAGGTTGTCAGGGTGACTGGCTGCCCAGGCTGAGTGGGTGTCCGGGCTGAGTGGGTGTCCGCCGCCGGCTGTCGCCCTCTTGTGTTTCGATGTTGGCCTAAATAACGCGGTTTGCGGGTCCTGGATGGGACTGGATCGACCAACGTCTGTGGGTGTACGACCGGCCAGAGGTGCCTGAGTCCATGTCACTCTTCCGGGTGATCGCCGTGACGATCTGCTGCGCGAATCGGCCCGGGTGATCGCCGGCGCGGTTCGACCGCGCTGTGCTCTACGAAGACACCGATCTACCCGGCCGCGTGCCTGGAGAGGTCCCGGTGCTGGCCGGGGCCGAGATCGACGAATGTGCAGCGAACGTCGACCGCACCATGGTCAGCGAGGCGGTCGCCGCGGAGCTGGCGCTGGCCCGGCCGGGAGATGTCGTACTCGTGCTGTATGAAAAGACCGAGCCGGGTTTCGAGCAGCTGGCCCGGCTCGGTGCTGTCCCCGTGGTCGAGCCGATACTGTACGTTTAGTCCGGCCGTTCGGCTCATTCGTCGCAACTTGTTGTCACATAACAACTTCGAACAGGTATGGTCGACGGCCGTCGATCAGGGCAGGATGGGGCGCGTGGCGGCGGTCGAGGTACTCGGAGGACGGTACCGGCTGGTCGAGCGTCTTGGCATGGGCGGAATGTCGGTCGTGTGGCGCGCCTACGACGAGGTCCTCGGTCGGCAGGTGGCGGTCAAGGTCCTCGCCGCGAAGTTCGCGGCCGACCAGGACTCCCGGGATCGCATCCGGGCTGAGGCGCAGGCCGCAGCCCGGCTCTCGCACCCGCACGTGACGGGCGTCTACGACTACGGCGAGTCCACCGCCGACGATGGCGCCACCGTGCCGTACGTCGTCATGGAGCTGATCTCCGGGCGCACTCTGGCCGAGCGCCTGGCCCGCGGGCCGATGCCCTGGCGGGCCGCGCTGCGGGTCGGCGCCGAGGTCGCGGCCGCGCTCGCCGCCGCCCACGCGCGCGGGCTGGTCCACCGCGACGTCAAGCCGGCCAACGTGATGCTGACCCCGGCCGGCGCGAAGGTCGTCGACTTCGGCATTGCCGCCATCGCTGGGGAGAGCGGCGAGCCCGGGCCGGACGGGATGCTGCTCGGCACCCCGGCCTACCTCGCGCCCGAGCGGCTGGCCGGCGGCCCGGTGCGCCCCGCCACCGACGTTTACGCCCTCGGCCTGTTGCTTTACCGCTCGCTCACCGGCGGCCTGCCCTGGAAGGCCGAGACGACCACTCAGATGATCACCGCGCACGTCTACGTCGAGCCGGCGCCGCTGCCCGCCCTCGACGGCGTGCCCGAGGGCGTTTCCGACCTGTGCCTGCGGTGCCTGGCGAAAAATCCGGCCGACCGGCCGACCAGCCGGGAGGTCGCGCGCACCCTCGCCGCCGCCGCCGGCATCCGGGTGCCCCTGACGGCGGCCGACGACGAGCCTGACGACCTGGTGCTCGACCCCACACCGGCCCCGTTCGTGGCCCGTCCCGCCGGCCGGGGGCCCGGGCGGCTGCGGACGGCCGTCGCCGCCCTGTTCGGGACGAGCGTCGACCCGGCCGCGGAAACCGCCATCCTGCCCAACTCGGTCATCGACGGCGCCGGCACCCGCAATGCCCAGCGACGTCGTCGCAGGCGGGTCCTCCAGATCGCGGCTCTCGTCGGCAGCATGGGCGCCGCGGCGTTCGCGTTGACGATGTGCGGCAACCTCGACGGTAGTGAGGAGACGCCGGCCGCCGCAGCGGGCGACCGGGTGGGCGGTCCCAGTCAGGCCCCGTGCAACGTGCGTTATCTGACCCGGTCGGATGGGGGTGGGCAGTTCAAGGTCGATCTCAAGGTCACCAACAACACCGCCAGAGCAGTCACCGGCTGGGCCCTCCAGTTCCCCTTCACCGGTGACCAGACCCTGCGCGAGGGCTCCGCCGGCGACTGGAGCCAGAGCCGCGAAGGGCTGGTGACCGTGCGCGAGCAGGGCACGGTGGCGGCCCAGGGGTCGGCGAACCTGTCGTTCACCGCCGGGTACAACACGGCGAACCCGTTTCCCACGAGGTTCACGCTCAACGGCGTCGAATGCTCGTACCTCCTGGTCGGTGCGACCGGGCTGACCCAGAGCGGCGGACCCGGAGTCGGGCCGACGCCGCTGGTCGCGGTCGGCGGAGCCAGCGGCGGGCCGGCTGCGCCGGCGGCTCCCCTCGGGACCGGCAAGGCTGCTCCCGGTACCAACTCGACGCCGACCCTCGGCGGCGTGGACCTGACCCCGGGTGGCGGCCCGCCCACGCCGCTGCCGCAGGCGACCGGCAGCCGGTCGCCGACCGGCAAGCCCCGGCCGTCCAGATCGCCGAAGGTCTCGCCGACGCCTAGCCCCACCGTCATGGCGACCCTGGCATCGTGTGACCCCTCCGCCTGCCCGTAACGGTGGGATTCGACAGGAGGCTGCCCTAATCGGCCGGTACCACCTAGGGTGTTGGCAGCCATGCCGAGACCAGGAGGTGGCCGTGCGCTTCGAAGTCAGCCGGGTGATGGACACCATCGAGCAGCGACTGACCACCGACATCGTGATGGCGCAGGCTGTGGTGGACATCGGTGAGATCACCCGCTACACGGAGCTGGACACTGGCCGCGCGGTCAACCTGATCCGCATCGGCATGGTCGTGGACGCGCTCGGGCGCTATCTGCGCGACGGCGGCGCCATGATCTACCCGGTTGCACCGCGCAAGCTGCTCTCCGAGGGCGAGCTGACCGCTAAAGAACGGATGGTGCTCGGCCGCTGGACCGACGACGGACTGATCGAGGCGACCGCGGACGCCGAGGCCCGCGTGCCGGAGATCGCCGAGCTGACCGGACTGCCGATCATCAGCCTGCGCGGGCACACCGAGATTGCCGGCCGGCACGGCTGGCTGCGCGAGTCCCCGCTGCGGGTGCTGACCGTCAGTCCGCGCGGCGGTGGGGCCCTGCTCACCGACGGTACGGGCGGCACCGGCGGCGTGGTGTTGACCCGCCCGGGTGGCCGGAGCGCGCCGTCGCGCGACCAGAAGTTCGACACGAAGACGCTGGTCAACGCCGAGAAGCCGGCGGAAGACGCCACGCCGGAAAACGGGGACCGGGTGGTGGCCAAGGCCACTCCCGACGGCTCCGTGCTGCGCCGGGTCGACGGGGAGCTGGTGCGCATCTGGCCGGACCCGAGCGAGCCGGTCTACGAGCCGCTGCCCGAGCCGCCGGAGTACCTGCCGGCGCCGAGCGGGACCGGGGCCGCGTTGATCGCCCGGTCCTGGCGCTGCGACGGGTACGACTGTCCGAGCTTCGGGCCCGACCGGCGGCTCGGCCAGCCGGTGCCGATGGTGCGTAAGGGGAAGCCGCTCTGCCCCCGCCACGAGGAGCCGCTCACCGAAATCGGGCCGCGGCCGTTGTCCGTACCCGTGACTCTGATCGTCGACGGGCTACGGCGCCGGCACTTTGTCGTGATGGCCGACCGCCCGGTCCAGGTCGGGCGGGCTCCCGAAGAGCCCGACGCCATCGCCGTCAACGAATGGCTGCACGAGGCGGCGGCCAACTGGATCAGCCGCACCCACCTGAAGCTGGAGATCGTCGACGACCGGCTGGTGGCCACCGACGTGAGCACCAACGGCACCCTGGTGTGGGTGCGATCCGAGCCCGGCGCCCGGCCGGACACCTTCCGGCTCGCCCGCGGCAAGTCGTACCCGCTGGGCGAGTGGGACACCGTCGAGCTTTACACGGGCATCGAGCTGTGCCGAGCCGACCGGCGCCCGCCGGGTGTGGACGACTCCCACGACCAGCCGTCGTCGGTACTCACCGACGCGCCGACCGTCGCGCTGCGCCTGCCGTCCTTCGGCGGCTGAGCCCGGCCGGACCGCCTGCTGGCGAGCCGGAGGCGCGGACGAGGCGCTACCCGACCCGGCGAACCTGATAGACGTTGGTCGATCAGGTCCCATTCGGGCGATGAAAAACGCGTTGTATCGACCACTGTCGAGGCATGACCGGGCGGGTGTCGGTCGCGGCTGGTAGAAAGACCGGGTGGATGAGCGCGAGGCGACGCGGGCCGCGGCCGAAGAGGTGCTGCGCGCACTGGCCGGGCCGGGGGCGACCCTGCGGCCCGACCAGTGGCGGGCCATCGAGGCGCTGGTCGTCGACCGGCGGCGGGTGCTCTGCGTGCAGCGCACCGGCTGGGGCAAGTCGGCGGTCTACTTCGTCGCCACGTCCCTGCTGCGCCGGGACGGGGCCGGGCCTGCGGTCATCGTGTCGCCGCTGCTGGCGTTGATGCGAAACCAGGTCGACGCGGCGGCCCGGGCCGGCATCGTCGCCCGCACGATCAACTCGGCAAACCTCGAGGAGTGGGAGCAGATCAACGCCGAGGTGCACGCCGGCGCGGTCGACGTGCTGCTGATCAGCCCGGAGCGGCTCAACAACCCCGACTTCCGCGACGGCGTGCTGCCCAAGCTCGCCGGCACGACCGGCCTGCTCGTCGTCGACGAGGCGCACTGCGTCTCCGACTGGGGCCATGACTTCCGGCCCGACTACCGGCGGCTGCGCACGCTGCTCGACGAGCTGGCGCCCGGCACCCCGGTGCTCGCGACCACGGCCACCGCCAACGCCCGGGTCACCACCGACGTGGCCGAACAGCTCGGCGACGCGCTGGTCCTGCGCGGGTCGCTCGACCGGGAGTCCCTACGGCTGGGGGTGCTCGCCCTGCCCGACGCCGCGCAACGGCTCGGCTGGCTCGCCGATCACCTGGCCGACCTGCCCGGCTCTGGCATCATTTACACCCTGACCGTGGCGGGTGCGCAGGAGACCACGGCGTTCCTGGCCGCGCGGGGATACCAGGTCGCCTCCTACACCGGCCAGTCCGAAGACGCCGACCGCCGGGCGGCGGAGAGCGACCTGCTGGACAACCGGATCAAGGCGCTCGTCGCAACGTCGGCGCTCGGGATGGGCTTCGACAAGCCCGACCTCGGCTTCGTTGTGCACCTCGGCGCGCCGGCCTCCCCGATCGCGTACTACCAGCAGGTGGGTCGTGCCGGCCGGGCAGTGCGCAACGCCGACGTCCTGCTGCTGCCCGGCCGCGAGGACGAGGCGATCTGGCGCTACTTCGCCGCGCTCGGCTTCCCGCGCGAGGAGCAGGTCCGGGCGACCCTCGACGCTCTGGAGACGGCGGGTCGGCCGCTGTCCACCCCGGCCCTGGAGGCGCGGGTCGACCTGCGGCGCAACCGGCTGGAGCTGATGCTCAAGGTGCTCGACGTCGAGGGCGCGGTGCGGCGTGTCCGGGGCGGGTGGGTGGCCACCGGTGTGGCGTGGCGCCACGACGAGGAGCGCTACGCCCGCGTCGCCGCCGCCCGCACCGACGAGCAGGCGGCCATGCGCACCTACGCGACGACCGCCGACTGCCGGATGGAGTTCCTGCGCCGTTGCCTCGACGATCCCGCCGCGGCGCCATGCGGCCGGTGCGACAACTGCGCCGGGGTGTGGCACCCGTCGGGGGTCTCCGCCGGCGCCCTCGCCGCGGCCCAGGCGCACCTCGGCCGGGTCGGGGTCACGATCGAGCCCCGCAAGATGTGGCCGACGGGGCTGCCCGCCACCGGCGTCGCGCTGTCCGGCCGCATCCCGCCCGCCGAGCAGGCCGACCCGGGTCGCGCCTTGGCCCGCCTGTCCGACCTCGGCTGGAGTGAACGGCTGCGCCGGCTGCTCGGCGACGACGCGCCGGACGGGCCCGTCCCCGACGAGGTCTACGCCGGCGTGGTCCGGGCGCTCACCGACTGGGCCCGCGGCGACGACCCCTGGCCCGTCCGCCCGGTGGGTGTGGTGACCATCGAGTCACGGCGCCGGCCGCATCTGGTGCGCGACCTGGGGGGCCGCATCGCCGCGACCGGTCGGCTCCCCCTGCTGGGCACGGTCGTGCCGTCGTCGCCGCAGCCACCGCAGAGCCGGGGCAACAGCGCGCAGCGGGTCCGGGCGCTGCATGAGGCGTTCGCCGTGCCGGCGGAGTTGGCTGCGCGCCTGGCCGATCTGCCGGGACCGGTGCTGCTCGTCGACGACCTGGTCGACTCCGGCTGGACCTCGGCGCTCGTGGCGCGACTGCTGCGCAGGGCAGGCGCTCCGGCCGTGCTGCCGTTCGCCCTCGCGCTGGCGAGCTGACCCGAGGCGCGGGATTACTCACCGCGCGGGATTACTCACCGCGCAGGGTTACCACCGCGCCGGGTTGCGACTGCGCGGGGTTACCACCGCGCAGGGTTGCGACTGCGCGGGGTTACCACCGCGCAGGGTTGCGACTGCGCGGGGTTACCACCGCGCAGGGTTGCGATCGACCGGGGTTACCCATCGCCCCGGTGCGGCGATAGGGTGATCGAGATCCATTCCCGCACCCCGCCGCCGGAGAAGCGCGGGACTATACGGTCTCCAGTTACCACTGTCAATTGGTGACGGCTGGGAAAAATCGATGACCGGTCGGTGACGGCTTCCTCCACACTCGTTATGGCAGGACATGGGGGAGGTACGAAGGGCATGGAATCCACACCGAGAAACGGACCGGACGCGACCTGGACGCGGGACGCGACCTGGACCAGGGCAGCCTGACGAGGCGCGCCCACACGAAGGGGAGGATCGGGGGTCCGGCAGCGTGGGGCCGGACCCCCAGTCGTGTCAAGCCACCCGGCCGTAGCCGTAGATCGGGGCGCGCAGTCTGTGAGTTGCCCCACGGTTGGACAACGAGCCAAGAACGGTAAAAGCCACGCTTCGGTCCGGCGCGAGCGTGCCCGCATCCTCCCCTTGATCAGCGAGGGTCTGCGGTAGCCGGAGGTATCAAACTCGCCCTGATCATGGGATGGTGCTTGGGTGTTCGACCCCCAGCGCGTAGGGCGCGACATCGAGGCGGCCCGGCGCACCTACGGCGGGCGGAACTGGCCGGCCTCCTTCGCCGACCGGCTCACATCGCCCCTGCCCGGCTTCCGCGACATCGCCCGGATCATGCGCCAGGGCGGGTTCGCCGTGAAGGACCTCTCGGCCGCCGCCCGCATTCCGGTACGGCGGGACGGGCTGCCGCCCATCGAGCCGGGCCAGACGGCCGTCACCTGGGTCGGCCACGCCAGCTTCGTGATCCGCATGGGTGGACTGACGATCCTCGCCGACCCGGTGTGGTCGAGCCGGATCCCTGGTGTGAAGCCCCGGCTCACCCCGGTCGGCGTGGACTGGGCCGACCTGCCCCGCGTGGACGCCGTCGTGATCAGCCACAACCACTACGACCACCTGGACGCGCCCACCATCCGCCGGCTGCCGCGCGACACCCCGATCTTCGCGCCGGCGATGCTCGGCTGGTGGTTTCGCCGGCGCGGCTTCCGCACCGTCGTCGAGCTGGACTGGTGGGAGTCGGTGCCGGTGGCTGGTGTCGACTTCGAGTTCGTGCCGTCGCACCACTGGAGCCGGCGCACCCCGCGCGACACGTGCAAGAGCCTGTGGGGCGGCTGGATGCTGGCCACCGGGACCACGAAGATCTACTTCGCGGGCGACACCGGATACGGCCACCGGTTCGCCGAGATCGCGGCCCGCCACCCCGACATCGACCTGGCCCTGCTGCCGGTCGGCGCCTATGAGCCCAACTGGTTCATGAAGCCGGTACACATGAGTCCACCCGAAGCCGTCCGCGCCTGCCTCGACCTGGGCGCGCCCCGGATGGCGACCATGCACTGGGGCACGTTCGTCCTGTCTGCCGAGCCGCTGCTCGCCCCGCTGGAGGAGACCGTGCGCGCGTGGGAGGCGACCGGTCGGCCGCGCGACGATTTGTGGGACCTTGCGGTGGGTGAATCGCGGGTGCTTTCCGCAGGTTCCGTGCCACGCTGAGCTACGTGAAGCTCTACAACACGACGCCGGGCTTCGTCACCGTCTACGCCGAGGTGGTCTGCCCGTTCGCCAGTCTCACGCTGCGCGGCCTGCGCGCCGCACGCGAGCGGCTGGGGATCGACGTGCAGTTCGACCTGCGGGCGTACCCGTTGGAGCTGATCGACCGGCGCCCGCACGACCTCGGCCTCATCGAGCTGGAGAAGCCGGTACTCGCGGAGCTGGAGCCCGATCTCGGCTGGCGCCGCTGGCGCGCCGATCCGTCGACATGGCCGGTGACCTCGCTGGTCGCGCTGGAGGCGATCCAGGTCGCGAGTCGCCCGGAGGTCGGTGGCCCGGTAGCCAGTGATCAGCTCGACGCCGCGTTGCGCCGCGCGCTCTTCCTGGACAGCCGCTGCATCGCCCTGCTGCCGGTGGTGCTGGAGGTCGCCGAGGAGTGCCCGGACATGGACCGGGGCGCGCTCGCCGCCGACCTTTATCACGGCCTGGGCCGGGTCGCCGTTATCGAACAGCTCGGGTACGCCGAGCGCAAGGACGTCCGGGCCAGCCCGCACGTGTTCGCGCCCGACGGGCGGGAGTGGGTCAACCCCGGGATGGAGCTCGATCACCGGGGCGACTACCCGGTCGTCACGCGCTACGACCCCGGGGTGTACGAGGAGATCCTGCGAGCTGCCGTGCAACGCTAGGAGCGTGCCGGAACCGCTCGACGCCGCCCTGACCGAAGTACGTGACCTGCTCCTCGACCCGGACCGACTGGTACGCGCCGTCGCCGCCGGCCGCCGCCGGGGCGGCGAACCCCGCTGGCAGCGGGTCGAGCTGCGCCCGGTGACCGTGAAGGCCGGCGGCCAGCTTCAGGTGACCGAGAACGACGGCTCCCGTCCGCACACCCGCAACGTGGCGTGGGGGGCCGACGCCGAGCAGTCGGTGGACCGGCTGCTCGCCGAGCCGTTCGGCAACTGGTACGTGGAGACCGCCGACGCGGTGGTGCAGGTGCGGGTGACCAAGCGCGGCGACGCGCAGGTGCACCGCGCCGCCGCCGTAGCGGGGCCGGCTCCCGACGGGCACGATCGGGCGGCGGTGCACCTGCTGGACCCCGGCGACCCGCTCTTCGACGTGATCGGCGGCAACGCGGCGAAGCGCCGGCAGGTCGATGCGTTCCTGCGGGCCCTTGCCGCGACCCTCAGGGACGACGAGCTGCCCCAGCCGCTGCGCGTGGTCGACCTCGGCTGCGGCAACGCCTACCTCACGTTCGCCGCCTACCGGTACCTGTCCGGCCGGGGGCTGGACGTGCGACTGACCGGGGTGGACGTCCGCGAGGACCAGCGGGCGCGCAACGCCGAGCTGGCCGCGCGCCTCGGTTGGGCCGGCAAGGTGGACTTCGTCGCCGGTACGATCCTGGGGTCCGATGTGGACGGCGCGGACGTGGTGCTGGCGCTGCACGCCTGCGACACCGCCACCGACGAGGCGCTCGCGCGCGCGGTCGGCTGGGGCGCTCGCTGGGTACTCGCCGCGCCGTGCTGCCATCACGACATCGCGGCCCAGTTGCGCGCCCGCCCCGCCCCGGACCCGTACCAGCCGCTGACCCGGCACGGCATCCTCCGGGAGCGTTTCGCCGACGTGCTCACCGACGCGCTGCGGGCCGCGCTGTTGCGGCTACGCGGCTACCGGGTCGAGGTCGTCGAGTTCGTCGACTCCGCGCACACGCCGCGCAACCTGCTCCTGCGTGCCCGGCACACCGGCGCTCCCGCGACCGGTGAGCTGCGCGCCGAGTATGACTCTCTCGTGGATCAGTGGGGCGTCACGCCCGCCCTGGCGCGGCTGCTCGGTCCCGAACCCGGCGCGTGAGCCGGACGGCGAAGGGCGGCCCGGTAGGGACCGCCCCTCGTCTTCAGCTCACTCTGCGCTGTCGGCCTGCGCCGCACCCGACCCGCTGCCCCGGCCACCGCGGCGCCGGCGCCGGCGCGGGCGCTTGGCCTCGCCGTCCGCCTGGGGCACCGCGGTGTCGACCGCTGTGTCGACCGTGGCCGCTTCGGTCGTGTCGGCACCCGGCTCGCTCCGCCGGCGACGCCGCCGGCGAGGGGACGCCGGGTCCCCGCCGTCCGTCGCTGTCGCCGCCGCAGTGGGCGTACCCGAGGATCCGCCACGGCGACCACGACGGCCGCCGCGCTTGCCCTCGACATCTTCCAGGCGCTCGGCCGAAAGGCCGGCGCGCGTGCGGTCGGCCGTCGGCAGTGTCCCGCTGACGTCGGGGGAGATGCCCAGGTCGGTGTAGAGGTGCGGGGAGGTGTGGTAGGTCTCCAGCGGCCCTTCCGGGCCGGTGAGGTCCTTGCCCAGCGTCTTCTCGATCAGACGCCAGCGGGGCATGTCCTCCCAGTCGACAAACGTGACCGCGACGCCCGTGGCGCCGGCCCGGCCGGTGCGCCCGACGCGGTGCACGTAGGTGTCCGCGTCTTCCGGGCAGTCGTAGTTGATCACGTGGGTGACGCCGAAGACGTCCAGCCCGCGGGCCGCGACGTCGGTGGCGACGAGCACGTCGACCTTGCCGGCGCGGAACGCCCGCAGGGCCCGCTCCCGGGCACCCTGGCCGAGGTCGCCGTGCACAGCGGCGACGGCGAAGCCCCGGAAGTCGAGGTCTTCGGCGGCCCGGTCGGCGGCGCGCTTGGTGCGGGTGAAGATCATCGTCAGCCCCCGCTCCTCGGCCTGCAGGATCCGGGCGACCACCTCGATCTTGTTGAGCGGGTGCGCGCGGTAGACCACCTGCTTGGTCTGCGGTGACGGGCCGGTGCGGTCGTCGTGGTGGGCATGGATCGTCATGGGCTGCCGCAGGAAGCGGCGGGCCATCTTGACGATCGCCTCCGGCATCGTGGCGGAGAACAGCATCGTCTGCCGCTCATCCGGCAGCATCGCGAGGATCTTCTCGACGTCGTCGAGGAAGCCCAGGTCGAGCATGCGGTCGGCCTCGTCGAGCACGAGCGCCTGGATCCGGTCCAGCCGCAGTTGCTTGCTCTTGGCGAGGTCGAGCAGCCGGCCCGGGGTGCCCACGACGATCTCGACACCGCGCTTGAGGGCCTCGGTCTGCGGCTCGTAGGCGACGCCGCCGTAGACCGGAAGGACGCGCACGCCCCGGGTCTTGCCGGCCGCCTCGATGTCGCGGGCGACCTGCAGGCCGAGCTCACGGGTCGGCACCACGACCAGCGCCTGGGGGAAACCGTGTGCCCCCTCGGACGGGGCGAGCACGTGCTCCAGCAGCGGAACGCCGAAGCCGAGCGTCTTGCCGGTGCCGGTGGGCGCCTGGCCGATGAGGTCGTTGCCGCGCAGGGCGACCGGAATCGCGTACTCCTGGATGGCGAACGAGCGGATGATGCCGACGGCCTCGAGGGCCTGCACGGTCTCGGGGCGGACCCCCAGATCGGTGAACGTCGGGCTATCGGGACGGACGGGAGCGCGGGCAGCGAGTTCGGTGGCGGCCAGTTCGGCCTCGGCGAGCTCCTGAGCGGCGATCTCCGCGGCGGTCAGTTGGGCTGTGTCGGATGTGGCGGCGGCTGTCTTTTCGCTGGCGGCCGCGCTGTGTGCATCGGTATTCATCAAGTTTTCGGGGTGTCTCTCTCGCGGGAGCGCCCCGATCTGACGGGTGCGCTCGGATGTGTAGCGCGCGCCACGGGCGACGGGTCGCGGGCCGCGCGCTGGCGGGACGCGATCGCATGACACAAGCACCGCATCCCAGCGGTAATTGCCCCCATGCTACCGGCTGATCGCCGGATCGCCGAATGCCACCCCTGTTGAGCTGCGCTGTTGGGCGCAGGAGGGGCGCATCAGGCCGTCCGGGCGGTAACCTGCCGTCGTGTCCGAGTCTCCCGCTCCGCCCTCGCCCGTGGCCGATCTGCTCGGCCTGCTCGCTTACGCTGAGCTCGTCGCCTTCGACCAGATGGCCGCGGACGCGCGGCTCGCGCCCGACCTGCACCGGCGCGCGGTGCTGAGCGAGATGGCCGCTCGTGAGATCGACAACTACTGCCGCCTCGCGGAACGGCTGCGCGAGCTGGGCGTCGAGGCGGAGGACGCGATGCGGCCGTACGTGGGGGCGCTGCGCGACTACCACGAGCAGACCGCGCCCAAGGACTGGCTCGAGGCGCTGACGAAGGCATACGTCGGCGACGGCGTGGCCGACGACTTCTACCGGGAGATCGCCGCATACCTGGAGCCGCAGGACCGTGACCTGGTCCTGGACGTGCTGCACGACTCGCGGCACGCCGACTTCGCCGCCGAGGAGCTGCGGAGGGCGATCGCGGCCGATCCGAAGGTGGCCAACCGGCTGTCGATGTGGGCGCGCCGCCTGGTCGGCGAGGCGCTGTCGCAGGCTCAACGGGTGGCTGGGGAGCGGGTGGCGCTGGCCGGGCTGATCGCGGCCGGCGGCGGCGACCTCTCCGACGTGCAGGCCCTCTTCAAGCGCCTGACGACGGCGCACACCGAGCGGATGACGGTGGTGGGGCTCAACAACTAGGCGATCTTGAACACTTGGCGGGGCCACGGCCCCGCCAAGTGTTCAAGATCCAGGTACGTTCTCAGCCGACGGTGAAACCCACCGGACGCACGGACGTTTCGCCGATTTCGATGTATGCCAGCTTGTCGATGGGGACGATGACGCGGCGCCCCTTTTCGTCGAAGAGGGTCAGCACGCCGTCACGGCCGGAGAGCGCCTCCGCCACCGTCCGCTCCACCTCGGCCGGAGACTGCGCACTTTCCAGCACCAGCTCGCGAGGCGCGAACTGAACGCCGATCTTGACCTCCACGTCTTCCTCCTTGATCACGCGGCGGCAATTGTCGCCGCCTCGAGAAGGGTAACGCGATCAGGACTGTTCGCCGTGTAGCGGAAAGCTCGCAATGCCGCGCCAGTTGAGCGCCGCGACCAACGCCACCGCCTCCGGCTTGGCGACCTGGCGGCCGCCGGCCAGCCAGAACCGCGCCGCCGTCTCCGCCGCCCCCACGAGTCCGGCGGCGAGGAGCTCGGCGCGGGCCCGGCTCACGCCGGTGTCCGCCATGATCGTGTCGGTGATCGACGCGATGCAGCCCTGCTCTACCCGGTCGACCCGGTCCCGAACCGCCGGATCGTTGCGCAGATCCGACTCGAACACGAGCCGGAACGCCTCGCTCTCGTGGTCGACGAAGTCGAAATAGGCCTCGGCCGCCCGGCGTACCCGATCCTTGTTGTCATTGGTGGCCGCCATCGCCACGCGGATGCGCTCCACGAGCGCGTCGCAATGCGTGTCCAGCAGCGCCAGGTAGAGCTCCAGCTTGCCGGGGAAGTGCTGGTAGAGCACCGGTTTGGAGACGCCCGCCCGCTCGGCGATGTCGTCCATCGCGGCGGCGTGGTATCCCTGTGCGACGAACACCTGCTGTGCCGCGGCCAGAAGCTGCTTGCGCCGCGCCGAGCGCGGCAGCCGCACCGGTCTGCCGGTGGCCTGCGTACCGCTCGTCGCCGAGGTCATATTCACCCTCCGAATCACGCGCCCGATGCAACTTACCGCCCTTACCCGTTCACGGTAGCCTCACTTCAGGCGACGGAGGAGCGCACGGTGGACGAAACTGGACGATCCGGCGCGGACGCTACCGCAGAGGGGAACGACGGGGGCGAACGCGGCGAGGCGCACGAGGGTGCGCCCTGGCCATCCAACGGCTCCCAGCAATCGCGGCTCGAGGCCCTCGGCGGATGGCGGCACGGAGACGGGGCGGGTCGCGCGGCGGTCGGTTCGGCCCGCGTCCAGAGCGACAACACCTCCATCCGGGCGCGCTCCGAGCTGCGCCACGCCGAAGGGCTGTCGCCGGTGTCTCCGGCCCAGGTCTCACCCGCCGCGTACCCGCCGGTGCCGCCGCTGCTCAACGGCGCCGAGCGGCACAACGGCGCCGGCGCCAACGGTGGGCCGCGGGCGGTCGATCCAAGCGACGAGCCTCCGCACGCCCGGCCCCTGACCCTTGCCGAGCACGCCGCGCGGGAGCAGGACCTTCCCTACGCCGACCGCCAGGCCACCGCCGACCGCCAGGCCACCGCCGACCACCGCGCCCGCCTGACCCCCACCGGGTACTTCACCCCGCACCCGGTCTCTCCCGACGTGCCGCGCGCGTTCGCGACGCCGTCCCCGGTCTCACCTCCGCCGGCGAGTCCCGTCGTGTCAGCACCGCCGGTCGTGGGTTCCGCGGCCGTTCCCGCCCCGGCGGCGCCGCCCCTTCCCGCGCCCGCGGCGCCGCCCCTTCCCGCGCCCGCGGCGCCGCCCCTTCCCGCGCCCGCGCCGCCGCCCCTTCCCGCGCCCGCGGCGCCGCCCCTTCCCGCGCCCGCGGCGCCTGCCGTGCCCGTCGAGCCGCCGGTGGTGCACTCGCCGCCGGTGCCGCCCACGCCCGTCGCACCGGCCCGGCCGGTGAGCGTCCCGCCGGCCGCGGAGCCGATCAGCGTCCCGCCAGCGGTCCGCCCGGTGAGCGTGCCGCCGGCGCACCCGGTCGGCGCCGGGTTCCCGCCGCCGTTGCACGCGGTGCCCGCGGCCGACGTGCCGCGCGCCGACGCCGGTCGCCACTCACAACCACAACCGATCGAGTACGAGGAGCAGCCGGCCTACCCGGAGCCGACCCCCTCGACCGGGCGGCACCACGGTGCCGAGTCGGCGGAGCCGTCCCCGTGGGCGCCCAGCAATCCGTTGCCGTCCGGATACGAGCGGATACCGGCGGCCCGCACCGGACCGCCGCCGCAGTACGAGGAGGCGCCCGCCTACCTGGACCCGACCCCGTTCCCCGGTCGGCCCTATCTCCAGCCGTCCGACCCGGCCGGCAGCGGCGCCCGCCGGCCGGTCGAGCCCGGGGCCGTCGCTGAGGCGGATCCGTTCCCGCCCGACGAGCCGGCGCGGGGCCGTCGCTGAGGCGGATCCGTTCCCGCCCGACGAGCCGGCGCGCGCCGAGGCGCCGCCACGGGCGGAGCCGTCGTCGCGGGCCGAGCCGTCGTCGCGGGTGGATGCGGCGTTCCGGGTGGATGCGGCGTCGCGGGTGGATGCGGCGTCGCGGGTGGACGCGGTGTCGCGGGTGGACGCGGTGTCGCGGGTCGAAGCGTCCCCGCGCGCCGAGGCACACTCGCGGTCCGACGTGCCGTTGCGCACTGATGCGCCGTTGCGGCCCGAAGCGCCGCCGCGTCGGGCGGCGGCCGACGAGGATCCCGAGCACACCAGATCCGCCGAGGCGCCGTGGCAGGACCGGCACCGGGCCGAAGGGCCGTCACGCTGGTCGGAGCCGCCCCGGTGGGACGACGCCGTGTCGGCCCCGCCGCACTGGACCCAGCCCGAGCCGCCGGCCACCACCTACCCGGGGCTGCTACCCCAGCGGGTCCCCGCCGAGCCCGACGTGCCGAGCGTCCCGGAGACCGGCCCCGAGCCGAGCGCCGACGGCATCCTCGCCGCCGCCCCCGAGCTGGCCCGCATCGCCACCTACCTGCGCGACGAAGACGAGGAGGACGGCGGTTCGGCGCGGCCAGACGTCTTTGACATCCCGGCCGTGCTCGCCGCCGTGCGGGTGTTTCCCGGCGTACGCGAGGCTCAGGTGCGCTCCGCGCCGGACGGGTTGCACACGCTGCGCCTGGAGTTGGCCGACGACGCCGATCCCGCGCAGGTCAGCCGGGAGGTGGCCCGCCTGCTCAAGGAGCGGATGGGGCTGGCCGCCGAGCCCAGCGACAACGAGGATCCGCTGCGGCACTTCATGCCCGCGTCGGCCCCACCCACCCCGCCGCGCCGGCGGCGGGTCGCCGAGGAACCGCCCGCCCCACCCGTCGAGGCCGGACCGCCCGCCCAGGCCCCACCGGCCACACCGCCGGAGGAGGGCCGCAGCGCCCGCCCGGCGGAGCCGCGAGGCCCGGAACGCCCGGCCGATGTGCGCGGGTCCGGCCCGCGTGCCGCGGGCAGTCACGCTCCCACTACCCACGGGTTGGGAGGACGGGCGTCCGGCGGTCGCGCCGGTGGCGCCCGGCCCGCCGAAACCGGGTGGGCCGCCGCGACCCGGGCCTACCCGCAACTCGGCGAGCAGGGCCGCGACAGGGTGCCGCCGCACCGGCCGTTGCCCGGTGCCCCGTACGCGCCACGGGTCGTCCTCGACCAGGTCGAGGTGAGCACGCAGGGTACCGACGC
>WNGE01001439.1_pt1 | contig 30692 bp, 34 predicted proteins | sample 5400651 | NCBI WGS metagenome assembly WNGE01 (sample SAMN13153370, study PRJNA577476) | soil metagenome | isolation source: 60 cm soil or saprolite under grassland replicate 2 | place: USA:California | collected 2016-06-15
CGCAATAGCTCTCTCTGATCCATCCTTTCAAGATCTCGAGAGGTAGATCGTCCTTCGTCTCGAACGTGGCGCTGACCCAGCCGGACTTGCCGAGCCCGTAGCCGGTCGGCTTCGTGAACGGAAGGTCGAGCGCGTCCTGACCCGACGCCGGAAGCTTGACGGAGAAGCCGATCGGGCCGCCGGGAACCGGATCGGCGCCCAGGAACACGAAAACCTTCCCGTTCACCTTCGCGACGCGCTCGCCCCACGGAAAGTCCTCCGTCGCGCCGGGAAAAGAGAGCGCGTACTCGCGCAGCGCGCGCGATACGTCGCGAAGGTCGCCGGAGGACGCTTTGGAAGACGGACGGCCGGGCGGTATTGTTGGTCGCTTTTGTGTCACGCCGGAACCTCTTTCCCGGTTTGGAATGTATTTCTCCCGTGCGGCTGTTCTCATCCTTGTCAACTGGGGAGGACTTCTTGAGATCACGCTTCGGGATCGTACTCGTCCTTTGTCTCGGCATCACGGCGGCGGCCTTCGCCGCGCCGGCCAACCGCGCGACCGCCGTCTTCGCGGGCGGATGCTTCTGGTGCGAAGAGACGGCGTTCGAGGGCGTTCCGGGAGTCGTCGCGGTCATTTCGGGCTATACCGGCGGCCGGGTCCCCAACCCGACGTACGAGCAGGTGTCCTCAGGAGTGACCGGGCATGCCGAATCCGTGCAGGTGATCTACGATCCGTCGAAGATCACGTACGAGAAGCTGCTCGACATCTTCTGGCACAACGTCGACCCCTTCCAGTCGAACGGCCAGTTCTGCGACCACGGAAACCAGTACCGCTCCGCGATTTTCTACAGGGACGAGGCACAGCACAAAGCCGCGGAGGCGTCCAAAGCCCGGCTCGAAGAGGAGCCCCGGTTCAAGGGAAAGATCGTGACGCAGATCGTGCCGGCCTCGACGTTCTATACCGCAGAGGAATACCACCAGGACTTCTACAAGAAGAATCCCGTTCGCTACTACAGCTATCGCACGGGTTGTGGCCGCGACGCCCGTCTGAAAGAGATCTGGGGCGAAGCGGCGGGAGGTCACAAGTGAAGACGAAGATCGTCGCGGTCCTCGCAGGCTTCGCGCTCGCGTTCACCGCCCGGGGACAGAACGCCGCCAGGGCGAGGGGGTGGGTTGCCGCCAACTTCCGGAAACCGTCGACCGCGGAGTTGCAAAAGACGCTCACGCCGCTCCAGTTCCACGTCACGCAGGAGGCGGGCACGGAGCGCGCTTTCGCCAATGAGTACTGGAACAACGAGCGCCCCGGCATCTACGTGGACGTCGTGTCGGGCGAGCCGCTCTTCTCCTCGCTCGACAAGTACGACTCCGGCACCGGCTGGCCGAGCTTCACGAAGCCTCTCGAGAAGGGGAACGTCAAGCCGAACAGCGGCCTGCTCGGAGGCTTCCTGGGGATCGAGATCCGCTCCGTCCACGCCGATTCGCACCTGGGCCACGTCTTCAACGACGGGCCGCCGCCGGCGCACCAGCGCTACTGCATGAACTCCGCCGCGATGCGCTTCATCCCCGCGGAGAAGCTCGTCGAGGAGGGCTACGGGCAGTACAAGGGCCTCTTCGAGAAAGCTCCGCCGAAGAAGTAAGCCGGAAGCCGGGCTCTACGGCTTCACGGCCGGCAAGTAGTCGGCCGGAATGGGGTTCTCTCCCCGCTCGGCGTCCCAGGCGACGGAAGCAATCCACCACCGGCTCCCGTCGCGGAGAAGCTGGATCGCGTTGATGCCGCGCTCGAAGGGCCTGTCGCCGGGCGAGTGGCGCGACTCGTAGGTCGAGAAGATCTGGCAGACGTTGCCGAAACAGTCGGTCCGCCGCGCGATCTCGCGCTCGAAGAAACCGGTCGCCGGCGTTCCCTTCTCCTTCCGCGCGACGACGCCCTTCTGGTACCGCTCCGCGAACGCGTCCACGTCCATGACGGTGAAGTCCTCGCCGGCCCGCTTGGGCGGAACGAGCATTCCCACGTAGAGGAAGATCCCGCGCAGCCGGTCGAAGTCCGGAGACGCATCCGGTCCGTGGCTCACGGAAGCGTAAAGGGCCGAGACGATGGCGTCCACCGACGCCGCGTCGGCCGGCGCCGCCGGTTCCCTGCGCCGGGCGGTCTGGCCGGCCCCGAGGGCCGGCACGAGCAGGAGAGAAACGATCAGCAATCGGGATCTCGTCATCTTGGTCCTCCCGGAACCTTTCGAGGCTATCCCAACCCGGCGACCGGTAGACTCGTCCCGGAGGAAGACATGCGCATCCTCTCTCCTCGAATCCACGGGGTGATCGATCTCGTCGTCGTCCTCGTCCTTTTGCTCGCACCGGTCACGATCGGCCTGGGAGGATCGCCGGCCGCGATCGCATACTCGCTCGCGGCCATCCACTTGCTGATGACGCTCCTGACCCGTTTTCCGATGGGTGTGTGGAAGAGGATTCCATTCTTCTTTCACGGGATCGTGGAGCTCATCGTCGGAATGGCGCTGCTCCTCCTGCCGTCCTACGCCGGCTACGGGCCGGGCTCGCCCGCGAAGCGGTTTTATCTTGCGATGGGCGCCGCAATCCTGGTCGTGTGGGCTCTGACCGCCTACCGGGGAGCCGAAGCGACTGCGGAGGCGTGACCTCGAGCGCGAAGAACCGCGCGTTCGCGGCTTTCCTTGTCGCGCTCGTCGCGCCCGTCGCGCTCGTCGGGTTCATCGCGGCAGGAATCGGCGTCTCATGCGGCGCCTCGAAGCGGCCGGACGGGACGACCGATCGGGACCGCGCGTCGCTCGCCGCCCGGGTCCGCGAGGAGCTCGTGTTCTCCTGGCGCGCCTACGAGCGATATGCCTGGGGACACGACGAGCTGAAACCGCTCTCGAAGGCGCCCCGGGACTGGTACAGCAGCGAGTCGCTTCTCATGACCCCCGTGGACTCGCTCGACACGCTTCTCGTCATGGGTCTGACCGAGGATGCCGACAAAGCGAGGTCCCTGATCGTCCAGAAGCTCTCCTTCGACAGGGACCTGTCGGTCAAGAACTTCGAGATCACGATCCGTCTGCTGGGAGGCCTGCTTTCAGGCTACGAGATGACCGGCGACGCGAGACTCCTGCGGCTCGCCGAGGACCTGGGAACCCGGCTCCTTCCCGCGTTCGACTCGCCGACCGGGATGCCGTACATGTTCGTGAACCTGAAGACGGGCAAGACGAGCGGCGCCCGCTCGAATCCCGCAGAGATCGGGACGCTCGTGCTCGAGTTCGGAACGCTCGCGCGGCTGACGAACAAACCGATTTTCTTCGACAAGGCGAAGAACGCTCTCGTCTCTCTCTTCCGACGCCGCTCGAAGCTCGGCCTCGTCGGCGAAGAGATCGACGTCGAGACGGGCGAGTGGGTCAGCCGCGCGAGCCACGTCGGCGGCGGCATCGACTCGTACTACGAGTACCTCGTCAAGTGCGCGAAGCTCTTCGGCGACGGAGACTGCGAACGGATGTGGCGCGAGAGCCTCCGCGCGCTGAACAGCCGCCTCGCCGACGACTCGCCGAACGGGCTCTGGTACGGCCAGGTGGACATGGTGACCGGAGATCGCACGGCCACGGAATTCGGCGCGCTGCACGCCTTTCTGCCGGCGGTCCTCGCTCTCGCGGGCGACCGCGAGCGCGCCCGGCGCCTCCAGGACTCCTGCTTCCGGATGTGGACGCTCCACGGGATCGAGCCGGAAGTCCTCGACTACCGGACGATGCGGGTGACGTATCCCGGATATCCGTTGCGGCCGGAGATCATCGAATCCGCGTACTTCCTCTTCCATTTCACGAAGGATCCGAAGTACCTCGACATGGGCCGGACGTTCTTCGAGAGCATCGTCGCCCGCTGCCGCACCGACGCGGGCTACACGACGTTGAAGAACGTCGTGACCGGCGAGAAAGGCGACCTGATGCCGAGCTACTTCCTGGCCGAGACGCTCAAGTACCTGTACCTTCTCTTCGCGCCGGAGGGAACGCTCGATTTCGACAAGGTCGTCTTCAACACCGAGGCGCATCCATTTCGCCGGCACACGCCGTAGGATTCTCGAGGAGGAGGTCCTCATGAAGCGGTTGTCTTTCCTTCTCTCGTTCATCGCCTCGCTCGCGATGCCCGCGCTCGCGTCGCCCCCATCGGGGACTCCCGGCCAGGCCACGGTGGCCGAGGTGCGGCGCGCGATCGACGCCGGAAACGCGACCTGGGAGAAGGCGTTTCGAACCCTCGACGCGGCCGCGATCGCGGGGACGTTCGACGAGGAGGGGGTCAACGTCGGCGCCGACGGAACGTGCAGCAAAGGGCGCGCGGCGATCGAGGCCGGGATGCGGTCGTTCTTCGAGCGCTCGGGTCCCGCGACGACGACGAAAGTGGACGTGAAGCAGGTCGTCGTCGACGGCGATTTCGCGTACGAGTGGGGACACTCGGAGTTCCACTTCGGACCGAAGCCCGGCGGACCGGTCGAGCGCACCGGCAGGTATCTGGCCGCCTGGAAGCGGCAGGCCGACGGCGGGTGGAAGCTCTACCGCAATCTGGGTCTGCCGGAACGGCCCTAGTCGGGGGCGGCTCGAACGAGACGCTCTCGCTACTCCGCGTGAGCGAGCGCGAGCCAGCCCGATAGTGCCGCGAGCTTCTGGTCCTGCGTCCAGGGAGGCCCGAGGGTCTTCCCGATTGCGTTGACGAGTCGCTGGAGCTCTGCAATCGGAATTCCGAGGTCGGCCGAGGCGCGCTCCCAGATCTCTTTCTCGCGCACTCCGTCGACGGAAAGGCCGAAGTGGGAGGCGGCCTCCCGGAGAGCGTCGCGGAAATGCTCTCCGTCGGCGGAGTGGATGAGGGCGTGAGAGCCCAGGATTGCCGGCAGAGCCGGAAGCGCCCGGCCGGAGGAGAACAGCATTCCGCAGCCGACCGCTTGGCGCTCGTCCGAGCGAAGATCGTCAAGGGCTTTCTTCAGCCCCTCCCGGGCCCGGCGCCGCGCCCCCTGCTCACAGCGATCGAGATACTTGCGCGCGCGGTCGAGTCCCAGCCCTTCAGCGGCGTGATACGGCTGCATCGAGCCTTTGATCGCCGGATCGGCGATCTCGATTCTCCGACGATCGAGCACCTCGGGCGAGCGCGGGGTTCCCGCGACGGCGACGAGCGCCGACCAGCCCGAGTGCGGGCGCAACCCGAAGGCTGCGCGGCCGCGATCAGTCGCGGACGACTTGGATCTCGTTGTCGACGGAGTGCACTCCGAAGACGCTGCGGGCGTCCATACCGGCCTTCGTCTTATCGGCTTCGCTCGACACGGTTCCGTAAAGCGTCACGTTACCCTGCTTCACGATGATGTGGATTCCGTAGTTTCCGAGAGGCTCCATGCCGAGGAACGGACTCCGCCCCCACGCGCCCGTCCGGAAGCCGGGCCACGCGCCGAACCCGCGTCCCCAGTAACGGCGGCCGAAACGAAGGCCGTCCAGGCCCGCCACCGGTGTCCCGTACTTCGACAGGAAGTCGTCGGTATAGATCCGGCGGAAAAGCTCCATGCGGATCCGGTCATCCTCGATCGAGACGGGAAGGACTTCGATCTTGTTGATGACCTGCGTGACACCCGGGATCTTCTTGACCGCGTCCTCCGCCTCCTTCTTGAGCGACGCGCGGTAGACGTCGCCGCCGAGGGTGACCGTACTGCCGTGCAATTCGAAGGCGAGCAGATCGAAGACGCCGTAGTAAGGCAGTTTCAAGATCGCGATGCGCGCTTTGTCGGCGATCTCGAGCTCGGAGAGAGCCGGCTGAGCCTGCGCTCTCGCGATCGCGGCGACGACGACGAAACCGACCAGGGAAAGGGCGAACCGGAAGGTGTGGTGGGATCTCATGTTCGTTTCTCCCTTCTCGAAGGATCCCCTTCGACGGGACCAATTGCGAGGGGAAAGGGAGAATTCCGCCGGCGTTCACGAACGGTTCATTACCTCGGAAGCTTCTTCTCGAGATCGTTCATCCGTTTCTCGAGCTCGGCCATCTTTTTGCGCATCCGCGAGAGGCCCTCGAAATCCCCGAGAAGGGGGCGCACCTTCTCCAGGTCGCGCATCACCCAGGGGTGACCCCGCAGGTGGTCGTCGCGGAGGTCTCCGAGGTCGATCGAGTGCTCACGCCTCTTTCTCTCTTCGAGCTTGACCGCCAGCCTGCGCGAAGCGCGGCCGCGAACGAGGTCGATCTGCACGGTCTCGCCCCCGTTTTTGCGGCCGATGGCGCGCGAGACATCCCCGGTCCACTCGACGCTCTCGCCGTCCACCGCCGTGATCACGTCGCCGACCTCGATTCCCGCCTTTGCGGCAGGCGTGTCGGCCTCGACCTCGGAGACGAGCGCGCCGGCGTTCCGCGGGGCTCCGAAGTGGGCGCGCAGCTCGGGCGTGATCTCGATCAGCCTCACCCCGAGGAAAGCGCGCCGGCCGACGTGGACGACGACCGGGTCGCCGGCGTCGACGTCGAGGTCCTCGTCGCCCAGCGAGACGATGACCTTCTTCTCGGCGTCGTCCTTCTTCGGTTCGCCGCCGCCCCGGGTCGAGACGCCGGCCGTCGGGAGAAGAGTCAGGAGCGCCAGTAGAACGGCGTTGATGACGGATCCGATCATGCAGCAGTCCTCCAGAATGGAGGAGACGACCTTCCCGGTCAAAGGTTTCGCTCCTCCCGCTCGCGGAACGGCCCGATAGAATGAGCGCGATCGAAATTCCGGCGTCGGTGCCGGAGGAGGAACCATGAAATCCAAGACATTGCTGCTCGGCCTCCTGGCCGCCGCGGTCGCGGCCAGGCTCTTCGCCGCCGAGGGGATGTGGATGCCGCAGCAGGTCCGAGAGCTCGCACCGGAGCTCGCGAAAATGGGGTTGAAGGTCGACCCCGCCCGGCTCGCGGACTTGACCGGCGACCCGATGGGCGCGATCGTCTCGCTCGGCGGCTGCAGCGCGTCGTTCGTTTCGCCGCGGGGGTTGATCGTCACCAACCATCACTGCGTCTTCACCTATCTCCAGTACAACTCCACTCCCCAGAAGGACCTGATCGAGAACGGCTTCCTGGCGAAGAGTACGGGCGAAGAGATCCCCGCCGCGCCGGACGCACGGGTCTGGGTCACGACGTCGATCGAGGAAGTCACCGATCAGGTGCTTCCGAAGTCGGGGGAGAAACTGTCCGACCTCGACCGGTACACGCGCGTCGAGCGGCGCCGCAAGGAGCTCGTCCGCGACTGCGAGAAGGAGGGGAACGTGCGGTGCACGGTCCCTGCGTTCTTCGAAGGCTCGAAGTACTGGCGGATCAAGCAGCTCGAGATCCGCGACGTCCGCCTGGTCTATGCGCCGCCGCGTGGAATCGGCAACTACGGCGGCGAAGTGGACAACTGGATGTGGCCACGGCACACGGGCGACTTCGGTTTCCTGCGCGCTTACGTCGGCCCGGACGGTAAGCCGGCCGACTTCGCGAAAGAGAACGTCCCCTATTCGCCGAAGCACTTTCTCAAGGTCTCGACCGCGAACGTCAACCCGGGCGACTTGATGATGACCATCGGCTATCCGGGCAAGACGTTCCGTTACGAGCTCGCCGACGAGGTCCGGGAGGCGCAGGCATTCGATCTCCCCACGTCGATCCGCTACCGCAAGGAGCTCATCCGGATCCTCGACGACGCCGGCAAGGCGAGCAAGGACGTCGCCCTCCGTGCCGCCGCGAGAGTCCGAAGTCTCGAGAACTACCTGAAGAAGTACGAGGGGACGCTCGAAGCCTTCGAGAAGGCGAAGCTGATCGACCAGCGGAAAGCAGAAGAGAAGCAGCTGGCGGCGCTCGTCGCGGGCGATCCCGCGGCGCGGCGCCGGTACGAAGAGGCTCTCGCGGAAATCGCGCGCCGGAACTCCGTCCAGATGAAGACGCGCGATCGCGATGCCGTCCTCGAATGGCTGTTCGCGGCCTCGCCCATGCTTTCGCAGGCCAACACACTCTGGCGGCTCTCGGGTGAGAGGCCGAAGAGCGACATCGACCGGGCGACGGGATACCAGGAGCGCGACTGGAGGAGGCTGAAAGCCGCGGTGGCACGCGCCCAGCGCACGATCGAACCGGGGAGCGACCGCGCGGGCCTGCGCTACTTTCTGCTGGAAGCGGCGAAGCTCCCGAAGGGGGAGCGCATTGCCGCAGTCGACGAGGCGCTGGCGGCGACGACCGGCGAGAGCGACACGGCGGCGGCCGTCGGCAAGTTCCTCGACCGCCTCTATGGTTCCACGAAGCTCGCGGACGTCAAGGAGCGCTCGTCCATGTTCGAAGAGACCCGCGCTGAACTCGAGGCTCGGAACGACGCGATGCTCGTTTTCGCGAAGGGGCTCCGCTCGACCCTGGACGACAAGGAAAGGCGGGACAACGAGATCGCGGGAGCGATGATGCGGGTCCGGCCGGAGTACGTCGCGCTGCTCCAGAAGCTGCGGAAAGGACGCGTGTATCCCGACGCCAACGGCACTCTGCGCGTGTCGTTCGGACAGGTCCAGGGCTATTCGCCGCGTGATTCGATCCAGTACGCGGCGCAGACGACGCTGCGCGGGGTCGTGGAGAAGGAGACGGGCCAGGATCCCTTCGACAGCCCGTCGCTGCTGCTCGCCGCCTCGCGCAACAGGAAGCTCGGTCCGTACGTGGACCCGGAGTTGGGCGACGTGCCGGTCGATTTCCTGTCGACCAGCGACATCACCAACGGAAGCTCCGGCTCCGCGACGCTGAACGCTTCGGGCGAGCTGGCCGGCCTCGCCTTCGACGGTAACTACGAGGCGATGGGCTCGGATTACCTCGTCCTTCCCGAGGTCACCCGTACGATCCACGTCGACACGCGGTACATGCTCTGGGTGATGGATGCGGTCGACCGCGCCCACAACCTGATCCGCGAGATGGGACTTCCGGTGCGCTTCTCGGGAAGCGAGATGGCTACGACCGCGGGAGGGGGCCGGTAAGAGACCGGCCCCCGGTCACGCGGTGCCAATTCGACGTTCGGGCGCTCACTCCGGTACGGGGCCGTGGAGATCGGGCACGGGCGTCGGTAGCGGCGGAGGCGGGTTGTCCATCGTGCGGTACCCGCAGGTCAATCGCTTCCACAGTCGGAGAGCGAGACTGGGCTGAAACCCACTCGCGTCGGCCGAACGGGAAACCCGGCGAGGAGCTCCTCCGACCGAACGGCCGGGGGACGCCGCGGGGACGAGAGCCGAACAGAGCAGAGCCAGGAAAATCGCGCAAAGGATCCTTCTCACATCGACCTCCTTGACGGCTTCGGCCGTCGTGGAAGCGAATGGAGAGCGCTCTCTTAGCTTCCTCGCCTATGGAGTGGCGAAAGGCGGGGCGCGTTGGGACAGGGGAGTCGAAGAACCGGGCGCGAGACCTAGCCCGATGCGGCTTTCAAATTCTCCCGCAGCATTTCCTCGGCGCGCCGGCGCAGGTCGGACGCTTTCTCGAAGTCCGGTTCGCGGCCGGAGAGCGCTTGACCGAGCTGTCGGACGATGAAGGGGTCGAGCGCCTCGCGCCGGTCGACCTCGGCTCGAAAGATCTCCAGGCGGTGAAGAGCGCGCGCGGCATCGCCGCTGCGAGCCCAGCTTTCGATCTCGTAGAGCGAGGACAAGAGCGCGTCACCAACCTGATGGAGGTCCTGGAAGAGCGCTCCGGCCTGGCCGAACGCCTTCGCCGCCTCGGCATATCGGCCGGCGGAGAACAGGAGGCTCGCGAGGCCGTGTCGGGTGAACGCGAGAAGCGCGGGATACTTTTTCCGGGAGACTTTCTTGAGTGCCCGGGAGTACTCCCGCCGCGCTTCGGCGAGACGACCGAGCTGTCCCAGGGACGTTCCGAGGCTGTTGACGGCCGAAACGTAGTTCTTCCACAAGCCGTGACTTTCGAAAACCGGCGTCACGGCGCGGAAACAGGCGATCGCCTCCTCGTCGCGGCCGAGCAGGGAGAGGGCAACTCCTTCGGCGACGCGCGCGCGTGCGACGAAATCTTCGACGCCGTAGATCTCGAGGGTCCGGATTGCTCTGCGGACGAGCAGGAGCCCTTCGGCGGGCTTCCCGGCAAATGAGCGTCGCTGCGATTCGTGGTACTCCGTTAGAGCGAGCCGCATCTCGTCGGTGGACTCCGAGAAGGACCGGTAAGCCTCTTCCAGATGCTGCCGTCCCTTTTCGAGCTCTCCGGTCCAGTTCGACGTCTGGCCCGCCAGGAGGTGAGCCTGTCCGGCCAGCATGGCAAGCGGAACCATGGTCTCGGCTTCCGACGGCGAGCCGGAAACGGACTCCGACCGAAGTCTCTCGAGCGTCTCCTCGGCGAATCGAAGGCAGGTCGCCGGTTCATCCACGAGTCGGCTTGCCATCGCCTCCAGGGCGTACAGAAGCAGATAGCGCGCGGTCGGGTCCGAGAGAGAGAAGCCGCCAAGATGCCGCACGAGCTCCTCGGGAGGTCCGCCGGCGGCGGCCAGAAGGCCTCCGACTCCGTCAGTTGCCCGCTCCGAGGCCGCGAGTGCCCGATCGGCGACCTGCGGGGTGACCCGTTCTCCTCTTCTTTCGGGGAAGTGGGGCCGTTTTTCGAACGGATCTCCCCGCGGAAGCTCGAGTCCTTCCTCACCCGGAGGCGACGGCGGCCGTGTGTCGGCGAGCTCCCGAAGACCGGCGTCCACGCCGCAAATCTCGTCCAGAGCAACCGCGCAGCGCTCGCACGATTCCACGTGGCGGTTGATCTGTTCCCGCTCCGCTTCGTCGATATCGCCCGCCGTGTAGCGGAACAGCGAGAAATCGGTCGGGTGGCTCCCGTTCACGCCAGGCATTGTCGCAGCTTCTTCAAACAGCGATCGATCGTCCTCCACACGCCCGAGTAGGCCCGCGCAGTGACGTCCGCGGCCTCACGCAGGCTCCGACCCTCGAAATAATACGCGCGCAATAGCTTGCGGCATCCGGCCGAGATCTCCTCCAGGGCTTCCTGCAGAGCCAGCCGCGAGTCGATCGTCTGGCAGTCCCTCGATTCCAAGGCTCCCTGCGACGCCTGCGGTTCGGCCGGCGCGAACACCCGGCGGTCGGCGACGTTTCTCCGGAGCAAGCGGGAGCAGCGCGCATGAAAGACCGTGAAGACGAATCCCTTCGGACTGCGAACCAGCCTCTGTTGCCGGAGGAGATCGAGAGCCGTTTCCTGCAGGAGATCTTCCGCCGTATCGCCATCGATGCCGAACCGCACGCGGGCGTAGCGGATGAGCTTGGAACGCTCGTCGGGATCGAGCAGAACCGCCTCCACGACCGAACGCGCGGGGGACGGCGTTTCGAGCTCCATGCGCCGGGTCTCCCCTCCCAACCTCGAGGCGACGATCTGTGTGTGCTAGCCGGTTGTTCGGCTGATTCTATCGCGGGATTTCGACCGTTCTGCGGCCTTTCCGGCGCACCCGTCCCGTCCGGCCGCATGTCCCAGAAACGGGGGCGCCCGGACACTTTAGAGAGAGGGAGAGTTCTGGCTACGGAAGTCGTGATCGGTCTCGGAGTCGCGTTGGCCGCGGTCTTCGCCTGTTTCGGTCTCCGAATCGCGAAGAACGCAGGGCGGGCCCTGGCGGACATCCGGGACTCTCTCGAAGAGGACCGGAGACCGCGCGTCGCCGTCGCCGTTAGCGTGGAGGAGCTTCCACTCTTCCACCTTCGGATCGCCAACGACGGCCGCATGCCCGCAAAAGACCTGCGGCTGACGATCTCGCGAGGCTTCTTCAGTTTCGGGGATCCGGAACAGAACCTGGCTCAGTCGGCGTCCTTCAACCAGGAGATCGGGTTGTTTGCGCCCGGCGCGGAGCTCTTCTTTCCTTTGGCGGAATCTTCGACCATCTTCGGCGCGGCCGCCGATGGAATGGCAACCCCTTCGAGGTTCTGGGTCACCGTGTCTTACCGACACGGAGACGAAGTCGTCGAGGAGGCGAGCGAAATCGACCTCGACGCTTACCGGGATGCCGTTGCCAGGCCCAATCCTCTGGCGACGGAAATTCGGAAGATCCGGGAGTTGGTCGCCGCGATTCTCGAGGAACGCTCTCCGCGGCGTTAGAACGGCGTCCCGGTTTCCCGGTCTCAGCCGGCGGCCGGCAGAGGGGCAGAATCGACGGCCGCCGCGGAGAAAACTGGCACGTCTCCAGCATGAATTGCCGGAGGTCGAAAAATGCCCTACAAGAGCGTCTCGGATCTGCCCGCAGCGCAGGTCGATCAGTACTCGCCGCACCAGAAGAAAGCGTTCCTGGAAGCATTCAACAACGCGTACGAGGAGTACGGCGGCGATGAAAGCCGCGCCTTCGCGGTTGCGCACTCGGCGGCGAAGAAAGCCGGCGGGAGCGGCGATCTTCGCGAGTCCGAAAAGTCCGAGAGGACCTCGAGAGCCGAGCGCTAGACTTCTGCCACCGCCTCCGCCCGCTCGGTCACGAGCGGGTGCTGGTTCAGGAGACGCGCGTAATACACGAGGTTGCGCGCCATGTTCTTCGCCATGTGGGGAGTCGCCTGGTTGCGAAGCCGCCGTTCGCGGTCCTGGCTGGGCGGATTGCCGACCTCGCCGACCCAGTACGCCGCGCACTCGGGCGGCAGCGTGAAGCCCATGAACGTCAGGACCATCATGATCGACCCGAGCGTCGCGAGCGCGCCGTCCTCGCTCCCGGTGATCACGACGCCGGCGACCTTGTTGTAGAGCGCGCTGCGCCCGCTCGCGATGTACTCCTCGTCGAGCGAGTCGAGGCGCTCGATGACCCGCTGCATCAGGCTCGACCGACCGCCCCACCAGATCGGGGTCGCGAAGATCAGCGCCTCGGAAGTCTTGATTTTGCCGACGATCTCCGGCCAGTCGTCGTCGGGTCCCTCCCGGAAGCCGAGCCCAGTCGGGATCATGTGGTCCGCGAGCCGGATCATCTCTCCCTGGATGCCGTACGGCTTCATGAAGTCGAGGACGAGCTGGGCGACCTCCCCCGTGTTCGAGATCTCGGGCGAGCGTTTCAGCGACGCGTTCAGAACGAGGACCTTCAAGGGTCTCTCCGCCGGCGGCATCGCGCATTCGCCGCACGGCTTGGTCTTGTACATTGGCGACCTCCTTCGTCAGTTGGGCCGAATTATCGTATCGAGGACCGGAGGATCCCATGGAAATCGGTCGTCTGCCCCTGCCCGCGAGCGGCAAGATCCTGGTCGCGTTTCCGCTGTCGGAAGGCGCGACCGTCATCGATTTCGCCGGCCCGTGGGAAGCGTTCGAGGACGTTATGCTTTCGGGTCCCGACGATCTTCCGTTCCGTCTATTCACGCTCGCCGAGAGTCTCGAGCCCGTGACGTGCACGGGCGGAATGAAGGTCGTCCCGTCTTTCACTTTCGCTGGCGCGCCGCAGCCGAACGTCATCGTCGTTGGTGCGCAGAGCGGCGGGCCCGCTTTGCACGACTGGCTGCGCGAGGCGAGCCGTTCGGCCGACATCACGATGTCGGTCTGCACCGGAGCGTTCCAGCTCGCGCGAGCCGGGCTCCTCGTCGGCCAGACGGCGACGACCCACCACGAGTTCGTCGATCGCTTCGAGAAAGAGTTTCCCGATATTCCGGCGAAACGCGGAGTGCGATTCGTCGAAGCGGAACGGATCGCGACGTCGGGCGGCCTGACTTCCGGCATCGATCTCGCCCTGCGGGTCGTCGAGCGGTATTTCGGCCGCGCGCTCGCCGAAAGGACCGCCGCCTACCTGGAATACGAGAGTCGGGGCTGGATCACCAGGGCCGGGCCCTGACAGCTGGAGGTCAATCGGTGAAATCCGATCAGCGAATCTCCCCCAGCCTCCCGCTCTGGAAGTCCTCGACGGCCTGGAGTAGCTCCGCGCGCGTGTTCATCACGAAGGGGCCATAGCGGGCGACCGGCTCGTTCAGCGGCACGCCGCCGATGAGCAGGACCCGCAGAGACGAACCCGGCGACGCTTCGATGCGAACGGCGTCGCCGTCGTTCGCGAACTGCGCCATCTCGTGCTTGCGCGCGGTCTCCCGGTTCGATCCGAAGGAGCCCTCGCCTTCGACGACATACGCGAAGACGTTGTAGTCCGGCGGGGCGGGCTGCGTGAGGTCGGCGCCGGGAGCGAGCTCGCAGTCGAGGTAGAAGATCGGGGTGCGGGTGTCGATGACCGCTCGGCTGCCGAGCGCCTCTCCGGCGATGACGCGCGCCGTCACGCGGCCGTCCTCGCTCTTCGCGACCGGAATTCCCGGGCCCGGGATCTCCTGGTAGCGCGGCCGGACCATCTTGTCTTGGGCGGGCAGGTTCACCCAGAGCTGGAACCCGTGCATGCGGCCGCCGGTCGCCGCGAAGGAGGGTTCGGGCATCTCTGAGTGAACGACACCCGAGCCCGCCGTCATCCACTGCACGTCTCCCGGTCGAAGCTTCCCGCGGTTGCCCTGCGAGTCCTTGTGCTCCATCGCGCCGGAAAGGAGGTAGGTCACCGTCTCGAAGCCGCGATGCGGGTGGTCGGGCGCGCCTTTGGCCTCTCCCGGGCCGAGGTCGGACGGTCCCATCTCGTCGAGAAGGAGGAATGGATCGAAATGGTCGAGCTCGGGCGACGGGAAAGGTCGGTGGACGAGAAACCCGGCGCCCTCGTAGGTTGCGACCGCGGGAATCACGTTTTTGACCGATCGGATTTTCATGGCTCTTTCTCCACTTTCGTTGTCATCTCGAGGAGCGAATTCTCCCCCTTGCTGTCATCCCGAGGAGCGAAGCGACGAGGGATCCCTCGCGAAGCCTGCCCTGAGCGTACGCGAAGGGCTCGGGATGACGCTACAAGCCAAAATACTCCTTGAGGATCGAGGACGATTCATGGACAACCTCTGCCACACACTCGTCGGCGCGGCGCTCGGCGAAGCGGGACTGAAACGCCGGACGCCTCTCGGGATGGCGGCGCTCCTCGTCGGCGCGAACCTGCCGGACGTCGATGCATACACCTACGCGTTCTCCGACAGCCCGACCGCGCTCGCGTTTCGACGCGGCTGGACGCACGGGATCCTCGCGATGGCCGTCCTGCCGGTCGTCCTCGCCGGCGCGATGACCGCCTTCGACCGTACCGTCCGGCGGCGCCGCCACAGGGAACGTCCGCCGGCCCGCTTCGGCGCGCTCTTGCTCCTCGCGTTCCTTTCCATCCTCTCGCACCCGCTGCTCGACTTCCTGAACACGTACGGGGTGCGCTTCCTGTATCCCTTTTCGAACCGCTGGTTCTGCGGCGACGCGCTCTTCATCGCGGATCCCTGGGTGTGGATCGCGCTCGCGCTCGGCATCGGTCTCTCGATCGCCCGGACCCGCGCGGGACGCTCGCAAGCAGAGCGACCCGCCCGCGCGTCGCTCGCCGCGGTTGGCGCCTACATCGCGGCGATGCTCCTCTCGAGCGCCGCCGGCCGCGGCCGCGTGGAGCGCGCCGCCAGAGACGCCGGTCTCTCACCCGGACGCGCGATGGTGTCTCCCGTGCCGCTCGATCCCTTCCGCCGGTTCGTCGTGATCGAGGTCCCTGGCGGATACAGGCTCGGAAGCCTCCACTGGCTGTCCCGCGAGTCCTTCGTGTTCGGTCGAGACTTTCTGGCTCGCAACGACCGGGATCCGCTCGCCGCTGCCGCCACGAGAACCCGCGACGGAGAGAAGTTCCTCGCGTGGGCCCGATTTCCGTACTACGAGATCCGGCGCGAGCGGAGCCGCTCCCTCGTCTCCATCAGGGACGCGCGGTATCCGGGCTCCTGGGCGTCCGTGACGGTTGAGGTCAACGCGGAATCGCCGCATCCGACGGGTCAGAGCAGGAATTCCGCGTTGACCCCTCTGCTACGATCGACACCGTGAGATCCATTCGTTTCGCCGCGCTCGCCTTCGTCTCAGCGGTGGCAGCCCGCGAGGTCCTCCCCTGGGTGGACGACTACTCGCGCGCGATCGCGCAGGCGCGCGCGAAAAACGTTCCCGTCTTCGTCGAGGCCTGGGCGCCCTGGTGACACACGTGCCGCTCGATGAGGGCCTACGTCTTCACGGACAAGGCCCTCCAGCGGCACGCCGGGCAGTTCGTCTGGCTCTCCCTCGACGTCGAGAAGGCGGAGAACGCCGTCTACAAGAAGCGGTACGGCGTCGATGCGCTCCCGATGTTCTTCGTGCTCGACCCGAAGACCGAGAAGGCGGCCCTGCGCTGGGTCGGCGGCGCGACCGTGCCGCAGCTCCAGAAGATCCTCGCCGACGGTCTGACGGCGGTCCGAGGGAAGGCGCGGGGCGTCGAAGACGTTCTCGCGCGAGCCGATCTCTCATACGCCAACGCGGACTACGCGAAGGCGGCCGCGGAGTACAAGGAGGCGCTTCGGCTCGCGCCGCCTGGCTGGAGCCGCTCCGCGCGCGCCACGGAATCGCTTCTGTATGCGCAGTACCAGACGAAAGACTATGCCGGGTGCGCGAAGGTGGCGCGTGACGCCTACCCGCGGCTTCGCTCGACGTCTTCCGCCGCCAGCGTCGCCGCGAGCGGACTCTCCTGCGCGCTGGAGCTCCCGAAAGAGGACGCGTCGCGCGTGGAGCTCGTGAACTCGCTCGGCGCGGCGTCGCGCGAGATCATCGCGGGAGCTCGCAAGGACATCGCGGCGGACGACGTCTCCTCGGTGTTCGAGACGCTCGCCGCCGAGCGCGCGGATGCGAAAGACGAGGCCGGGAAGAAGAAAGTTCTCGAGGAGCGAGCGGCGTTTCTCGAGGGGGCCGCGGCACGAGCCAGGACTCCCGACGCCCGCGCCGTCTTCGACTCACACCGCCTCGGGACGTACCTGGACCTGGGAGAACCGGGGCGCGCGATCCCGATGCTGCAGGCGTCCGAGCGCGATCTGCCGGACGACTACAACCCTCCGGCGCGCCTCGCCGCCGCGTACAGGGCGATGAAAAAGTACGACGAAGCGCTCGGCGCCTCCGGCCGGGCGCTGGCGAAGGCGTACGGTCCGAGGAAGCTCGGGATCCTTCAGACGCGCGCCGACATCTATAAGGAGATGGGCAACGTTGAGGCGGCGCGCAAGACGATGGAGGACGCGGTCAAGCTCGCCGAGTCGCTTCCCGAGGGCCAGCGCTCGGAGCGGACGATCGCTTCGCTCAAGAAGAATCTCGAAGCGTTGCCGTAACCCTTCGCTCTGTTATCCCGAGCCGCGAAGCGGCGAGGGATCCCTCGGATCTACGATCCTCGGGATGACAGGCGAGTGGCGAAGAAGCTCTAAGCCATCTAAAAAAATGTGGGGTCAGGATTTATCCTGACCCCCTAAGAAAGAGTGGGGTCAGAATTTATTCTGACCCCGGGTGTCCTCTGATTTCGCGAAAAATCCGGGCGGGAACGCCCGGATTTCGTGCTTTCCCGCTACGGCTTTCTCGTGTACGTAATCTCCATCATCTTGAACATTTTCCCATCGGGGCCGGGTGACCACATCTCGAATGTGTGGTGGTCGTTGTCCACCACCTTCATGACCTCCTTGAAGGGCTGGGTCTTTTTCGCCATCGGGTCGTCCATCATGCCGGTGAAGGTCATCGTCTTGCCGGAAGGGTCGGCCGTGCCGGTCGAATTCATGATGGTCGTTCCCATGGTGTCCATCCAGGTCCCGACGTACTGCTTCTTGTAGAGGTCGTAGCCGGTGTAGCCCACGCCGGTGAAGGGCTGGTCCATGAACTTGCCGTCGTAGTGCTGCTCGAGATAGCGGCCTCCAAGGGCCATCTTGTTTTCCGCCGTACCCGTGCTCTCCTGCGGCGGCGCCCCGGGTGTCATCCACATCTTGACCGTCGCGTCCCACGTGCCCACGAACTGCTCCAGCGCCTTGTGCTCCGGGCCCGGGGTCGAGTACTTCGCCATCGCTTCCATCATGGCCTTCTCGTCCATCTGGCCGCCCTTCGCGGGCGCGGTCTTCTTGGCTTTCTCGTCCGCTCCGATGGCGAGAGCGGCGATGACGACGAGGAGAGCGGCGCCGGCCAGGAGTCCCTTGGGTTTCATGCTGATTCCTCCTTTGGCCCCCGAACGGGAGCTCGAAGATTGGGAGTTCCGGCGCGGATTCTATCCAGAGGAGGGTCCGGAAAGAAAAGAGGCCAGGGGCGGGTGCCCCTGGCCTCGGGTATCGGGTGGGCGACTCCGGTCGCCCTTTAGGACCCCCGGGATCCCATGCGGTCGCGGAAGCGCTCCATCCGCTGCTGCTTCATCGTGTCGAGCTGGTTCTTCTGCTCGGTCGTCAGGACGGAGCGGATCTGCTGCATCGCGCTCTCCCGCTCGGCGCGGAGAGCCTGCCGGGATGCCTTCAACTTCAGGAAGGCCGCGCCGACGGTCGCCGGATCGGCCGTCGAGCTCTCCGAGACGGTCCGGAGGGCGTCCCAGTTGGCGCGCGACTGCTGACGAAGCGATTCGAACGTCGCCTTTCTGGCGTCCAGGATCTGGTGCACGTTGTTCTTCTGCGCGTCCGTCAGGTTGAGTTGCGAAAGTCCTCTCATCATCCCGAATCCGCCCATCTTGTGATGTCCGGATCCGGGTCCGTCCTGCGCGGAGGCCAGCGTGACCCCCAGCGTGAACATCAGCGCGACGGCGAGCGCCGAGTTTCGGATTGCGAGCTTCTTCATTTCTTCGGTCTCCTTTACATCCAAAAGACGATCACGATCGTCGGTTTGTTTACTCCGAGAGACGGAACCGCGACGACCGCTGCATTATTCTTCGCCGCACTCGACGTGATGCTCCTCGGCGATCGCAATCCTCTCCGCCGTCTTACATCCTTTACAAAAGCGATCGACCGGATCCTCGCGGACGACGCGAAGCTTCTGTGGATCATCGAAGAACGGACGACGATGGTATGAACGTGCGCCGCATGACGATCGAGCCGCCGCGCCCGTACTCGCTCGCGCTCATTGCGCAGCGTTACGCCCGCTTTCCGGATCCGGTCGACCGATTCGACGGCGCGGTCTACCGCCGTCTTCTCGCGGCCGGGCGAGCCGCCGTGCTCGTGACCGTCGAACAGACCGCCCCGCCGTCCCGGCCGAGGTTGCGGGTCACGCTCGAGGGGTCGGGCGCCTCGTCCGCAAGCGCGGAAACCGCCGCGCGCCGGCTGGTGCAGGGCGCGCTCGGCGCGGGGACCGACGTCCGTCTCTTCTATCGCGCCGCCCGCATGGACCCTCTTCTCACGCCGCTCGTTCGGCGCTTCCGGGGTCTTCGGGTGGCGGGCTATCCGTCGCTCTGGGAGGCGCTCGTGACGGCCGTCCTCTCCCAGCAGGTCATGCTGTCGCTCGCCTTCGGGATCCGCAAGGACCTCGCGACCACCTTCGGGCGGCGTCTGCGCCTTCGGGGCGAGACGTTCTTCGCGTTTCCGACGCCGAAACGCATCGCGGAAGTGGGCGAGCGCGGGCTCGCCGGATTCCGCATGTCGGCGAACAAGATCGGAACGGTCGCGCGGCTCGCGCGGGCGTTTGCGACCGGGGAGCTCTCCGAGGACGAGATCGCGGCGCTTCCCGACGATCTCGCGGTCGAGCGGTTGATCGCGATCAAGGGGGTCGGGCGGTGGACCGCCGAAACCGCTCTCCTGCGCGGTCTCTCTCGCGCCGACGCGTTTCCGGCGGGCGATCTCGGGATCGTGAAGTACCTGGCGGAACGACTGTTCGAGCACAGCCGGCGCGGGACCGAGGCGGAAATGCGCGAGTACGCGGAGCGGTGGAAGCCGTGGCGGGGACTTGCGCTCGTGTATCTGTGGGCGGAGCTGGCGAGAGGATCGGCCGAGAGGAAGAGCCGGAAGTAGGATCGCGCGGGAGGGCTCGATGAACCGGACGATTGAGTTCGCGGAGGAGGAGGCCCGGCTCCTGCAGTCCGTCCTGGAGGAATACATCTCGGAGCTCCGCATGGAGATCGCGAACACCGACAGCATGGATTTTCGGGAGGACCTGAAGCGCAAAGAGGAGATCCTGAAGTCCCTCGTCGATCAGCTGCGATAGATCATCGGTGGCATCCCGCGCCTGGTTCGTCGACCGTTACGGAGGGCCCGAGCGCCTGAGACTTCGCCGCCGCGACGATGCCGCGCCCGGCGGCGGCGAGGTCGCGATCCGGACCGCCGCCATCGCCTTGAACTTCGCCGACCTGTTCGCGCGCGCGGGCGTCTATCCGAACACGCCCCGCCCGCCGTTCGTGCCCGGCATGGAGATCTCGGGCGTCGTCGAGTCGGTAGGACCCGGAGTCACGAGTCTCTCTCCCGGCCAATCCGTCGTGGCGGTCCCGATCTTCGGCGGATATGCCGAGCGGGTCGTCTGCCGCGCATCGAGCGTGCTTCCGATTCCCGACGGCAGCGATCTCGTCGAAGCGGCCGCGATGCCGGTCGCGTTTCTGACCGCGCGCTATGCGATCGACCGGGCACAGGTGCGGAACGGAGAGATCGTCGTCGTCACCGGGGCGGGGGGCGGGGTGGGGACGGCCCTCCTTCAGCTCCTGTCGCTGCGCGGCGCGAAGACGGTCGCGCTCGTCGGCTCGGAGACGAAGTTCGCGCTCTGTCGCGAGCTCGGCGCCGACCGGGTCGGCCTCTATGCCGCCGCCGGCCGCCGCGACGCGCTTGCGAGCGACCGTCCGGACGTGGTGATCGACGCCATCGGCGGCGCGATATTCCGTCCGCTGTGGCGGGGGCTCGCGCGCGGAGGACGGTACGTGCTCTACGGTTTCGCCGCCGCGTCCGGGAAGCGAGGCGTCGCGCGGCTGCGGGCGCTCTCCGAGCTGTCCGCGATGGGACTTCTCGTCCCGTTCGCCTTCGTGTCTTCCTGCCGCACTCTCGTCGGTTTCAACCTGTCTCTGCTGCCGAATCGTTCGATCGAGCTGCGGGAAGCGGCGACGGAGATCTTCCGCGAATGGAAAGCGGGCCGGATCCGGCCGGTCCTCGGGTCACGCTTCGACTTCGGCGATCTGCCGGACGCGCACCGCGCTCTCGCGAGTCGCAAGACCCGGGGCAAGGTCGTGGTGTCGGTCGGAATAGGGTCAGGTCTCCACTTGCCACATGGAAAAGAAATCTGACAGAACCTCAGAGAGCTCGGAAGGACAACCTTTCCAGGAATTTGTCTGCCAAGAGAACTGGACAAAGTGGCAGGTGGAGACCTGACCCCCTTTCTTTCTAAGATTCGATGCCCGTGGACGCCTCAAACGCCGACTTCCTCTTCGACGGGCCCGACTACGCCGCGACGACCGTCGTCCTCGCCCACGGCGCCGGGGCGCCGATGAACACTGCGTTCCTGAACACTGTCGCGCGGGAGCTCGCCTCCGGCGGCGTCCGCGTCGCGCGCTTCGAGTTTCCGTACATGCGCGCGCGCCGTGGGAGCGGACGGCGGGGCGGCGCTCCCGATCGCGAGCCCGTCCTGCGGGATGCCTGGAAGGAGGCGGTCGAGGAGCTGGGCGGCGGCGGCCGGCTCGTCATCGGCGGCAAGTCCCTGGGCGGCCGCATCGCGAGCATGGTCGCCGATGAGGTTGGCGCGCGCGGTCTCGTCTGTCTGGGTTATCCCTTTCATCCTCCGGGCCGCCCTGAAAAGCTCCGCACGAAGCATCTCGAGACGCTTCGCACGCCCTCGCTCGTCCTGCAGGGGACCCGCGACCCCTTCGGCACGCCCGACGACGTCGCCGGCTACCGGCTCTCTCCGGCGATCCGCGTCGTCTGGATCGAAGACGGCGACCACTCCTGGAAGCCGCGCGCGAGCTCCGGCCGGACACTGGAGCAGAACATGGCGGAGGCGCTCGAAGCGATGCGCGAATTCCTCGCGGCGCGATGACCGACGTTGGCGTCGAGACCCCTCTCGATCGGCTGACGACCTACATCACTCCCAATGACGCGTTTTTCGTGCGGCACCACTGGCCCGCGACCGCGCCGGATCCGCGCGACTGGGCGCTCGTCGTCGACGGCAAGGTCTCGCGGCCCCTGCGGCTGTCGCTCGCCGAGCTCAAGGATCTCCCCTCGACGAGCGTGACCTGCGTCCTGGAGTGCTCCGGAAACGGCCGATCCTTCTTCCGTCCGCCGGCGCCGGGGCTCGCGTGGGGACCCGGGGCAGTCGGCAACGCGCGCTGGGAGGGAGTCCGCGTGAGCGATCTCCTGGCGAAAGCCGGCAGGAAGGACGGGGCGAAGCAGCTTCACGCCGCGGGCACGGACGACCCGCCGCGCGGGCAGCCGCCCTTTCACCGGAGCGTCGCGCTCGAAAAGGCGCTCAAGGACGCGGTCGTCGCGTGGGAGATGAACGGCGAGCCGCTTCCTTCTCTCCACGGCGGTCCGGCGCGGCTGATCGTGCCCGGCTGGGCCGGCAACAACTGGATGAAGTGGCTCGCGAAGCTGTCACTGCGATCCGAGCCGGCGAAGGGTTTCTTCATGGACGAGGACTATTGCTACCCGACCCCGGCAGGCATGCGCCCGATCACGGAGCTCCCCGTCAAGTCGATCCTCACGGCGGCGCCTTCCCGGGCTCGCCTCGGATCTCCCGTGACGGTGCGGGGCGTCGCGTATTCGGGCGCGCCCGACGTTTCGAAGGTCGAGGTGACGGACGACGGCGGCCGGTCGTGGCACGCGGCCGAGCTCGGTCGCGAGCACGATCCGTACGCCTGGCGGCTCTGGTCGTTCCAATACGATTCCAGGCGCGCCGGCAAAGTCACGCTGCACGCGCGCGCGACCGACAGCCGCGGGAGCGTGCAGCCGCGGGAGACGGCGTGGAATCCGGGCGGATATCTCTACAACGGCTGGCACGCGGCGGAGATCGAGGTTCGATAAAGTTCGAATTCCCAAAGGAGCAGTTCGGTGGAGAAAGTGAAGAAAACGAAAGAAGAGTGGAAGCGCGAGCTCACTCCCGAGCAATACCACGTGACGCGGGAGAAAGGCACCGAGCGTCCGTTTACCGGCGAGTACAACAAGACGAGGGACAAGGGGAGGTACGTCTGCGTCGCGTGCGGCAACCCGCTCTTCACGTCGGAGTCGAAGTTCGATTCCGGCACGGGGTGGCCGAGCTTCTACAAGCCGCTGTCGGAAGAAAGCGTCCGCACCGAGGACGACGAAGAACTGTTCATGCACCGCACGGAGGTTCTCTGCAGCCGGTGCGATGCGCACCTGGGGCACGTGTTCGACGACGGTCCCCAGCCGACGGGTCAGCGCTACTGCATGAACTCCGTGGCGTTGAAGCTCGAGAAGGAAGGGGAGAAGAAATGAAGAGGATCGCGGCGGTCGCGGGTCTCCTTTTCCTGGTTGCGGCCGTCCGGGCGGCCCAGCCGACAGACCTCGAGGCAGTGAAGCGGGAGATCCGCATCGCCGACCTCGAGCTCGCGAAGGCGGTCGCGGACCGCAGCCTGCAGACGTTCGTCTCGATGGTTGACGACGACGCCGTGTTCTTCGGTCGCAGCATCTCGCGCGGGCGGGAGGCAGTCTCCAAGGCGTGGCTGCCGTTCTTCACCGACGGGTCGCTCTTCCTGAAATGGCATCCCGCGCAGGTCGAGGTGTCCTCCTCGGGCGACCTCGGCTACTCGATCGGCGAGTACGAGCGGATCGGCAAGGACGCATCCGGGCGGCCGGAGTCCGCCACGGGCAGTTACGTCTCGATCTGGCGTCGTCAGCCGAACGGCAAGTGGAAGATTGTCCTGGACATCGGAACTCCCGCGTCACCTTCGAAGCCCTGACGTCACTGAAAATCGCGACCTGGAACGTCAACGGGATCCGCGCGCGCGAGGCGCAGTTCCTCGAGTGGCTCGACCGCGACCATCCCGACGTCGTATGCCTGCAGGAGATCAAGGCCGCGACAGCGCAGGTTCCGACCGCGCTGTGCGAGATGCAAGGCTACTGGTGCTACTGGCACGGTGAGCGGGCGTACTCGGGCGTCGGGCTGCACGTCCGGCGGGACGCGTTTCCCGGGAAGCCCACGTTCGCGCATCCCCCGTTCGACCACGAGAACCGCATCGTGGCGGCGGAGCTCGAGAACCTGATCGTCGCGTCGATCTACGTTCCGAACGGCGGCAGGGACTTTCCCGCGAAGATGCGTTTCTTGGAAGCAATGGATTCGTGGGTCGTGGAAGCGCACGCGCAGGGCAGAGAGCTCGTGCTGTGCGGCGACATGAACGTGGCGCGGACCGATCGGGACGTGCATCCGAAAGAGAGGAAACCGAACTGCATCGGCCAGCTTCCCGAGGAGCGGGCGCTGATCGAGCGGATTCTGTCTCGCGGGCTGGTGGACGTCGGGCGGGCGCTCGACCCCGACAACGACGGCCTGTTCACGTGGTGGGCGCCGTGGCGGAACATGAGGCAGCGGAACATCGGCTGGCGCCTGGACTACGTGATGGCGAGCGAGCCGCTGGCGGCGCGGGCGAGGTCGTGCGAGGTGCTGGCGCAGTTCGGAACGAGCGACCACGCCCCGGTGGTGGCGACGTTCGCCGAGCCGCCGACTGGACCCGCGGCGGCGGCATAGATCCGGAAGGAGAAGGACATGGAAGACCAACAAACCTGCGGTAAGGGCCTGGCGGAGCAGTCCGCGCTGCCGGGGAAGCTGGGAGAGCTGACCGATTCCGTGGCCGGGATCCTCGAGATCCACATGGGAGCGCTCGACCTCGAGGACCACGACTCGCGGAGGGAGCACGAGGCGTACCGCGAGCTCGCGCGCGACCATCGGCAGGTCGCAGCCCTGCTGCGGGAGATCGCGAGACGGATGGAAGGTTATCGGGATCTGCCGATGGGCCGGCATGACACGAGCAAGATGGCGTCGCCGAAAGCCGTCGAAGCGTTCGAGAAGTTCGTCAATCTCGAGGAGGAGCTCTCGTCGATGCTTGAGCGGCGGCTGGAAGCGGACCGCAAGATGCTCTCAGAGATGCGCAGTGCAAGGCGTTGACGTGGCGGCGCGGCGGCGTATGACCCGCAGACACGTCGCGTTGATCCGCGGGATCAACGTCGGGCGCGCGAAGCGGGTGGCGATGGCCGACCTGCGCGCGCTGGTCGGCGATCTCGGCTACGGCGAGGTGCGAACGCTGCTCAACAGCGGAAACGTCGTCTTCACGGTTCCCGCGTCCGCACGGGGCGACCCTGCCCCCCGCATCGAGCAGGCAATGACCGCGCGCCTCGGTATTTCCGCCCGAGTTACGGTCTTGACCGCGGCGGAGCTCGCCGCCGTCGTCGCCGAAAACCCGCTCGGCGAGGTTGCAACCGACCCGTCTCGTCTGCTCGTCACAGTCCTGACCAATCCGGCGGATCGAAAACGCCTTCACCCCCTGGCGCGGCAGGACTGGGCGCCGGACTTCCTCGCCGTGGGTGCGCGCGTCGCCTACCTCTGGTGCCCGCGCGGGATGCTCGAGAGCCGGCTCGTCGACGCCGTCAGCCGCTTGCTGGGCGCCGCCGCGACCACCCGCAACTGGACGACGATGACGAAACTCCACGCTCTCGTCGGCGAGTCGTGAGGACGGACGGCGTTCCCGGGATGTAGGAGTTCGCTTCCTAGGCCGCGGTTTTCTTCCGCCACTCCTCTTCGGTCAACGGCTGGACCGGCGCGAGCTTGCGTTTCTCGAGCTCCTCGTTCAAAGGAGTGAGCTTCTGAGTTGACGCCTCGTATTTGGCTCGGGCCGTATCGAGGTCCTTGGCGAGAACGTTCGTTCGCGAGAGCTGCGACGCCGTCGGGCGCTCTTCCGAGCCGTTCACGTTGCCGTAGAGCATCCCGAGCTCTTCGCGCAGCTTCTCTTCGCCCGAGATGCCTTCGCCCTGCGCCGTCGAGACGAGCGCGGTTCGCTGCGTTTCCAGCTCGTCGGAGAAGGCCTCGAGCTTCCGCCGGAGTTCGTCGCCGGCGGGCAGCCCCTCCGCCCGCGCCCTCGACTGGTCGCGCGCATCGGTGATCTGAGCGACGAGGACGGTCAAACGCTCGACCAAGCCGTGCAGCTTCCAGGTGGTGTCGCTCTGGACCTTGCGGTCGGCGTCCTTCACTTTGCTGCGCGGGTCGTAGACGAGCTTCAGGTCGGTCGAGTACGTGTCCTTGCCCTTGATCATCTTCACCTTGTAGATCCCGGCGAGCACTCGCGGGCCCTGGATCGAGCCGAAGCTCGGGATCTGTCCGGTACCCGGCGCGTAACGGGGCGGGGCCCCGCGCATGACCCACTCGACCCGGTTGATCCCCTTGCGCTTCCCTCCCGGGATCGTCGAGACGAGCTTTCCGCTCGGGTCGGAGATCTCGAGCTTCAAGTCGCCGATGATGTGGCGCTTCTTCAGGTAGTAGGTGATCGTGGCGAGCTCCGGCAGCGAGCGGCCCGCGAAGTCACCGTCGCCGCTCCAGCCGGCTTCCGGCGACGCAGGAATGGCGAGAGAGGCGGGGCGCGAGGGGAGAAAAGCGACGTCCGAGTCGAGCAGCTTCGGGGTGAGCGCGCGCAAAGGCTCGAGGTCGTCGAGGATGTAGATCCCGCGGCCGTGCGTCGCGATCAGGAGGTCGCCTTCGCGGCGCTGGATCTCGAGGTCGCGAACGGCGACCGCGGGCATCCCCCCGCGAAACGCGGCCCAGGAGACACCCCCGTCGAGGGAGACGAAGAGCCCGGCCTCGGTTCCGAGAAAGAGAAGACCCGGATTGATCGGGTCCGGCTTGACGACGTGCGCGTATCCCTTGAGATCCGGTGTCGCGAGCGACTTCCACGTCTTTCCGAGATCCGTCGTCTCGAAGACATAGGTCTTCATATCGCCCGTCATGTGCCCGTCGAACGTGGCGAAGGCCGTGGCCCCGTCGAACGGCGAAGCCTCGACGCGGGAGACCCACGTCCCCTTCGGAAGGCCGGCGACATTGCCGGCCACGTTGGTCCAGCCCTTGCCGCCGTCCCGGGTGACCTGCAGGTTGCCGTCGTCGGTGCCGACCCAGATCACGCCCCTGTTCTTGGGCGACTCGCTGATCGTGAAGATCGTGCAGTGGTTCTCGGCCGTGGAGTTGTCGCGGGTGAGACCTCCGGACTCCTCCTGTTTCTGCTTCTCAGGGTTATTGGTCGTCAGGTCGGGCGAGATGCGCTCCCAGCTCTCTCCCTGGTTGCGCGACCGGAACAGGAACTGGCCGCCGACGTACATCGTCCCCCGCTGCGTCGGGGAAAGGTGGATCGGCGCGTTCCAGTTGAAGCGGTACTTCGGCTCGCCCTCTTTCGGAGCGGGCTTCACGTCCTTGATCTCCCGCGTCGACTTGCGCGTCCGAAAGACCCAGCCACCCTGGCATTCACAGTAGACGACGTCCTCGTCGGTCGGATCGACGAAGGTCCAGAATCCGTCGCAGAAGAGGAGCGACGTCCAGCGCGAGGGAGGAATTCCGCCGGGGTAGCGCGAGGGACCGTACCAGACGAGGTTGTCCTGTAGGCCTCCGTAGACGTTGTACGGATCCGCCGAGTCCGAGCTGACATGGTAGAACTGCGCGACCGGCAGGGACGCGACGAAACGCCAGTGCGCGCCGCGGTCGGTCGAGTGATAGACCCCGCCGTCGGTGCCGACCAGAAGCTCCTCGGTATTCTTCGGGTTGATCCAGACGGCGTGCGTGTCGCCGTGGTAGTCGCCGCCGAGCGCGCTCCAGCTCTGGCCCGAGTCGTCGGTGACGTGAAGGCTGTAGGTCGTCTTGTAGACGCGGTCCACGTTCTTCGGATCGGCTGCCATGTTGGAAAAGTAAAAAGGCCGGCCCGTCGTGGGGCTCGCCGTCGACTGGCGCACCCAGGTCTCGCCCCTATCCCCCGACCGGTAGAAGCTCGAGTCTTCCGATCCGGGCACGTTCCGGTCGCGCCGGGACTCGACGGCCGCGAACACGACCTCGGGCCGGACCGGAGAAACCGTCAGAGCGATCCGGCCGAGGTCGCCCGGCGGAAGTCCCTTCGAAATCTTCTTCCACGTCGTTCCGCCGTCCGTGGACTTGAAAAGACCGCTCTTCGGACCGCCGGAGGTGAAGAAGTACGGCTTGCGGCGGAACTGCCACATGCCGGCGTAGAGCGTCTTGCCGTCAGCCGGGTCGAGAGCGAGGTCGGAACAGCCAGTGTCGTCCGCGACGAAGAGGACCTTGTCCCACGTCTTGCCGCCGTCCTTCGTCCGGTAGACGCCGCGGTCCGGATGGTCGTCGAAGAGGTGTCCGGTCGCGCAGACGAAAACGACGTTGGAATTCTTCGGGTCGACGGCAATCCGAGCGATGCGCTCGGTGTTCTCGAGACCGAGGCGGGTCCAGCTGTCGCCGCCGTCGGTCGTCTTGTAGACGCCGTCGCCCACCGAAACGCTGTTTCGGGTCCAGGTCTCGCCCGTGCCGACCCAGACGGTCTTCGAGTCCCTCGGGTCGATTCTCACGGCGCCGATCGACTGGTTCTTGCCGTCCGTGTCGAAGACCGGTTTGAAGGTCAAGGCGCCGTCGACCGACTTCCAGACACCGCCCGAAGCGGCGCCGACCCAGACCGTCAGACGGTCGCCCGGGACCGCGTCCAAGGCGGCGATCCGGCCGCTCATCACTGCAGGACCGATCTGACGCGCCTCGAGGCCGCCCAGGGCATCGGAATCGATCTTCGTCTCTTCGCCGGCGACGGCCGCGGTCCAGGCGCCGGAGAGCGCTATCAGAACGGAAGCCAGGTGGCGGGCGATCACCTTCGAGCGCCTGACTTCTTCACCGCAGGCTCGTCCTTCTTCGCCGGCATCGAGAAGCGGGCGTCCTCGATCGGGACGTCCAGCTCGATCTTCTCGACCGTGATCTTCTGCTTCTCGGGCTTGCCTTTGGCGCCCCCTTCGAAGGAGTGGGGGATCAGGAGGCCGCCGACGTCTTTGTAGTCGCCGATGGTCTGCTCGGTTTCGACTTCGGTTCCGCGGACGGAGCGCTTCGCTTCGCCCTTGATGTCGAGATAGGAGTCGGCATCGAGGAAGAGGTAGTGCACGTTGCCGTCTTTCAACGTGACCTTCAACTTGTAGACGTCGGTCCCTTCGACCTTCTCCTTGCCGACGAGCTCGACCTTGTGCCCTTTCGCCTTCCAGTCGACCAAGGGACCGTCCATGTCGGCCTGCTCCGCTGCCTCTTTCAGCTCCTCGGCCGACATCGGCTCGGCGTTCTTGCTGCCTCCGAAGGGATTGACCTGCCAACCGGCCTTGCCGTCGTAGGCCTGGGTGAGAGTCATTCCCTGGACGGTGATGTCGAGGCGCACCTTGTCCGGCCGCTTCATCTCGATCACCATCGGGGCTTCCGTCCCGGGCCCGACGGTCATGTGCCCGGTCATCCTCATGGTCTTGACGGCCTTCAACTTCTCGAGTCCGCCTCGGGCTTTGATGTTCTTCGCGACGATGTCGTCGGCGGTCTGCGCGGGAAGCGGGCCGGCGAGGGCGAGGCTGGCCGCCAGGCCGAGCACGAGGGATCGCAGCATGGGAGGTCCTCCTTCTTGGATGGCAGAAGATATCAAGCTCGGATGGTTACCCACGCGATCACGAGGGCCGTGGGGACTTCTCTGGGCGACTGCGCGTTGACCTTCGTTGACAGAGCGCCGATCGATCTCGCGAAGGCGGAGGCGCAACACGCCGCCTACAGCGAAAGTCTCCGGCGGGCAGGGGCGGTCGTCGAGGTCGTTGCCGCGGACGCGCTTCCGGATTCCGTCTTCGTCGAGGACATGGCCGTGGTGCTGGACGAGGTGGCCGTCGTCACCCGTCCCGGTACTCCGCTGCGACGACGGGAGCTGCCGGCCATAACGGCGGCGCTGTCCGCATACCGAAAACTGCTGCAAATCGTGGCGCCGGCCACGCTCGAGGGCGGGGACGTTCTGAGAATCGGGCGGGACTTCTATGTGGGCATCTCGTCCCGAACGAACGGCCAGGGCTTCTCCCAGTTTGCTTCCATCGTCAGGGCGTTCGGGTACCGGGCGACGCCGATCGAGGTGAAGAGATGCCTGCACCTGAAGACGGCGGTTACCGCCCTCGATGCGGAGACGCTCCTCGTCAATCCGTCGTGGATCGACGCCGCCTCGCTCCCCCGAGTCCGGCGGCTGATCGTGCCTCCCGAGGAGCCGCTCGGCGCCAACGCGCTCGTCGTGAACGGCGTCGTGCATCTGTCGGCCCGGTGGAAGCGGACCAAGGAGCTCGTGGAGAGAGCCGGATTCTCCGTGAACGCACTGGACGTGTCCGAGTTCGAGAAGGCGGAGGCGGGGCTGACGTGTCTGAGCCTGATCTTCTCGGCTGAGAGCCTGATCTTCTCGGCTGAGAGCGAGACGGTTCCGCACAGCGTGCGGAGAAGAAGTGAGGCCATTCGGGGCTGACCCCCCAACCACCATGGCGGAAAGGAGGAAGCAGAACCTCGACTGCCGCTTTGACTACGTCGAATAGCGAACGATGGTGGCCCGGCGCGCGTCCGAGCGCACCGCAAGGGGCGGGACCCGACCGGGCGCTACGCCCGCACGAGCAGGACGATGACGACGAGGAACGACATCAGCCAGAGCAGACCGCCCTCCCAGAAGTCCGGATTCCGCCGATTGCGAAGACCTCGGCGAGACACTCGACAAGGTCCTGAGTCGCGGCCTTGGTTCTCAGGCTCAAACCCCCGCACGAACTTCCCGCAGCCGGCGCTCCAGATAGCGGCGCTCGGCGGGATGGGTCACCAGGCTGAGAGCCCGCTCGTATGCGGCGGCGGCCTCGGAATAGCGGCCGAGACGGCGCAGCACGTCGGCCTTCGCGGCGGGCAGCAGGTGATACCCGTCCAGCTCGCCGGTCGCCTCCAGCTCTTCGATCAAACGCAGGCCGCGCTCCAGGCCGTTACCCATCGCCACGGCCGCAGCATGG
>WNGE01002845.1_pt1 | contig 30686 bp, 31 predicted proteins | sample 5400651 | NCBI WGS metagenome assembly WNGE01 (sample SAMN13153370, study PRJNA577476) | soil metagenome | isolation source: 60 cm soil or saprolite under grassland replicate 2 | place: USA:California | collected 2016-06-15
CAAATGGTAAAATCTTGGGTTGATAGACCGGCACCGACTCGGGCTTGATCATTGGCTGGGGGGCTTGCCCGGCATAAGCCAAAATTGAGCCCAGAATGATTCCGATGCTGACCGCGAGAGTGAGCTTCGACCTGATCATCTCAAACGGCTTAGACGAATGGCGTCGCGAAACGTTTAGCCGCTAGATTATCACAAATCAAACTTTTCGGCGCCTACAATCGAAAAAACATGTCAAAGTAGCGCTTGAAAGCGGGGGCCGCCGCCCCGGCAATATTTTTAAGTGTCTGAAATAATTGCACTCGGTGGCGCATTTCATTACGATCGACACTGAATATGCCAAACATGAGGAGGACAAGATTCGTGTGCAAACGAACCCGGGCAGTGGCAGTAAATATACTATTCGCGGTTTATTTTGTATCGGCCGTAGAGCCCTCGGGCTTCGCCCAGGACCTCAATCCGTCAGCCGCTCCATCGTCGCCGTCAGGTCTGCCTTCGCTCCAGGCCGTTAAGTCGTGCATGAACGGTGAGGCGGGCGCTGAATGTCTCGATCAGCTCTTTGGCGCGGCGCTGGGAACACACTCGACGATGGAGCTTCTGCAACTCATTGAACGGTTCGAGGCCGAAGATGCGGAGCTCAGGCGTGATTGTCATCCACTCGTGCATTCAATTGGCCGGGAAACCTTTCGCATCAAGGGCAATATTCATGAATCGTTCGCCGCTTGTGACCAGACCTGCCACTCCGGCTGTTACCATGGTTCTGTGGAGCGCTTTTTAAGGGGCGATAATATTTACTCCCAAATCAATAAACACCCCAGCACGGCCGAACTTAGACAGAAGGCCGTCGTCGCTTGCGACCCGAAGACTCCGCTGCGGTTTCGTTTCCAATGCCTCCATGGGCTCGGTCACGCCCTGTTGTTTTTCTCCCGCTATCAATTACTTCCTTCGTTAGAAGTCTGCGACGTTTTGCCCGAAGACTGGAGTCGAAATTCTTGTTATGGCGGGGTTTTTATGGAAAATGTCGTCAACGCGACGCCGGAGAGCCGCGATTTAAGCCCGACCGATTATCATTATCCGTGCAACAAACTGAATCCGAAATACCGCGGCGAATGCTACATTATGCAAACCTCGCGCATGACCGAAATGGGACTCTCCACCGAGGAGCTATTTCAAGAGTGCGACAAGACTGGCGAATTTCGCCATCAGTGCTCGGCGTCGGTCGGCCGGGATTTGTCAAACTTTGCCCGCGCCGGACAAACCCGAGCGACCGCGGAGAAGTGCGAAATTGTCAGGGGCGAAAGCCGCTTCGCCTGCATGCGCGGCGTCGTCTATGCGCTCATCGATAACACGTGGGATGGCCGCTATGCGCTGCCGTTTTGTGCCGCGCTCACCCAAGAAGACGATCGGAACACTTGCTTCCAGACAAGCGCGCACTATTTGAAAAACATTTTCGAAAAGTCATCCGCGGAAATTGCTAACGATTGCTCGGAACACTTGAGCCAACCGGCGCGTTGTGTTGAGTTATCGTTGCGGTAGTCACATCCTCGATTCGCCGCACGCCGGTGAGCGGCGCACCCGAGAGTCGTTGGGTGACGTGAGAATCTGTAATTTGTCGTGAACGATTTACTTTCTCATGGGGTGGCGAAAGAACAGCCTTGCGACTCGCTCCGGTTAGTGCCAAAGTAAATCGTTCGAAAGAGTCACGATCAGCGAAATCGCGGAAGACACTGCGGGACATGAGTCTACCGGTCTTGCTACTGATTGACGACGAGTACGGCGTGCGCGAATCGCTCAAGATAGTTTTCAGTAAGGATTATCGTGTGCTCGAAGCCGACAGCATCGACGCCGCCATTCCCCAGGTCCAGGACGCACATCCCGACGTCGTGCTGCTTGACGTCCTGATGCCGAAAGCCGATGGTCTCGAAGTCCTCCGGCGCATTAAACAAATCCATTCCGGCTGCGAAGTGATCATGCTGACCGGCGTCAACTCACAACAGCTGGCGGCAAAGGCAATGGATTGCGGCGCGTTTGACTTTATCGGCAAACCCTTTGACGTCGTCGATTTGCGCCAGAAAGTCTCACGGGCGTTGGCGCAGGTGGTTCAACGGGCAGGGGCATCTTCGGCTTAGAGCTCGATGAAGAAACGCGCATGTCGTAATGGTTCTTCCGGCGCGTTTCGGCATACTCCTCCGCAATAATCTCAAAATCTTGTGACAAATTTCGGACACGCCGGGCAAGTTCTTTGTTCGTGCCGGACTTTATGGTTGATAAGCGTCCGTCAAAAATTCTCATCTTCGTGGTCGCGGTCGCTTTACTCGCCGGTTGCACCCAACTCAAACAATGCGCCTACGAAGGCGTCAACCGGGATGATTGGCAACAACCGCAGAGAGTCATTGCGGCGCTCAACGTCCGTCCGGGTGATCAGGTCGCCGATTTGGGATCAGGCGGCGGCTATTTTACCTTCAGGTTGGCAGAAGCCGTCGGGCCCGCCGGTAAAGTTTATGCGGTGGATATCGACCGCGACATGGTCGATCTCGTCGCCAAACGAGCCAAGCAAGAGACGGCTGCAAATGTCGCCCCGATCCTCGCCAAGCCCGACGATCCGTTGCTGCCGAAGGCAGGGGTCGATCTGATCTTTACTTCGAATACCTACCACCACATCGACAATCGCATCGCTTACTTTTCGAATCTGCGCAAATATCTTCGACCCGGCGGCCGAATTGCCATCATCGACTTTGATCGCCGCTCGTGGCTAATGGGACTGTTTCGGCATTACACGCCAAGTGAGTTCATTAAGCCGGAAATGGAGCAGGCAGGCTACTCGCTGCAGGAGGAGTTAAGTTTTTTGGACCGCCAATCCTTTCTGATTTTTACGGCGAAATCGTAATTGAAAGGTAGTTTGACCGGGGAGAAGAGACTAGCCGGTTTGCCGATGGTTCTTCGTGGCCGGTTCATGGGGCCGTGCCGTCATCAACTCTTCTAGCAATTTCACCACATCCCACGGCTCGCGTAAATTGAACTGCGCCCCGGTGCGCGCGATACCGACCCGAACCGAATGGGCATGCGCGGGCAAGACCCTGAAGATATCTTCGTCATCGCTGTCGTCGCCAATCGCGAGAATGAAATCGAAATCCTGCTTCGACAGCCATAACTGGGCGGCCTTGGCCTTGCTGATGCCGGCGCTTCGAATTTCGACAGTCTTACTTCCCTGCACGATTTGCACGTCGATATTTCCTGTGAAACTCAACAGATCGTCGGCAATCTCCCGAGCCACAACCATCGCCTGTTCGGGATCGGCCGAGCGATAATGCCAGACCAAAGAAAAGTCTTTGTCTTCGATGAATGCGCCGGGCAGCCGGTCGACGTACAGCTCGAGCAGCGGCAGCAATTTTTCTTTCCAGCTAGTGGCGTGCGAGCTGGCCAATCTCCAATCGGAGTCTCGCTCCTTGATCCAGGCCCCATGCTCGGCGGCGAACGCGATGGGCAAGTGATCGAACCAGCTCTGCATACTCGGTCGATCCCGGCCGCTGATAATGACGACTTCATTGCGGACATCGGCTGCCAGACGCGAGAGTAAATCAATGATCGCATGCGACGGTTTTGCCCCTCGCGGGTGGTCCGCAAAGGCCACGAGCGTTCCGTCATAGTCGAGCAGAAAGAGCCGGCGCTGACTGCGTCGATAGCGCTCGGCCATCGCTCGGCGGTTGGCGGGACTTGGAAGCTTACCATAGACCCTATCACGCTCGGGCCCGACAAAGATCAGCTCGCTGAAAAAACCCTGCGCCCAGCGGGCCAGGTCGAATCGACGCAAGCGATTCTGCATAATTGTGACGCGCCGCTTTTGCTCTGCGAGCGGCATGCTCAAAGCCTCTTCCAGGGCTTTGGCGATCTCTTGCCGGTTGTTGGGATTGATGATCAGCGCTTCACCTAATTCGCGCGCCGCGCCGGCCATTTCGCTCAACACCAGAACGCCGCTCTGATTGGTTCGGCTAGCGATGTACTCCTTGGCAATGAGATTCATCCCGTCGCGCAACGGCGTTACCAGCGCCACGTCGCTGATCGTGTACAATGCGACCAGTGACTCAAAAGACAGAGAGCGGTATTGATAAAGAATCGGCGTCCAGCTGACGCTGCCGAACTGCCCGTTGATTCTGCCAACCAGCTCTTCGATTCCTTTTTTCATCCGCTCGTAGTCTTCGATGCCGATACGCGACGGAACGACAACCATGAGCAGTGTCACCTTGCTTCGCCAATCGGGATTGGTCTCAAGAAAGGTCTCGAACCCCTCTAGCCGGTTCAGGATGCCTTTCGAATAGTCCTGCCGGTCCACCGATAAAATCAGTTTGGTTTCTGCCAGCGTTCGCTTCAGGGTTTCTTTCTCTTCGCGCACGACCGTGCTGTCGGCCGCGGCGGCAAATTTGTCGAACGGCACGCCCATCGGGAAAGATGCAACTTTGACGGCTCGGTCGTGTACCAGCAGTTTGCCCATTTGGTTCTCATGGCCGAGAATCCGCAGAACACAACGGAGAAAATATTGTGCGTAGTCAAATGTATGAAAGCCTACCACGTCGGCACCGAGCAGACCCTCGAGGAGATCGCGACGCCATTCGGCTGGCATGAAGCGAAAGATTTCATAGTGCGGAAACGGGATATGCAAGAAAAACCCGATCGAAAGATCGGGTAGCCGGGCGCGGATGAGCGCGGGTAATAGCATCAGATGATAATCATGGATCCATAAGAGATCGCCCGGCTTAAGAATCTCCAGCGCGGCCTCGCCGAAAGCTTCATTTACCTTTTTATAGTGTGCCCAATACTCCGGCTCATAGCGCGCATATGAGGGAAAGTAATGAAACAGCGGCCAGATCGTTTTGTTGCAAAAACCGGAATAGAAAGCTTCGATTTCTTGCTCGGAGAGAAAGACCGGATAGGCGTGGAAGCGGGATTGCGCTTCCAATTTAACCCTGTCTTTGAGCTGGGGGCTGACGCGGCCTCCCGGCCAGCCGATCCACACATATTCAGCATTTCCAATGTTGGGAATCTCAATGGTTTCGAGCAGCGCATGCAGACCCGTAGCAACACCGCCGGCGCTATTTTGAAACTCAATATCGCCGTCCTTCTCGGCCACAGTGAAAGGCAATCGATTGGAAACAAGCACAATTCGTTGGGGTGTGTGAGCTGGCAAATGCGTGACCTGCCGACCAGAGTCTAAATCCGTAGCAGTTAAACCGGATCCATTTCGCGCGCCGGTGTCTGCGATATTACTATAATACGTCGTCATGTATCCACTAAGTCAAGCGAAAGAAATCGAAAATTTCGGAGCTGGCTCTAAACCGGTGCCAAACCCGCTTGGGGGATCGGCCGTACAAATAATTTGTATGATGTAACTCCGGCCCTTTTGGGACGCACGCGAGAGTGCCGGGTTATTGATCGAAACAATTGCGTCGAATGTTCGCCGGCGGCTCTCACCATCACGTCTGGCCACCCATAAAAGGTCGGCATAACAGCCCGCGGCCTTCTTCGACCGAAATTGGCCTTCTCGCCACGGACCGTGTGATCGCGGTGCGGGGTGGAAGTCGGCCCACCCGCTAATTCCAATTGGATATCGGTTCACGCAGCATTCGATTGACAATCGAATGAAATCGACAAGATCAATGCTCGTCAACCGCTGATAAACGTCAAGCCGCAAAAATTTCGCAATAGGTTAGACACACATGTCGTTGCGGCGTTGCTTACGGTCGTGCTCCGCACAATTTGAGATCACGGGACCTAAACTTTCCCGATCTATTCAGCAGCGGGATTGATTTCGGTCACTTTGGGTTGGCCATCTTTTTCGCTGAACGAAATGGTCACCCTCGCCCCGACTTTAACATGCTCGATGCCTTTGGTAGCCTTCGTCGTTTCGAAGGTTTCCTCGCCTCTCTCAGTCTTAAGGACAATTCGATTCTCCGCCTTATCGACCTTCAAGATCGTTCCCTTCAGTTCAGCGGCACTCAGGGCCGTCGGAAGGATTAGCGCCAAAAGCATCAAGAGAACCTTATTCATTGCGATTTACTCCCATTGGGCTCGACGCTCATCGCTTAATTAGCCTTTTTGCGATGAATCGTCTTTTTTCTCGTCGGGCTTTTGTCCCTGGGCCGTCCCCGGCATGCCCGTGTCAGATCCGCTGCCCTGGGAGACGCCTGGTTGGTCCCCCGGCGATTTCTCGGACATCGGAGCCGGAGGTGTCGCACTGGACGTTTGAGGCGCCTCGTCTCCTGCCTTCTTTTCGCCGCAGCCGCCAATGAATAACGCGAGCCCCAAAGTCGTGGCAGCAACCCATATTATTAGTTTTTGCTCTTTCATGCCGAATCCTCCTCGAATAATAAAATTTGAACCGCTATTAACCGCTATTTTTTAATTCGATGGCGCGACTCGTCGAATAGCCGTCAAAACACGGTTTGCAGAAAGAGCGATAACAACGCTATCTAACAATCTTTTCGTGATTTGCCCTTTCAAAACTCTCAACAGGATAAGGATCAAGATAATGCTATCGCCTACCTTTGCCATAATTCTCCCAATGGATGCGTCTATTTTCATGAAGAGTTCCCCTGAAAATTGTCACCGCGCAGCGTCAGTATTCGCCTCGTTCCCGCCTTAATCTCTCCACCTCCCGGCGTTGTCTATCAATTTCCGCCTGGTTGCGGCGGATCTCGTCGTCTTGTTGGTAATTTCGGTTATCTTGGCCTTGCAGTTGATCCCCGACCAATGCGCCAGCACCTAGGCCGAGGCCACCACCGATGGCTGCACCGGCGCCGGGATGGCCGACAGCACTACCGACTATACCGCCCACGGCGGCGCCGCCGAGTGCGCCGATTCCCGCACCCTTCTCACGCGTTGTCAGCGGACCACCAGCACAGCCGGTGATAAACAATGCCCCTACTAATGACACTGCAGTCAGTGTGTTTCTGATTTGTATCCGTTTCATTTTCCACTCCTTTCGGCCTGCCCGCGCCAAAGACGCCTTTTAAAGGCGTCTGTTTTGCCGTCGGGCTTGGCTGCTATGATTTCTTTCGCTCGTCGTTGATCAGCGTCAGCGCCTTTTGACGCAATTGCGGATTGCCATTGACCGCCGCGAATAGCCTGTTATAGCCCTGCGGTGTGAGCCCCTGTTTCTCCAGTGCTTGCTTTACCTTATCGTCTCCCTCGCGCTGGATGTTCAGCTTCTCTTTTTCATCTCTCGTGTTGTTCATTTTGGGTTCGTAGTTCTGTCGTATCTTATGGTATTCAACGTACGCCTTCGCAAAAGCTCTGAGCTCTTTGTCGCTGACATTGCTTGACTCCGCCGTTGAACCCTGCTTCGGCGCCGCATCAGCGCCCCATGCCACCAAGGCGGACAACGAATTGACCGACAGGCATACGGCTCCCACGACCAAAGCGCTACGAATAAAGTCGGTCATCGCAAAACTCCTTTCGTTTTTTCGGCATTCAGCCTCGGACGGGTTTTATCTCGACGGACTTGGATTGCAATTTATTGAGCAGCTCGGCGAATGAGGCATTCGCCAAGATACGGTTAAACTGCGAACGAAAATTGTTGACGAGGCTGATGTTTTCGATGACGACGTCGTACACTTTCCAATCATTGCCTGCGGATCGAAGTTTGTAGTTAACCGAGATTTGTTCGCCCTTTTTCGTCAGGATCTTAGTATCGACGTCGGCTTGATCTTGACTGACGTTTTCGCGGCCGTAAACAATCTTTTCTCCGTCATAAGATTCGATCTGGTCGGCGTAGGATTTCTCCAGAAGCTCAGTGAAAAGTTCGACAAACTGGCGTTGCTCATCGTTATTGACTTTTTGCCAATTGGATCCCAACGAGCGCTTGGCCATTTCGGCAAAGTCAAATCTGCTTGCGACAATTTGGCGTATTTGGTCGCGGCGTTCTTTCTGCTTATCGGCAGATTTAAGTCGCGAATCCTGAAGCACGGACAGCACGCGGTCCGCCGTCTGACGCACTTGCTCGGTCGGCACCCCGGCTCGGACTGCAGCCGGACTTAACGTAAGCAAACACGTAGCTAGTAAAGCCGCAATAATATTTTTTTGGTCTATCATTGTTCCGCTCCCTATAGAGGATTAAATCGAATGGCCATACAATCTGATCGGCGGTCTATGGTCACTGCAAAACCGCCAATGCAATCGATTAATCTCACCCACTCAATGTGGCTGGTTTGACCGACGATTGGAGCCGTTGATAAAGTTGGCGAGAATATAAGCCACGACCTCATAGGTCATCTTCTCGTCGCGGACATGCCGGCCCGTTTCTTCGGTTAAAGCGACGACGAGATCGCCTAATGTCGTCTCTATTTTTGATTCCCGCGTCATATTCCACCTCCGGTTGGCCACTGGTGATCCGATTCGAGTGGCCGATTTCAAGTTTGTCGACGGACGAGCCCGCATTTGCCTATCCCTCCAATGGTCTAACGACTCGTGATCCTAAACTTGCTTACATGCAGATTATGCTGCAAAAAAAACGACTGAGGCACTTCGCCGCAATCGCGATAGGGGATCTCGCCCCCGCTGTTAGTTGTTCCGCAAGCCTTGTACCAAAGCGCCCGAGGAAGCGTAACTTACCAAAATACAAGAAAAGTTAGGTCGATTGACGGGACAAAACGGCAGATCGGAAGCTCATCATGTAGGAGATTTCCTACGCAGATTACGGACGCGAAGGACATTTACTGTGTGCCACAATGGATGTGAATGAACTTGAAAATTGCTGAAATTTATCGGGCTTGAGAAAGCGTCTACAATCAAACAATACGGGGCACCCTTTTAATCGATTGGCTGTCCATCGATTCCGCGAGCGATTCCGCGAAGACAGTCATATTTTGATGTTCAGCCGGCCGTTCGCTGGAGACTTTCAGTTTTCGCGAAAATAAATCCTCCAAGGCGATCACATTTTTTAATCTCAGCGGTCCAGCAATCGCGAGACCCATTCGGTCGACCGCGTCCATCACAAAATCTCCCTATCGCGCGCCGACAATCTCGCGCTTTCAGGAAAACGTTCGCGCAAGTCGCCTTAAAACCCGCATAAACGCTTGCTCCACTGGCGGAAAATAGGTAATTTACCTTCCGATTGGAGCTTTCTTGACGACCACGTACATTCTCAAAAATCCCTCATCGCCCATTCGCAACCGCTCCGGGCTCGACTTCCGTAAGGAACTAAACGACGCGCAGTATAAGGCAGCAACGGCAATCGAAGGAGCACTGCTGATCATTGCGGGGGCGGGTACCGGCAAAACCCGCACGCTGGTTTATCGCGTCGCACATCTCATCGATCAAGGCATCGATCCGCGGTCGATCCTGTTACTCACTTTCACGCGCCGCGCTGCCGAGGAGATGCTCCGGCGCGCCACCCTACTGATCGACGGGCGTTGCAATCAGGTTGCCGGCGGTACTTTCCATTCATTTGCCAACCTCGCCTTGCGTATCAACGGCCGGCACATCGACCTGGCGCCCTCGTTCACCATCATGGACCGGACCGATAGTGAAGATGTGATCCAGCTGATCCGCACCGACATGGGTCTCAACGCCAAAGACCGGCGTTTTCCACGCAAACAAACGGTGGCGGCCATTTTCAGCATGTCGCTCAACAAGCAGATCCGCTTGGCCGATTTGCTCGAACTAGAATATCCGCATCTGATCGATGTCAACTACGAGCTCGCCGAGCTTTACCATCGCTACGTCGACTATAAACAAACGAAATCGCTGCTCGACTACGACGATCTATTGATCAGGCTTCGCGACTTGCTGGCCGATCATGAAGAAGTGCGCAACCGCCTTTCCGGTATCTACCGTTTCATCATGGTGGATGAATACCAGGACACTAACCACCTGCAGGCCGAGATCGTCCGCCTGCTCGCCGCGACGCATGACAACGTTGCGGTAGTCGGCGATGACGCCCAGAGCATTTACTCGTTTCGCGGCGCCAATTTTCGCAACATCATGGATTTCCCGAAACAATTTCCCAAAGCGCGGATCATCAAGCTGGAAGAAAACTATCGGAGCACTCAGCCGATCTTAAATTTGACCAACGAGATTATTCAGCGTGCCAAAGAAGGTTACGAGAAGCGGCTGTTCACTACGAAAGGCGTGGGCGGAAGACCTAAGCTTGTGCAGGCGGGCAGCGAGCAGATGCAGTCACAATTTGTCTGTCAGAAAATTCTCGAGCTGCGCGAGGAAGGCGTGCCGCTTTGGGATATGGCTGTGTTGTTTCGCTCGAGCTTTCACTCTTTCGATCTGGAAATCGAGCTGGCGCGTCACAATATACCGTTCGTCAAACGCGGCGGGTTCCAATTCATGGAAACCGCCCACATCAAAGACTTGCTCGCACACATGCGTATTATCGCCAATCCCAAAGACGCGATTTCGTGGAACCGCGTCTTGCTGTTGCTCGAAGGCGTCGGGCCCGGGGCAAGCCAGAAGATTATCAAATGGTTACTGGACGGCGCTAAGCCAACCGAACGGCTCCGCTCTTATCACGCCAGAGGTAAAGTTGCGCACGGTCTGAGAACGCTCGCGCAGGTGCTCGAAGAAGCCGCGCAAGCGGAGCTCCCGTCGGAACAAGCGCAGTACCTGATGCAATATTACGTGCCGATCCTCAAGCAACACTATCCGGATGATCATCCGAAACGCCTTAGAGATATGGAGCACTTCCAAGGCATGACCGATCGCTATCGCAGTCTTGAGCGCTTGCTCAGCGACATGGCCCTTGAACCGCCTAATGACAGCATCGGTGGCGTGTTGGCGGTCAATCCCGACGAAGGACCGCTCGTGCTGTCGACTATTCACTCAGCCAAGGGGCTGGAGTTTCACTCGGTGTTTATCATCTGGGCATTGGAAGGAAGATTTCCGTCGTTCTACAACATCAATTCCATCGAAGAGTTGGAAGAGGAACGTCGCTTGCTCTATGTCGCAGCGACGCGCGCGAAACAAAATCTTTTTATCAGTTATCCGACCAGAGTTTTTGACAGGACTCTGCGCATGGTGTTATCCCGTCCATCGCAGTTTATCGACGGTATCTCGTCACGACTGCTGGAGCCAGTCGCCCTCGTGCCGGAGGGATCTTATTGGGAGTGGGAGAGTTAAACATGGTGCAGCTTCTGCTCAACATCGTCGTCTTCATCAGCGGCGCAGTTTTAATGGCGCTCGAAATCGTCGGCAGCCGAGTGTTGGCGCCGCACTTCGGCAGCTCGATCTTCGTCTGGGGGAGCTTGATCTCGGTGGTGCTGGCCGCGTTGAGCATCGGCTATTACTGGGGCGGTTGGCTGTCGGCGCGCGAGCCGTCCTATGGTAAGCTACTCGTGCTTTTGTTGATCCCGGGAATCCTGATTTTTTTCCTGCCATTTATCTATCCGTCGGTCAATGAATCGATTGCCAGCGTCGACTTCGGCAACCGGCTAAACCCGCTCGTCGCGTGCAGCGCGCTGTTTCTCTTGCCCGGAATATTTTTGGGCACGATCTCGCCGTACGTCATTCGCTTGGCGGCAACTCATTTAGATACCGTCGGCAGTACCGCCGGGACCCTCTACGCGGTGTCGACCTGCGGCAGCATTTTTGGTACCCTGCTCACCGCGTTTTACCTGATACCGGCGCTGGGTGTGAGTAATATCATCCACACCCTCGGCATCACGCTGGTGTGCTTGTCCCTAGTTGTAGTACCGTTAATCCGACTGCGGCGCGTCTCCGTGGCGCGGGCCGTCACGGCTGTTTCGTTTATTTTAGGATTGGTCAGCATGGTTTGGACTCCCTTCGCCTGGGCCAAGACGCTGTTGCAGAAAGACACTTTTTATCATCGCATCCGGATCGAAGAGGATGACGAGGCGCGCTACATGTACTTCGACCGCACCCTGCAGAGCGCGATGAATCTCAAAGACCCGACGGCGCTGCGACTGATTTATTCACGCTATACTTCTCTCGGATTTACCTTTCGGCCCGACGCTAAAAAGATGCTTGTGATCGGTCTCGGCGGCGGCTCGATTCCCAAAAAGGTGCAAAAGGAATTTCCCAACATTGAAATCGACGCCGTGGACATCGACCCGGAAGTCGTGAAGCTCGCCAAAGACTACTTCCAGGTCAAAGAAGGCAAGCAGATGCGGCTGCACGCTCAAGATGGCAGGCTGTTTCTGACGCGCACACAGAATCAATACGACATTATCTTGATCGACGCCTACTTCACCGACGCCATGCCGTTTCATCTGACGACCAAACAATTCTTCGAATTGGCGCAGAAAAGATTGACTCCGAATGGCATCATCGTCGCCAATCTCATCAGCGCCGTCACCGGCCCGTCCGGCAAGATCGCGCGCGCTTTTGTCCGAACCCAGCGCCAGGTGTTTCCGCAGACTTACGTTTTCGCCGCGCGCCGCGCCGATAACGTCAGCCTCGATACGATTCAAAATGTCATTGTGATCGCGACACGCGACAAGCAACGCATCGACATCAAAGACATCGTCAAACGCGCCGGCGGCCTCGACAAGGGGTTGTTTCCGGACCCGATCCAAGACATCGCCGTCGCCTACTTCGACAAACCTGTCCCAGAAGACGTTCCGATACTGACCGATGATTACGCCCCGACGGATAATTTGCTCAATCCTTAGCGCGATTCTGATTGCCTCTTGTTCGATGCTCGGCCCGGATACGTCCCAACGAGTCGTGCGTATCAAGACGCTGGCCGACGTTTCCTTCCGCGCGAGAAATCCGCGCTGGGCCGACGAAGCCCGCGGCCTGATCGAAGCGGCGTCGGACTACTACGAGCGCGAGTTCGATATTCGTCTGGTGACTCAAGGCGTTTCCGCTTGGCCTGAGAAGGAACGCATCCCGTCAACTCCCAATTTGTTGGCACTCTTGCAGAAAGAATTTTCCGGTCAATCGAAAAGCCAGGACTACGATCTCATCGTCGCTTTCACCGCTGAAGGAGTGAGCCGTATTCTGATGGCAGGCCGACCGCGCGTCGACAGAATCGGCGATTGTAAGCAAGGATTGGCGAATTATGTCGTCGTACCCGTCACTAAAGTGTTTCATTACCACGGTCCCAACGTCGAGCCTGAATTCGACGTGATCGCTTTGATTCATGAGCTCGGCCATGTCTTCGGCGCCGAACACGTCAACGACAGAGAATCGCTGATGCACGAAGACTTCGGCTACCGAACCGAATTCGACGGCAAAAATCGCTCGGTGATCCTGAGAAATCGCTCCTGCCCGTTTGCGAAATGACAAGACAGGCGTTAGGCAATAGGCGCGACGCAATGGTAGGGGCAAGGCGCGCCTTGCCCCTACAACGCCCATCGCGTGAATTTATGTTGACCAATCTCCGGGTGATCATGGTCCGGCCGCGCGGCTCCGGTAACATCGGCTCGATAGCGCGCGCGATGAAAAATCTTGGCGCCGGTGAGCTCGCGATTGTCGGCAAGGCGCGCACGCAAAGCTTTTGGGCCAAAGCGATGGCCGTGCACGGGAGAGACATTCTTGCGGACGCCAAATGCTGCGTATCGATTCGTGAAGCAATCGGCGACTGCACTTTGGTCGTCGGCACAACCTGCAGGCCCGGGCTGTATCGTAGCCACAGCCAAACGCCGCGCGAAGTAGCGCGCACGATCGTTGCCGCCGCACAGAAAGGCAAAGTGGCATTAATCTTCGGGCCGGAAGATCACGGCCTAAGCAACAAAGATCTCGAACATTGCCAGCTGCTGATGACGATTCCCACACATCCTGACTACCCGTCGCTTAACGTCGCCCAAGCAGCGGTTATTTGTCTCTACGAGATTTACCTCGCGTCACTGGTTCCGCTTGAAGGCGGCACAATTCAACGGGCGGAAGCCGAGCATGTCGAGAGGCTATTCGACGTCATGAAAACTTCACTACTAAAAATAGGCTTCTTAGACTCGGAAAACCCCGAGCATATGCTGCTCGCTTTCCGGCGCATCTTCGGCCGGGCCGGCTTGGAAGACAAAGACGTCAGAATTCTCACCGGCATGTTCCGCCAGATCGAATGGTATGCGAAAGAAGGATGGAAAGTCGTAGAAGAAAAAGAAAAACGCGGCATCAAGATTCGTTAGTGTCCCGTCTCAATAGTTTAACAAAGGGTCTGGGTGGCCCGTCATTCCGGCGAAAGCCGGAAGGGAATCCAGGTTAGTCTGCTATTCGTTAATTTCGTTCTTCGTGGGTTCCTCAGTTGATATGGCTTGACCCAAACAAGACAGGAGCTTTTCCATGAACGTCAATCACTTCGATCCCAAGAAAACAGCGCTGCTCTTTTTCGATATCCTCAACGGCTACGTTCCCGCGCCGGAACCCGGCAAGCCAAGAGTGAAGCCGTGGATTCAAAATGCCATCCGATTAAGCAAAGCAGGGCGAGCCGCCGGGCTACCGATTTTCTTCGCCAAGGGTAACCATCGCCCGGACAACGCCACGACAGCACTAATCCTCACCGATACCAACAATTCGCTCACGCCGTGGCCCAACGGCGAAGTGACGAAGACCAAAATGCACGTGATCGCCGGCGACAAAAGCTCGGATGTGCTCGCCGATCTCGAGCCGCAACCGGACGATTACTACATCGTGAAATATCGCTGGAGCGCTTTTTTCCAAACTTATTTAGACCTAGCGCTACGCACGCGCGGCATCGACACAGTCATTGTTTCCGGCGGCTCCACCGACGTCGGCGTGACTTCGACTTTGTATTCGGGCAGGGACTTGGACTATAACATGATCGTCGTCAGTGACGCCTGTGGCACGTCGCACGATCAACGTGCGCACGACATGCTAATGGAATTGATTTTGCCGCGCATGTCGCGCGTGCGTACGACGAGCCAGGTTATTGTGATGATAGAAAAGGCGCGAGGATGATAGTCGCTCACCTGCATTGATAGGTTGTCATCCCGAACAGCGTGAGAGATCTTTCCCCGATAAGATTTCTCGCCTGCGGCTCGAAATGACAATCAAGACAGTCGGAACTTTTCAAGGTCGGTAATTAGAGGAGGCAATTATGGCAGGTAATGGAATCCCACCAGTCGGTGTCAGCAAAAACATCAAAATGATCGGCAGAACGGACTTGCCTGGAGGAGGCTCCATAGTCGTGGAGAACGGCTACGCCTATGTGGGCCACATCGAACCACCCGAAGGCACCTCGATCATCGATGTGCGAGATCCCAAGCATCCCAAGCTCGTGGCTCAGCTTGAAGTGCCGGAGGGGATTCACTCTCACAAAGTCCGCGTGACCGGCGATGTGATGCTGATTAATTACGAGCGCTATAAATCGAAGAAAGAACCGCAAGCGGGTCTAAAAGTATTCGACATCTCGGATCGCGCAAAGCCGCGCGAGATCGCCTTCTTCAAGGCGGCGGAAAAAGGCGTTCATCGATTCACCTTCGACGGCCGTTATGCCTACCTTTCCCCTCATATGGAAGGTTACGTCGGTAACATTGCGTTGATTCTGGACCTAAAGAATCCGGAGAAACCGGAGGAAGTCGGCCGCTGGTGGATGCCGGGCCAATGGAAGGCCGGCGGCGAGACGCCGACCTGGCACGGCTGGGACCATCGCTGTCACCATCCGATTCGCCGCGGTGACCGGTTGTATATCAGCTATTGGCACGGCGGCTTCGCCATCGTCGACATTTCGAATATGAGCAAACCGAAAACTGTCAGCATACTCGACTGGAGTCCGCCCTACCCATGCCCGACGCATACCACGCTCCCGTTCGCGAATAAGATCATGGATCGGGATTTCATGATCGTCACGGACGAGGAAGTCGGTGAGAAGCTGATGCCGACGCCCAATGCTTTTCTCTGGGTGGTCGACATCACCGAAGAGACCCGCCCCATCCCGATCGCGAACTACATGATCCCCTACGACGGTGAATCAAAACCAGGGAGCCGCTTCGGCGCGCACCAGCCGGCGGAACAAGTTTACGACAACATTCACTATGTCACCTGGTTTGCCGGCGGCCTGCGCGCCCTCGACGTCTCCAACCCATTTTCCCCCAAGGAGGTCGGCTACTACGTTCCACAGCCGGGCAAAGATCAAAAGGCCGTCCAGAGCAACGACGTCTTTCGCGCCGAGGACGGCAAACTCTATCTCATAGACCGCTTGGATGGATTGGAAATTCTTGAAAGCCAGGTGTGAACGAGAACGCAAAGCGTTCAAATAGTTCAAAACGTTTAAGCCGTTCAAGTCGTCTGAACCGGAAAGTCGTAGGGTGCGTGTGACAACACTTTCGAAGAATGGGATTCGACGGCACATCCGAAGTTGTTCGGAAAATAGCCGATGAAGATTGGAAATGGCGGCACGTTCGACGAGGAAGTAACAAACTTCCTTAACGTCGATCTCGATATTTTGTCTAGATCGCGTCTTGAACCGCTGGTTGCGGCGTTCGGTAAAAACGTGTCGGTGCATTATGTTGGCGCCGAGGGTTCACGTTACGGCGCTCACCTTTCTCTCTACTTTCCTGGGAAATGCCGACAAAGCTATAAAATCGCTCTCAGTGCTCGTGAACAAGCTTCCAGCGCCAGCAAGGCGCCTCTGGAACAGTGCCACTTACGAAGGATTTTAACATCGGAATTCAGGGAGGGATCAAGCCTCACTCTTGCGAGTTCCGGTTAAGCTTAGCCACGCTAAGCGCAGTTGTAAAATTGGGGGCGCGTGTTGTTATTACCGTATACGCGGCGGAGCCGAGGTCGGTGCAATCTCAGCAGCAGGAACGCGATACTCGCGCTAGGCCTGGCAAACGACGCGCTTCAGCAACGAAGAAGTCTTAAAAAAGTAGGATGGGTTGAGCGCAGCGATACCCATCAGCTTTTCAAACTCGGCGCCAGAAAGCGGTGGGTTCGTCGCGACGCTCCTTGACCCATCTACGATGGAATCCTACGTTTTGAACGATTTGAACTGCTTGAACGGCTTAGCCCTTAATCCGCAATGAAACTCTACAACGTCGCCTACTCCGGCAACTCCTACAAAGTTCGCCTGCTGCTCTCCCATCTCGGCATTTCCTGCGAGATTATCGAAATCGATATTTTGAAGGGCGAAAGCCGGACGGCGGAATTCCTCAAGATCAATCCCAACGGCCGAACGCCGGTGCTCGACGACAACGGTTTTGTTCTGGCAGAATCCAACGCCATCATCGCCTACCTCGCCCGCGGCACGAGATTTCTACCCGAAGACAAAAAATCCTGGGCACTGGTTTTTCAGTGGAGTTTCTTCGAACAATACAGCCACGAACCGTACATCGCGACGTCCCGTTTTTGGATTCAGCACAAGCCCGAATCACCAGAAAAGAAAGCGCTCCTCGCTTCCAAACGCGACGGCGGCTGGGCCGCGCTCAAGATAATGGAAGAGCACCTAGCTAAAAATAACTTCTTCGTCGACAATTACTCGATTGCCGACATCGCCCTCTTCTCCTACACACACGTATCCCCCGAAGGCGGATTCCCGCTCGATGATTTTCCGAAGATCAGAGCTTGGATTGAAAGGGTGAAGGCGCAGCCGGGGTTTGTGCCGATGATGTGACGATTTCCAACGAGTTGAAAAGGGGTTAAAACGTACGCTCGTCTCAACCCAAATGTTATTTGATGTGGAGGAGCTTTGCGAAGAGTCGATCGATTTCGGCAAGCGTTGAGAAATGGGCGTGAGCCCGAGCTGCAGAGATTCCTGGAATCTTATCCCCGACCTCTTCATGTGGTGTTCAATGAAGGCTGGAACGACTACTTCGCTATCCCACAGTTTCAGTTCGGACCAGACTACTGTGCGGATTTTGTGATTCTAAGCCTGCACAGTGGAGCATGGACTGCTTGCTTCATAGAACTCAAGCCACCGAGCGCACGCCTCTACTTACGAGATGGCACTGAATCTCGGGCTCTACGCACTGCTCTACGCCAGATAAAAGATTGGTCACGTTGGATTGAACATGATCGATCGAGGTTGATTGACACCTTTCGGCGCGGGTAAGGCTCGCGAGGGAGAAAGGGGAAGCGATCCCAGAGAATCCCCCTGGCCCCGGTCTCGGCGGGTTGTTTGATCCAGGCACCGTCATTCTTACCGGCTACGCCATCGTCATCGGTCGTCGGGCGACGCTAAGCGGCGTAGACAACGAGAGACGTGCAAACGAACTGCAATGGAGTAAGCAGAGTTGAGATAGTAACGTATGATCGTTTTCTCTCAGCCCTTGAGCGGGATTTGAAGGCCGCTCGTGAACTCCGACAGAGAAAACTTAAGTATGCCGCCGAGCGAGCACGTAAATCAGTCGCGGTCATTCCTGTGTCGCCGCCAATGACAAGCACTGAAGTGCCATAAGTGGCGCTGGCGTATGGTCTGGCCAGCGCTAAATTTGACGGCAGCGTACTTGTCTCTATCTCATCAACAAGGCTGTTATGCGATCATGCTCGTCTCTGAGCCAACGGAGAACCGCCTTTTGCATGAACTTATAGGCCCTAGGAAAGTCATGTGAGAGATCCGCTGAAGCGGTGATTGTAAAGTCTCCGACTGAAGTCTGCTCGGTAGTCGGAGACAAATCGTAAGAGTATACCCTCGATGCGTTGATTTTATAGATTATTACTCGATGGTTTTTTCTGATTATTGCCTCGATGAATTCTCTACCAACTTCACCTCGAAGGTAAAAATGCTCAGCATCTTCGAAATCGTCAATGACGTTTCCGAGCTCAACTAGACCATTTTTCTTTTGCACGGAAATTGTCTTAACGCTGCCTTCAGGAAGCTCGGCCTGAATCGGTTTAAAGTCAATTTCAGGTTTGACTGCAGCGGGAGCAGAGTCGTTTTTGGCTTTGTTATATTCGTCGACTATCCACGAAACGATAGCTTCTTCTAGATTGCGATAGCCCATCGGAACAGCACTTTCTTGCGTCACCGTATTATACTGTGCGTGAGAATTATTGATGGCGTAACTGACCGGGCCTCCATCGAGAGGAATCACCGCAGATATTTTCTTGTCCCGTGCGACAGCCGTCGCATAGCAATACTTTTTCTTCTTACTGACAGACGTTGTTCGAACCTCGTCCGACTGCAAGGCCCTATTTTTGATCGTCTTTATAGACTTGTTGTCCGAATAGGCCGCGTTGTGTTTCCCAAACCACTCAATATCTAGAGCGTACCGCTCGAGGAACGGCGGAATTCCAGTTCTGGAGAGAGCTTGAGTAAGATGCTTGCAGAGTCGGTGAGGATCATCCAACGGTGCATTCACGAATTTCTTGACAAAGTACGGGCACGTACAGGAAAGCGATTGAAGGTCAACTGAGTAAAAATCGCCTGGCATCGAGTCGCTCTCAATCAGAATCGTTTTGCCTTTGTCATCCATCTCGCAGTTAGAACCGTGCTACTCGTTGAGCAATGAGAAGAACTACCACGGAACCGCCCAGTGCAGTCGCGCACACATACCATGTCAAAAACGCGATTTGCAATATTTCTTACGGCTACAGTTTACGATTGGGGGCCTCGGTTCAGAGTGTTTCATCTGTTATTTTTTTTACTCTAATCTCCTCCAACTCCTCCAAGCTCCGCGGCCAATCGTCTTTTAGCAATCTCGACAAACTTCGATCCGCCAAAAGCTTCCCACCCGTCTGACACTTCGCGCAGTAGTTCGTTTCGTTTTCGGCGTGGACAATGCGCTGCACCGGCGAACCGCAGACGGGACAAGGCTTGCGATATTTTCCGTGCACGGCCATGTCGGGACGAAACGCTGTGACTTTCTCGGGAAAGCCGGTTCCTCGCTCTTTTCGTAACCGTTCCACCCACTCGGCGAGCGACTCGCGGATCGCGTGATAGAGACGTTCAATCTCGGCCCGCGTCATTTGCTGCGTCAAGCGAATCGGCGAGAGGCGCGCGCGATGGAGAATCTCGTCGGAGTAGGCGTTGCCGATGCCGCTGAAAAGATGGGGATCGGTGAGGGAGCGCTTCAGCGTGTGATTTTCGCGCGTCAACCGTTCGCGGAATTGCGCGAGACTCGCTTCAAAAACCTCCAGACCACCAGGATCATGTTCTTGGAGAGCGGCTTCGCCGCGGACCAAGTTAATTGATGCGCGCTTCTTGGTTCCGGCTTCCGTCAAAAGCAAGGTTCCGTTGGGAAAATCGAAAGCGGCTTGTCCGTACTTGCGGGCGATCTTCGCTCCCTTCGGCTTCCAATGAAACCGGCCGGCGATCATGAGATGAACAACGAGAAAGAATTCGCTTTCCAGCTCGAAAACGATGCGTTTGCCGAGCCGGCGAAGTGCCATGACTTTCTTTCCTTCCGCAGCGCTGATCGGCGGATCAAAGGATCGCAAGACAAACGGACTGCCGATGCGAATTTTCTGAATCGGCTGATTAAGAATTCTTTCCGAGAGTGCTTCGATATAAACGGTGACGTCGGGAAGTTCAGGCATGCTTATGGGGGACGATCGAAGATCGATAATGGAGGATAGAGGATCGCGACCTTCAATCCTCGATCATCGATCCTCGAATCTTTTGTGACCCTTGCGTTCTTTGTAGCTAAGCTAATAGATTCCCTAAGCCGTTGCCTGTGCGAGCCCACCGTTTTCTCGTAGTGTGAGAAATTCTTTTGCCTGCATCGGAAACAACACGCCCAAAAGAAGATCTTCGTCGCTTTTCGCCAGCGGACCGAGATCCTTGATTGCTTTGTCCCAATCCGCCGGGTCGGCTAGCTCGCCGGAGCGAATGGAATAATCGGGTTCTTTGTCTTTCATAATCTTCTTGATCAAGTCTTTGTTCACTTGACCAGGCGGACGGCCGTACTTGCCTTTCACGTAATCGCTCGTTTCCCTCGTGACGATCTTGTACCATGGCCCAGGTCCTTCTCCACGCTGGGAGTCTCTTTCAGTGCTGCTTCCATGAGATCCATCCGTTTGGCTTCTTTCAATTGCGCCACCATATTTGAGATCATGCCACCGGGAACTTTGTGAATGAAAACATCAGCGCTCACGCCCGTGTATCCCGTTTCGTACTTTTCGTATTTTTCTTTGATCTGCCGAGTGATCTGAGCGGGCTCTTCGAGAACCTTCACGTCAATTCCGGTATCGAACGGCGTACCTTTTAACGACGCCACCATGGTTTCCGTGGCGGGATGCGCCGATCCGAACGAGAGCGGCGACAACACCGTGTCGATCATATCGACGCCGGCCAAGATCGCCATCAGATGACACATGCTGGAGGTCCCGCCCATGTCGTGGCAGTGGAGCAGCACTGGAAGCTTCCCTTTCGCCCGGTCTTTGATACCCTTGATGATCCTGTAGCTATCGAACGGTGTCATGATTCCCGTCGCGTCTTTGAGCGACAACCAGTCCGCGCCGATCTCGATCAACTGCTCGGCATATTCCATCCACTTCTCGAGCGTGTGAACCGGGCTCACGGTGTAGTTGACCTCTACGTGCGCTTCACCACCAAGTTCTTTGACCGCCCTCGTTGCCACTTCAATGTTTCTGAAATCGTTGGTCGCTTCGAATATGCGAAAAACGTTCATGCCATTAGCGATGGCTCGGTCCACGAATTTGCAAACGATCGTATCCGTGTACGGCCGATAAGCCAGAATATGCTGCCCCCGCAAAAGCATCTGCAATTTAGTCTTTGGCATTACGGCTTTAATCCGCCGCAGTCTGTCCCAAGGATCTTCCTTTAAGTATCGCATGCACACGTCGAACGTCGCTCCGCCCCAGACTTCTACGGCGTAAAAGCCACAATTGTCGATGGAAGCGCACAGCGGCAGCAAGTCATCAGTGGTGACCCGCGTTGCGAGCTTACACTGTTGACCATCGCGCGGCGTGAGGTCGGTGATCTTGATTCTCCGACTACCGATGGGCTCGGTGAGGAGCTTGTTCATGTCCGCGGCCAATTGATCCAAAATTGCTTCACTCATGGGAATGGCTCCTATTTATCTTTATCGCGACTCTAACAACCAATGCGTTGCTTAGACTTTTATAGGCTATTTTCCCCGCCACAGTAAAGCCACGAAAACATGGCCCGCTCGCGCATAAATTCTTCCGTCCTTCGGGTTTTACTTTTCTTTCTGCTCCCGGCCTAAACGTTTGGAACGGCTTGAACGCCTGGAACAAATTTCGTTGTCTTGCTTTTCTCAGTTGATTCTCTTAAAAACCGGCTCATGAAGATCGTCAGACTTTACACTGGAACGGATAACGAATCCCATTTCCAAGAAATCGATGTTGAATTTGACTTTCGTGGACACATGGAAGTTTCCAAGCTCGAACCGGCGCATGGGATTCTCTTTCGTCGCGCGCCGGCAACCCATTTGAGTGATTTTCATACCGCGCCGCGGCGGCAGTACGTCATTACACTCGCTGGTCAGGTCGAGATCGAAACTGGCGACGGCACGATTCGTCGTTTTGGACCAGGCGACGTGATGCTTGCCGAGGACACCACGGGGCGGGGCCATATCACTCGGGTAGTCGGCGGCCAGCCGCGCCATTACGCATTCATTCCGCTGAAATAGGGACATCCCATCGACAAAAAACTTCCGGTCTCTGTTCAACGGGATCGTCTGTCCATTTGCATCGTGCCCTGCTCGAATCTCATGCCGTCGATGATGGTCGCGACGCTGGGAATCGCGCTACCCGAAATCCGTCAGACGTTTTCACTCTCTGAAGTTGCCGCGGCTAGTCTTTTCTCCGTGATGATGATGATCGCGGCGGTCACAAGCAGTATTGCTGGTCGCTTGGCAGATAGGATTGGTCGAAAAAGTGTGTTGATTGCCGGTTTAAGTCTGCTCGCACTGGGCTTCGGTCTCGCCGGAGTGAGCCGTCACCTAATTCTCTTTTTTTTATTGCTTGCTGTTACCGGAATCGGCTACGGCTTCACGCCCCCGTCGCTCTACGCGATCATGTCAGATCTACTGCCTCATCGGCGCGGCTTTGGTGCAAGCCTGGTTTCAGTGACCTATGGAATCGGCGGCGCCATCGGCGCTGTATTGGCGAGCCGCATTGCTGCCACCTTCGGTTGGCGCGCCGCGTTTGTCACCGTCGGCGGCATTGCGGCGATCGATATGGTGCTTCAGCTCTATTGGATTCGTGACTCTCATCGACCGCGAAGCGCAACTCATTCCGGTACATTCATAGAGGCCCTTTCGTTGCCTCTATTCGTTCTCGCGCTTGCTGAATTTGTCGGCGGATCGGTGTTCTGGAGCAGCGCAGCTTGGACGCCAACCGCGTTGCGAACCGCCAAGGCCCTCACCCTGCAAGAGACCGGTTGGGCGATGGGTGTGTTGAGCTTGGCCAACATGCTCGGATCATTTTCACTCGGATCGTTGTCGGACAAGTTCGGCCGTAAACGCGTCATCGCGCTCAGCGCCCTTCCCGCAGCCGCGGCAGCGTTTGTCGTTTTCTATTGGTTGGAATCGCCTATCAGTCTTACCTTGGGAATTTTCGTATTCGGGCTACTCAAAGCTTCCGTGCCAGCCTTGGTGGTCGCACTCGCGCAAGAGGTCGCGCCGGCCGGCAGCGCGGGAACCGCCGCCGGCGTCATCATGTCGCTGCATTACACCGCGGGGGTGTTGGCGCCTCTGATTGCGGCAAGGCTGATTACCGGTACCGGTGATATTTTGACGGCGATGATTTTGGCAACCGCGGGCCCTTTGGTTCTTTACAGCATTCTTATCACTGCGGCGCGCGAGCGCAGCCGTCAGTCTTTTAACCAATTCTAGGATGGGTTAAGCACCGCGAAACCCATCGCACTTTCCTCGTCTGGCCCTAATTCAAAGAAGGGCGGGTTTCGTTCCTCAACCCACCCTATACGAATTCTTGCCGTTCTTTACGATTGATTTTTTTCGTGCTAGTCGCTGTCGTCTACGAATGGTGCGCAAGCGCGCTCCCTACGAAACTTGCAGAGATCCTACAAGCCGAGAATCCGCTCAGCGTTCTGGTGGAAAATTTTTTCCATCAGCTCATCCGTGAAAGCCAATTCTTTCCACTCTTTGAAGATGCGGTCGTAGGGAATGCTTGGATAATCGCTGCCAAACATAATCTTGTCTTTGAGCCGGCTCTTGATATCGCGCTTCAGTGCATCGGGGAAATATTTCGGCGCCCACCCCGACAGCTCCCATGAAACATTGCCCTTATGCAGAGCCACCGCAATCATCTCGTCGGTCCACGGCCAACCCGGGTGCGCCGCAACGATATTCAAATTCGGAAAATCAGCGGCGAGTTGATCGATCGCCGCGGGGTGCGCGTGGCGGATCACCGCGCCCAAACCGCCGGGCATGCCCGCGCCCATGCCCGTAGTGCCGACATCGATCATCATCGGCACCTTGAGCGCATCTATAGTTTCCCACAGCGGATAAAATCTCCGCTCATCGACGGAGAAATGGCCCATGATTGGATGAAAGTGAAATCCGAAAAGCTTCAACTCTTCGATTGCCTTTTTCGCGTCCTCGATCGCGCGCGCGCCCTTCAGCGGATCGACCGCGCCCCATGCCTGGCGAATCACGCCAGGATGATCATCGCGCAGCTTGGCGACGTATTCGTTCGTGCACGGCGGCGAGCCGGTAACGGATTCGATGTCGAAGGCCACGAGCACTGCATCCACGCCGGCTTGCTTGAATTCTTCGATGACTTCGGCCTCGCTCTTCCATGTCCACGCGCGGTTCCAGTACTTCGCCAACGCTTCGACATAGGGTCCCTGAGATTTGATCCACGGCTCGGTGTTGGGATAACAATGTAAATCGATGATTCTCATAGCTTCGTCTGGCTCCTTGCCACGATACTTAATGATTCCGGCAGGGTGCGAGGATAACTTTCACCGCTTTGAAGTGTCAAGGCGCGATATGCTGTAGAGTCTCGATGCGCGTGAGATCCCTCACTTTGTTCGGGGTGACACCTCGGCTAATTGTCATTCCGAGCAGAGCGAGGAATCTTTCCTGGTCGTTAGCAAAAGCTCAGACTCTCAATGCCCCACGGATTACTTGCTAGACATTCCTCCGCGCCTGGAGTAATTGGGATTTCGTCAAGGAGGTCAAACGATGTTCACGCGCACATGGTCCACCTCAGAGCGGAAATACGACGTCGTCGTCGATCGCGACGTAAAGGTGCGCATGCTCGACGGCGCGCTGCTCGATGGCGACATCTATCGTCCCAAATCGGAAGAAAAATTTCCCGTCATCCTCGGCGCGCATGCCTACAACAAGAATTTGCAATCGCCGCCAATGCTCCCGGTCGGCTTCACGCCGATGCGCGGTTACATGGAAAGCGGCGACTCGACCTTCTTTGCGCGCCGCGGTTACGTCCACGCGGTTTTCAACGTGCGCGGCAGCGGCAGCTCCGAAGGCTTCTATCAATTGATGGGGCCGCAGGAAGTGCGCGATATCTGCGACCTCATCGACTGGCTCGCGGCGCAGCCGTGGAGCAACGGTGTGGTCGGCATGTTCGGCGTCTCTTACTTCGCGCGCCTGGCCAAAGCGGTGGCCGCGCTGGGACCGAAGCCACTCAAGGCGATCTTCGCGCCCTTTGCCGGCACTGACGACTATCGCCACCGCTGCTATCACGGCGGCATCCTGGCCCATGGTTTCATCAGTCACTGGCGCAACAGCTTGCACAAACCTAACTATCGAAGCCTTTACAAAGAGAAACACGGCGAGGCCGCGTACAAAGAAGCGATCGCGTTAGCGCTGCGCGACGAAGAGATTGTGGCGCAGCCGGGGCTGCGAGAAGCGCTGCAGAACCCCGATGCGGGCACCAACGCTCTGATCGTCGACTTCGTATTGCATCCATTCGATGGCCCGTTCTGGCGCGAGCACAGCGCACAAGATGAAAAGGCGACGATCCCCGCCTACCTCGGCGCCTGTTGGGGCAACTATGGACTTCATCTGCCCGGCGCATTCTCGGCGTGGAAAAAATGGCGCGGGCCAAAAAAAATGGTGATCGGTCCGGGAGTTTACCTCGATCGGCCGGTTTATCAGTATCAAGACGAGTCGCTGCGCTGGTTCGATTATTGGCTCAAAGGCATCGACACCGGGGTCATGAATGAGCCGCCGATCCGCTGCTTCATCCCGCCCACCGGCAAATGGGAAAATTTAACCGATTGGCCGCCGCCCGAGGCACGCTGGACGACGTTTTATCTGCACAAGGATAGCATACTCAGCGAGCACGAACTTTGGCCGGCAGAAGGCGCGGATTCATTTGACGAATCGAACTTTGAACATGGCGCGCTCACTTACGCAACGCCGCTGCTGGTGGAGAATACCGAAGTGCTCGGCCCGAGCGTGCTGACGCTCTATCTTTCTACCACAGACACCGATGCTTTGCTGTTCGTCACTCTGCTGCTCGTCGATCGCGACGCCAAGGAACATGAGCTGACGCGCGGCTGGCTGCGCGCCTCGCAACGCAAACTCCGCGACGGCAGTGAAGCCTGGGAGCCGATTCAGGCGCATGCGGCACGCGAGCCCCTCGTACCGGAACAAATCTACGAGCTAAAAATACCCATCGTGCCCACGGCGCGCCTGTTCCAAGCCGGCGAGCGCATCGCGATTCGCATCAAAGGCGCCGACGACGAACCAGCGTTGAATTCGCTGCAAGCGCTGGCGCGCAATCACGTGCGCCGCCCGCGCCCCGCGCGCATCACGATCCATCACGACGAATCCCACCCGTCGCACCTCGAACTCCCAATTACCCGCGGCAACGTTGTCGGCACATTCTTTTCCGGTGGAGATATCAGCTCGTTCGGTTTGTCGCACTGAATAATTGTATGATTTTGCAACTCGGAGTAATCGAGCGTTTAATCCGCGTGAATGGAACAATTAGAAGACGACTTTCAATCGAAACGGAATAGGAACGATGTCAGCCGAAATCAAAGTGCTCAGTGCCGGCGCGGTTCAGCCGGGTTTGGTAAAGGTGATCGACGCCTTCCGGCGGGGAACGGGTAATGAAGTCAGCGTAACGTTCGCAACCGCCCCAACAATCCGCCAACGCTTGGGCAGCGGCGAAACGGCGGATCTCGTGATCGCGCCACCGGAGCTGTTCGATGAGCTAGAAAAAAGAGGCACGGCCGCGGACCGCGGCGCGGTGGGACGCATCGGTGTCGGCGTCATGGTTCGCCGCGACGCGCCACTGCCGAAGATCGCTACCGTCAATGAGTTCAAGCAGTCTCTGCTCAACGCCGAATCTATCGTTTACAACCAAGCCTCGACTGGAACCTATCTCGAAAGCTTATTCGACCGCCTGGGCATCAGCGCGCAATTGAAAGCAAAGACGACGCGCTATGCCGACTTTGCCGGCGTCCGCGACCATGTCAGCAAAGGCAAGGGCAACGAAATCGGCCTCGGCGCGACCACGGTTATCATCGAGAGCGCGAGTAAGGGACTGAAATTCGTTGGACCGCTACCAGAGGAAATTCAAAACTATACGACGTACGCCGCAATAGTCATCGCGACCAGCCCCGTCAGAGACGCGGCAATGGCGCTGCTTCGCCATCTCACCAGCCCCGCCGCTAAGACAATATTCACAGCAGCCGGCGTGGAATGAGCTCCGACCACTAGCGCACCACTGCTCGTAAACTGCCGTGGCGCCCGATCGCGCGCAGCAATATCATCGAGACATTTTTTTCAAAAGCCAGGGACCGACACCTCGGGTCCTTAACCGTCGCGAATTAAGAAAACGCATTCATCCTCATGATGAATGAGGCAACTTTCGCAAATACTCGCGCCGCAATAGTAACAATTAAATTCGTCGCCATGGCGAATGTCATTCCGGCATTCACCGCATTCTATGGTTCCATTGATGAGTTGAAACATCAGAACATTTCGTTATTCGAGCTGGTGTTCGAAAAAACCGTCCAATCCCGAAAGATGCGGCTTAGCACGGTTTCACTAAGCCGAGCAATGAAGAAAACGGTTTTGCTAAAATTTTTTGGGCGTTGGCGCGGGACGCGCTAGAGAAACCTCGCCGATTCCGAGATCGACTGCAGCGAAATCATCAAGCGCTGCGAACGCGACTGCGAGCGTCCAAGGGAATCTCCAGGCCGAGCGGATTTCATTTAGTCGGCGTTGAATTGAACATTGAGCATGGACGGAAGCAGCCAAGGGAAAATTCCTACAGTCATTGGAAAGCACTAACAGGCCTGGATCTCATTTGACGCATTCAACGGTGTCACAAGTGAGACATCGTCAGCCCGCCGGTTCAAAATCGTAACAAATTCAGACGAATCAAAGCCTTTATCAAAAATGATTCCGTCGCAGGCACAAGCTTTGCTCCTACCAGAGCGTAGTAGGCAACGGAGGTGAACATGGAAGTACTGCACGAGCCAACTGAGGAGTCGGTCTTGGAGCTTCAACAAATGCTCGAGACACCCATTGAAGATCAAGCGACATTCTATGAGCTGAATTTGCTTGGCAGCACGTTAGGGAATGGGCTTCAACTACTAAAATCGACGGAAAGCGAGGAAGAAATCTGTGATATACTTCGCCAAATGATCAAAAGTGCCTTTGTCATCGGACGCAGGCACGCTAATCAACTGGTATGATTTGCCCAATCGCGCGTGCGTGCAGCTTTCGCGTTCGCTATTCGCGCTGCGCTCGCTGTTAGTCTCAAACTCCTGAGCGGCAAATCCTAAAGCAGTCTCCGCTGCTTTCGTGTCGCCTTCTATATCATCAATATCATCAATCCGCTGGTCCTCGAAGCGGTAACATTTTTTCCTCTCTCGCGGCGAGAAACCAGTCCATGCCCCATCTCTCACCGCGAGATTTAACTCTAAGCGCATCAGGTCAGTCGTAGTAGCCGCGGGTAGATCTTCTGCAGCAGCCGAAGACGTCGTAAAGCGCACCGGCCGTCCCTCCAACGCCGGCTCCGATAGCTGCGCTTCTGCCGACATTGGAATGCGTCGCCGCGCCGATGCCGGCACCTGCCGCTCCACCCAACGTAGCCCCAGTCAAGGTTCCACAGCCACTGGATGTTAACGCCGCTAACGACACGCCTAAAATCGCTGCGCGTATGTGTTTGTTAAAATCCATGGTCATTGCCCACCTCCTTACTTACAAAGGAAAGGCCGCAAATCTTGTTCCAGTGATAAAACATGTAAGATTTACGATTGGCCAAAAATTTTGACCGACCAAAAGACCTCGGAAAAAGCGTAAGTTGCTCGCAGTACGCGAATCGATGTCGGCAAAAACCGACGTGCTGAATACGCGTAAAGCGGAACTGATTCGGCGTTTCACGGACAGTTAAAATTTCACGGACAGGTAAAAATGGTCATGTTTATCGGATGGACGGAACGAATATCCGGATGAGCATTTGACTCACGCTCTTATTCGAAATAACTCTGCTAGTCGCTGTAATCCCCAAAGTCTTCCGGCTCTGACTACCGAGCGAGACTAACAGGGGTATACTCTGTAACGACTTGAACCAAGCGCAGCGATTGAACGATTCGAACGTTTGGAACGGGATTAATAATCATGCGCATCATCGTGCACGTTGATATGGACGCGTTCTATGCCGCGGTCGAGGAGCGCCTCAATCCTGCCCTGCGAAATCTTCCGGTCGCAGTGGGCGCCGACCCAAAAGAAGGCAAAGGCAGAGGCGTTGTCACGACGGCCAATTATAGGGCCCGAAAGTTCGGCATCCACTCGGCTTTGCCGATCTCGCGAGCGTGGCGCTTTGCCGAGGCCGCGCGCAGACGAGGTGAACCGGCAACGGTCTTCATTCGGCCGAATATGCCTTTGTACCGAGAAGTGTCCGGCCGCATCATGCAAATTTTGCAGCGCTGCGCCGACGCTTTCGAGGAAGCGAGCATTGACGAAGCGTATCTCGACGTCTCGTCACGGGACAATTTCACCGCTGCGACGGAACAGATGGCGCAGCTCAAGGCCGAGATCCGCGAGCGAGAGGAACTCGGCTGCTCCGTCGGTATCGGCCCGAACAAGCTTATCGCCAAGATCGCCTCGGGACATCAAAAGCCGGATGGTTTGACTGTGATCGCGCCGGAGCTGGTTGAAAATTTTCTCAATCCGCTGCCCGTTCGCGTCATTCCGGGGATTGGCCCTAAGAGCGAACATTTTCTGCACGAACGGAATCTTCGTACCGTTGCAGACCTCCGCCAGGTTCCGGAGTCCACTCTAATGGACTGGTTCGGCAGATGGGGCCAGCGGCTGTTCGAAAAAGCCCGGGGCATCGATGATTCTGAAGTGTCCAACGAATGGACGCGAAAATCGCTCGGCGAGCAGGAAACCTTCGACGAAGATACTCGCAGTCAGTCCATCGTCACGGCGCGTCTCGATCTTATGGCAGAACGAATAGTCACGAAGCTACGGGGAAAGGAGTTCACGGGCTTTCGTACCGTGACTGTGACGGTTCGGTTCGGTGACTTTCAGACCAGCAATCGCTCGCACAGCATCAAGGACGGCATCCGGATCGATGATGGCGATCAAGCGCTGCGTCGACTCAAAGAAGAAGCGTCGTCGCTGATACTGCCTTTTTTCGACGCTCGCGAGAATCCGCGCGCAAAGGCATTCCGTCTGATCGGCCTCCGCGTGGAAAAACTCTTCTGAACATTCTCAGTGCCGCCACGGTGAAATATCCGAAATCGTCATCACCGCAGAGTGATTCATGATCTTGCGCTCGCCCACAGAGAATGAAAATGGGGGAGGATTGGGGTAATAAGAGGGCGGCGGCCCAGCGAAGAGATCGATCAGTGACTGGAGCGAGAGAGCCCGCCGCAGAGTGTGATC
>WNGE01001477.1_pt1 | contig 30658 bp, 27 predicted proteins | sample 5400651 | NCBI WGS metagenome assembly WNGE01 (sample SAMN13153370, study PRJNA577476) | soil metagenome | isolation source: 60 cm soil or saprolite under grassland replicate 2 | place: USA:California | collected 2016-06-15
GCGCCACCCGGCCGTTCATCTCGTTGACGAAGAGCCAGCGCCCGTCGTACTCCCCGTTGGTCTCCGAGAGCGCCGGGTGATGGACGTCGCCCCAGGTCAGGCCGCCGAGCATCGCGCGGGTCTCATCATCGAACCCGTAGCCGGTCGCGGGATAGGGCGTGTAGACCGGGATCGTCGAGAGATGGCGCATGGAAGGGACGCCGTAGACGTAGATCTGCCCCGAGTGCCCGCCGGAGGAGAACAGGTAGAACTCGTCCAGATCCCCGGGCGCCACATAAGTCTTCTGCGCGGCCACCGCCAGGTCCGAGGCGCCTGTCGGGGCCTTCCTGCTCCCCTTTGGCGCCGACGGAGCGCAATAAAACGCGACAGCCGCCGCAATGCCGACCAAGATGATGAGTGCCTTCTTCATAACTCCTCCTGCTCAATTGCAATTCTTCCTAATGCCCTCCGGCCGCCGAACCGCGACTCGCTTGTTTCTGCTTCTGATTCTCCTGAAACGCCTCGCGCAGCTTCTGGACCGCGACGGCTTTTTCTTCCGGCGTGAGGATGATCTGGCGCGAGAGGACGACCGCCATCGTCCCGGTCGGCGCCTTCAGGAAGTCGTCGACCGTGCGGCCGAAGCGCGACTGCACGTCTTCGACCGCCGTCGAGAGATCCGGCCCGATCTGCGCGGGACTCTTGACGCCGAGCGCCTGGATCGAGTGGCAGACGAAACAGCCGGTTTTAACAAACCACGCGCCCGGCCCGGTCTTCATCCGCGCCTCCTCTGCAATCTCTTCCGGCGTCTGCGGATCCGTGCGCGGCGTGCCGGGACGGTAGTCGGCGGGGATGGGAGCCTTGCGCCAGGAGAGCGCGAGCATCGCGAGCGACTGTGCCTCCTTGGTCGTCAGGTGGAAGTTGGGCATGACCGTCTCGGCCACGAGAGCTCGCGGGTCCTTGAAGTGCGCGACATGCCAGGCGAACGTCGTCTTCTGGCCCGAGAGATGGCTGTAGTCGTATTGCTCGGCCGCCTTGTCCCCGACAAACGTCAGGTCGGGCCCGATCGTTCCGCCGCGCCCGTTGACGACGTGGCAGGCCCGGCAGCCCTTGTCCCGAACGATCTTCTTGGCCAAATTGATGAAGTCGGCGCCGGGCGTTTCGCGGTCGTAGCGATGACAGGTATTGCAGTTCATCTGGATCAAGGCCTTCTTGTTCTCCGCGATCGTGTAGGCCTCGCCGAGCGTCGAACCCAGAAGCGGCTCCTCCCAGTGCTCGATCGGGCCGTGCGCTTCGGCCGCGTCCACCGCGTAGCCCTGCCCGCCGTGACACGCGGTGCACCCGAAGCGCTCGATCGGATGGTCCTTCAAGGGCGCGGCCGGATGTGAGCGGTAGGGCTCCTCCGCGGTCTCGAATCCCTTCCAGTAGACCGCCTGGTGGCAGGTCACGCACCGGTCGGCGCGGCGCAGGTCCGGCACCCAGATCTGCTGCACGCCGGAGGTCACGGTGCGGGCTTTTTCCACACCGTATTTCTCCGCGACCTGGGCTTTGAAGAAGTACTGGTAATAGCGCCAGTCGTGCTTGCGGTCGCTCCAGGCGAAGAGGACCGTCGAGACGATCAAGAGAACGCCGACGACCGCGAGGATCGGCCGGTCTTTCTTGGGGTACGGCGAATCGGTGCGCTTTTCCATCTCAGATCCTCCCCGGCAGCTCCGGCCACGGCTGCCACGGCCAGTAGAAGTGCCAGTAGGGGCCGCGCAGGAACGTCCCGACGACCGTCAGGAGAATGACCATGAACGCGAGAGCGAGGAAGACCGCGTTCTGCGCCCTGCGGTTCGTCGGGAACCAGAGACCGGCCGCCGCGGCGGGGCTCTTATCCAGCCACGGCCAGACAGTCAGCAGCAGGATGAGCGCGCCCGGAAGCAGCACGCCGCCCAGGAACGCGCCATTGACGGTCAGCGATCCGATCCGGAACGTCGTGTCGGTAACGATCTCCTGGAGCCAGAGGAAGTACCAGGGCGCCTTCGCGGGATTTGGCGTCACGAGAGCGTTGGCCGGCTCCTCCAGAGGCGAGCGGAGGAAGACCGAGAGGATGCTGACGATGGCGATCGTTCCGAGGATCGCGATCGCGGCCCTGCGGATGAGATCCGGCACGGAGTTGACCGTCGTATCCGGAGCCTCGAGCGTCGAGGCGCGGATCACGGGCGAGGTCCCCCGCGCCACGCCCAGGAGGGTGTAGGTCTTGGTCTTCGAGGGCGTGACCTCGGCCGGATTTTCGAGCATGGCGGCGCCGTCGGCTCGCGCGAGCCCTCCGTCCTTGCGGATGCGCCACATGTGGTAGAGGAAGAGTCCCGCGAGTCCTCCCGGCAGGAACAGGACGTGGAGGACGTAGAAGCGGATGAGCGTCGGTTGTTCGATCGTGCGCCCGCCGATCAGAAGCTCACGGATCTTCGGACCGACCGCGGGGATCGAGGAAGCGATGTTGGTCCCCACGGTCACCGCCCAGAAGGCGAGCTGGTCCCAGGGAAGCAGATACCCCGTAAACGACAGGAAGAGCGTCGCGAGCAGCATCGCGACGCCCAGGACCCAGTTCCACTCCCGCTTCTGCCCCCTCCCCGCGCCGTTCTTGTAGGCGCCGGTCAGGAAGACGCGGGCCATGTGCAGGAACACGACGGCGACCATCAGGTGAGCCGAGATGCGGTGCACCGCTCGGATCCAGAAGCCGAACGTGATGACGTACTCGATGTCCTTGACCGAAGCGTAGGCGCGCTCGACCGAGGGGATGTAGAGGAAGAGGAGCGGAAGTCCCGAGACGGTCAACAGCAGCAGGAGCGCGGCCGAGACCGTGCCGAGCCAGAAGGAGTAGCTCCAGGAAAGAGACGGCTTGTAGCTCTTGGCCGGGAACCAGTGGAGCAGGAAGTTGGAGACGACGGCGTCGCCCGCTTCCCGGTCCGAAGCGGGACGAAAGCTCCAGAAGCGGCGGGGGTGAACGCCGGGCGCGGATGCGGGCTTTCCAATCGGCTCTGCGCTCATGCTCACTCCCTCACGCGAGACTCAAGCGGAAGTTGCGATCCACCGATCGGGCCAGATCCACGACGAGCTGCCCGTCCTCGGGAGCGACCGAGAGGTGGTACCAGGCGAGCGGCCTCGGAGCCGGTCCCGAGACGTTCGTCCCGTCGCCGTTGTACTTCGAGCCGTGGCAAGGGCAGAGAAAACGGTGCGTGAGGCGAAGGGGCTTGCCGTCGATGGTCCTGGTCTCGGGCTGCGACAGCGCCTCCGCTCGAACCGTGCACCCCAGGTGCGTGCACACGGCGGAGACGGCGTGAAAGACGCTCCCTTCCCGGAAGACGAAGAGGCGCTGGTCGGGGAGGAACTTCATCCCGTCGGGGAAGTCGTTGGGCATCCCGACCTTGACCGTCGTCGGCGCGTCGTAGGAGACGTTGGGGACGAGAGACCGCAGTGACGCCACGGCCTGGCCGGCGAGCGCGGCGATGCCGCCCCCGATGCCGAGCTTGACGAGCAACTCCCGCCGGTTGGATTTCGGTTTGTCTTCCATGCTCTCCTCTTCAGTTCCTCAGTTCGAAGCCGGTGCCGCGGCCGCAGCGAACCGTTCCGTAATCGAGAACCTCTCCATGGTCATGGCGTCGGTCGGGCAGCGGATCGCGCAAAGACCGCACCGGATGCACTTCTCGTCGTCCTTGATCATCGCGGACAGGGGCAGACTGTTGCCCTCCGCCCGCGCGGCCAGCTCCCGCCGTTCTGCCTCAGTCAGATCCAGCTCATCGAACGGGACGATCGCGAGGCAGTACTCCGGACAGATGTCCACGCACCGGCTGCACAGGACGCACTTCTCCGGGTCGTAGATCGTCTGGATGTGGCAAATCAGGCAGCGCGCCGCCTGCCGCCGCGCCTCCTCTTCGCCGTAGCCCGTCTCGACTTCCGCGATGCCCGTGCGGCGCCCGACATCGAGCGTCGGAGGAGCTTCCCGGTCGAAGACCTCGAAGCCGGCGATCATGCGGTAGAGCGGCGTCGGGATCTTCTCGATGTCTAGACGTGCCGAGACCGCGGCGGCTTCTCCCGAGAGATATCGGTGCATCGAGCGCGCGGCGCACTTGCCGTTGGCGACCGCCTCGATGAGATTTCGGGGGCCGAACGCGACGTCGCCGCCGGCGAAGACGCCGGGCGCGGAGGTCGCCAGGGTCTCTGGGTCCACGCGGATGGTGCCGCCGGGCGTCAACGCCACGCCGTCATCGGATTTCAAGAACGCGAGGTCCGCGCTCTGCCCGATGGCCAGGATGCACCCGTCAGCCTCGAGGGTTGTGACCTCGTTCTCGTCGTAGGCGGGAGCGAAGCGGCCGTTGTCGTCGAAGACCGAGAGAACGCGCTTCAACTCGATCGCCGAGAGGCGCCCGTTGCCGCGGAAGGCCCTGGGCCCCAGGCGCGTCTTGAACGAGATCCCCTCCTTCTTCGCTTCCTCGAACTCCTCATGCCCCTGCGTCGTCTTCAGGACCGGCATCTCGTCGAAGGTCTCGAGCGAGACGATCGTTACCTCGCTCGCTCCGCCGCGAAGAGCCGCGCGCGCCGAGTCGAACGCCTCCTTCAGGCGGGCATCTCCTTCCGAACTCGGAAGTTCGTCCGAGCCATCTTCGCGGGGGATCTTGCGGTCAACCGAGCCCCCCGGCGCGGCCGCCTCCTCCTCCCGAGAGAGGCGCAGCGCCGTGCGCGCGGCGTCGAAGGCCACGAAGCCGCCGCCGATGACGACGACTCTGCGTCCCAGGTCCATGCGGTAGCCGCGGTTGACGTTCAAGAGGTAGTCCACCGCCTTGACGACGCCATCGAGCTCCACGCCCGGCACCCGGAGATCTCTCCCCTTCGAGACGCCCACGGAGAGAAAGACCGACTCGTACCCTCCCGCGCGCAGCTCCTTGAGTCCGAAGCTCTCGGTCAGCGGATGCCCCAGCCGGACGTTCACGCCGAGGCCGGCGATCCGATCGATCTCGGAGCGAATCAGGGTGCGCGGCAGGCGGTACTCGGGGATGCCGAATCGCATCATGCCGCCAGGCTCCTCGGCCGCTTCGAAGACGGTCACGGAATATCCCAGGAGTGCCAGGTCGTGCGCGGCAGAGAGACCCGCGGATCCCGCGCCGATCACGGCGACCTTCCGGTTTGCGACCGCCTCGACGGCGGGCACCGCCGAGACCGGATGGACGGGCAGGTGCCCCGCGTAACGATTCCCCTCGGAGACGAGCTCGCCGCGCAGCCGGTCCTGTGTGTCGGGATGCACCGACTCGACGCCGTATTTCTCTGTGACGAAGCGCTTCAAGGCGCGGATCGAGATCGGCGCGTCGACCGAGCCGCGCCGGCAGGCGTCCTCGCACGGCGCGGCGCAGACGCGCCCGCAGACCGAGGCGAAAGGATTCGGAGCGCGGGCGACGAGGTAGGCCTCCTCGTCCCGCTTCTCGGCGATCAACTGCACGTAGCGGCCGGCATCGGTCGCGACCGGGCAGCCCATCTGGCACTTGACCTGGGCCTTCCAGTGGGAGAGATCCGGAAAACGAACAGTGATTCCCATCAGTTTGAACGAAAGCATCGGATGGCGGGCGTGCTACGAGCTATGACCAAGATCATCCGGCAGCGGGTTTTCCCCCTTTTTCTCTTTCACGACGCAGGCGCGATACGCCGAAATCTCATAGCGCGGGAGGGGTCCTCTCACCAGATGCGGACGGATCAATCCGCAGGATCGAGACCGCGTCAGCCGGAAATAAAGCGGGCCGGCCGTTTTGCCTCGTCACGGCCGGCCTCGCGGTGAGGGAGCGCCGGGTTCTTTTTCAGTGGTTGGCGAACACTGAAGGAAATGGCTCGCAGCCCGAAGCGAGGAAGCGGCCTAGCTCTGTCTGAGGGTCAGGGCGGGCCATGCGCGAACCCGGAACGGAGAAGAGTCGAGCCGCCTGCGAGGGCGCAAAAGCGCTGAGGCCTCTGAACGTTGTCTTCGGTCTCATTGTCGGAAGGCTTTCCTTCTCCCTAACTCCGCGTCCAGCATACGCGTCCGCTTCGAGAATTCCAGATGCAAACGAATCAACTCGTAGGACGGACCGGGAGGGTCGAAACGAATGCGGGTCGCCGGGGCTTCACCGGGCGCGCGGGAGGATTCGGCCTCACCGCTTTCATCGTCCGCATCAGGTTGAAGGTGAAGAGCAGGATCGCCAGAACCACTGGAACTCCCATCCAGGAGCCGATCCGGTAGAAGAGAGGATGGAAGGCGGCGGGGTACTGCAGCAGGCGCATGCCGGCGCCGGCGAGCAGCAGCGCGTAGGTCACGTAGGCCAGGCGAGGCGACCAGAGCGGCTTTCCGGAGAAGACCGGAAGGATGCGCAGACTCATTCCGACGACCAGGAGCGTCAGGAAGCCGACCGTGAAGAGATGGCGCGCCGCGTCGGACCACCAGAGGTTCTGGGCCGGGATCGCGGTCGCGCGCGAGAGCACGATCGCGGCGAGCTCGAGAAGAGCCCAGAGCGCGAGGCAGCCGAAGGCGCACCGGATCGCGACGGTCGGAGCGCCGGGGGCGCGCATCGCCGGAAGCGCCGCCCGGCGCCAGAGAAAACCGTTGCCCGCCAGGTAAACCAGAGCCGAGAGGGCCGCGAGGCCGAGCCCCGCGTCGCGCAAGACGAGCGCCGGGCGCAATCCGAGCCCCGGCAGGTAGGAAGCGAGGGAGAGCGGGAGAGCGCCGATCTGCAACGCGAGAGTCGCCTCCGGCGTCCCGCGCGCGGCGGGACCCACGCCCAGGAACATCGACACGACGCGGTTGCCGAAGCCATAGATCCAGGCCAGGAGGAACCCGTAGAGTGCCGCAAAGTAGAAGGGTTCGGTCAACGAAACGGGCACCGCTGTCTCCATGTGTCCTGCGAGCCAGACTCCCTGAGCGGCGACGAAAGCGATCGCGGCGACGAAGAAGACCGTCCCCCACCGCACGAAGCGCAGAATCGGATCCCTCGAGTCGTACTTGCCCTCACGCACCCGGGCGAGCAAGGCGAAGACGAAGCGGGCGAAGAGCAGAGCGGAGGCCGCTTCGAGAGCGGCCGAGACGAGCGAGAGAAGACGGCCGATCGGATAGAAGCCGAGCGGCTGCCCGGCATTGCGAAGGACCACTCCCGTGAACATCAGCCAGAAGGCGGGCCTTGCCGAAGCGGAGCGCAGCGCGCCGATTCCCAGGATCCGTGGGAGCGCGTGAAACGCGATTCCCATGAGGAACAGCGCGGCGAACCCCAGGATCTGCGCGTGGCCGTGAATTTGCCGGTGCGAGATCGGGACCTCTCCTCCGGCCGCGATCCGCAGCAGGTTGATCATCCCGGTCGTCGCGCCGAGAGTGAGCGTTAAGAAAAGAGACCCGAGGATGAAGTGCGGAGAGAAGGGCGCGGCCGCGGGACGCGAGGGGGCCGGAGCCGAGGCCACGTCGGTGACCGCGGCCTCGCGGACGTCGCGCAGGAAGTCCTCGAGCGGCAGGCGGTGCACCGTAGCGAACCAGGCCAGCGGCTCCTCGGGACCCTCTCCCCCCCCGCAGTCTCCGAGACCGTACCGAGTGAAGACCGGGATCGTGGCCGGAAATCGCCTGCGCGCCTCGCGCACGGACATCGTGGGCGGGACGAGATTCTGCGCCTCTGCCACGCGGTGGGCGGACTCGAGGTCCTTGACGACTTCTTCGAGCGAAATCTTCTTTGCCGCGCAGGCCTGCTCGAGCGGATGCTCGCCGCCGCAGCAGGTGTCCAGACCGTACGCCGCCAGAACCGACCGGACATCCGGGAATCGCGCAAGCAGGTCTTTTACGGGAAGCTTCGGATCAAATCGGGTCTCGGCATCCATGCGCCCCAGCATCGGCGCCGGACGCGTCCCCGTCCATGATCTGGGTCATAAAGAGCCGGAGAAAAAAGGCGGGAGGGTCGTTCTCTCCCGCCTTCCGGCTCCCGAACGGCGAATCAGACGACTTCGAAGTTGGACATCATGCCCATGTCTTCGTGCTCGAGCTTGTGGCAGTGAATGAGGTAGAGGCCTGTGTATCCGTCGAAGCGGATGAAAACCTCGACGGTCTCAAAATCCTGGAGGAGAACGGTGTCCTTCCACCCCCGCTCCCACGGGAAGACGGTTCCCCGGCCGCCGCTCCGCGACTGGACCTGGAAGGAGGCGCCGTGGACGTGGACGGGGTGCGGGGCGTTCCCGTTGGTTGTGAAGCGCCAGCGTTCGGTTTGATGTATCGGAACCTGGAAGTCGATGCGGTTGATGTCGTACCGCAGGCCGTTGATCTTGCTCATCCCGTCGAAGGAGAAAACGCGGGTCGTCACCGGATTGGACAGCGGGGTGATCGTGGAAAGCGTGGTCGGGATCGAGGAAGTGTCGGTGACCTGCTGCGCCACGTTGAACTCGAGCAGGTTCCACCCGGCGTCCAGGCACTGCAGCATCACCTTCGTCCCGACAGGCAAGCCGCGGAAATCCACCAGGAGGTCGAGCCGCTCGGCGGGACTCAGCTCGATCGGACTGACCGAGACGGAGGACGCGAGGAGGCCGCCGTCGTTGCCGATCAGGTGGAACGGAGCGCCGCTGCTCAGAGCCAGCCGGAAGATCCGCGCGTTGGAGCCGTTGAGCACGCGGAAACGGTACAGAGCCGTATCGACGCTGAGCGTCGGATCGAGCGTGCCGTTGACCAGCGAGTACTGGCCCACGAAACCCGTCGTCTTGGGGTTGTAGATGAGATTGCCGCTCTTGTCGAAGTTCGCGTCGCGAATGATCAGCGGAACCTCGCGGGCGCCTGAGGGAAGACCGAGACCGGTTTCCTCGGGGTCTCTGACGATAAACGCCCCCGCCAACCCGAGGTTGACCTGCTCTCCGGTCATCATGTGCGGATGCGGGTGGTACCAGTTCAAGCAGGCACGCTGGATGATCGGAAACTGGTACAGATAGTTCCCGCCAGGAGCAACCAGGTCTTGGGGGTGGCCGTCCGCTGCCCTCGGCACGACCATGCCGTGCCAGTGGACCGTGGTCCCTTCCGACAGCCCGTTCGTCAAGGTGACGCTCGCGGTATTTCCCGTGCTCGCCAGAAAGGTCGGACCCGGAAAGAGTGTGTTGTACGCGAGCGCGGAGGAATACTTTCCGCCGCCCAGAGGAACGGTTGCCGGCGCCGCGCTAAGGTCGAAGTTACTGGGAGAGACGATCGGAGGGATGTTCAGTGGATTGCGCGTGCCGGGGGGCGGCGGCCTCGGAGCCCCGAGAACACGGACTCCTCCCGCGGCAAGCAGGCCGGCGGAAGCAATCGCCGTGCGCACGAAGTCGCGCCGAGTGGGAAAACCAAGCGGAGTGTCGTTGCCCATAAAACCTCCCTTTATCGCTAAGGGAAGCAAAACCCCTTTCCTCCACAGGCGACAGATGAGATTGCATCACCCCGCGGCGAGCCGCGATGGAGCGGGGACGGGATGGTGGGAAGTCCGGTGCGGCGGCAGGCGCGCCGGATCTATTTCCCCGGGCGGCGCTGCCGCTCGAGCTCGATGCGGTGGTAGTCGGCCAGCGCCTTGCGGACGATTTTCTGGAGATTCTTCATCCGGCGAGCGGAGCGCACCCGCTCCCGCTCGGCCAGGCCGGACTTGCGGCGGCGCACCGCCTCCCGCCACAGCAAGTCTACGGCGCGCCTCCAGCGCGCGTAGAGGAGCGCGGCTGTCAGGTCTAATACGTCCGCCATGAACGCTTGCCAGTCTCCGGCGAGAAGCGTTTCGATCTCCTGATGCATCTGCATCATGGATCGCGCCCGGGCCGGATCCTATTCTGCCCTTTGAAAAGGAGAACCCGATGCCTTTCCGCTCTCGCCGGCTGAGTGTATCGCTCCTCATCCTCGGCGCGCCCCTGTGCGCCGCTCTCGCCCTGGAACACGCCGCCTCGAGCCGCTCCGCCGCGCCGGTCCGGTTCTTCGACGCGCCCTCGCAGGCGGCGGAGTTCATCGGCTACAACCGCTCGATCACTCTGACCCCCGCGCAGAAGACGCTTCGCGACAAGGCTCTGGCGGCCATGCCGGCGGCCTGTTGCGACAAGTTCTCGCAGGCGACCTGCTGCTGCCCCTGCAACCTTGCCAAGACGGTCTGGGGGCTCTCGAACTACCTGATCGTCCGGCAACACGCGACCGTTCCCGAGGTCCAGACCGCCGTCCGTGGCTGGCTGAAGTTCGTCAACCCCAAGGGCTTCACCGGCGACATCTGCGACGCGCCGGGCGGCTGCGGCCGCACGTTCTCCAGCGACGGCTGCGGCGGAATGGACGAGAGGAACCTGCTCGCCGCCAGGTAACCGGCCCTCTCCCGACCCACGACTCAACTCACGGGTCTCGGGCAGGCCGTCGCGTGCCGTCGAAGGCCCGGAATCGGCCTACGGACCTTCTGATTCATTTGAATCATGGAAACGGCTTTAACTCCAGCATTAGAGTGGCTCGAAGCTCGGAGGTGGAGCATGGCCACAACCTTTCTCCTCGTCGGGATCATCTTCGTCCTCTCCCTCGTCCCGCTGGCATTCTTGATCGTCAGAGGCTACCGGCGCTTCCGGGGAGCGCGTGTCGTGACTTGCCCCGAGACTGGGAAATCGGTCGCCGTCGAAGTGAAAGCCGCGAAGGCCGCCTGGAACGCGACGTTCAGTGAGCCCGAGCTGCGGCTCGAATCCTGCTCCCGCTGGCCGGACCGTCAGGACTGCGCCCAGGAATGTGTGGCGCAGATCGAGGAAGCTCCCGACGGATGCCTGGTTCGGGAAAGGCTCGCCGAATGGTACGCGGACGCCCGCTGCGCTCTTTGCGGCCGGGCGATCGGCGAGATCCACTGGATCGACCGCAAGCCGGGTCTCTTGACGCCCGACTCCAAGACGATCGATTGGAGCGAGATCGTGCCCGAAGAGCTCCCCACCATCCTGACCACGCACAAGCCGATCTGCTGGAATTGCCACGTCGCCGAAAGCTTCCTCCGCCGATACCCGGATCGCGTCGTGGAAGACCCGCGAAAACCGGCTTCCCGCGAGTCCGAGTCCGGCGCGAATACGGCTTCGTGATCTCGCAGGCTTCGACCTGGGATCGCGGCGAAGCGATCGCGCGGCTCCGCAGCGCGCTCGCCAAGCTGACGGATGACGAGCATTCGATGTGCCAGGTGGCCGCCGAGCGCGGCATCTTCTGTCACGGGTTCCGCCGGTGGAACGCGAGGGAGTTCGACCAGCGCTGGAGGAACACCATCGGGAGGAGCACGCACCTCTCACGCGCGCAGATGGAAGAGCTCGCCAATATCTGGCAGCTCGCCGAGCAGATCCGTCTCAGGGTCTCGCTCGCCTGTGACGCGCAGGCGCTCGAGCACGCCACCTGCCGCGGCTGGGACGAATTCTCCAACGCCGACCTCTCCCGGTTCTGCAACGACATCCTCGGACAAGACGTCGAAGTGGTGAAGTAAAGAAGCGGCCGGAATACCGGCCGCTTCTTAGCCGCTTGCGCTGCGAGCACCGACCCGAAAAACAGGCCGAAAAAAGCGGCCGGCGAAAGCCGGCCGCGGAAGCATGCCGCCCGCACGCGGGGCGGCATCAAGGGGATGAGACCTTCAGGACACCTTCACCTCGATGGTCTTCGGCAGCGGCCTGGCGAGCTTGGACAGGTGGAGCTGCAGCAGGCCATCCTTGTACTCTGCGGCGATCTTGGTCTCATCCGCATCCATCGGAAGAGCGAACGTCCGCACGAACGTGCCGTACGCGCGTTCGATCCGATGGAATTTCTTTCCCTTCTCTTCCTTCTCGAGCTTGCGCTCGCCGGTAATCGTCAGCACGTTCTCCTGGACGACGACCGAAACGTCTTCCTTCTTGACCTCGGGAATCTCCACCTTCAGGAGATATTCCTTCTCGGTCTCCTGGATGTCCACGGCCGGCGTGAAGTCGGCGACCTTCAGTGACTCCTTGATCTCGAAGGGGCGTGTCCAGGTGCCGAAAAGTTTCCCGAGGCGGTCTGACATCTCTTCCATCTCACGGAAGAACGGCGTCTCGAAACGGGTGAAAAGGGGCACATTGGGCTCACGGCGAATCAGGTTCATGATTCCTCCTTTCAAGGACAGGAGAACTCTGCAACGGCGGGCCTTCTTTGTCATGACCCGAACGAATCAATTTCGACCGCCGTGCGAAAGAGGGCGAAAAACGAGGCGCCCTCGCGTAATGCAAATGCATCAGGGAGCGGGCGGAGGAAAACGCCTATCCTTTCTTTCGTGCTCCAACCCTCAGTCTCCCAGCCCGGACGGCGGCCCGCCCCCGAGAATCACCGCAGGCGCGAGCCCGAGGTGCCTGAACCGGACCTAGAATGATGAACACGCATCATGGGAGAAGAACGAGCTTCCGATCGAATATCCCCGTCAACCCTGAAGATCCATGACGGAGGCGCGTCGATGAACGAAAATCCGTTGAAACGAGAGTCCGCCGCTAACGGTGTTTCTGCGTCCCGAGGGGGCGCGAAGGAGGTCGTCGTATGTTGAGGCGTGGTATTGCACTGGCGATTACCGCCGGCTCACTCGTCCTGACGAGCAGCCAGCCGACTGCGACGCGCGTCGTCGCACCGCGGGGAGGCGACGGCGGACCGCCGAAAGTCGTCTATCCGGCTACGTCCAAGGAGTACTACCTGGCGCAGGACCAGTTCGACTTCGCGCGGCCGGGCTACCACATCAAGATCAACAGCGTGACGATCCCGGCCAGCCGCAAGCCGGTCATCGATGTGAGCCTGACGGACGACCTGGGCGCGCCGCTCGATCGCAACGGCGTTCAGACGCCGGGTCTCTGCACGGTCAGCTTCGTCCTCTCCTGGTACAACGGGTCCACGCGCAACTACACCTCCTACGCGACCCGCAAGCAGACGAGCACGATCACTGGCCAGTCGGCCATTCAGCCCACGTCCGATTCGGGCGGCGTCACCAAGGACATCGACATCGGGCACTTTACTTACACATTCGGTACGGTTCTCCCGGCTGATTTCGACCAGACCAAGACCCACACGATCGCGGGCTACGGCCGGCGCACGATGCCCGCCGACATCCTGGACGGCAAGGTCTACATCGACAACGACGAGTTCGACTTCCGGCCTGACGGCGGCACCGTCACGGAGAAGTGGGACGAGATCCAGGAGAAGAATGCCTGCAACCAGTGCCACGATCCACTGGCCGCCCACGGCGATGTGCGGGTGGACGCCAAGCTCTGCGTCCTCTGCCACTCCCCGCAAAACACGGACCCCGACACAGGAAACCTCCTCGACATGCGGGTCTTCATCCACAAGATCCACAGGGGCGGGAACCTGCCGAGTGTGAAAGCCGGCACGCCCTACCACATCATCGGCTTCGGCAATGCCGACAACGACTACTCGACCGTCGTCTTCCCCCAGGACATCCGCAACTGCCAGAACTGCCACGAGGGAAGAAACCCCGCCGCGAAACCCTCGCAGTCCAATGTCTGGTACACGTTCCCGGCTCGAGCTCCGTGCGGGGCCTGCCACGACGACATCAACTGGGTGACCGGCGAGAACCATCCGGGAGGTGCTCAGGCCGACGATGGCGCCTGCGCGAGCTGCCACGTCCCGCAGGGCGACCAGGAATACGACGCCGGAATCAGGACCGCGCATACGCCTCCCTACCGTTCCAAGCAGTTGAAGGGTCTGAACGCGACGATTCTCGACGTCACCAACGTCGGTCCCGGAAAGAAGCCCACCGTGACCTTCAAGCTCACGGAGAACGACGGCACCGTGCTCGACCCGAAGAACTTCGGCGCCAGCTCCACTGTGAACTTCCTGCTGGGCGGGCCGACGACCGACTACGCCATCGATCCCTTCCGGGAAAACGCCGCCGGCGCGGCCTTCAACGGAACGGTTGCGACCTACAACTTCACCAACGCCATCCCCGCCAGCGCCAAGGGCTCCTGGGCGATCGCGATCGAGGCGCGTCGCACGATCACGTTGAACCCGGCTCCGCGCCAGGGCCCGGCCACCTACACCGAGGGGGCCGTCAACCCGATCAAGTACATCGCCGTCACCGACGGGGCGCCCATACCGCGGCGCAACGTCGTCGTGCTGGACAACTGCAACAAGTGCCACGACCGGCTGGCCACGACCTTCTCGCACGGCGGCCAGCGCATCGCGATCGAGGAGTGCGTCATCTGTCACAACCCCAACGCGAGCGACAAGGCGCGCCGTCCCGCCGATCAGGGTCCGCCGGAGTCCATCGCCCTGAAGCGCCTGATCCACCGGATCCATTCCGGCGAAAACCTGACGCAGCCCTTCTCGGTCTTTGGCTTCGGTGGAACGGCCAACAACTTCAACGAGGTTCGCTACCCGGGCAACCGCAAGGACTGCGTGCAGTGCCACACCTCGACCGGCACCTACAATCTGCCCCTGCCGACCGGCGCCATCCCGGTTGTCACGCAGCGCGACTTCTTCTCGCCGCAGGGCCCGGCCACGGCCGCGTGTCTCGGCTGTCACGACAACGTGGATGCCGCCGCACACGCGTATCTCAATACCGTGACATCTCCCTTCTTCGGTGAAGCGTGCGCGTCGTGCCATGGGGACGGCAAGGATTGGGACGTCGTCAAGGTCCACGCCCGGTAAAGGAGTTTCTGCCCGGGGCGGCCGCTCGCGCGGCCGCCCCCCGGCTCTCCGAACGAAGAGGAAGGGTAAGCGATGTCGATGAAACCCTGGGTTCTCGGCGGAATCGGCGCCCTCGTCCTCGCCGGGCTCTCCGCCGGCCCGGCTCTTGCTCAGCAGCCGGCGCCCGCCAAGGCCGCAAAAACGGACGCCCCGGTTTGCGCCGACTGCCACGATCAGGCCAAGGCGTTCGCGGGCAATCCTCACACGCGCATCCGGGGTGTCGCCTGGGGCAAAGCGGGCGCGGACAGCGCGGCCTGCAACTCCTGCCACGGCCCGGGCGTCAAGCACATGGAATCGAGCGGCGAGGACAAGTCGGACATCCGAGCCTTCCATGGACGCAAAGGGGCGGATTTCTGCGTCACCTGTCACACGAGCGACAAGGAACACGCGTCCTTCCAAACAGGCGTTCATGCTTCCACGGAGGCCGTGAACTGCCTCTCCTGCCACTCCGTGCACTCGCCGGAGGCGCGGACTCCTCACCTGCTGGCGAAGAAGCCCTCGGAGCTCTGTGCCTCGTGCCACCCCTCGCAGATGGCTTCGTTCCGTAACAAGCCCTTCGCCCATCGCATCGGCCGGGGCGGGATGGAATGCACCTCCTGCCACGAACCACACGGACGCTCGATCCAGAAGGCCCTGAGGCTGACCCGCGTCGCCGAGCTGCCCTGCGTGAACTGTCACGCCGAGAAGCGGGGACCCTTCGTCTTCGAGCACGTCAACGGCGTCGTGGGCAACTGCACGACCTGCCACGAGCCTCACGGCTCCTCCAACAACAAGCGGTTGATCCGCGCCCGCGTCGATCGTCTCTGCCTCGAGTGCCACTCGACGCTCTCGACCGCGACCCTCGGCTCGCAGCCGCCGTCGTTCCACAACGTCTCTCTCCCCCGCTACCAGAATTGCACGACCTGCCATGTCGCGGTGCACGGCTCGAACGTGTCACCCGCGCTGTTCAAGTAGGAGCCGCCGATGAGAAAGCCAAACCGCCTTCTCCCGCTGGCGCCCTTCCTCTTCTTCACCGCCGGCCTGGCGGCTGCGCAAACGGTTCCCCTGGACATCACGTTTGGCTACCGATTCCTGAAGCTCAACGGCAACAGCGAGGAATACCGCACGCAGATCAACGACCGGGAGGGGCTGCTTCTGCGCAACATTACGTTCGCGACCTCGGATTTCGGCGGTAAGGCGAGCTTCGTCGATCACTTCCGCTTCGACGCCTCCGATCTGGGAGCGGGACCCGCGGGGGCGCTGCGCCTGGAGGCGGGCCGTGGGGGGATCTGGAATCTGCGCTTCACCTACCGCCGCGCCGAAAACTTCAGCGCTCTCCCCGATTTCGCTAATCCTCTCTTCCCAACGGTGATCCCCGGCCAGCACACGATCAACCGCGTGCGCAATCTCTTCGACGCCGAGATCGAGCTCTTCCCCGGGCGCTGGATCACGCCGATCCTGGGATATACGCGCAACACTTACACGGGCCCCGGCCGGACGACTTACCACGTGGGGCAGGACGAGTTTCGCCTCTCCTCCGATCTGGACGACATCGATCAGGAGGTCCGGGCGGGCGTTGCCTTCAACGTCGGAGCGGTCACGGGTCGCGTCGTCCAGGGGTGGCGCCAGTTCCGGGAAACCGACAGGGTCAGGCTCGCTCCGGGAGAGTTAAACGGGAACAACGCCGGTCCCGTTCTGGGCGTGCCGGTCACTCTCTCCGACCTGAACCGCGAGACTTCGACCAAGACCAACACGCCCTCGACTTCCGCGGTCGTGACGGGGCGTCTGGGTCCCCGGATCAAACTCATCGGCTCCTATCAGCGCGCGAGCGCCGAAGCCGATACCAACGAGTCCGAGAGCCTGGCCGGGAACCTCGTTTCCTTCGAGATCAGCCGCTTCTTCGCGGGCCTGAACGAGACCGCCTCGACCAAGTCCAAGGCGACGTTCTGGCGCGGCAGCGGCCGGGCGGAGCTCTCGATCTCTGACGGCTTCGATCTCTCCGCCGGGTTCGCTCGCCGCCACCGCTACCTGGACGGATTCGCGCTCGTCTCGGATCTCTTCCTGAATACGGTGACCTTCGCCGGAGCGCCCCCCCCAAAGAACCTGCTCGTGCTCCTGCAGGCGCAGAACGCGATGGACCGCACCGACAACGTCTTCGACGTGGCGCTGGCGGCCCGGGGGCTCGGACCCTTCTCCCTGCGCGCCGGCTGGTCGCAAACGAAGCAGGACGTGACCGTGACGCCGGACCTCTCCGAGATCGTGGTCCCGGGCAACCAGGGCGGAGACTTCGGCCGCCGCATCGAGACCTTCTCGGCCGGGACGAGCTACAGCCGCGCCGGCTTCACGTTCGGTGCGGATTACCAGCATGACGCCGCGAACGATCCGATCGTGCGCACGGATTTCCTCGACCGCGACCGCTACCGGCTGCGCCTCGCCTGGAAGTCCGGGGATCTGTTGCAGGTGGCTTTCAACGGCACGCAGCTGGACTCCTCCAACGACCGGCCCGGGATCGGCTACGACGGCCGCATGCGCGAGTACGGAGGCGACGTCGAGATCACTCCTGTCAAGCCTCTGCATCTTCGCTTCTCGGCCGGGAAGTACCAGGCCGACAGCACCATCCCCTTCCGGAACCCCCAGGACTTCACGACCGCTATCTCGAGTCACCGCGAGCGGGGCCTTTCGCTGGAGGGAGGCATCGGACTCCTCTTCCCCTTCCTGACCGTGGATGGTTCCTACGCGCGGTTCGTGAACAAGGGCTCCTACCCGTTCACCATCGATCGAGCGCGCGTCACGGGCGACGTTCCGGTCAATGCCAGTATCGGCCTGGTCGCGGAATGGATGCGCGACAAGTACAACGACGTCGCGCAGAACACGGGCAATCTCGGAAAGTTCGACGCTAACCGGTACGGTTTCTACATCCGGTGGCGGCAATAACGCGAGCAAGAGGAGAACGGATGAAAAGAGCGGGATCTCGACTCGGAGTCGCGGCCGTCATTCTCGCCTGGGCTGCCGGGATGCTCGTTGGAGGCACGTCTTCGGGGACCCTTCCCATCAGCAAGAAAGCCAAGGAGCTCGGCTTCAAGGTCGAGAACTGCCAGTACTGCCACGTGGACAAGTTGCCCAAGAAAGGCGCTTCCACGCCTAACGAACGCGGAGCCTGGCTCCGTGCCGAAAAAGAAAAGCGCCAGGCCAAAGAAGTCGATCCCGCGTGGTTGAAGGACTATCCGGGAGACAAGACGAAGTAAGCTTGGCGGGCAGGCTCCAGGCAAGGAGCCTGTGAAAAAAGGAGGAAGCGTAAATGAAGAAAACTGGATCGGGTCTCGGTCTCGCGATTGTGCTTCTCGTCTGGTGCGGCGGCATGCTCCTCTCCGGCATCTCGTCGGCGACTCTCGACATCCAGAAGAAGGCCAAGGCGGCGGGCATCGACGCGTCCAACTGCCTCTACTGCCACAGCGAGAAGCTCCCCAAGAAGGGCGCCGTGACCCACAACGACCGGGGCAACTGGCTGATCAAGGAAAAAGAGAAGCGGAAAGCCAAAGAAGTCGATCCGGCGTGGTTGAAGGACTACCCGGGCGACAAGAAGTAACGCGGTTCTCCAATGCGGAGGGTTTCTTGATGAGGAAGACAAGCTGGCGTCTGGGACTCGCCATGATTCTTCTCGCCTGGAGCGGCTGGATGCTCTTCCCGGACACCTCTTCCGGCACGATGGCGATGCAAAAGAAGGCCAAGGAGGCGGGCTTCGCAGTGGAGAACTGCATGTACTGCCACAACGAGAAGCTCCCGAAGAAGGGTGCCGTCACCAACAACGACCGTGGGAAGTGGCTCGTTGCGGAAAAGGAAAAGCGCAACGCCAAGGAAGTGGACGTCGCCTGGCTGAAGGATTACCCCGGCGACAAGAAGTAACTCCGGCTATCCCGGGCTCTCCTCCGGGCAAACGCGGCCTGAGGGGAGGATGGCGGCGGGGGGTCGGCGGCATCGTGTGATGGCCGCGCTCCCCCCGGCGCCTCTTCGAAGGAAGCGTTTTCGATGAAGCTCGCGCCCGCCGTTATTGCGACAGCTCTGTTCGCGTTCGGGTCCGTCCTGAACGCGGCCAAACCGGTCAAACCACCGGGCAATGACGACTGCCTGACGTGCCACGCGGACGGGGACGCCAAGCGCTCCAACGGAAGTTCCGTTTTCGTCGTCCGGCAGAAGCTCGATTCCTCCGTCCACGGCCAGGCGGGCGTGGCCTGCGTGGACTGCCATTCGGATCTGGCTAAGACGTCGGACTTCCCGCACAAGCCGCGCCTGCTCAAGGTCGATTGCGCCTCCTGCCACGACGGGGCGGGCGCGGCGCATCCGTTCCATCCGGAGATTGCCCGAGCAGTCCGCGGCAAGCAGGAACCGCAGGTCTCCTGCACGGACTGCCACGGCACTCACGAGATCACCCCGGTCCGGGACGCGGGGTTCCGCTTCGCTCCCGCCCGCCAGCCGCAGGCCTGCGGGGACTGCCACACCGAGACCAGCCAGCATTTTCTTTCTTCCGAGCACGGAAAGGCCTTCACTGGCGGCAAGAGCCCTGCTCCCGGCTGCCTCTCCTGCCACCGTAATCCGGTCACAGCGGGCTCCGGCCTCTCGCCCATGGACCTGAAGAGGGCCCAGCAACGTCTCTGCTTGAACTGCCACCTGTATGACGAGTCAGTCAAGTCCCGGGCCGTGCCCACGGCCGGGTTCATCGCCTCCTTCGAGCACAGCGTTCATGGCGCCGCGCTCGGCCGCGGCGATGCTCGGGCGCCCAACTGTGTGGATTGCCACGGCGCCCACGACGAGCGCCATGGATTCGACCCCTCTTCTTTCGTCAACAAGATGCAGGTACAGCAGGTTTGCGCGCGGTGCCACCCCGCCGAGAACCGCCTCTTTTCCGCCGGTGTTCACGGCGCCGCCTTGCGCAAGGGAAACAGGGATGCCCCGGCGTGCACGGATTGCCACGGGGAGCACAACATCCTTTCTCCCCGCGATCCGAGCTCCCCGGTCGCCGCAGCCAACGTCTCGACGCGGGTCTGCTCGACGTGCCACGGCTCGTTGAAGCTGACGGAGAAATGGAACCTCCCCCGAGACCGCGCAGGAACCTTCGCCGACAGCTACCACGGCCTGGCGGCGCGCGGCGGTTCCGTTGAGGTCGCCAACTGCGCGAGCTGTCACGGCGCGCACGAAATCCTCCCCTCCTCGAACCCGGCCTCCAGAGTCAACCAAGCCAACCTCGCGACGACCTGCGGCGCCTCCGGATGCCATCCCGGGGCGAACGCCCGGTTCGCTCTGGGGAAGGTGCACGTGACCGGAACACAGAAGGACTCGCCCCTGATTTACTGGATCGCGACGCTCTACATGATCCTGATCGTGGCCGTCGTCGGAGGGATGTTCCTGCACAATCTTCTCGATTTCCTGCGCAAGTCCCGCAGGCACCTGAAGGTCCGGCGCGGAGAGATCGAGGAAGAAGCCGCGGGCCACGCGCTCTACCTGCGCATGACGGTCTCCGAGCGGCTCCAGCACAGCGCTCTGGCGCTCTCCTTCATCCTGCTCGTCATCACGGGCTTCATGCTGCGCTATCCCGAGGCCTGGTGGGTCCTGGCCATTCGGCGCGTCAAACCCGGTCTCTTCACGCTCCGCAGCCTGATCCACCGAATCTCGGCCGTCGTCATGGTCGCGGCGAGTCTCTACCACGTTGGCTACCTGCTCTTCACCGTCCGCGGCCGGAAGTTGCTCGCCGACCTCTGGTGGCGGCGAAAAGACCTGCGGGACGTGACCGCGACGCTCAAATACAACATTGGTCTGTCCCGTTCACGGCCGGAGTACGACCGTTTCAGTTACATCGAGAAGAGCGAGTACTGGGCGCTCGTCTGGGGCACGTTGGTCATGGCCTTGACCGGGATCGTCATGTGGCTCGACAACACATTCATCCGGCTTGTGGGAAAGGTCGGCTACGACGTCAGCCGGACGATCCACTTCTGGGAAGCCTGGCTCGCCACGCTGGCGATCCTCGTCTGGCACTTCTATTTCGTGATCTTCAACCCCGACGTCTATCCCATGAACATGTCCTGGCTGGACGGCAGGTTGACCGAGCGGGAGATGGAGGAAGAGCATCCCATGGAGCTCGAACGCATCCTCGGGGCAGCTTCGGCAGTCCCGGCAGACACTCCGGCCCCGCGTGCCGGCAAGAGCGTTAGACTCGACGGCACGAACACGAAGGGGGACCCGCAAGTATGAGCCGCGTCAAGGACTGGCTCCGGCCAGCCGTTTATCTCGGGCAAAACCCGATCAGCATGATTGGCGCGGTTCTCACGACGAGCGCCGCGATCACGATGCTCGGCTTCTGGGCCTTCGAGCTCCTGCACGCCGGGCCGCCCCGTCCATACACCGGCATCGTCTTCTTCTTCGTCCTTCCGGCCATCTTCGTCCTGGGTCTCGTCCTGATGCCGCTGGGCGGGCTTCTGCGCCGCTACCGGTTGAAGCAGCAGGGCAAGCTCCCCCACGTCTATCCCACGATTGACCTGCGCCGGCCGATCCTCCAGCGGGCGGTCGCCCTCGTTGTGATCATGACCTTCATCAACGTCGCGCTCATGGGCACCGCGAGCTACAAGGCCGTCGAGCACATGGACTCCGTGGAGTTCTGTGGACAGACGTGCCATTCCGTCATGGCGCCCGAGTACACGGCATATCTGAATTCCCCGCATTCGCGCGTGGCCTGCGTGGACTGCCACATCGGCTCGGGCGCACCCTGGTTCGTCAGGGCAAAGATCTCCGGAGTGCGGCAGCTCTTCGCCGTGACACTGAAGACCTATTCCCGGCCCATCCCCTCCCCCGTTCACAACCTTCGCCCGGCGCGGGACACGTGCGAGCACTGCCACTGGCCCGAGCGCTTCACCGGCGACAAATTCCTGGTCAAGACCAAGTATGCCGACGACGAGCAGAACACACCGGCGACGACCGTGCTGCTCGTCAAGATCGGCGGCCGGACGACCCAGGGCCTCGTCGGCATCCACGGCCGCCACCTCGCCGCCGCGGAGCGGATCGAATACGTCTCGACCGACGGCCGCCGCCAGGTCATCCCCCGCGTGACGTACACGCAGGACGATGGTAAGAAGGTCGAGTACGTCTCCGACGAGGTGAAGCCGACGGCGGATCAGCTCGCCCGCGCGGAGCGCCGGAAGATGGACTGCGTGGACTGCCACAACCGGCCCACGCACGCGTTCGAGATGCCCGAACGCGCTGTGGACGACGCCATCACGGCGGGCCGCATCGACAGGCAGCTGCCGTACGTCAAGAAGCAGGCCGTTGCTGCGCTGCGCGTCGAGTATCCCGACCGCGCGACGGCGTCGGAAAAGATTCCGCAGACGATCGCGGACTTCTACAAGGCCAAGTACCCGGAAACCTACCAGAGCAAGCGTCCCATCGTTGAGACCGCGGCCCAGCAGGTCAAGGCGATCTATCTGCGCAACATCTTCCCCGAGATGAAAATCACCTGGGGCACCCACCCCAACAACATCGGCCACGACGATTTCCTCGGGTGCTTCCGCTGCCACGACGGCAAGCACAAGGCCGCCGACGGCCGCGCGATCAACGACGACTGTTCCGCCTGCCACCAGATCCTCGCCATGGAAGAGAAAGATCCGAAAGTGCTGGCCGATCTCGGCCTGAAGTAACCCCCGGACTGCCTGTTCACCGGGAGGCGAGACCTCGCCGTATGATGTCTTTGCATCATCCCACTGCCAGCATCGAAATCTAGACTCGCCTCCCAATAAAAGGAGGACAGCGTGGAATCCGAGGCGATGGCAAACAGCCCGAAGGAGATCTCGCGCCGGCGATGGGTCTCCTGGCTCCTCGGCACGAGCCTCGGGGCGACCCTTCTGGCCTTCGCGTATCCGATTCTCCGCTACCTCGTGCCTCCGGAAGCCTCCGAGCCTTCGCTCACGGAGTTCGAGCTGGACATCAAGGCCTCCGACATCGCTCCCAACTCGGGACGCATCGTCCCGCTCGGCGGAAAGCCGGTGCTCCTCTTCCGGACGGCGTCCGGGGAGCTCCGGGCGCTGACGGCCAAGTGCACACACCTCGATTGCACGGTTCAATACCGCGCGGAGCGCTCGGACATCTGGTGCGCGTGCCACAACGGCACGTACGACGTCAAGGGCCAGAACGTTTCGGGTCCGCCGCCGCGGCCGCTCACGCCGCTGGAAGTCATCAACCGCGGAGAAAAGATTGTCCTTAAGCGCGTCTGAAGCGCCCGGGAAGGCGGCGAGATTCAGGAGCTGGGTCGAGGAGCGCCTCGGATGGGACGACCTCGCGCATCTGGCGCAGAAGAAGGAAGTGCCGATCCACCATTGGACGATCTTCTACTACCTGGGCGGCATGGCTCTCTTCCTCTTCACCGTGCAGGTCGCGACCGGAATCCTCCTTCTCCTCTACTACCGGCCGAGCTCCGCGGAGGCCTTCGAGAGCGTCCAGTACATCATGGCCGACGTCCCGTTCGGCTGGCTCATCCGCTCGATTCACTCCTGGGGAGCGAATCTCTTCGTGGGGGTCGTGTTCCTCCATATGATCTCCGTCTTCTTCCTGAAGGCGTACCGCCCACCCCGGGAGGCGACCTGGATCACGGGGGCCATGCTCCTCTTCCTGGCGATGGGATTCGGCTTCTCCGGCTATCTGCTCCCCTGGAACACTCTGGCCTACTTCGCGACGAAGGTCGGGACCGACGTGCCGGCGCAGATCCCCGGCATCGGACACCTGCTCTCGCGGATCCTGCGGGGCGGCTCCGACGTCACAGGCGCGACCCTCTCGCGCTTTTACGGCATCCATGTCGCGATCCTCCCCGCGATGACGACGGTATTCCTGGGCATCCACCTCTACCTTGTCCAGCGGCACGGCATGAGCGTGCCGCCGGGCGTCGAGCGGCCGGGGAAGCCGAAGACGATGCGGTTCCTGCCCGACTTTCTCCTGCGCGACATGGTCGGCTGGCTCGTCGCGGTCGCGCTGCTCGCCGCGCTCGCGGCGTTCCTCCCGTGGGAGCTCGGTGTCAAGGCTGATCCCTTCGTTCCCGCTCCCGCGGGGATCCGTCCGGAGTGGTACTTCCTCTGGATGTTTCAGGCGTTGAAGTACCTCCCCGCCAAGGTGGCCGGAATTCCCGGCGAGACGCTGGGTGTCCTCGCGATCGGAGGACTCGTCGCGGTCCTCGCGATCCTCCCTCTGGTCGACCGCAAGCGCTCCCGCATCTGGAACGTGGCCGCCGTCCTCGTGCTCATCGGCGCCGCCATCCTGACCGTGTTGTCGCTCCTGCCCCCGAAAGGCACGCCTTGAAGAGGCGGCTCCTTGCCGCTGCGGGGCTGCTCATGGCCACGACCGCCGGGGCGGGACCGGCCGCGACTCCTTCCGTGGCCAAACCGGCGCCGGCCGCGGCGATCGGGTGTGTGGACTGCCACCTCGCACTGGACGACGCCAGGATCACCCCGCCTGCGAAGGCTTTCGCCGATGACATCCACGCGAAGTCCGGCTTCACCTGCGTCTTCTGCCACGGCGGCGACGCGGACGCGACGGACCAGGAGGTCGCGCACGACCGCAAGAAGGGTTTCATCGGAAAGCCCTCGCCCCGCGACATTCCCGGCCTCTGCGGCAAGTGCCATTCCGACGCTGCCGCTATGAAGCACTTCAATCCGTCGCTGCGCGTGGACCAGCTCTCCGAATACAAGACGAGCGGGCACGGCAAGCACCTCGCGCAAGGGGACACGCGTGTCGCCCAGTGCGCGAGCTGCCATGGAGCCCACGGCATCCAGCCGGTCAAAGACTCGCGCTCCCCCGTCTCGCCGCGGAAGATCGCTGAGACGTGCAACAAATGCCACGGCGACGCGGCCCTGATGGCCAACTACAAGCTGCCCGCGGACGTCTACGCGAAGTGGAAGAAGAGCGTCCACTACCAGGTCCGAGTCGAGAAGGGCGACCTATCGGCGCCGACCTGCAACTCCTGCCACGGGAATCACGGCGCGGCGCCTCCGGAGGTCGGCTCGGTCGCCAACGTCTGCGGCACCTGCCACGCGGTCTTCGCCGAGAAGTTCAGAGTCAGCCCGCACTGGGAGCCTTTCAAGGAGATGAGTCTCCCCGGCTGCGTGACCTGCCACGAGAACCACGAGATCGTGCGGCCGACAGAGGCCTTCCTCGCCGAAGGCGACCAGGGCAAGTGCTCGAGCTGCCATGAGCCGTCGTCGGCCGGCGGGAAAGCCGCCGCAGCGATGCGAGCCGACCTCGTCGCGCTCGCCGGCGAGATCCGCGCGGCGCGCGAGAAGCTCGATCGCGCGGCGGAGGCCGGCATGGAGGTCTCGCGGGCCCGGTTCGAGCTCTCCAAGGCCGACGACGCCCTGACGACCGCGCGGACCGATGTGCACCGCTTTCAGGCCGCCGCAGTCCATACGACGGCTTCCGCGGGCCTTGCCGTGGCTCGATCGGCAAAGAAGGATGGCGACCGCGCGCTCGCGGAGAGGGACTTCCGGCGCAAGGGACTCTTCGTCTCTCTGGGTCTCATCCTCGTCGCGATCGCGGCCCTTCTCCTCAAGATCCGTACCCTCCCGGGAGGAAGGGAGAGTCCGAAGTCGTAAGCTCTCTGAATTTGCCTTAGACTCCGAAGGCAAGACAAGAGGGGAGGACCGGTCATGGTCATCAAAGTCAAATCCATCACGCTGTGGCGGCGCGAAGTCGAGAACAGGCCTGGCGCGCTCGCCGAGACGCTCGAACCGTTGGCCCGCGGGGGCGCGGACTTGCAGGTCGTCATGGGTTACCGCCAGCCCGGCGGGGAAGACCGGGCGATTCTGGAGCTGTATCCGGTTTCCGGGAAAAAGGCGACCACGGCTGCCCGCGCCGCGGGGCTCTCCGCTTCGACCATCCCCACGCTGCTCGTCGAAGGGGACAACAGGCCAGGGATCGGTCACGCGATGGCACGCGCCATCGCCGACGCCGGGATCAACACGAGTTTTCTCGTCGCTCAGACGATCGGCAGGAAGTTCTCCGCGGTTTTTGGCTTCGAGACGGAGGCCGACGCGAAGACAGCGGCAGCGCTCATAAAGAAAACCAAGCCGCCCGCGAAGAAGTGAGGAGCTGACACGCCACCGGGTCGCAACGTCGCCGCGCCGGAGGCCGACCGCGCGGCTCCGGTCTCGATATCAGGCGCTGGCCCGGCCGGGCTGGCCGCGGCCATGACGCTGGCGCGCGCCGGCGTCCCGGTGGTCGTCCACGAGTTCCGGAACGAAGTGGGCGCGCGGTTCCACGGCGATTTCCAGGGAATCGAGAACTGGACGACGTCCGGAGACGTTCTCGAAGAGCTGGCAGAGCTCGGCATCGAGGCACGCTTTGATCTCGTGCCCTGCCGCGAAGGCGTTTTTTACGGGCCGACGGAACGCGAGTCGGTCCTGCGATCCTCCGATCCGCTGTTCTACCTCGTGCGGCGGGGGCCGGAGTCCGGCACGCTCGACTCGGGAATGAAGGCCGCGGCGATCGAGTGCGGGGTCGAGCTTCGTTTCGGGGAACGAGGAGAGACACCCTTCTCGCGGACCGCGATTCGAGCCCACGGGCCCAGAGGCTCCGACGCCGTTGCCGTCGGATACGTCTTCGACACCGACATGTCCGACGGAGTCTTCGGCGTCCTCTCCGATCGCCTGGCCCCGAAGGGCTATTCCTATCTGCTGATCCACCGCGGGCACGGCACGATCGCCGCGTGCCTCTTCGACGAATTCGAAGACGAGAGGCGCTATCTCGACCGCACGCTCGAATTCTTCCAGCGGCGCGTCGGACTGACGATGCGGAGTCCTCATCGCTTCGGCGGCACGGGACAGTTTCGCTTGACGCGCAGCGCCTGCAGCGGCGGCGTTCTGCTCGCGGGCGAGGCGGCCGGCTTCCAGGACGCGCTGTGGGGGTTCGGCATCCGCTATGCGCTGCTTTCGGGCTGCCTCGCCGCGCGCGCGCTGCTCTCGGGGGCCGACTACGACCGGCTCTGGAAGCGCCGCTTCGGAGGTCTCCAGCGAGCGTCCGTCGTCAACCGCTATTTCTTTGCCCGCATGGGCCATCCCGGTTACCGGTGGCTGATGCGCGCTCTGCGCTGCGCCCCCGATCCGCGAGAATGGCTGCGCCGCTTCTACGCCCCCAGCATCTGGAAATCTCTCTGGGCCCCGATGGCTGCCCGCCTCGACGGCCGGAGCGCTTGAGGCGGAGGACAGGGCCGTTCTTCGCGCTGGCATCCTGTCGCTCCTCCCATCGCTCCTTCCCTAGCGGCTGTGGCGCGTCGGAGACTTCAGCGAAGGAGGAAGCGAAGGATCTGCTCTCCCTCGGCGGGCTGCCTCTAGCTCGGGCCAGGCCCTGCTCGAAGCCTGGGATCAGCCTCCATCCCGGTTTCTAAAGAAGAGCTAAAAATCGCGGGCCCCGCCGCCCCGTTGGAATCTCTCTTGCTGCATCCGACTCCCGAACCCGGGACTCCTACGAGTCCTGCCAAAAGGAGGTCACATGTCACGGTCCCTAAAACTGCTTCGCGTATCCCTCGCGGTCTCGATCCTTGCAATCGCGTCTTTCGCCGCCGCCGCCAATAACTCGGAGCAAGTCGTCTTCTCCGGCACCGGTTCCGGAACATTCAGCCTCAATGGCGGCGACCCCACCCTCACGCCCTTCGGTTTCTGGATCTGGTGCGAGAGTGACTCGGGCAACAAGTATGTCGGCGAATGCCATGGAGCGATGTACTTCTATGCGCTCGGCGTCACACGCTCGGTCGAGGACGCTGGTGAGGGAGCCATCGTCGAAAACGGCGAAGGCCAGTACTCGATCTCTGTCGTGGATAAAAAGGGCCAGGGGCTGATTTTCTGCACGCTGACCAATACGACCGACGATCATGGCCCGACCAACCCGATCACCGTCGATTGCACCGCGCCCGGCGCGATCATCGGAAGCGGCTCTTCCCCCAATTCCGTGGTCAACGTCACCGGGCCCTAAAGCGACGCCCGTCCGTTCAAGGTCCAAGGTCGGGAGGAGCATTCGACAGGATTCCGGCCTTGGACCTCTCGTTTCTCTCACGCGATCTCGTTCTGCGTGCTTCTCCGGGCTGATTCGAAGAGACCCTGTGCTAGCATCCAGGCCTACGCCACCGTCTTCCGACGTTCCGAAGCGGCCGATCCGGTCGCCGTTACCTCGACTCACCGAGCCGCAATCATGAGCCTCCGAGCTCGTGTGCCGGAAGAGGCGGTTCCGTTACTCGCCGCGCTGGCCAATTCGCCGGATCCCGTTTTCGTCACGGATCGCCACAATCACATCGTTTTCTGGAATCTCAGCGCGGAGCGGATCCTCGGCTATTCCGCCGAGGAAGTCGTCGGCCTTTCCTGCGCCGGAGCGCTGCAGGGCTGCGACGTCTATGGTAATCGGTACTGTTCGGAGACCTGCCCCGTGACGCAGATCGCCGTACGCAACGAGACGGTGAGGCACTTCGATCTGCGGTTTCGCTCCAAGGACGAGCGCACGGTCACAGTGGACGTCAGTATCCTCAACCTGGCTGTCCGAGCTCCGGATCATTTTCTCCTTGTTCACGTCCTGAGACCCTCGCAAAGGCCCGAGGCGCCCGAGCGGCCGGTGGCGGAAACCGTCCCCGCCCCCCGCTCCCCATTGATGGTCGTCCGGGAATCGCCCGACGCGCGGGCCCGCAAGCTCACGAGTCGCGAGGTTGAGGTCATCGGAATGCTCGCCGCCGGACACACCACGCCGGAGATCGCCTCCCGCCTTCACATCTCGACCCTGACGGCCCGCAACCACATCCAGAACGTTCTCGAGAAGCTCGAAGTCCACTCCAAGGCGGAGGCCGTCGCCTTCGCGTTCCAGAAGCGGCTCGTCTAGGGTCCGGGTAACCGCCTTCTCGGCCTCCGGTCGCGGCGCGACGGTGCCCCCGCCCCGGTTCGCGGCGCGCGTAGTCTCCCGAAGTCACCGAGGGAGGAGGCGCGCGCTGCGGGAGCGAGCGGGCAGCGCGGGGTCAGGCGAGCGATCGAGGCCGCACCCGGCCGAGTCGCTCGCCGGTGCGCCCAAAGGGCGCAGATCCCGCGCAAGCGCGAGCGACGGTTCACCAGGAGAATTGGTGCGCCTGCGGGATCGCGCTCGTTCGCGCCTCGCCGGAGGATGCCCCTCAAAGTGATGAAAGGAGGGTCATCCGTGAACACATCGATTCGCCGACTCCAGGGGGTCCTACTCTGCCTAGTGACGGGACTGATTCTCGGGGATGCGAAGCCGGCGGGCGCGGTGCCCGCATTCTCCCGCAAGTACCAGACCTCGTGTCAGACGTGCCACACGATCTTCCCCAAGCTGAACCCCTTCGGGCAGGCGTTCCGGTTGAACGGCTACCACATGCCCAAGGAAACCGAGGAGCAAATCAAGCAGAAGCCGGTCTCGCTCGGCGCGGAGGCCTACGAGCGAATGTGGCCGGAGATGGTCTGGCCGAGCGACCTCCCTGGCAATGTCCCGTTCGCGCTGAATACCAAAATGGCCAACATCTACTCCTCGAGCCTGGACGACACCGGGCATCAGGTCGTTCACAACGACTTCCAGTTTCCGCAGGAAGCCAACCTCTTCGCCGCCGGGACTCTGGGCAAGAACTTCGGCTTCTTCGGCGAGTTCACCTGGGAGGAGCGGCCAGACGGCGGCAGCGACACGGAGATCGAGCATGCCCGCATCGACGTGATCTCACCGTTCGGGCCCGAGCACCTCGTGAACTTCCGCATCGGCAAGCTCGCGCCCAACCTCTACGACGGCTTCCAGGAGATGTGGCTGATGACCGACAACGGCGTGGACACGCTGTTCACGTACAACCCGATCGGCTTCCACGGAGGCACCGGCCTCTCCGAGGAGGACGCCGGCGTCAGTCTTCCCCAGCGAGCCCGGGCCATCGAGATGTACGGGGTCGCCGCCCACAGGCTCTTCTACACGATCGGCGTGGCCAGTCCGATCGGGCCCGGAGGTCCCAACGGGACCTTCGGCAGCAACAGCCAGAAGGACTTCTACGCCCGCGTCGAGAAGTCACTGCGGATCGGCGTCCTCGGATACACGGGCAACGGCAAGGACGTCAATTTCGACGTTGCCGACGACGAAGGCAACCCGTTCAAGATGCAGGACAAGCGCTACAACCGTTACGGTGTCTTCGCTTCCTGGTACTTCGGCGACTTGAACGTGTTCGGAGTCGCCCTGCACGGGACCGACAAGCTCGCGCTGCTCAACGACGAGACGCTCGAGCAGATCAACGAGACCAGGCGCAGCTACGACGCCTGGTTCGCCCAGGCGGATTACGTCATCCGGCCGCCGTTCCAGGTCTCCGTTCGCTACGAGAACCTCCGGGTCGCAGACGCGACGGTCCCTTCGATCCGAACGCTCAACGCGAATTTCAGCGTGCTCATCCGGGCCAACATCAAGGCCATGCTCGAGTACCACCGCGACCTGCGGCAGTCGCAGAACTACACACTGGCGACCGTGCTGCGGTTCGCCCTCTAAACCTGTGAAGGAGTCCAAGGACATGAAAAGAATCCTCTGCATCGTTCTGTTCACTCTGATGACCGCCCCGCTCTCGGCGGGAGATCTCCATGGGAAGGTCGCCTGCAAGGGCGTCCGGGACAGCTCCGACGCCGTCGTGTACGTCGCCGCGGTCCCGGGCAAGACGTTTCCCGCGCCCAAGGAACACGCGAAGATCGATCAGCAGAATCTCGTCTTCCATCCGCACGTTTTGCCCGTGCTCGTGGGCACCACCGTGGATTTCCTTAACTCCGACGCCGTGCTGCACAACGTCTTCACCCCCGACGCCTGCGCCGAGAAGTTCAACCTGGGCACGTGGCCGAAGGGCCAGGTCAAGAGCTACGAGTTCAAGAAGGAATGCGCGGCGACGCTGCTCTGCAAGGTCCACCCCGAGATGGAGGCTTTCGTGGTGGCCGTGCCGACGCCGTACTTCGCGGTGACGAAGGCCGACGGCAACTACCACATCCCCGACGTGCCGGATGGAACGTACACGGTCAAGGTCTGGCA